>FUFK010038252.1_pt1 | contig 87797 bp, 86 predicted proteins | sample 1021851 | NCBI WGS metagenome assembly FUFK01 (sample SAMEA51879418, study PRJEB19060) | metagenome
TTATAGTTTGGCAAGGTGGAAAAATTGAAGCAGTAGGTACTGCTAGTGCTCCNATTATNATGACATCAATTATTGCAAGAGANGAACCAGACAGACTTCCAATTGTTGGTGGTAGAGCATGGGGTGGATTAATTGTCTGTGGTTATGCACCAATTCAAGGCGGTGGAACTAGAACCGTTGAGGGTGTTGCATCAGTACCTTATGGAGGTACAGATGCTGCTGATGACTCTGGAACATTAAGATATGTTTCAGTGCGTTATGGTGGTAGAGCAATTGCTCCAGATAATGANATTAATGGTATTACNTTAGCTGGTGTTGGAACTGGAACAGAAGTTAGTTACTGTGAAGTTGCTTACAANTTTGATGACGGTTTTGAAATGTTTGGTGGAACTGTTGATTTAAGATATTGTATGGTATACAAAGTTGGTGATGATGCATTTGATACTGATACTGGATACCAAGGAACAGGACAATTTTTAGTAGTTGTCAGGGGACCAAATTCAAACAGAGGTCATGAAATGGATGGAAGAAACAGTGGCCAAGCTGCTGATGATTCATTCCCTAAATTCTCTAATGTGACAATTGTTGGAAATAATAGCGGATCTTCCGAAGATGAATCTTTAAGATTAAGAGAGGGAACTGCTGGACATTTCCAAAATTATATGTTAGTAGATCAGCAAAGAAGAGGTTTCCGTGCAACTAATGAAGATGGAAATTTAGATGGAACATTTGTTGTAAATGGTTCAACTCCTCCTTCCGATGATGCTGATGGAAGATATATTTGGTTAGACCCATTAAATGTTATGGATGATGTTCCAACTCCTGCAACAGTTGCAGCAACAGATGGAACTGACCCTGGTGCGAACTTTACATTTAATATACAAGATGGAAACACAGGAGTTACAGAATCGAACTTACTTCCATCAACTGAATTTACAGGCTCAACCCCGACTGAAGCTAGCATGGATGCATCCGCAACATTTGTAGGTGCTTTAAAAGCTGGTTACAATGATGATGCATTTGATGGTTGGACAGTATGGTCTGAAGAAAGTCAATAAAATCAATTATATCCTATTGTGTGATTGTAGCAAAGAGGGAAGTAAAAACTTCCCTTTTTGCTTTTCAATCCTAACATAATCCTAAAAATTATTACGTACATTTCATATATTATGGAGAATGAATTTGCCGAGTAGAATACAAGATTTAAATTATAATTTATTAAAACTAAGCTCNTTGGTTGAAACAAATATTAAGGATGCGTTTAGTGCAGTAGAAAAAAAAGATTTAGAGCTATCTAAAACTGTAATCAATACTGATTCAAAAATAAATATGATGGAAGTCGAAATAGAAAAAGAAGTAAATGATATTCTTGAAACATTCCGTCCTTCTGATAATGATTTGCGATATTTATTAGCTGCCTTAAAAATTAATAACGAGCTAGAAAGAATCGGAGATTATGCAACCAATATAGCTAGAAATACCCAGTTTATGGTTGAGCACCCAGATTTAGAGTTACCTGATGTTCTTGCTCATTCTGCTGAAACTTTAACTTCAATGTTAAATAAGGCTATTAATGCATTTATTTTATCTAATGAACAAACAGCACTAGATGTGATTGAGATGGATGATATCATTGATAAAAACAATAGAGAAATTTTTAGCATTTTTAAAGAAAAAACTATTAGTAACCCAGCATTTTTAAGACAATTTATTGTTTTTACCAATATTTCTCGATATGTTGAAAGAGCTGCAGATCACACAACCAATATAGCTGAAGATATTATTTTTCAAATTAATGGTAAAATAGTTAGACACGATGAAACAATTTAAATTTTCAACAATCAATAAATAATGGACTTTCTAACATTATGGTCTTTTTTTGGGTTTCTGTTTGCTGTGTATGCAGTTACTGCGAATGATAGTATTCAGACTCTAGGTACTTACATCGCATCTAATAGAGCTGACGTCAAGTGGTACTGGATGTTTGCTTATATGGGATCAATTTTTGTACTTACTATGATTCAAGGCTTTAATGCTGGAGACCCTGCTTTTGGTAGATTAACCGAATTCCCAGAAATTGAAATCATGTGGTATCATGCATTAGCACCACTTGTTTTAGTTGTTTTAACTAGATTAAAAATTCCTGTATCAACTACTTTCTTAGTTTTATCTGTTTTTGCTGCTAGCGTTGATGGTCTTATGGAAAAAATGCTTTTAAAAAGTTTTGTTGGATATGGAGTTTCATTTGTTTTTGCATTTGCTGCATGGTATTTCATAAGTAAATATATTTTATATGAGGGTGAAAAAGGTAATAATAAGTACAATAATTACTGGAGAACTGCCCAATGGATTACAACTGGATGGCTTTGGTCAACTTGGCTTTCACATGATATGGCAAACATTATGGTTTTCTTACCAAGATACTCATCAGTCCCTACATTAGGTTTTCAAATACTTGTAGTTGGAATGATGTTACTAGGATTAGCTTTTATGTTTTATGAAAGGGGTGGAAAAATACAAGAAATTGTATTAACTAAAACCAACACAAGATATGTTCGTTCTGCTACTTTAGTTGATTTAGTATATGTATTTGTACTTTATTACTTTAAAGAAGTCAATGACCTTCCTATGAGTACTACATTTGTATTTATGGGCATGTTAGCAGGAAGAGAAATTGGTATTATCTTTGCTCAAGGCTATGGAACTCTTAGGTATACCAATAAAAACGTAAAAGCTATTTTTCCAATGCTTTATTCTGACTTTTTTAGACTTATGCTTGGCTTAGCTATTAGCGTGTCTCTTGCCTATGGAATTCAATGGTATTCCAGTCTATAATATTTTATTTTAACATATGAATCTTAAAAATAAACTTGTTCTTATCACGGGAGGAGCTAAAGGTATAGGTTTAGCTACTGCACAAAGAATTCTAAATGAAGGTGGAAAAGTAATTCTTTGGGATTTCAATGAAGATGATTTAAATAAAACTGTTCATAATTTTAAAGAGCAAGGATTTGATGTTTTTTCACAAATTTGTAATGTATCAAACAAAGAGCAGGTATATAGTAATGCAAATATCATTAAAGAAAAGTTTGGTAGTTTAGATATTCTAATTAATAATGCTGGTACTGTTTATACAGGATATATGTTGGATAGAAGTGATGAAGAGCTTGAAAATCTTATTAATGTAAACTTTACGTCAATGATATATACCATAAGAGCATTTATGCCAGCTATGCTTGAAAAAAATTCTGGGCATATTATAAATATTTCTTCTGCATCATCAATGACTGGTGCTCCCAAGTTAGCAGTATATGCTGCTACTAAATGGGCTGTAGCAGGACTTACTGAATCCTTGAGACTAGAAGTACAAAAGATGGGAAAATCTGGTGTAAGGTTTTCTTCCATTCATCCAAACTTTTTAAAGAAAGGATTATTTGAAGGAACTAGGCTTAATTTTTTAGGTCAGTTATTAGCTCCGGGGGTGAAGAGTCATGATGCTGTAGCTAAAGTCATTGTAAGTCGTGCAATAAAGCTTGGATTCCATTCTCCTAAAGTTCCGTGGATTATGAACCAAGTAGTTTTGCTTAGAGCCTTGCTACCTAGCTCTCTGTTAATAAAAGTAAGTAGTCTTTATGGTTTATATGATATGATGGATGATTATAAGGGTTATAAAGATGGAAGATAATTTTACTTTACTCTTTTTTTGAAACATTATAGAATTTGAACATGAAAAACATATATGCAACCACTTTTATTTTAATTTTTATATTGTGTTCTTGTTCAACACAGGATCACACTGTTAAATCAGACAAAGAACTTATGGTAACCTTTCAAGATTCATTAAGTTATTCAATGGGTATAAATATTGGAAAAAATTTGCCTGAGGCTCAAATCAATCAAGATTTATTAATTGAAGGCTTAAATGATTATTGGTCAAAGGAGGAGCCTAGGCTTAATGCATCAGAGCGAATGGAAGTATTGAGAGCGTTTAATATAATGAATTCAGAGATGGATCGTAGTACTATGAAAGCTCTTAGCGAAAAAGCTGTCAAGCTTTCCAGAGAAAATAAAATGAAGGGTCAAGAATTCTTAGAAAAAAACAAGACAGCGGAAGGAATAAGAGTCTTTAACCGAAGTCAAATTCAATATAGAATTGTCGCAGAAGGCGATGGTGCCGTCCCCGATTATGATGATGTTGTTAAAGTACATTATAATGGTTATTTAATTGATGGGTATAAGTTTGATAGTAGTTATGATAGAGGAGAACCTGCTACATTTAGTGTAAAAGGTGTTATTCCTGGCTGGACAGAAATTCTTCAAAAAATGCCTACTGGATCAAAATGGGAAGTATTCATTCCTCACAATTTAGCATATGGAGTATCTGGAGTTGCTAGTGATCCAAAAAAAGGTGAATATGTAATTCCGCCTTCTTCAACACTTATTTTTGAAATAGAGCTTCTGGAAATTGTTGAATAATCAATGAGTCTAAAAAAACTTATATTTCTTTTTTACATCGCTATTATTTTAAGTTGTAGCCCTAAGCAAGAATCTATTTTGTTAGAAAATCCTATGTTTGCAACTGATCCCGTTGAAAATGCTGGGTTAGATAGTATTGGATTTCTTATGAGAAAACATGTGATTATTGTTACAGTTAAAGAAAAAAATGAAATTCATGTTTATGGTGCTATGAATGGAAAATTTAAAAAATCAATTAAAAGAGAAAATGCATTTCCTAATGGAATAACAACCATTAATGATCAATTTGTTTTAGTGACTGAACGAGACAATAAACAGGTTGCTGTGTTTGATTCATCGATGAATTTTTTAGGAACCTTTGGTAATAATGAGTTACGTAGTCCTTATGGCATAACTTTTTATAAGCATGATGATAAATCTTATAAGGTATTGGTAACAGATAGTTATGAATATAATAACCCTAGAAAAGATCGAATTCTCAGTTGGGATTTTACCATTGAAGATGGTGGATTTAGTGTTGGACCGGTTAGTATTTTGGGGAGCCCAACATTGTATCAAGTTGAAAGCATTCAAGCTGATAAACACTTTAGAACACTATTAGTGGCAGAGGAAATGCAAGAGCATCATAAAATTATGGCTTTAGATTTAACTTCTGGTGAAGTTTTAAAAGAAGATTTAGGAAATTTCAATAGGGGAAATGATCCCGAAGGTATTGCACTTGTTGCAAATCCTGATAATTCTGGATACTGGATTTGTACTGAGCAAAGCAAAACTGATAACCGTTTTCATTTATATGATCGTGAAACATTAGAATATATGACTACTATGTATTTAGATAATGTTTCCTACACAGACGGCATTGCCACAGCATATATGCACGGTAAATGGTTTTTATATGCAGTAGACAATGATGCAAGAGTTGTTGCATTTGAATTACCAGAAATCAATTAAGTGAACTTTCTTTTCCTTATTATATATTTTTCCATTTTTCTGGTAGTTACATATTTTTTTAGAAATTCAATCATACAAAACATTTATAAACTGCCAATCATTCGAAAATCGTGGCAGCTACCTGAAATGAATGCACAGAGTGTAAATTTGATTAATAATGATAAACCTGTAGTTGTTTGTTGTGGTGATAGTATTACTCATGGACATATTGGATATGACTGGGTGAGTTCTTTAAGAANGAAAGATGGTTCTAAAATTTATATAAATGCAGGTATAAATGCTGATCTTACTTGGAATTTAAATCAAAGAATCAATGATATTATTAAGCATAATCCAGATTACATTACCATTTTAATTGGTACAAATGATGCAATAGGAAGTCAGCCTGTTAAATTAATTCAAGATTACTATATACAAACAAAAAATCTTCCACAAGCTCCTTCCATTGAATGGTTTGAAGAGCAAATTGAAATTCTTGTAAAAAAAATAAAAAAAAATACTACTGCCAAAATTGCTATTACAACCCTTCCATGGCTTGGTGAGCAAGANGATGCATCTATAATTAGAATAATTAATAATTATAATGTTATAATTAAAAGAATTGCCTTGAAGTATGATATATCAATCTTGGATTTATATTCAAAATTCAAAGAACAGATAAATGAAAATGATAGTGTTCCATATACTACTTCTGAAATTCGTAGGTTAAGAGGCTTGAGAGCTGTTGTCTTGTACTATGTTTTTGGTTGGAGTTGGAACAGAATAGGCAAAAAATATAAGCTTCAACTACTTTGTGATCATATTCATTTGAATGAAAGAGGAGGAAGCCTGATAGAAAATATGGTAAAAAAATTCTTATCAGTATGAATTTGTAATCTTAATCATCTCCTATACTACTTAATATTTGCCAAGCAAAAATGATAAATAGTATTTCCATTTTTTTAAATTAGTCTATTTCTTTTAATGCCTCAACTAATTGATGTTCTTTTTCAAAAATCTTTTCCATTCCGCCTTCTTCTTTAAGTAAAATATATCCGTAAGATTTTGAACCAATTGCAATTTTATCTCCAAAGCGTGTATCATACCAATATTGATCACCTTTACTATCAATGATTACTTGGTATCTACCATTTTGATTTTCTTCATCGTTACCATCAAATCCCATTAGTAAAAATAAATTAACTGTTGTTAAAATTCCGATTACAAAACTCTTGATATCTAATTTCATATTACTCTCCTGGTTAGTTTAGATAAATATAAAGGATTAGATTTATGAAATAAAGGGTTGATTTAATGTACCCCGGACAGGATTCGAACCTGTGACCTACGGATTAGAAATCCGTTGCTCTATCCAGCTGAGCTACCGGGGCATGCGCCAAATTTAACTAATTAATAAAAATTTTAAAGCATTTTTGTAAAATTCTTCCGAGGGGACTCCGACGAGAAATTTCTTGCAAAAAATCAAGTTTAGTATTAGAATATTGAAATTAGCTTATTCACTAAACTTTTTAAGGAGAATATAATGGCTGAAAAAGTAAAAACATGTGGTGTTAGTAAAGAAAAAGGCTATCTATACTATTTAGGTAAAGATGGTAATGTATGGCGCTCAGGTATGTCAAGAGGCGGATCTGGTGGCGGTAATGCTGAAAAAGTTGCTGACGCAGGTGTAACACGTGAAAGTGGTTACCTATACTTCATCGATAAAGACGGTGATGTATCTCGCGCACCTATGGCTAGAGGTAGAGGTTAATAAACTTTTATCTTATTAGGTTTAATTAAAAAAAGGAGCATTTCGATGCTCCTTTTTTTTATTTTACTATAGAATTTTTGTGGCTTCCAACAATACCACTAGAAACAATCATTCTGAATCCTTCTTCAACATCTACATCTGCAGGCGTAGTATCTTCTTTAGGAATAATTAGAAAAAATCCTGATGTTGGATTTGGTGTAGTTGGAACAAACAAATGATAAAACTCTTCATTTTTTTCATTTGTTGACTCGCTGGTTACAAAACCTAAAGTCCATGTACCTTTTCTTGGATATTCAACGTATACAACTTTTTTAAANGAGTTATTCTGAGATCCNGATACTGTTTCAATGATTTGTTTTGTAGTACCATAAATTGTATCAATTAAAGGAATTTTTTTAAAAATTCCTTCAAACCAGTCAACCACCCTTTTTCCAAAAACATTTCTTGCTAAAGCTCCAAAAATAATCAAGGCTATCAAGACAATTAAAAGTCCTACTAATGAGCTAATTAAACCAAATCCTGGAAAAGTAACATCTACAAATCTCTCCAGAGGTTCTGCTACAGTCCCTCCAAGCCAGATTGTTATTTCCAATGTAACCTGGATGACATATACAGTTAATGCCAACGGAACAATGGTTGCTATTCCTGCAAGCAGATTTGATTTCATTTTTTCTATCATAATTTTAATTTATTAAAAAATAGGTTCTATTTCCTATATATAAGTATAGAACTACCTAGGATAAACAGAGTTCCAATAATTTCTTTCGTTGTCAGTACTTCTCCTAAAAAAACCCAACCCAAAAATATTGCTACAATTGGTGGAAAAATAGCTACATAAGTAACTTGAGTTACATTAAGGTATTGATAAAGCCAAAAATAAATCCCCCAAGAAATAAATCCNCCAAAAATAATAAGATATAGGGTTGAAAGTATAAGTTCGTTTGTCCAGACTATCACTGATATATCTTCTTTTACTAAAAATGACATTGAAAGCATTACAAATCCTGTCAATACCTGACAAACTGCATTCATTTGGTAAGGACCTACTTCATCATTATATTTTTTGTAAAGAACGCTTGGATATGCCGCTATAATTATAACTGCAATTAAAACAAGTATTGCTAAGAAGGATTGNGAGGCTAAATCAATTTNTTGATTAGTNCTCATAATTATTACCCCAGTTAGTCCAGCGAATAAAGCTGTAATTTTATTCTTATTAAGTCTTTCGTTTGGATCATCTTTGATCATAAAATGCGCCATTAAGCTTGTGAAGAGAGGAAATAGTCCCCATAAAATTGATGATATACTAGAAAAAATATATTGTGTAGCCCAATATGTCATTCCATAGGATAGACTAAAGTTTAAAAGTCCAAAAGAAAGATACAATTTTATTGCTTGTGGAGTAATTGGAATAGATAGCTTCTTAAAATAAATATATAAATAAAAAATAATTCCTGAAAAAAGGAATCGTAATCCAACACCGTAAAAAGGCGGAACTCCAGCATTTAGAGAAATTTTAATGAAATACCATGTTGAACCCCAAATCAAGCATAGAGCAATGAATGGGAATAAAATTTTATTATTCATTACTTATTAGATGACTGGTATATGGTTGCAAGTAATGCACTAGCAATGTAAATACTAGAGTAAGTACCTACAATGACACCAACTAACATAGTAAAAGAAAAAGGTCTAATTACTTCACCGCCATAAACAAGTAACACAATAATAACAAACAGCGTAGTTAAGGAAGTAATTAAAGTTCTGCTAAGGGATTGATTTATACTTTTGTTAATAGTTGATTCAAACATGACTGTACCAGAAGATTTCATATTTTCTCGTATTCTATCCAAAATAACAATTGTATCGTTTAATGAATACCCAACAATAGTTAAGAAAGCAGCAACTGTACTTAATGTAATCTCAAATCCTGTAAGAGAAAAAATACCAAGCGTAATAATAACATCATGTACTAATGCTAAAATAGCTCCTAAAGCAAATCTGAATTCAAATCTAACAGATATATAAAATAAAATTAGAACCAAAGCGGACACAACTGACCAAAATGCTTTTCCACTTAATTCAGAACCTACTTTAGGACTAACTGAACCTAGTGAAAGAATAAAATCATTTTTGTTTTCTGGAGCTTTTGAAGACATAGAATCATATAAATGATTAATAACTATTTGGCCAAAATTTTCTGGTTCATTATCTAAAGATTTTATTTTAATCATTACATCATTTTGGCTTCCAAAATATTTAATTTCTTCACCACTTAGGTCTACTAAGTTATCATTCAAAGACACGGACTTGAGTGAACTTCTTACTTCCTGAATTGATACATCTTCCGAAAAACTTACTCCAATTGCTGTTCCACCTTTAAAGTCAATTCCAAGATTTACACCCATTAGAAGGATAATGATAGACCCAAACGCTAATACAGATGACAGTCCAAATCCAAATGATTTGAATTTCATAAAATTAATCTTTGTGTTTTCCATAAACTTCATAATTATATACTCAGTTTTTCTATATTTTTTCTAGAAGTCACAAAATCGAATACAAATCTTGTTACAATGATAGCGGTAAACATACTTACAATAATTCCCCAGAAAAGAACTGTAGCAAATCCTTTAATTGGACCACTACCATATTGATAAAGTACTGCCGCAGCTATTCCTGTTGTTAAATTAGCATCAACAATCGTTCTTATTGCTCTTTCGTACCCAGAATCAATAGCTGATCTAACAGATTTACCATTTCGAAGTTCTTCTTTAATTCTTTCAAAAATAATGACATTGGCATCAACAGACATACCCACAGTTAAAATTAGACCAGCAATACCAGGAAGGGTTAATGTTGCCTCTAAAAGTGCTAAGACACCAAGCAATAAAATCAAAGTCCACATTACAGAGAAGCTTGCGATTAAACCTGACATTTTATAAAAAAATACAATGAAACAAACCACTAGAAGAAGACCAATAGCCATTGATAGTGTTCCCTTACTAATTGAATCTGCTCCTAAAGAAGCCCCTACGGTTCTTTCTTCAGCAATAGTAACAGGAACAGGTAAAGCACCAGCCCTTAAAACAATAGCTATATCTTCAGCTTCTTCAATAGAGTCTAATCCTTCAATAACAGTTCCTCCACCAAAGATTTGACTTCTTATCACAGGTGCCATATGAACTTTCTTATCTAATACAATAGCAATTCTATTATTGATATTAGCACCAGTAATCCTAGCCCATTCTCGCGAACCTTCACTATTCATTTCAACTTCAACAACTGCTTGCCCGGCAGTTACTCCAGCTTGACTTAACCTCATTTGAGCATCTTCAATAACACCTCCAGTTAATTCAGCATTATTAAATAAATGAAATAGTGTATAAAATTCTTCTTCTTCACCAATTTCGTTTACAAGTTTTATTGATGAATCACTAGGTAAAATTGTACTATTTGTTGCTTCTAAAATTTGTTTTACATCATCTTTGGATAAAATATCTTTAAATGTACTTAAATCTTTTGATGAAATTGCAAGATTTCCCCCAACAGAAATCAATAAAGAAGAAAATCCTAGTTCTGAAGATGAAACTGAATCAAATAATTCATTAATTTCATCATTTTGGCTATTATCATTAGCGTTAGAAGCTGCAATAATACTATCAATCTGTCTGACGATTGTATTTGTACTTTCAACATTTTTTACAATCATTAGTTCTAGTAATGCTGTACTTTGAAGAAGATCTCTAGCTCTTTCAGGATCTTCAATCCCTGCCAACTCTACAATTACTCTATTGTTTCCTTGTTTTTGAATTGTTGGTTCAGCTACACCAAATTGGTCAACACGATTTTGTATGATTTCGATGACTCTTTTAATTGAATCTTCAGATTGTAAAGAAAGTTGAGTAATTATTTGTTCTTTGGTTTTTCCATAATTAATAAAGTATCGAGGTAGTTTAAGCTCGTTTTCATCTGCTAAGCTTTCAAATGCTGTAAAAAAGTCACTTGAGGAAGTATTGTATTCACCTTTTAGCTCGGATAAAAACTTATTAAAATTGCTATCTTTATTTTTAGCTAAATTATCGATTAATTGCGGAAGATCTACCTCCAAAACTATATATATTCCACCTTTTAAGTCTAATCCTTGCTTAATGCTTCTTGACTCAAAATAGTCAACTTGCTCATCTGATAAATTAGATTTCTTGCTTTCATCCATCAACCCATATCTTAACGAAGGAAGAAGAGCATATATACCTAATCCAAAAACAAACAATATTGTTAGTAGTCTATTTCTTATTGCACTATTCATAAGTGAGAGAATTTAACACATTAAGATATTTTTTCACTATTTTTTTAAATAATATTTAGCGCATTACCACATTCTTTAAAAGCTCTTATAGAATGTTGTAATTGTTCTTTAGTATGAGAGGAAGATAATTGCACTCTTATCCTTGCTTGTCCTTTTGGAACAACGGGGAATGAAAATGGAATTACATAAATATTTTTCTCTAATAACATTTCAGATAAAGCAACTGCTTGCTTTGCATCATAAATCATAATTGGAACAATAGGATGAGAATCTCCTTTAACTTCATATCCAATTTCTTTAATCTGATTTCTAAAATAAGTTGTATTATTATGAAGTTTGAGAATCAAATTTTTATTTTTATTAATAATATTTATTGCTTTTAAACATGCTACGACCAATGCAGGCGCTAAGCTATTTGAAAAAAGATAAGGTCTAGATTTTTGTCTTAATGTATCCACAATATTTTTTGATGCAGAAATAAATCCTCCAGAAGCCCCTCCAAGAGCTTTACCAAAAGTTGAAGAAATGATATCAACTTTATCAAGAACTCCACAATGTTCACCACTACCTTTTCCATTCTTACCAATGAAACCAGTGGCATGACAATCATCTACCATAACTAGCGCATCATATTTATTAGCTAATTGAACAATAGAATCAACTGGTGCGATTGTTCCGTCCATACTAAATACTCCGTCTGTAACTATAAGCTTAACTCTCGCACTGGACTCAATTAATTTTGATTCCAAATCATTCATATCACAATTTTTATATCTAAACTTTTGAGCTTTACTAAGTCTAATTCCATCAATGATTGATGCATGATTTAATTCGTCTGAAAAAACAGCATCTTCTTGTTCTAAAATTGTTTCAAATAAACCACCATTTGCGTCAAAACATGATGAATATAATATTGTATCTTCCNTNCCTAAAAAATCACTTACTGACTGTTCTAATTCTTTATGAATTGTTTGAGTACCGCATATAAATCTAACTGAACCTAATCCAAACCCCCACTCTTGAATAGCTTTCATAGCTGCTTCCCTAATTTCACTATTATTTGCAAGACCTAAATAATTGTTTGCGCAAAAATTTAATACCTTTTTGCCATTTACATTAATTTCTGACTCTTGAGCAGTTTCAATGACTCTTTCATTCTTGTAGGTGCCTTGCTCTTTAATTTCATTTAGTTGAGATTGTAGTATTTGATCTATTTCTTTCATTTTTATTTACTTATTATTGAATTTAAAAATTCTTCAAGGCTAATATTACTTGAAAAATTCCAACTCTTTTTAGCTTTTTCACAATTTAGACTCGTTGGCCAAGTATCTGCAACCGATTGAAAATTTTTATCTTCACTGAATTTAATTTTAAAAGAAGGAAATTGTCCCACCAAAAAATCATTTAATTGTTCAATAGAAAAATTAGCTTCCTCAACATTAAATACTCTTAATTTTGAGTCAATAACTTTAAAGTTCATAATATCAATAATCGATGCAATTGTTTTATCTATTCCAATAAATGGCAGTTTTGTTTTTGGAGTTAACTTACATTCAAATATTGTACCTTTTTTTGCACAATCAATCATTTGTGGCGCATAATCTGTAGTACCACCTGATGGAATGGTATCATAACTAATCACTCCTGGAAATCTAATCGATCTAAAATCTAATCCAGCATTTTTAAGTATACTTTTTTCATGCAACTTACTCCCATATTGTTCAATTACAAGTTTGTTATTTCCATATACGGTTGATGGCTTGATGATATCTTGCTCCGAAGCATTCTCAATTTTTCTTGGACCATAAACAGCAATTGAGCTTGGAAAAAAGAATTTTGTCATAACATTATTTTTAATACCAAAAGCATATGAACAGTCAATTAAGTTTTTTGATGCCTTTTCATTTATTTCAAGTGCTAATTTAGGATTTTGGGAAGCTGTTTGGCTTAATAGCGCAGCAAAGTGGTAAACTTCAGTAATATGATAGTTTTCAAAGATTGAATTAATTAATTCATAATTAGTAATTGAATCTCTAAAGTAAACAACAGAATTAATTTCTTCTTTTGGTTTATTTAAATCTAAAGCAATGATTGATTTACCTTTTTTGGATAATTCTTTTAGTGCCTTACTACCTAATTCGCCATTGTATCCAGTAATTAAAATTCTTTCTTTCATTCTTAAAGTTAAGTTATATAAAATGATTTTTTAAAAACTTTGTATTACCCTTATTTACCGATTAAATTTTTCATTCATATGAAAAAAATTATTTCCATAATAAATCAAAAAGGGGGAGTGGGAAAAACTACTACTGCAATTAATTTAGCTGCTAGCTTAGGTATCTTAGAAAAGAAAACTTTGTTAATTGATTTTGATCCTCAAGCCAATGCTACAACAGGATTAAATGATTTTGATATTAATAATGACTTTTCAATCTATGATGCAATTATTGGAAATGAAAAAATGGTAGATACTATTTCAAATACCTCTATTGAATACATGGATTTTATAAAATCAGATACAAATTTAGTTGGCTGTGAAGTAGAGTTGGTTTCATTACCAAATAGAGAAAAACAGTTATTAAAGTTAATAAATAAGGTGAAAAAAAATTATGACTATATTTTAATTGACTGTCCTCCCTCCCTAGGTCTTTTAACATTAAATGCTTTAACTGCTTCAACAGATGTTTTAATTCCTATTCAAAGCGAATTTTTTGCACTTGAAGGTCTAAGAAGTCTGCAGGAAACAATTAAAATTGTCAAAGAGAATATAAATGATAAGCTAAATATTCTTGGATTACTGATTACAATGCATGCAAAGAGACTTAGACTTTCAAAAAAAGTTGAAAGTTTGTTAAAAACAAATTTTAAAAATAAATTATTTAAAACTAAAATTAGTCGAAATGTAAGATTAGCTGAAGCACCAAATGATGGAAAACCTGCAATTATGTATGATGTAAATTGTTCNGGTGCAAAAGATTATATGGACTTAGCATTGGAGATAATTAATGAAAAAAAATAAACAGCTCGGTCAAGGTTTAGGAGCTCTTTTAACTCCTTCAAAGAANAATCTAGAAGATNNTAATCAAAGCAGNATTCTTTTAAGCAAAATTAAACCCAATCCTAATCAGCCTAGAAAAAATTTTGCAGACAAATCTCTTAAACAACTAGCTCAATCCATAGATGAAAAAGGTTTAATTAGTCCAATTACTGTCAAAAAAGTTGAGAACAAATANATTATTGTAGCTGGTGAAAGAAGATATAGAGCNCACAAACTGTTAAACAAAAAAAGAATTTTAGCTTACGTTATTGATGCAGATACAACTAAAGATGTAATGTATATGGCTCTAATTGAGAATATTCAAAGAGAAGACCTCAACCCAATAGAAGAGGCAAAAGGATATAAATACCTTCAAGAAAATTTACAATCCTCAATAACTGAAATTGCAAAAACTGTTGGTAAATCAAGGCCTGCAGTTTCTAATGCATTAAGACTANTAAAGCTTCCTGATCAAATCCAAGATAGTATATTAAAAGGTGAAATTAATGCAGGGCAAGCAAGGGCAATTTTACAGAGAAAAACTACTCAAGGGATGCTTCAGATTTGGCAAAAACTATTAACGGATAAGATATCAGTACGTAAAACAGAGAAACTTGCTTCAAAAAGAAAGGTTTCTCCTCAATTACAAAACATTCAAGATAAGCTTTCAAGATTGATTGGCGAAAAAGTAGTTATTAATCAAAATGCTAAAACCAGAAAAGGTTTTATTAGGATTAATTTCAGTAAAAAAACGGTCAGCAGGGTATTAGATAAGTTACAATCAATTAAGTCTGATTAATATTATGAAATTAAGTAAATATAAAATTTTATTTATATCTCCATTTTCAGATAAATCATGGCAAATAGAATTTAATAGATTAACATTTATTTCGTCGATTGTAGTATTATCAATTATGGTTATTGGCTCAATTGCACTTTTATATTTTTCATCGCCAATTGTAAAAGAATACTTAAGAGTTTCAACAATAAACAAAGAAATAAAACAGCAACAAGAAATTATTAATAATATTGATAAGTCGATCGAAGAGATTGCTTTAATGAAATCTTATATTGATTCAATTATTGGTACAGAAAAGGATAATGATTTAGATGAAAACAACATTAGGTATATCTTAGCAAATAATCTTCCAACAGTAAAGCCTGCAGATGGTTTAATTAGTAGAACATATGATACAGAAACTAAACATTTTGGAATAGATGTTGTAAATATTGAAGGAACACCTATTTTTGCAACAGCGGACGGACAAATAGTCTTTAGTGACTATTCAGATGATTTTGGACATTTTATTATCATAGACCATCAAAATGGGTATCTCTCACATTATTATCATAATCAGGAAAATTTTTTTAAAAAAGGGGATTCAGTTAAAGCGGGAGAAGTAATTGCTAAATTAGGCAATACTGGCATGTCCACTGGTCCTCATTTACATTTTGAAATTTGGAAAGATGGAAATTCTATTGATCCCATTAATTTTTTTGAAGATTTTAATTTAAAATCTGATAAATTATCTCAATGAAAATTCAATCCAAAGCAACTAATAGTCAAACAATCATTGCTGAAGATGTTTCCATTGATGGAAATGTACTTTTGACTGGCAATGTAACCATTTATGGAAAGATAAAAGGCTCTGTCAAAACCGACGGAGCAATTCAATTAGCAAAAAGTGGAAAAATTTACGGTGATGTTGAAGCATCAATGATTCAAATTAATGGTTATATAGAAGGCGATGCATTCATTAATGGCCCAGCTGAACTCCTTAAAGGTTGCGAGCTTGTTGGAAATCTAAATTATAAAGTTCTTACTATTGAAGATGGTGCTCAATTTTCAGGAAGATGTGACATTATAGTTGATGAGTAAAAAAAAGAAACTAAGTTCTATTTTAGCTGAAAGTTATGCAGTTTATTTTGAATTCATTGGAATTATTATATCTTGGCTTTTAATAGCATATTTATTATTTAACGATTTTTGGAAAATTGTTGTAATTATTATTGGAGTTTTTCATGCTTCTTATCGTGCATATCAGCATGTAAAAAATAATAATTAAGATTTACACTTTTTTTTCTGTTTTTCCTTACAACTTTCTATTTATATTTCGTCGATGTTTATTGCTGAAAAAGTTGGAAAAGAATGGACAATGGACCAAGCTCCTCAATATGCTATTGACCATGTTGCAAACAGCAAAAAAAATATTTTTGAATTTGATTTTCTGAATTCTCTGTCAGCCAAGATTTCAAATTTTTTTGGCATATCGAGTGAATCATTGTTTTATATTGATTTGGGAATTTCTAAGCACGTCTTTTTACTTTTCTTTGTCTCATTTATAGTAGTTTCAACAACTGTTACGCTAATTCAAGGTTATATTTCTCACAAAAAGAATATTCCTAACAAGTTGATGAGTATTATTGAGATGTTTGTTATCTATTTAAGAGATGATGTTTTAAAAAATTTCATTGGAGATAAAGAATATAGATCTTGGGCTCCTTTAGTTTACACAATATTCTTTTTTGTGCTTTTTGGAAATGTTCTTGGACTAATTCCTATTTTTGATTTAACAGGTTTGATCGGCAAAATTGGGTACAATGCTGAAATGTTAGGTAAGGATAACATATTGTATTTATTATCAAAAGGTGGCCATACAGTTACTGCAAATGTTAATGTTACTTTTGCAATAGCTACTATTACATTTGTCGCATTTNTTGCTGCTGGAATTCAAAAATATGGTTTTGTACAACATTGGAAAAATTTAGCACCCTCTGGATTACCTTGGCCTTTATATTTTGTAGTTGTGCCAATTGAATTTATGGGATTATTTATTCGTCCACTTGCTTTGACACTCAGGTTAGCTGGTAATATGATGGGTGGACATATTGCTTTAATAATTTTTATTACTTTTATTTTTAGTGCAACTGCAGAATTGGGGGGTTTAGCTGGTTTTGGAATAGCACCTTTTTCAATCTCACTTGCATTAGGATTAACTATGCTTGAACTGTTAGTTGCAGTGATACAAGCATATGTTTTTGCATTATTAACAGCCGTTTTTATTGGAATGGCTATACACGTAGATCACTAACAAAAAAGGAGTCTCACTATGGGAGCAGGTTTAGCAGTAATAGGTGCCGGAATTGGTATCGGATTAATTGGTTATGGAGTAGCTCAAGCTATTGCAAGACAGCCTGAAGCAGCTGGAGAAATTAGATCACAAACATTTCTTTTAGCTATTTTAGTTGAAGGTGCAGCAATTTTGCTTGGATTATTATCACTAGTTCTGTAATTAAAATAAGGAAATAATATGAATCCATTGTTAACGCCAGAACTAGGCACATATGTCTGGTCATTAGTTATTTTTATGACAGTACTTTTTGTATTAAGAAAGTATGCATGGAACCCTCTTTTAGATTTTTTAGAAGAAAGAGAAAAAGATATTGCAGAATCTCTTAAAATGGCAGAAAGTGCTAAGACTGATCTAGAACAAATTAAAGATGAGTCAGAAAAAATACTAAATGAGGCCAAGAAAGAAGGTAAAGCAATTGTAGGAGATAGTAAGCTTAGAGCTGAAGAGTCTGCAGCTAAAATACTTAATGATGCAAAAGCAAAATCCAATGAATTTCTTGATGATGCAAAATCAAAGATAGAGATTGAGAAGAAAAGAGCTATTAAAGAAATTAAGGAAGAAGTTGTAGATCTTAGTCTAGAATTAGCTACAAAAGTTTTACAAAGAAATGTTAAGGATGATGATAATAGCAAGTTTATTAAATCATCATTAGAAGCAGTNAAAGTAGATGAAGCAAAATCTTAAAAAGATAAATATTTATTCCAATCTTTTAAATGATGCTGTTAATTCATTTGATGACTTTATCGGAGTTAAAAATGGATTGGATGAATTTAATTCTTCTTTAAAAAATGATTTATCTATTAACACTTTTTTCAAATCGAAGACTATAGATAGTAAAGAAAAAATGAGTCTATTTGAGAAAGCTGTTTCAAACTCAATGAGTGTTATTTTAGTAGAAGTTTTAAAAGTAGTAATAGAAAATAATGACATTAATTTATTAAAAGATATTGCCAAAAATTTTACACTACTTTCCAAGCAAAAACTAAATATTGCATTTGTTGAAGTGGTTTCTTCAAGTGAAATGAATAGTGATCAAAAAGATGATATAACTAATTCTTTAAGTGAGCTTATCAAAAAGAAAATAGATATCAACTTTAATGTTGATAAAAATTTAATTGGGGGACTTAAAATTAAAGTAGACGATAAATTATATGATAGTAGTCTTCAAACAAAATTAGAAAACGCAAAATCAAAATTAGTAGGGGTATAAATGGATATTAAGACAAATGAAATCGGCGATTTATTACGAAGCCAGATTAAAAATATCAATGAAAATGTTGATGTTAATGAAGTTGGTGAAGTTTTAGAAATTGGCGATGGTGTTGCTAGAACAAGTGGACTTGGAAGTGTGATGAGTTCTGAGCTGGTTGAGTTTCCAAACAATGTATTTGGAATGGCTTTAAATTTAGAAGAAGAAAATGTTGGTGCAGTACTATTTGGTGATAGCAGCCTTGTAAAAGAAGGTGACACTGTTAAAAGAACAGGTAAGGTCGTTGAAGTACCAGTNGGAAAAGAGCTTTTAGGTCGTGTTGTTGATCCTCTTGGTCAACCAATGGATGGAAAAGGTCCTATNAATGCCAAAGAAACTTTACCAATTGAAAGAAAAGCATTAGGTGTTATGCAAAGATTTCCAGTTAAAGAACCCCTACAAACTGGATTAAAATCAATTGATAGCATGATTCCGATTGGAAGAGGGCAAAGAGAGTTAATTATTGGTGATAGGCAAACGGGAAAATCAGCAATTGCAATTGATGCTATTATTAATCAAAAATCTACACATAGTTCAGATAGCCCAGTATATTGTGTTTACGTTGCTGTTGGTCAGAAGGCATCCACAGTTGCTAAGCTAGTTGCTGAGCTTGAAGCTAATGGTGCAATGGAGTATACAACTGTAGTTGTTGCAAATGCTTCAGATCCAGCTCCATTACAATATATTGCTCCTTATTCAGGTTGCGCTATGGGGGAATACTATAGAGATAACGGTATGCATGGTTTAATTGTTTATGATGATTTATCCAAACAAGCTACAGCGTATAGGCAAATGTCTCTTGTTTTGAGAAGACCTCCTGGAAGAGAAGCATTTCCAGGCGATGTATTCTATTTACATAGCAGATTATTAGAAAGAGCTTCAAAGCTTTCAGAAGATTTAGGTTCTGGTTCGCTAACTGCACTGCCAGTTATCGAAACTCAAGAAGGTGATGTATCTGCTTATATTCCAACAAATGTAATATCGATTACAGATGGACAGATTTATTTAGATACAAACTTGTTTAACGGAGGAGTTAGACCAGCTGTAGATGTTGGATTATCTGTTTCTAGAGTTGGTGGTAGTGCTCAGATTAAAGCTATGAAAAAAATCGCAGGTAAATTAAGGTTAGATTTAGCTCAATTTAGAGAATTGGAAGCTTTTGCAAAATTTGCTTCAGATTTGGATGAATCAACTGCAGCTCAAATTACAAGAGGAAGAAGAATGGTTGAAATCCTAAAACAAAATCAATATGTACCAATGACAACTGAAAAGCAGGTTGCAATCATTTATGCTGCGAGTCAAGGTTATTTGGATGATATTGAATTAGAATCTGTAAAGGAATTTGAAATTGGTCTTTTAGAGCATTTTGAGTCAAAACATTCTGAATGCTTAGAAGAAATAAATAGTTCAGGAGATATTTCAGACGATCTAGGTAAAAAGATGAATAAGGCAATAGAGGAATTTAAGAAGAGCTTCTAACATGGCTAATTTAAAAAATCTTTCAGAGAGAATTAAATCAGTAACTAGTATTCAGCAAGTTACAAAAGCCATGAAAATGGTAGCAGCTGCTAAAGTAAAGAAAGCTCAAGAAAAAATGGAAATATCTAGGCCTTATTCCAAGAGTACTCAAGAATTAATTTGTAGAATCTTGCCACAAATCAGTGTTTCTGATATTTCATTAGTTGAAAAAAGAAAAGTAAAAAATACAGGTATCATTGTAATAACAAGTGATCGAGGGTTTGCTGGCTCATTCAATTCAAGTGTTATCAGATTAGCTGAAAAAGAAATTGAAAAATTAGGAAAGGATTCAGTAGAACTATTTTGTTTGGGTAAAAAAGCATCAGAATATTTTTCAAAAAGAGATTTTAATGTTAAGGAGACATACTTTGATTTTTGGAAAGATATGAATTATGATACTGCTTCAAAAATTTCTGCTTCATTTATTAATTCATTTGAAAATAATGAAATTGACGAAGTTCATGTTATTTACAATAGATTTAAAACTCTTGCATCTCAAGATCTAATTATGGAAAAAGTCTTACCTGTAGATTTTACAGCAGATTATAATGCGACAAATTACAATTACGATTATGAGCCTGGTCAAAAAGAAATTGTTTCTACATTAATTCCTAAGCATATAAATGTGCAAATGTGGCAACAACTTCTTGAATCATATAGCAGTGAAGAAGCAGCAAGAATGATTGCCATGGATAATGCAACAGAGAATGCAAAAGAAATAATTAAAGAATTAAAATTAGAATTTAACAAAGCTCGTCAGGCCGCAATTACAACTGAGATGTTGGAAATTGTTGGTGGGGCAGAAGCATTAGTCGATTAAGGGGACATAAAATGAATAATGAAGGTAAAATATTACAAATAACTGGTGCGGTAGTTGATGTAAAATTTGATGAAGNTCATCTACCTAAAATCATGAATGCATTAAGCATTAAAAGAGATGATGGTACAGACTTAGTTTTAGAAACTGCACAGCATTTAGGACAAGGCGTAGTAAGAACAATTGCTATGGATTCTACAGATGGTCTTGTTAGAGGAGCGAAAGTTAGCGATTCTGGGAAACCAATTTCTGTTCCAGTTGGACAAGAGACTTTGGGAAGAATGTTTGATGTTTTGGGAAATCCAATCGATCAAAAAGGAGATGTTGGTAATAAATCAAGTTCACCAATCCACAGATCAGCACCCGCACAAGAAAGTTTAGCAACNTCTTCTGAAATGTTTGAAACTGGAATTAAAGTAGTTGATTTAATGGAACCGTATACCAGAGGTGGAAAAACAGGACTATTTGGTGGTGCTGGTGTAGGAAAGACGGTTCTTATACAAGAATTAATTAGAAATATTGCCACNGAGCATGGTGGATTTTCTGTATTTGCTGGTGTAGGTGAAAGAACTAGAGAAGGTAATGATTTGTATGCAGAGATGACCGAATCTGGAGTAATTGATAAAACCGCTTTAGTATTTGGTCAAATGAACGAACCTCCAGGCGCTAGACTGCGCGTTGGTTTAAGTGCTTTAACCATGGCAGAGTATTTTAGGGATGATGAAGGAAGAGACGTATTATTGTTTGTTGATAATATTTTTAGATTTACACAAGCTGGATCAGAAGTTTCAGCTCTTCTTGGAAGAATGCCATCAGCTGTAGGATACCAACCAACATTATCTACTGAAATGGGAGATTTACAAGAAAGAATTACTTCAACAAAAAAAGGTTCTATTACATCTGTTCAAGCTATTTATGTGCCAGCTGATGATTTAACAGACCCAGCACCTGCAACTGCATTTGCACATTTAGATGCTACTTCTGTTTTAGAAAGAAAAATTGCTGAACTTGGTATTTATCCAGCGATTGATCCTTTGACTTCAACGTCAAGAATCTTAGATCCAAGAGTTATTGGTGATAGACACTACAATGTAGCTAGATCAGTTCAAGCAACTCTTCAGCAATACAAAGATTTACAAGATATTATTGCAATTCTAGGAATGGATGAATTATCTGATGAAGATAAGATGGTAGTTTCAAGAGCTAGAAAAATGCAAAAATTTATGTCACAACCATTCTTTGTAGCTGAACAATTTACTGGAATTGAAGGTAGATACGTTAAACTAGAAGACTCTATTGCTGGTTTTGAAGCAATATTAAATGGTGAAGTTGACGATTTACCTGAAAATGCTTTTTCATATGTTGGTTCAATTGATGAAGCCATTGAGAAAGGTAAAAAGTGAGTAAGCTTTTCAAATTAGATATTGTTACTCCAATAAAGACATTTAGTTTTGATAATGTTTCTTATGTGAAATGTCCTGGAGTAGATGGATACTTTGGAATAATGAAAAACCATACTAATTCAATCATAAANTTAACTGATGGNACTATATCAGTNAAAACTGATAANANNGAAGTCAAATTTTCATGCTCTTATGGTATTGCNGANATNAATTCTGATTCTTCTGATGATATTGAGGACAAAGTTCTNCTNCTTGTTGAAAATGCAGAAGAATTAGANAAATAATTNTTAGATTATTATAAATGACTATTAGAACACATAATTGTGGTGAACTGAATAATAATCATATTGACAANACCGTTCANCTTTCAGGATGGGTAAACTCTATAAGAACCCATGGTCAGATTATNTTTATAGATATTCGTGATCGTTTTGGNAAAACGCAGNTTATACTAAGTTCTGATGAATTAATTNAAATTGGTAAAACCTTGTCAAATGAAGATGTTATTCATGTATCNGGTAAAGTTTCTGCAAGAGNAAAAGATTTAATNAATCCTGATTTATCAACAGGNGAAATTGAAGTTTTAGTTGAAAAAATTGATTTATTAAGTNNTGCTGAACCTATGCCTCTATCNATACAAGATAGNGAAGCATCATCNGAAGAGCATAGATTAAAATATAGATATTTAGANCTNAGAAATTCTTCTCTTCAAAATAATTTAATTATAAGACATAAAACAGCTCAGGTAGTAAGAAATTTCTTATCAGAAAATAATTTTCTAGAGATTGAAACACCAGTGTTGATGAAGTCCACTCCAGAAGGTGCTAGAGATTATTTAGTGCCAAGCAGAGTTCACAACGGTCAATTCTATGCGTTACCACAATCTCCGCAAATGTATAAACAGCTATTTATGATTTCAGGTTTAGACCGATATTTTCAAATCGTTAAATGTTTTAGNGATGAAGATTTNAGATCTGATCGTCAACCNGAGTTNACTCAAATTGATTTAGAAATGAGTTTTGTGGATGAAGNTGAAGTCAGAAATTTAGTTCAAAATTTAATTNTCAAAGTATTTAAAGATATAATTAATGTGGATTTAAATGATTTTCCAATTCTTCCATACAAAGAAGCNATTGAAAAATATGGNACTGATAAGCCTGATTTAAGATTTGAAATGCTTATAAATGATTTCAAGCCTTTTTCAGACAAATCTGATTTTAAAGCATTTTCTTCATGCGGTGCTGTAAGAATGATTCACATTCAAGAAGCTGATAAATTCTCCAGAAAAGTTATAGATGAAATGGATGCTTATGCTCAATCAATTGGTGCTAAAGGGCTAGCGTGGTTTAAAGTAAATAATGGTGATTTTGAGGGTGGAATTTCAAAATTTTTTGGTTCTGAACTTCGCAATGAAATCATTAATAATTTTGGAATTAAAGATAACTCAATATGTTTTATGGTTGGTGATGAGCTTAATAATTCACTTAAAATTCTTGGAAAAGTAAGAAGTAGGCTTGGTGATATATTAAATCTCAAAGATAATAACCTGTTTACTCCTGTTTGGATTGTAGATTTTCCTTTATTTGATTGGAATGATGAAACTGAAAGATTTGATTCTGTCAATCATCCCTTTACAGCTCCAAAAGACTCTGATATTGAAAATGTTTTATCAAATCCTGGAGAAATTATTTCTAAAGGCTATGACATAGTTATTAATGGATATGAAGTTGCCGGAGGTTCAATAAGAATCCACGATCATAAATTGCAAAAAGATATTTTTAAAATAATGAATTTATCTGATAAGGAAATTTCAGAAAAATTTGGATTTTTTATAGATGCACTCAAATATGGAACTCCTCCTCATGGAGGTATTGCCTTTGGATTAGATAGACTTGTCATGTTATTATCTGGAGTGACAAATATTAGGGATGTAATAGCCTTTCCAAAAACAACATCAGCATCAGCTTTGATGGAAGAAGCTCCAAACGTTGTCTCTGAAGAACAATTAAATGAACTCGGAATAAAGATTTTAGATGATGAAAAAAACATTTGAAATAAAAGGAGTTGATTTAACAAGTCTCTATGGAGTTGGTGATAAAAACATTCTTGTTTTAGAGAAACAACTTCCACTTCAATTAAACGTTAGAGGAAATAATATTTTTTGCCAGGGACTTAAGAAAGATATCAATCATTTTGATTCAGTTTTAAATCAAATGATTGACTCGATTAAGAAAGGTAATACTTTATCCCAAAAAGATATTATACAATTAGTAGCGATGAATGCTTCAACAAAATCAACTAAAGCAAATGGTTCAATTGAAAACGTATTATTTTATGGAAAAAAAGGTCCTGTTTTTCCAAGAACTGATGGACAAAAAGATTTAGTTCAATCATTTCTTAAAAATGATATTATCATTTCAGTTGGTCCAGCCGGAACAGGAAANACTTTTCTTGCAGTAGCATATGCATTATCATTATTAGAGAAGCATGAAATTGAAAAAATTATTTTTTGTAGACCCGCAGTAGAAGCGGGGGAAAATTTAGGTTTTCTTCCTGGTGACCTAAAAGATAAAATCGATCCATATTTAGCTCCATTATATGACGCATTACATGAATTATTACCAAAAAATAAAATTCAAAATTTTCTAGATAGAGGAATTATTGAAATAATTCCACTAGCATATATGAGAGGTAGAACAATAAATCGTTCAGCAATGATTTTGGATGAGGCTCAAAATGCCTCATCAATTCAAATGAAAATGTTTTTAACAAGACTTGGAATTGAATCTAGAGCAATAATAACTGGCGACGAGTCACAAATAGATTTACCAACAAAATCTAATTCTGGATTAATAGATGTTTTAAAAATATTAAAAAATATTAAAGATATTGGGATTGTGAAACTGAGCGAACATGATATTGCAAGACATCATCTTGTGAAAGATATNATTGATGCTTATTCAAAATCAAAAAATAAATAGGAAATTATAATGACAAAAATTTTTGAGAAAATATCTGATAAAAACCATGAACAAGTTGTCTATTGTAATGATCCATCTTCTGGGTTAAAAGCAATCATCGCAGTTCATAATACTGTTTTAGGTCCTGCTTTGGGAGGATGTAGAATGTATCCTTACGAAAGCGAAAAAGATGCACTTGTGGATGTTTTAAGATTATCTAAAGGGATGACATACAAAGCTTCTATTTCAAATTTAAATTTAGGAGGTGGAAAAGCTGTTATCATTGGAGATCCTAATAAAGATAAATCTGAAGTGCTACTAAGGTCATTTGGAAAATTTGTCCAAAGTCTTGGTGGTAAATACATTACGGCTGAAGATGTTGGTATGTCTGTTCATGATATGGAATTCATTAGAATGGAAACTGAACATGTTACAGGTATTACAAGAGCAATGGGGGGTAGTGGAGATCCGTCCATTCTAACAGCTTTGGGGGTTTTTGTAGGAATGAAAGCTGCATTGAAAAAAAGATTAAATATCCAATCTTTAAATGGACTCAAAATAGGCGTTCAAGGTTTTGGTAAAGTAGGTTATTATTTATGTTCTCATTTAAAAAATGAAGGCGCAGAAATTTATGGCTTTGATATTAATGAAGACTCTCTAGAGAGAGTTAAAAATGAATTTGATGTTATTCCTGTAAGCGAGAATGAGCTTATGTCAATGAATCTAGATGTTTTTTCTCCATGTGCAATGGGAGCTATCATTAATCCCACAACTATTGAAAGCTTAAAGTGTAGTGTTATTGCTGGCGCTGCTAATAATCAGCTAGAAAAAGAAGATAGAGATTCAAAATTACTTCAAAAAAAAGAAATAATGTATGTTCCGGACTATGTAATTAATGCTGGTGGTTTAATGAATGTTGCAAATGAATTGAAGGGTTATAATAAAGAAAAAGCAAAATATCAGGTAGAAGGTATTTACTATATTTTGATGAAGATTTTTGATTACGCTGCCAGTAATAATATATCAACCCTTGAAGCAGCTAATCTTTTAGCTGAGAGAAGAATTCAAGACTATATTAAATGGAACCATCAGTAAATACATAATGTCAATAAAAGATAAACAACAAAGAAAATTAGCAAGAGAGGCCGTGTTACAAGCCCTCTATGCCAAACACGTATCTAATGAGGAACCAAAAAAGGTCTTACATGACATTTTTACAAGATACGAATTTGACAAAATGACTAAAAAGTTTGTTGAAGAGCTTTTTAATTCAACGATTAAATTCTCTGAAGAATTAGACAGTCATATTGAATCAAATCTCGAAAATTGGACTGTTGATAGATTAAATGTAATTGATAGATTAATTATGCAAATGTCTCTTTGTGAAATGATTCATTTAAAGTCATATGATATTTCTCATAAGGTTACAATTAGTTCTGCAATAGAAAATGCAAAAAAATTTAGTTCAGAAGATAGTACTTCATTTGTTAATGGTGTTCTTGATTCAATTTATAAGGAATTATAATTGACCTTTTTAGCAAAAATTTTTGGAACAAAATCTGATAGAGAGATAAAAAAGATTTTACCTATTGTAAATCAGGTAAATCAATTTTATGATACTTTAAAAGATAAAGATATATCTTATTTACAAAGTCGAACAAAAGAACTACAAGTAATAATTAAAAAATCCATTGAAGAACAAGAAAGTAAAAAGCTTGTAAATATTGACGATTCTAAAGAATTAAAAAAAATAAGGTCTCAAATTACTAATAATGTTTTAGAGCATCATTTAATCGAATCTTTTGCTTTAGTAAAACACGCATGTAGACTATTATATGATAAGGAATGGGAAGTAGTTGGTCAAAAAATCAAGTGGGAAATGATTCCTTATGATGAGCAGATCATTGGTGGTGTAGTTCTACATCAAGGAAAGATTTCCGAAATGAAAACCGGCGAAGGAAAAACGCTAGTTGCTACTTTCCCAATTTATCTTAACGCGCTATCTGGAAGAGGTGTGCATGTAATCACAGTAAATGACTATCTTGCACAAAGAGATGCAGAATGGATGGGTAAAGTTTTTGAAACTCTGGGGTTAACAGTAGGATTTATTTTAAATAGTATGAATCCTGAGCAAAGAAAATCATCATACAATTGTGATATTACATATGGAACAAATAATGAATTTGGATTTGATTATCTAAGAGATAATATGACTATTGATAGTGAATTTCTTGTCCAAAGAAAGCATAATTATGCAATTGTCGATGAAGTAGATAGTGTATTAATAGATGAGGCAAGAACTCCCTTAATTATCTCAGGGCCTGTAGAAACAAAAATTAATCAGTCTTATGTAGATTTGAAAAGACCAGTTCAATCTCTGGTTGTGAAACAAACTCAGTTAATTAGTTCTCTTGTTTCAGAAGCTCAAACTATACTCAAAAATGATACACTCTCTGATGATGACAAGCAAAAAGCGGGATTATTACTTCTCAAAGCCAAAAAAGGATTACCAAAATTCCAAAAACTGCAAGATTTGTTCCAAGAGCAAGGAACAATTAAAATGATGAATGCCGTAGAATCAGAATATATAGCAGAAAAGAAAACTTATTTATTGGATGAAGATTTACTATTCTCAATTGATGAACAATCTAATAGTGTTGATCTATCTGATAAAGGCAGGGAAGCATTATCTCCAGACAATAAAGATGCCTTTACAATTCCTGATTTGGGCGAATTATTATCTGATATTGATGAGCAAAATCTATCAGATGAGCAAAAGCAATTACAAAAAGAAAAAGTATACAAGCTCCATTCGGAAAGAAGCAGTAAGATTCATTATCTTAGCCAACTATTAAAAGCATATACGTTATTTGATAAAGATGTTGAGTATGTTGTTCAAAATGGTCAAGTATTGATTGTTGATGAATTTACTGGAAGAGTTTTACCGGGCAGGAGATTTAGTGGGGGTCTTCATCAGGCCTTAGAAGCAAAAGAGAATGTCAAAATTGAAAAAGAAACACAAACCTTAGCTTCGATTACTATTCAAAACTATTTTAGAATGTATGATAAATTATCTGGAATGACTGGTACAGCAGATACTGAAGCTGCAGAATTTGAAAAAATTTATAATCTTGGAGTTACAGTAATACCAACTCACCGTCCTGTTAAAAGAAATGATTTTAATGATGTCATATATAAATCAATGCAAGCAAAATATAAAGCAGTAATCAAAGAAGTAAGTGAATACTATGCTAAAGGACAACCAGTTTTAATTGGAACAGTTTCCGTTGAAGTCTCTGAATTACTTTCAAAAATGCTAAAACAAAAAGGAATCCCACATAATGTTCTAAATGCAAAACAGCATCAAAGTGAAGCACAAATTGTATCTCAAGCAGGTTTGAAAAAATCTATTACCATTGCAACAAATATGGCTGGTAGAGGAACAGATATTAAGCTTGGACCTGGAGTAGAAGAGTTAGGTGGTTTGCACATAATTGGTACTGCAAGACACGAATCAAGAAGAATTGATTTACAATTAATGGGAAGATCTGGTAGACAGGGAGATAATGGTTCCTCAAGATTTTATATTTCATTAGAAGATGATTTAATGAGATTATTTAATATGGACAGACTTGCAACATATATGGATAGACTTTCAATGGATGAAGATCAAGAATTAAGTGCAGGAATGTTAAATAGGGGTGTTAGTAATGCCCAAAAGAAAGTTGAAGAGAGAAATTTTGCGATGAGAAAACATTTATTAGAATATGATGATGTTTTGAATCAGCAAAGAGAAATAATATATGATTTACGAAATAAAGCACTTCTTTCTGATTCAATTAAAGATACAATCAATGAATTCATAGAAGATTTCATTTTTGATATAATTGGCGATTTGGATTTTAAGCAAGTAAAAGAGTGGGATTGGCAAAGTATCAATCAGCAAATAAATAGTAATTTAATGGTCAACATAGAAGTTGGTGAAATTGAACCTTTAGAAACTTTAGATGAGTTAATTGATTATATAAATGAAGAAGCATTAAAATATTATAAACTCAAAGAAGATGTCATCCCCTCCGAGTTATTAAGAAAAGTAGAAAAATTTATTGTTTTAAAAACTATAGATGAGAAATGGAGAAATCATTTACTTGGAATGGATCAATTAAGGGAAGGGATNGGATTNAGAGCTTATGGNCANAAAAATCCATTAATTGAATATAAATCTGAATCATATAACTTTTTTCAGGAGCTGATGGTTAGTTTGAGAGCTACAGTTATTCAAAGAGTATTCCATGCTCAAGTGAGTGACCAAGTACAATCACAACAAAATCCTCTTCAAAAAAATATCCAACTTCAGCATGACAAAGTAGCCAAGAATGATAAAAATGAAATTCCAAATGAAGTATCTCAACAGCATGACTCTTCTGATAATTCAGAATTAAAGTTAGGAAGAAATGATAAAGTTGAATTGATTTCTCCATCCGGCGAACGAGTTAAAGTAAAATTTAAAAAAATCGATCAATATCTTATGAAAGGATATACTCGTGGCTAAAAATAAAAAAAATACCAAGTTTTCAACAAAATCCATCCATACAGGAAATAGAATTGACGAAACAGGTGCGACAGTTACTCCTCTTCATTTAACTTCAACTTTTAGGCAGCCAAGCTTTAATAGTTCTGAAAAATTTGTCTATTCAAGAACAGGAGGTCCTACAATCGATGCACTCGAAGAAAATTTTGCTATGCTTGAAGATGCGAAATTCTCTTTCGCTTTTGCATCAGGTATGGCTGCCATGTCTGCAATATTTTTAATGTTTAAGCCTGGAGATCATGTTTTAATCTCTCAAAATGTTTATGGTGGAGTATTTAGACTTGTTACAAAAGTATTAAATGATAATGGAGTTAATTTTGACTTTATAGATACAACCGATTTAAAGATTATTAAACAAGCAATAAGACCTACAACAAAATTAATTCACCTAGAAACACCTAGTAACCCTCTATTAGAAATTGCAGACATTTCCTCAATAAGTAAGGTGTGTAAATCTAAAAATATTTTAGTAAGTGTTGATAATACTTTTATGAGTCCTTATGGTCAAAAACCACTTAACCTTGGTGCTGATATTGTAATGCACAGTACAACAAAATATATTGGAGGTCATTCAGATATTCTTAGTGGTGCTCTAATGGTAAACGATAAGAGTTCAGCAGAAAAAATTACTTTAATTCAAAACACTGCGGGAGCTTTACCAAGTCCATTTGATGCTTGGTTACTTCTTCGATCTATTAAAACATTATCCTTAAGAGTTGACAAACATTTTAGTAATGCAATGAAAATTGCTAATTGGCTTAAAAGACATAAAAAAGTTACGAGAGTAATTTATCCAGGTCTTAAAGAACACCCTCAGCACAAAATTGCTAAAAAACAGCAGAAAAATCCTGAAGGTAAATCAGTTTTTGGCGGAATTATTTCCTTTGAGCTTGATAATTCAATAAGTGTTAATAAGTTTGCAAAAAAATTAAACTTTATAACTTTAGCTGAAAGTTTGGGAGGAGTGAAAACTTTAATATCATGTCCATATTCCATGACTCATGCTTCAGTTCCAAAGAATGAAAAAGAAAAATTAGGAATTACTAAAAATCTTTTAAGACTTTCAGTTGGTATCGAAGATGTGGATGATNTAATTTCTGAACTTGATTTAGCAATCAATCATTAAATAAACTTTTTTTACTTTTTATATTTATATTTCGTTAAATATGCCGTGGTGGCGGAATTGGTAGACGCGCTGGTCTTAGGAACCAGTATCGCAAGATGTGAAGGTTCGAGTCCTTTCCACGGTACTTATGGAAATTTTATTTCTAGGTGCAATAATTTTGGTAGCTTTGGCATTATTTGTTACCGAATTATTTCCAATAGACGTAACAGCTTTACTAGTTTTGGGGCTGTTGCTCATACTTGGATTAGTAAGTCCATCTGAAAGTCTTGCCGGATTTTCTAATCCAGCCGTTATTACTATTGCTTGCTTGTTTATTTTAAGTCATGCCTTACAAAAATCTCATGTTCTTGAATATTTAATAATTAATATTAATTCTTTAATTGATAAATCTAGAGTATTAGGTATGATCGCCTATTTATTTGCTATTGGTGTGGCATCTGCTGTTGTTAATAACACTGCTATTGTAGCTATCTTTATGCCAGTGACTATACGACTTGCAGATAAGTATAATATTAGTCCATCTAAAGTACTCATCCCGTTAAGTTATGCAGCTATTTTAGGAGGAACTCTTACGTTAGTAGGAACATCTACTAATTTAATTGTTAATTCTATTTTGGTTGATTCTTCAAACGGCCAAGTATCTTTAGGAATGCTGGAATTTGCAAAGTTTGGAATTATAAAATTTGTAGTTGGATTATTATATATATTTACAATTGGATATAAGCTTCTTCCAATAAGAGTAGCAAAATCATCAAGTATTGAAGACTACAGATTGGATGGGTATTTAACAGAATTCAAAGTATCTAAAAATTCACCACTAGTAAGTAGAACCTTACTTGACAGAAAAATAAATGAAAACTACGATGTTATTGTTCTAGATGTTTTAAGAAATGGTGAAATAATTAATTCTAATCTGCGAAATTTAGTTATTTTAGAAGATGATATTCTTTTTGTAAAAGGTTCATTTGATAATTTTCAAAGGCTTAAAGAGATTGAAAATTTAGTTATGTTGGCTGATGAAAAACTTACTCAAGATGAATTAGAGCAAGAGGATAATATATTAGCAGAGTGTTTAGTCACTGATAATTCAGAACTAATCGGTCTTTCACTTCAGGAAGCTAACTTTAGAAGATCTTTTGGAAGTTTTGTGCTAGCAATTCGAAGAGAAGGAGAAATTATTCGTAGAAAACTTGCCCATTTTATTTTAAAGCCTTTTGATACTTTATTGGTATATGGTCCTAAAGATAGAATAAATCAACTTGCAAATAAAGAGGGATTTATTGTTTTAGGTAAGGTTGACGGATCACTTGATGGACATCCATTTTGGTGGCTTAGTTTAGTATCCATACTGACTGCTGTAACTCTGGCTATTTTTAATATTATTCCGATTGTTGTTGGAGTTATCCTTGGCGTTATAGCTTTACTACTTTCAAAAGTTATAACTCCTAATGAGGCTTATAGTTCAATTCATTGGCAAGTCATTATAGTTATTGCTGCATTCCTACCAATGGGTGCTGCAATTCAGCGAACTGGATTNGATATAATTATAAGTAATTCAATATCAAGTTTTGTAAATCTATTTCCNGCAGATATTCTTCCTTATTTATTATTGGCTTTAATTTATTTTATAACAATGATTTTGACTGAAATTGCCTCAAATGCTGCTACNGCTATTATCATGACGCCAATTACTTTATCATTAGCTGCAAACTTTGGATTTGATCCAAAACCATTCATTTTTGCGGTATGTTATGCTGCTTCAGCGTCATTTATAACACCAGTAGGTTATCAAACCAATCTGATGGTATTTGGTCCAGGGGGTTATAGATATTCCGATTACATTAAGGTAGGATTACCTTTAGGATTGATTCTATGGATTGTTTCAGTTATAATGATACCAATGATATGGCCATTCTAATATGCAGTGGAACGAAAAAGATAACACTATAACTAAAACATATGAATTCAGTTCTTATTTAGATGGAATTGATTTTGTAAATGAAGTTGCTAACTTATCAGAACAAGAAAATCATCATCCTGATATAACAATAGGGTATTGTAAAGTTACAATATCCTTAACAACTCATGACGCTGGTTCTCTTACAGAAAAAGATTTTAAGCTTGCTAAGCTTATCGATGATTTAAATATTTGAATGACTTACCTTATAATAGTTTCCATCCTTTGGTCATTTTCGTTTGGTATAATTAAATATGGTTTGAGTGGAGTAGATTCATCATACATTAGCTTCATAAGAAGTTTAATTGCCTTACTTTTCTTTTCATCAATCTCAATATATAATATTAAAAAATTTACTCTTGATTTGAAGCTTATATTGATTGGAGCTTTACAGTTTGGCTTAATGTATATTTTTTATATACAATCATATGCATATTTACCTGCTTATTTAATAGCAACATTTACGATTACTACTCCAATTTTTGTAGGTCTTGCTTCAAAATATATTGCACGTCAATCAATTTCAAAGAATGGTATTTATGCAATTTCACTAGTCATTATTGGATCTTTTTTAATGAGAATAAATTTTGTAAATCCGCTTGATTATTGGTTTGGATTTTTATTGATACAATGCGCAAACTTATTTTTTGCTTCTGGTCAGATACTTTTTAAAGAATGGAAGATAGAAAATGATCGTACAGATATACTACATAATTTTTCACAAATGTTTTTAGGGGCAACATTAGTTACGTCTCTTTTTTATCTTCTTAGTGCGAGTGGTAGCAATCAACTTTCGTCTGAAAATTTATTTGCATTAATATTTCTTGGATTAATTTCAACAGGACTGGGTTTTTTGTTTTGGAATCTAGGTTCCCTAAAAGTAACAAACGACAAGTTAGCAGTAATGAACAATCTTATTATTCCAATTGCAATTTTGAATTCTTACTTTATTTTTGGAGAACAAATTGACTCTTCGACCTTTGTTCCAGGAATGATTTGTTTTTATTTTGCTTTAAAAGCTTTATAGTTTGTTTCTATTCTTTTTATGATTTTCTCTAAAAGACTTAGACATTAAAAAAGATATTGGTCCTTCTAAAGCAATCACTAATCTCCAGATTAGTGGAAAAATAAACATTTTTTTCTTTTTATCTAACGCTCTTATAATTCGTTTTACACCGTCTTCAGTCCCTATCATAAAAGGAGCCCAGGTTCCCATTGAATCTGTCATTTCGCTTTTTACAAATCCTGGACAAATAAGAGTAACATTGACATTTTTTGGTAGGGTTTTTCTCCAGCTTACACTTAGAGCCTTAACGGCATGCTTTGATGCTGCATATGCGCCAGCTCCAGGCCAAGCAAAGTGACTTGCAACTGAACCAATGATAGCAATGTGCCCCATATCTTTTTTAATCATAGATGGCATAAACGGTACAACAGTATTAATTACTCCATTAACATTGGTATCAATAACTTTATTGAGCTCTGTAGGATCTCCTTTATGTAATTTATCAACAAACCCATATCCAGCATTTGCAATTACAAGGTCGATATTTGATATTTTAGATAAAAAATCATCAATGGATTCTTTGGTGGCATGTTGATCAGTAACATCTAGGCAATATGTAATAACTTTTGCACCGAGTTCTTCACATTTATTAGCAACAGAATCTAGTTTATCTCTTCTTCTGCCACTGAGTGCTAGAAAAGCACCTCTTTTAGCATATTCATATGCAAGATGTTCTCCCAAACCACTTGTTGCACCTGTTAAATAAATATTCATGCGGAATACTACAAATTTATCAGTCATAATTCCATTAAAACTATTTATATTATCGATTGTATGGGAAAAAAAGAAATAAACGGGCTATCTCAATCAATTTTTGAGAGTTATTCTTCTCAACTTTTACAAGTATCCAAGAATATTGATCAGGATATTCAGTCAGCAGCTGAGTTAATAATAAATAATTCGGGTAAGGTAGTAGTTTGTGGTTTAGGTAAATCTGGATTAATTGGTCAAAAAATAGTCGCTACTTTATGTAGCACTGGTACGCGTAGTGTTTACATGCATGCAGCAGAAGCCATTCATGGCGACTTAGGCATATATAATCCTGGGGATCCCACTATATTAATTTCTAAAAGCGGAAATACTGAAGAATTAGTAAGACTAGTTCCCATTTTGAAAGAATTTCAATCACCTTTAATTGCTATCGTAGGTAATATGGATTCTTTCATTGCAAAAAATTCTGATATTGTTCTAAATGGGACAGTTGAAAAGGAAATTGATCCGCTCGGAGTCGTTCCAACAACTAGTTCACTTGTTGCACTAGCAATTGGAGATGCTTTAGCTTCTGTTCTTATGGTTCAAAGAGGTTTTGATAAAAAAGATTTTGTAAGAAATCATCCTGGTGGAGAATTAGGGAAGCAATTAGCATTGAAAGTTGAAAGTGTTATGCATCCATTAAACGACGTTGCACAAATTGATGAAAATGATTCAATTAGTTCATGTGCTTCTAAGATGACCAAAAAGCCACTAGGTGCTGCACTTCATTTGGACAATGATGTATTAAAGGGCATAGTTACGGAAGGGGATTTAAGAAAATCAATTGCTTCCACCAGTGATTTATCAAATTCAATTTTGGATTTTATTAATAACAATCCTATTTCAATCAACCCTTCAATATCAATACTAGATGCAATGAAAGTAATGGAAGACAGACATTCTCAAATTTCTTGTTTACCTGTTATAGATAGTGATGGAAAATGCCTAGGTCTTGTAACACTTCACGATTTATATCAAACTAAGCTAGTATAAAAAAATTATCTTACAATAACCATTTTCTTGGTTTTATTGTAATCACTTTGACCATCAACCTTAGCTCTAAGTTGATAGAAATATACTCCACTACTTACTTTTTCACCATCGTCATTTCTACCATCCCATAAAGTAGTATGTTGTCCAGCACCTTTGTCACCTTCATCTAAGGTTCTTACAAGTGTACCAACAGTGTTGTAGATAAGTATTTCTACATCAATAGTATTTACCATTAGTGATGGTATATCATACATGATAGTGGTTTGATTATTAAATGGATTTGGATAATTCTGATACAAATTGAATTCGTCAGGATTTCTTAGTTGCATCATGCCATTTCCAATCATTCCCTCTGCAGTAAAGAATTGATAGTTTAATTCAACATCACTAGAAATAGGAGCACCATCAATATTGATTACAATTTTGCCATCATTTGAAGATAGGTTTCCGAATTCAACTTCATAATATTCGTTTTCTTCATTTTCATTTTCTAAAACTAGGTAGCCTTGTTTTTGTTCAGTATTGAAATCATAAATATTGTTGGTATTTCCAATTTCAAATCTTCCAGCAGTCACACCCTCAGGAAGTTCAATAATGATTTGATTACCTAAAATTTCTGCTTCAAATTCAGTTGGCATAATTTCAATATCTTCAACAGTTCTTCCTTGCGCTTTAGTCCAAAGCCACATTCTAGAAAATACGCTTAAATCTTTAACATCATTTACGTTGTCAGGGGAAGGGATAAGATATGGAGCAGTACCAGTTGCAGGACCAAGATCTACTGAGCTATCTACTCCAGCATTAGGCCATGCATTTACAAATACATTGAGGTCTTCAATATCAACATCATTATCGCTATCATAATCACCTAGATATGAAACGTAAGTGGTCACATTCTGGGAAACAAGATCAGAGTTATTACCACCACCATCTCGAGCGTATAAATATATGGTAAGTTCTGTCTGATCAGGTAAAGATAGTCCTGTTAAAGTAAGTTCATCACCAGCAGCAATTACTGCAGATCCATATGAAGTATTTGAAGTCCCTATATCAAGAACATAGTCAACTATTCCCGTATCATCGCTAAATCCATCAGCATCAACAGTTATTTCAGTTAAAGATTTCAAGTAGCCATCAACAAGGTTTTCAACTGTGAACGTACCTGCAGTAGGTCGGACTGTATCAAGTAAGAATGATAATTCATCACTTAAAGTTTCATTTCCATCAGTGTCAACCGCACTGACCTTAAAGAACCATTCTTCACCGGAGGTTGCAGGGTGGACATAGTTATCAATAGAAAATGTTTGTGTGTATATAAAAGTAGTATCTGGCCATGGTGTGGTTGAAGGAGAAGGTTCAAAATGTGTTGAATTTATATCCCCTAAAGTACCTTGGCCTAAAAGCGTACTTGAGTCAGCTACAAAACCTTCTGTTAAACTTCCATACACATTGTATGAAGCAAAATCAGGTTCACCATTTCTATTCCAATATAATTCAATTGCATCAACTGGGCCTGAAGCATCAATGTCCCTTGCAACAACGATTCCTTGAGGAGCAAGTGGGGCACCATCAGCACTTAATTGTCCTGCAGTAATAGTTATACCATCCCAAAATGCATATTGCTGTGCTGTTGTTTTTACATGTATTCCAATTCGAACCTTAGTGCCAGCGTATGCAGAAAGATCATATGTTTGTTGTGTCCAAGCACTAGTACTTTCGTCAACTACATTTGCTAAAGTAACAGTAAAGTCTTCTAAAGCGAGACCACCATTTGGAGATAATAAAACATCATATGTTTCGCTTCCACCATTCATATTGGTATAAAAACTTAAAATATTATCCGTACCAGGTCTTAAATATAATTCAGGACTTACTAACCAATCATCAGCAGTACCGGCACCTGCCATTCCAAGGCCAGCCATCCAGTGACTTCCATCTACTGCGCCATATCCGGCAGTATAATACCACCAGCTAAATGCATCAGCATCATTATTTTCATTATAAGTAGTCCACGAATAAGTATTTCTTCCCATAAAATCTATTCTACCATAAGGTACAGATTCAAATCCCTCTTCATATAATGTATCTTGAACTGCTGTAGCCCATACTAAGTCGGTTTTTGATTCACTATCATTTGAAGTTCCATCTGTAACCTGTAGGCTTACAGTGTATTTTCCAGCAGTAGCAAATGTATGTGAAGGGGATTGCTCAGTACTTGTATTACCATCACCGAAATCCCAACTCCAACCTGAAACATTACCAGTGGATCTATCACTAAAATTAATAGTTAAAGGAAAGACACCTGAAGTTTTATCTGGTGAAAAAGCAGCGTTCAATGGAGCGGTTGATGTAAATCCATTTGCTGAATAAAATATACCTCTTCCATGTGTTGCAGCAGCAATTGCACCATCAGATGATCTATTAACAAGCATATCTACTCTAACGTTATCTAACCCATCATTTGAAGGAACCCAAGCTGGTGATGAAGTTGAAATATCATCGCAAGTCCATGTACCTAAGTCTGTTCCTGCAATAACTTGATTAAAATTATTTCTATTATACAAGGCAGCTCTAACGGGCATATCTGGTAAATCACCTTCAACATTCGTCCATCCACTTGGACCACCACCTGAGTAAGTTTCAAAGATAGATTGGGCACCGTAATTAGAAACTGTAATTAAAATTTGTTCATCACTTGCACCAATATCAATTGAGGATATATATCCTTGAACATTTGAACCGGTAATTTCTTCAACGCTAAAACTTGATGTAGATGCTTTTAAAATTTTAAATATTCTTCCACCTGCAGTACCAACAAAAATAACATCATCTGTGTGCGGAGATGCTTTAAAGAATGTTGCTGAACTACCCAAGTTTATATCCATAGTATACTTTGATGCTAGGGCTGTATAATTATCTAGTCGCATGATACCAGTTGCACCGGCATTGGTGTATATTGTTTTTGTTGATGAATCAATTCCAGAAGGATTAATTAGTGTTCCCTCCGTATGATTTGAATAAAATGACCAACTTAATCCACCATTAGTTGATCTATAAATGTTATTTCCATTGGATGCTGTGAACTGATAATTAGGGTCTAATTGGTCAATATGAGCAAAACCACCATCACCACCTGTAACTTCACTTCCACTAGCAATTCCAGTAGCACCTATTTTCCAAGAACCATTATCTTGAGTACCTCCTAAAACATATTGGTTTGAAGCTTCGGGATGAAGTGCAACACTATAAAATTGTCCTACATTATAACCTTCATTTCGTTGATAAATGTTTGTACCACCATTAACTGTATAAAAGATACCTCCATCATTAGCGAAAACAATTTCATTGTTTTTAATTGATCGTACGGCATGATGGTCTGCATGCAAGTACTGTAAGCCTCCACCTGAGCCTCTCCAATCACTAATATGTGTCCATGATACTCCACCATCTGTTGACTTGTATGCATCTATTACACCAGCATAAATTGTATTCGCATCTGTTGCATCTACTCCAAAACCAATAGCCCAATTTGCAGTACCATTAACGTCACTTAGATATCCACCATAACTTTGAGAACTTGTGTCTTCGTTAGTTGGTAAGTCAAGTACAGTCCATGAGGCTCCATTATCAGTAGTTTTTGCTAACCATCTAGGAGTTGCAATTTGACCAATTAATGCATAAACAGTATTAGGATCAGAAGGTGCAACACGAACATCAACTCTGTTTGCATTATTATTTAATCCTGAAGACCAAGATGCGCTTGACCAAGTAGATCCATTATCATCAGAATAATAAATTTCTCCACCTCCAGACCAATAAGAATTCATTCTAGAACCCGACCATAATCTTCCGTCAACACCCTCCTGAATATTATTAAATTCAGTATTACCAGTTGTTTCTTGAATGGTTTCGGTTACTCTTGTCCATGAATTACCTTGATCAGTCGATTTCCAAATTCCTGTTGCTGCTCTACCAACATATGTTCCTTCATATTCATTTCCAGCAACAGTTATATAAATTGCATTTTGACCATTTTCATCTCTAATAAAAATATCAGTAATGAAAGCAAAATCTGAAGTAGAGGAAAGATGAGTCCAGGTATTTCCTCCATCTGTAGATTTAAACATTCCAATCCCAGCTGACGCACCAGGACTATACCAGTTTGAACCAGACTCTACCCAGTTTCCAAATCTTTCACCTGTTCCAACATACATTACATCCGTATCATTAGGATCATATGCCATTGATGAAACTGCTAAACTAGCCCATGTTCCATCTACTAAATTCCAATCTTGAGTATTTGAAGTTATATCATTATTGTACCACAAACCGCCATTAACACCAGCAGCCCAAATTTTTGTAGAGTTATTTGGATCAAACATTACGGCTCTGGTTCTTCCACCAATTGTATTAGGACCTCGTTCTTCCCAATCTACTTCTGTCAATCTATTACGAAACGCATAAGTGCTTTTTCTTTCTTCAGTTTCTTTAATAGCCTCGATTAATCTTTCTTTAGGTACACGTTTTTCAGAAAGATCTACCGTCATTAAATGTTCACGAAGACCCCTTAAATCAGGTCGTTGATCTTTTGGTAATTTTCTTGAGCTTTCATAAAAACTATGATATGAGTTTAAGCGATTTACATACTGTTCATGTTCTTGTCGCTCCAGTTCGATTAGATAATTGTTTACTGGTTTAAATGAAATTAAACCAAAAATTAAAAGACCGATTATATAATATATTCTTTTCATATTTTTTTACTCACTAATTAAAATATATGCTCCAACAGCATCATTAACTGTAATATCTCCACCATCAACATCGAGCATTAAACTACCAGTGCCTCCAGCTGATGGATCTAGATTAATATCTACTAATGTATCAACCGAACCATTAAGAGTGAAGTTTACGGTTGCAATTACCCCATCACCATCATTTGATGGAAGATCACTTGATAGAGATGATGTATAAATAATTAGTCTATTTACTCCAGGATTACTTGTGGTAACTATTAGTGGATCAGTATCACCTTGTAAAAAGTCTCCTGCTGTTACACTATCATAGGTCATTAAACTATTGTCGTAAATTATTACAACTTGGGCAGCAGCCATCCCAGTAACTCCCATAACTTTAACATCAAGAGAAAATGACGATCCGCTTGAAACTTCTAAATATTTAGGGTCTAAAACAAATGCAGGAGTTTGAACATCTTCAACTGTTACAAATGCAGGAGCGACAGATGTATCAGTCCCACCATCTCCAGTAACTGACAAACTAACATTAAAAGTTCCAGATGTAGTATAAGTGTGTATTGGGTTTGTGTCTGAACTTGTATTGCCATCACCAAAGTCCCAAAGGGAGGTCGTGTATCTCACAGAACCATTGATAAATTCAACTCTTAAATCTTTTTTTCCAGTTGTAGGATCATCTGTAGAAAAAGCAGCAGTTGGAGGTGTAGGTGATACATTAATATAGTTAGCTCTTGTTGTAGAGTTTGTTCCACCAGGTCCGGTTGCCGTTAATGAAACAGAATATGAACCTGCATCATTATATGTATATTGAACAATAACTCCAGATGCATCCAAAATACCATCACCATTAAAATCCCACTCATGCGCAGTTGCGTTTGTTGATGTAGAAGTAAATGTTACCGCTAAAGGCGCTCCACCACTTAATGGAGTTGCTGTAAAACTAGCTACAGGAGGGTCATTACTTGGACTGGTTCCACCGGAATCATCTCCGCCACCACCGCCACCACCGCAGCTAATCATAAAAAATAATAAAAATACAGATAGTAATTTTTTGAACATTAGAAAATGTACAATAAAAGTTTGCTTGGTATCAATACTTAATTAACTATTATAATAAAAATTTAGTTCTGACTGATAGTAACATTTCTGGCAGATAAATATGATAACAAAAAATCAATACATTGTTCATTTTCAGCAACTAATTCAGGAGGAAAAACTCCTTTCTTGCTCCAAAGATTATTCAAAAGCATATTAATGGTAGCGGTGGCAGTAAAGCCGGTTGTTCTTGCCATTGAGGAAGATTTTGAAATGTCATCCGTTTCATCGTATAAATGATAATGAATATTTTTTGTGTCACTATAAATATTAATATCTAAAATTGTAAACTCTGGTTCATCTTCTTTTAGTTTCCAATCTTTAAAAAGTTCATTTATAGTTTTATCAAAATTTTTATTATTAAATAACCCATCATCAATCATTGATTGCATCAATTTTGCATGTCCAGGGTATCGTAAAGTTTTTTCTTTCATATTTGGAATGTGACCCATTGTTTGAAGTAATGATCTCAAACCGTCAGTATTAAATGCTTCTAATTTTCCAACTTCTGAAAACTTAAAAATTTCTAAATCTGATAAAGCTGGCTTTGTTACAACTTGAGAATTGATTCTCATTCTTGCTGGTCGAGTATATTCTTCAATAACATCAATGGGGGAAAAAGGTGCTTTATAATTATAGGGAGGAGATGGATTTTTTGGTAGACCACCTACACAATAATCAAAAGAATTTATTTCTAGTTTATTATTCCAATAACCTAAAAGATAATTTGGAATTCCAGGGGCTACGCCTGCATCAACAACTACGGTAACATTTTTTTCTTTAGCTAATTGATCAAGTGTTAAAACATTTTCTGGAGAAAAAGAAATATCCACTACATCTTTTCCACAATTAATAATTGTTTTTAATGATTGATATCCTAAAAAACCTGGGACTGCTAATAATACTATATCTGCCTCGGCAATCCATGAGCTCAGCTCACTTTGATTTTGAACATCAATTTGATTAACATGAATTGAGTTATCATGATTTTTAATAGAATTAAGAAGATCTAAGTTTAAATCGCCAAGATGCAATTCATAATCTTGAGATAAATCTAGTGCCATGGTTTTACCAACGAGACCAGCACCAACTTGAAAGATTTTTTTCATTGAAACGTGCGGGATAGACGGGACTCGAACCCGCGACCTCCGGCTTGACAGGCCGGCGTTCTAACCAACTGAACTACTACCCCAAATTATTTTCTAAAAAGCAATGCTACTGGAATGATAATTAAGTATCCCAGTAATAAAAGTAGTGGAGAAACAACCAAGCTTTGAAAGCTATTTACATCTCCAAGGTACATTATCAAATAACCCACAATTATAACGAAAACTCCAAAACCAAACAAAAGATAATTTTTTCTTTTATATGGCCAGGAAAACTTGACAGTTTTATTATTATTGTCATTCATATTTGGAAAGTTAGTAGCGATAATCGTTGATTCCAAAAATAAATTACATCCATTGATTTGAAAATATAATTACGCTAATTTTTAGCCCTTTGATGAAAGAACTAAATACAGTACAGTCATTAATAATTACAATATTAATAATTATCGCTACCAGCTTAATATCCATTAATTCTAGAGAAGTAGATTCTACCATAATAACAATTGAAAGAGGAATGTCTCTTAATTCAGTATCTAAGCTGTTACTTGATGAAAACATAATAGTTGATGAAAATATTTTTAAAATAAAAGCCATTTTAAGAGGTTTAGAATCCAAAGTTCCTACTGGCAAATTTTTGATCGAAGGCAAAGTATCTGATGCCATATTATTTGATTTAATTTTTAAGAAAGGTCCAATAAAACTAAAGCTTACAATTCCTGAAGGCTTACAAGCTAAACAACTCTTTGAAAATATAAACCAGCTTTTAAATAAGAATTATGATTTTGACGCTTATTTCAAATCAGAAGAAATTCTTACTGCCTATAATATTAATGCAACCTCACTTGAGGGCTATTTACATCCAGAAACATATTACTTATACCATGACACATCCCCTGAAGATATTATTACTATTTTGTTGAACGAATTTTGGAAAAAATTTGACAAAACTTTGCAAGATAGAGCGAATCAATTAGGATTTACGGTACATGAGGTTGTAACTTTGGCGTCGATTATTGAAGGGGAAGCAATGCTATCAAGCGAGCGTACAACTATCTCGTCAGTATATCACAATAGATTAAGAATTAATATGAAATTACAAGCAGATCCGACAATACAATATATTATACCAGGACCTCCTAAGACATTATCAAATAGAGATCTGAGAATTAAATCAGATTATAATACTTACCAAAACTACGGACTTCCTCCTGGTCCAATTAACAATCCAGGTATTGAATCAATAAAAGCTGCACTATTTCCAGAAAAGACTGATTACATTTTTTTTGTTGCTCAAGGTGATGGCTCTCATGCTTTTACAACAAATGAAAAAGATCATGAAGCAGCAAAAAGGATTTATAAGATTAATAAAAGAAAAAATAGATGAAGTTAAAAGATTTAAATACTCAACAACTAAGAGCAGTTCAAACTGTAAATAAACCAGTTTTAGTTTTTGCCGGTGCAGGTAGCGGAAAAACGCGTGTGTTAACATACAAAGTTTGGCATTTAATTAAAGAAAAACTTTTTAAGCCAGAAGAAATATTAGCTTTAACATTTACCAACAAAGCTGCATCTGAAATGAAATCAAGAATACAAGCAAGTATTTCCTGTGATGGAGTAAACGTTGGAACTTTTCATTCCATTGGTGCAAGAATGCTAAGAATGTATATTACTGCACTTGATGAAGGGTATAGTTCAAGTTTTACTATTTACGATACCCAAGATCAAAAAGCTGTGATAAAAGAAGTAGTTGAAAACTTGAATCTTTCAGAATTTAAAGAATTGAATGTGAACTTTTTGAAGTCTCAAATTGATAAATTTAAAAATGATAATCTTTCAATTAAGGCAATTGAATCAAGGGCACAAACTTTTGAAGATGAAAAAATTATTGAAGTTTACAAAGAGTACTTAGCAAGACTTAAATCAAATAATGCATTAGATTTTAACGATTTATTATTATTTCCTATTCGACTCTTAAAAGAAAATTCAAATATTTTAAATTACTTTCATAAATCGTGGAAATATGTATTGGTTGATGAATTCCAGGATACAAATTCACCTCAATTCGAAATGGTTTCTTTATTAGCGGGTAAACATCAAAATGTGACTGTTGTAGGAGACGATGATCAGTCAATATACGGATGGAGGGGTGCCAATATTGATAACATCTTAACAAACTTCCAGAAAACTTTTCCAAAAAATATGGAAATAAAACTTGAAAAAAACTATAGGTCAACTCAACGAATTTTAGATGGAGCATGGTCTGTAGTTTCAAACAATAAAAACAGGGCTGAAAAAAAGCTTGAAGCAACTAGGGGCAAGGGAGAAAAAATATCTCTCATTTCAACAGGGAGTGATGAAGAAGAGTCCAATGCAATTTGCGATTCTATTAAGTCAGAAATTAAGCTTAATAAGAGCTCCTTTAAAGATTTTGCTGTTCTTTATAGAACTAATGCCCAGTCAAGATCTATTGAACAAGCTATGGTTAAAGAAGGTTTACCTTATAATATAGTTGGAGGAACGAAGTTCTATGATAGAAAGGAAATAAAAAATGTTCTAGCATATTTAACTTTGGTTGCAAATAATAGTGATGATATAGCATTAAAGCGCATAATTAATTTCCCGGTTAGAGGCATTGGAGAAAAATCAATTAATATGTTTATTGATTTGGCTAATAAGAAAAAAATATCACTTTTTGATAGTTTAGAATTTTCAAAACAGCTCAAGCTTAGGGGAAAGCAACAAGATTCTATAAAAAATTTTCATACTTCAATTAAAAAATTTAGTAGCCTATTAGAAACGCTTGATCCAAAAGAATTATTAAGGACTTTGTTAGAAGAATTTAATATTGAAAATTATTATAAAAATAATCCTGTTGAGCAAGATCGTTACGATAATATTCAAGAATTAAAAGCTTCTGTAGATAAATTTTCAGATCAAGTTGGTGGAAATTTGAAAGATTTTCTTCAAGAAATTTCATTGTTTACAGATATTGATGAATGGGATGATAAAAATAATGCTATAACATTAATGACTGTTCACGCTGCTAAAGGTCTTGAGTTTCCCACAGTATTTATTTCTGGTTTGGAGCAAGGACTTTTCCCTTTGGTGAGAATTGATGACGGACCAGATCAAATGGAAGAAGAAAGAAGATTATTTTATGTTGCAGTAACAAGGGCAATGAATCAATTATATCTTTTGAATGCCAAATATAGAAGAAGATTTGGAGCAATAAATACAACTTCATTTGTGCAGTCGGACTTTTTAAATGAAATTGATGAAGATGTAGTGAAAGTGAAATCGTATAAATCAGTTTATACAAAAAGAATTGTTGGTACAGGCCAACAAAAGAAAATTCAAATTTCTAGGACTGTTACTGAGTTTGATGACTTTAAAATTGGAGATCAAGTTCAACATAATCTTTTTGGAATTGGTACTATTTTGGTTTTAAGCGGTTCTGGAGAAAATCAAAAAGTTGGAGTTGAATTTGATGGCGGTTTACGAAAAAAACTTATTGTAAAATACGCTCGCTTAAAAAAAATAGATTAAAAAATCAATTTAGTGTAATTTGATATATGCAAAACTTAATACCATGTAGATTCCATATTGAAGTTGAAGCTGTTCTGAAAAGCGAGGGTTTAAGAGCCACTAAGCAACGGTTAGAAATATGGGATGAACTTTGCTCAACAGATAGTCACCGTGATATTGAGACCATCTTGGCTGATCTGAAAAAAAAGAAAATTGATGTTTCGAGAGCAACACTCTATAGAACGATTGATGTTTTTGTAAAACACAGTCTTCTTAAAAAAATTACTCTTGATAGTGGAAAATTTCTTTATGAGCACAACAAAAAAACAATCACCCCAAAACACGATCATATTGTTTGTGAAGATTGTGGAGAAATTTTTGAGTTTTATGACAATAAAATTTCTGTAATTGAAAAGAAAATTGCAGATGACTTAAATATGAGTCTTACTAAACGTGTACATCAATTATCAGCTACTTGCAAAGATAATAACTGTGCTCATTCTAAAAATTAATTAAATGAAATCCATTTTAATTTCAAATTTAGTTGCCGATATGAAGCTTCAAGGATTTTATTTATGTCTTGAAAAAAAAATTCTTAAAAAAAAAGATGGATCAATATATTTAAACTTATTACTTCAAGATAAATCTGGAGTTATCAGAGCTAGAATTTGGGATAATGTTCAGAGGCTCTCTAAAAAATTTAGTATTGGAGATCCTGTTGCAGTTAAGGGAATTACATATCAATACGGTGAAAATTTGTTAATTAAAATTGAAAATATTTCGCGTGCTGATGAAAAAAAATATAAACAATATGGATTTAAAGCATCAGATTTAATTCCATTATCCAAAAAAAATCCAAACGAATTATGGAAGGAACTTTATAAAGAAATAAATCTTATTTCTAAGAGCCATCTTAAAAAACTTACAAGAGAAATTCTTAAAGATCATAAAAATAAATTTAAAATATATCCTGCAAGCATTTCATATCATTATAATTATCAAAATGGATTGATTGAGCAAACAGTATCACTTTTAAAAATTGCAAAACAAATTGGATCCCACTATGAAGTGGATATTGATTTATTAATTTCTGGAGTTTGTCTTCATCAAATTGGAAAGCTTTACTCTATAAACCTTGGCTCAGTAGTTTCTAAATCTAGTCATAAATCTTTAGTAGGAAACGCTATAATTTCAAGAGATGTTGTTAATAAATATATTTCTAAAGTTAAAAATTTTCCAGATGAGGACAAGCTAAGGTTAGAACACCTAATTTTATCTTACCAAGGCAGAAAAGAATGGCAAAGCCCTGTTGAGCCTCAAACTTTAGAAGCTATATTATTACACTCAATTAACTTTATTGATTCCAAAATTAATTTTATGAGAAGAGATGAGTCATAACAGAATATTAATTTCATTTTTTCTGCTTAACACCATTGCTTTTTTTCAAGAAGACGTCCCTTTTGACATTTCAAAACAATTCGCCGTTCCAACAGATAATAATCAGCTCATTTGGAATAATGATTCATATTTTGATATTTTATTAATTGATAAATCTTCAAAAAATTTTAAAAACAAATTTTCAGATTTGGAATTCGATGAAATTGTAAAAGATACTTCGTATGTAAAAAGTAAATTCATTTATGAATTTGGTGACTATGGATTTGATAAATTAAGTGTAGGATTAAAGAAGCATTCACAGAATGAAGAATTTAAATTTGTTGGTTCAAAGAAGAGTTTTTTTGGACAGTATGCTGAATTTGCTGATTCTGATCAACCCCCACTAAGTTTATTTTATAAGTTTGATTACTCAAGAAAATTTGAAAAAAATAAATTGTATTCTTCTGTTGGGTATTTCAGAGAAGAAACCCAGTTTGATTTTAATTCTACTGAATTTGATTCATCATTAAATAGTGAATTTTCCGATTTTTTAACTTTAACAGTTGGGAATAATTTCATTAAAAATGATTACAATTTTGATTTGCAATTAAATCATATAAGTAAATTTGAATCATTGTTTATTAACCAATATGCTATAAATAATAAATATGAATTAGATAGAAATAGATTCAAATTTTCAATCCATAAAAACAATCAATTATTATTAAATATTTTGTTCAATAATAATAATTATATTGATGAAAGATCTTCAAATGGTTTTTCTTTAAACTCTTTAACTTTAACAACTAAATATTCCAATATTCCCTCAACATTTGGTGAGTTTAATTATGGCATCGATTTAATTGAGGATAAAGTTAAGCCAAATATTTTTTACAAAAATATGTTTGGAAACTTTGATATAGTTTTTAATACTAGAAATCAACATTCCATGGTCTTGTTTGATGTTTATGACTTCACTGGCCAGGGTAGATTTAGTGGAAATAAAGTTGAAGAATGGAAAAACTTAACGCTCACTTATCACTTTTTTACTCAACTAAATCTTTCAGTTTCTTTAAAGTATGTTGAGGCAAATAATCTTATCATTCCTATTGATTTATTGGGAGAAGTTTTCATACCTGAGGCTGATAGATATGAATTTATTGATGATGATATGATTTCTTTACAATCAAAATTTCAAGTTCCGTTAAAATTTGGTTCGTTGAATTTTAATCATTCTTATAATTTTTATGATAGTCTTATCAGTTCAAATAGAACCCATATTCTTAATTTAGATTACCTTTATAGTTTATCATTGATAAAAAATAATCTTGGAATAAACGGTAAATTGAGACTGCAATATATGTCAAAAAATAATTCAGATTTTAGTTTTAATTATTTTAAAAATATGCCTGAAAGAAAAAATAGCATTGACTCAAATGAATACATAAATATTTCTCTAAACGCAGACATTTCTATATCCGATGTAATACTAACTATTAGACTTCAAAATGCATTAAATAAGTTCAATACAAGTGAAAACTATTCTATATCAAATCACGAATTCTTTAATCCAATAAGTAGTTTACTGACATTTGGAATCATCTGGGAATTTGACGATTAAAGTTTATACTCTAACGTAAATTTTATGCTTCTACCAGGTTCTGGATAACCAATTGTAGAAATGTATTCTTCATCTAAAAGATTATCTACAGTCATATTGAGCATTACAGAATCTTCACCCATCCAATTGAAAACATTTGATACTCCTAGACTCAATAACCCAAATGATTTATCATTTACTTGTTCAGCAAAAGATGAACCATATTGTAAAATCCTATCACCAACAAACTTATAGTTTAATGAGTAGTGAGTTAAATTATTTAATTTATAGACTAGTAGTAAACTAGCAGAGGAATCAGGTACATATAAAAGTTTGTCATCAATATCTTTATCAAGAGAATCATAAACATTATATGTTAACTGCATATACAAGTCAGAAAAATCTTTCAGGTATTGAAAATTATAAGATGTTCTTTCAGCTGATGAAACATTTATCGGTACGTATTTAAATGATTCATTGGGTTGCCATAAAATTAAATTTTCATAATCTTTAAAAGATGCAGTTACTTTCATTTTTCCAATGAAAGATTCATTTGAAATCGATAATACAAAGTATTCACTTTCTTCCGGTTTTAAATCGGGATTACCCCCACTATATAAACCATCTGGCCAAAATAAATCATTCATGGTGGGAAATTGAAATGATGAGCCTATATCAAGGTAAAAGTCAAACGAGCTTCCAGAAGCTACAAATTGATCAACCGCTTCAAAGCCTAAATTATAGGTTGTTTTTTTATTTTCAACTCTTGAATCATAGCGCAATGAAGGAGAAACTTTAAAATCATACTCGGTATTGACATAATTTCCAACAAACGAAANCGATGTTGTTTCTAATTCTTCCTTTTGAAGTTCACTACTATCAACTCTTTCAGATTTAACATTAAAAACTGCTTCATAATTGAAGGATGAATTTATTGTATGATTTCCTCTAAGCCCAAAAACTGAGTAGTCAAGTTCATGTTCACTATATACTGGAAAGGATCCTTCTGAATCGTCAAATTCTTGGTAATTATCTGATCTATTCATATACAAATCAAGTGAACCATTATCAAAAAACTTATTAAAGGATAAGGCAAATAGTTCAAAGTCATCTTTTCTTGTAGCATTATCTGATGGAAAGGTCGTACTTCCTGCTGCTCCTCTAACATTTTCGGTTCTTAATGTAAATATTTTGACTAAAAAATCTTCTCTTACAACAAATTGCCTATCAAGAGAGAGAAAAAATTGATCTAAGTAATTATTTAAGCGCTTAATTTTATTTCCCGTTGAATCAGTATATTTATAATCACCATCATACGATGTTTTACCAAATGATATTTTTCTTTTTGATGTTTTTCTATTGATTGAATAATTAGCTCCGTATTGTGAAAATCCAAAATCTCCAACACTATAAAAAACATTATTATCTAAAACATCATTATTAATATTAATAGAACCATCAATGGAGCCAGAACCAAATCTTGTTCCAGAATTTAATCTGTAATTGATAGAGCTTAGAGCAAAGGAGGGAAGCGTAGAAAGATCAACTTGTCCATTCATTGCATCAGTTAAATCAACTCCATTATAAAGGACTTTTGTATGTCTTGCATATCCACCATCAAAAGAAGCGGAAGTTACTCCTGCATATCCACCATATGTCCTTAATTCTAAGGATGGAATTTGATTAAGAGAGCCTCCTTTAGAATAAATGCCTAAATTATTTATTGAAGTCTTGTCTATTAAATATCCTTCTTTTTTCTTCCCATAAACGTTAACTTTTTCAAGGGATATGTTCTCTTTTACCATAAAAATAGATTTATTTAATCTTTCTTCTGGTTTTACAATTACATCTTTAAATCCTATTCTTTGAAACAGAACACTCGATTCATTCATGACATTTATTGAAAAGTTGCCGTTTTTATCAGATATCGTCCAATTTCTTTCCTCTGATTTTGAATTTAATTCTTCAATAATAACATAAGAAATTTCAGTTCCAGATACATCCTTAACAAAACCTGTGAAAGTTTGTCCAAAGAGATTTGAGAATAATATTGTAAATAATATATATATTTTTTTCATCATACTTTCCTCCGAAGATTATTTTTTATTTTTGCAAATAAGGTCTCCTGGCTTGAACCTAAAACGGCTTAATTCCTTCTCCAACTATGTTGAATGGATTATATTAAACCTCAGTAATTACAGTAGCGGGGACTGCCGAAGACTTTCACTTCGTTCCCTACATTTGCTCTAAAACTTTAAACTTTATTTTGTACAATGTAAATGATTATTTATAAATTGTTATATGTCAAAACACAATGTCAGCCATCTAAATAACTTAACTCTAATATTAAATGCCAGTTATTTACCATTAGGTGTTTGTAATTCTAAGCGTGCAATTTGTTTATATTTTTTAGATAAAGTAGATATTTTGATGAATTATGATCATCATATTCATTCTCCTTCAATGCAAATGAAAGTTCCAAGTGTAATAAAATTAAAAAAATATGTTTCTTTCAATAGTTTGGATGTTGTTTTAAACAGAAAAAATTTACTCATGAGGGATCATTCATCATGTCAATATTGTGGATCCAAATCAAACCTGACAATTGATCATATTATTCCAAAACAAAAAGGAGGAAAAGACTCCTGGGAAAATTTAATTATCGCATGCTCACCTTGTAATTCAAGAAAGGGAAATAGGTCACTTGTTGAAACCAAAATGAAGCTCATGAAAGTTCCAAAAAAACCAAATAGATTTATGTATTTTAATCAATATATTAATCAAAAGAACCAGGGATGGAAAGAATACCTTTTTCAAAATAAAAATTAATTTATGAAAAAAAGAATTTTAAGCGGTGCACAGCCTTCTGGGCAACTACACATTGGAAATTACTTTGGTATGATAGAAAGAATGATTCGTTTTCAAAGTGAATCTGATTTATTTTGTTTTGTAGCAAATTATCATTCTATGACATCAATTAATGATAAAGCTGAACTAGAAGATAATACTAAACAAGCATTCATTGATTTGTTGGCTCTTGGTATAAACCCAGATAAATCAACATTTTGGGTACAATCTCATGTTCCAGAAGTGACAGAACTTGCTTGGATTTTATCAAACTTTGCATCTGTGGGTTTGATGCAAAGATCAACTTCCTATAAAGATAAAATTTCAAATGGATTAAAACCAAATATGGGTCTTTTTTCTTACCCAATTTTGATGGCATCAGATATTTTATTATTTCAATCTGAAATGGTTCCAGTCGGTAAAGATCAAAAGCAACACTTAGAGATGACTAGAGATATTGCTATTAAGTTCAACAACACTTTTGGAGAAATCTTTACTATCCCTGACATCGAAATCAATGAAAGTAATGATGTTGTAATTGGAATAGACAATCAAAAAATGAGCAAGTCTTATAATAATACTATTCCTATTTTTGCGAGCAACGATATCATAAAAGAGCAAGTGATGAATATAGTTACTGATTCTGCTGGACTGAATGATCCAAAANATCAAGATACCCCATTATTTAAGATTTATTCATTATTTCTTGATGATGAATCAAAAAAAGAGCTTTCAGATAGATATAATACCCCCGGTTTGAAGTATATGGACATCAAAAAAGAATTAATCGAGACCATTATTAGTTTTTTTGAAACTCAAAAATTAAAAAGAGAGAAATTAGTTCTCGATAATGATGAAGTAACCAAGAAAATGATTTTAGGTCAAACTAAAGCAAAAGAAATTGCTCAAAAGACACTTCAAGAAGTTAAAAGTGCAACAGGTTTAATTTAAATGTTTAACATTAAGATAGAAAACTTTGAAGGACCTTTAGATTTACTTTTATACTTTATTAAAAGAGATAAAATTGATATTTACGACATTCCTATAACTCAAATAACTAATGAATACATTTCAGTGATAGATGAAGCAAAAAAATTAGACGTTTCAATTGCTGGAGAATTTTTGTTTATGGCTTCAATGTTACTGAGAATTAAAACTCAAATGCTTCTACCTAGACAGATAAATGATGAATCTTTAGATATAGAAGATCCAAGAATTGACTTAGTAGCTCAGCTACTTGAATATAAAAAATATAAGTTAATTGCTAATAAGCTTAAAAATCTACACTTTGAAAATAAAGATTCATTTTTTCGAAACTCCTCTAAGGTGGTCTATGATCAATCTCCAAATGCATCTGATTTTTTAAATGAGGTGACATTATACGATATTTCCAAAATTTTTAAAGATGCAGTTAATAATGCTCCTACGCAAGATTCGTTTGAGATTTACAGAGAAACTGTTTCTTTAAAAAATCAGCAAGATTTTATTTTACAGCAATTTAATAATGGTAAAATTTTATCATTAAAAAATCTTGTCAAAAAACTTGAAACAAAACTTGAAATTATTGTTACATTTTTGGCTCTATTAGAAATGATTAAACGTTCAGAAATCATTTGTTCTCAAAAAGAAAACTTTGAAGATATTGAAATAAAACTCATTATTGCTGAAGCATGACGAAAAAACAAAAAATTATAGAATCCCTTTTTTTTGTATCTACTGTTCCATTAGTTCAAAAAGATTTAATTAAAGTGTTTGGTAAAGATAATGCGCCGGATTTAGAAAAAGAAGTTTCAAATCTTAATAGATTGTATGAAAATAATTCATTTTATATAAAATCTATTGGCGAAGGATTTATGATGGTTAGTAAAAAAGATTTTGAACCCTATATTTCTAAGCTCATTCCAACAAAAAAGTTGATGCTTTCAAATGCAGCGTTAGAAGTATTAGCAATTATTGCTTACAAACAACCAATATCAAGAATTCAAATCGAAACAATTAGAGGAGTTGATTGTAAGGGAGTGATAAAAAATTTATTGTCAAAAAATCTAATTAAGATTCAAGGAAGAGATGATTCCATTGGTAAAGCTCTTCTTTACAAAACAACAGATGATTATTTAAAGCATTTTGGAATAAGCAATCTTAGCGAAATGCCAACATCTGACGAAGTTACAGAACTTCTAGAATCCGAACATTTCTCATAATGAAATTATTTAAGGTAATATCTTCATCTGGAGAACTTTCTAGAAGAAAATCTATTGATGCAATTAAGGAAGGAATGGTTACAGTTAATGGTCAACTCATTCTTGATCCATTTAATGATGTTGTAGCAAAAGATGATATCAGACTGGACAATAAAAAAATAAAATATAATGTTGATTTAACTACGATATTATTAAATAAGCCGAAGGGTTATTTATCAACTAAGTCAGACGAAAAAGGAAGAAAAACCATTTTTGAATTAATTCCAAAAAACCCTCCATTAAATCATGTTGGCAGGTTAGATAAAAATACTTCAGGAGCAATTTTATTAACAAACGATGGGAATCTGTCTCAATTTTTAATGCATCCAAAAAATAGAATTGAAAAAGAATATATTGCTTTAACAGACCAATTTATAAGTGAAAAAAATATTAATAAGATTCGAAAAGGAATTTTCATTGGCTCAAACGAAAAAGGAAGGGCAAGAATAGTTTCTCAAAAAATGAACAAAGGCCATATCGAAGTTACTATGATATTAAAGCAAGGTAAGAAAAATGAAATAAGAAGAATTTTCAAATTTCTTGACCTTAATCTTATGTCTTTAAAAAGGGTTAGAATTGGACAAATAAAATTATCAAATCTTGCTTTGGGTAGTTGGAGACTTTTATCAAAGAAAGAACTTAATTTCTTATTAGAAATTCAGTCATAAATCTCAAAAACTAAACATCTTGGTATTTCTCGAAAGAAAAACTAACTTTCGTGGCATTTATGGTAATTACTATTGATGGAGCTGCAGGAGTTGGTAAGACATCAACTGCAAAAGAATTAGCGAAAAGGCTTGGATACCAGTATTTTGATACAGGTGCTATGTATCGTGCAGTTACTCTTTTTTTTATTAGAGAAAATGTTGATTTGTCATCAAAAAGCGAAGTTGTTAAATCGCTTAATTCCATAAAATTAAATATTGATTTTTCATCTGAAAGTGAGATGCAAATTTTTTTAGATGAAGATGATATAAGCTTGAAAATTCGTAGTCAAGAAGTTACTAGTAGAGTAAGTGCAGTTAGTGCACTTAAAGATGTAAGAGAGATGATGGTAAACATTCAAAGATCTTTTACAGCAAATGGTAATTTTGTTGTCGAAGGAAGAGATATTGGCACTGTAGTTTTTCCAGATGCCAAGTATAAATTTTACCTTCAAGCAGATTACAATATTCGAGCTGAAAGAAGGTTAGCTGATTTTGAAAAATTAAATGAAGCTAAAAATATTAACGAAATAAAAGAGGATTTAGAAAANAGAGATAAGTACGATAGTAATCGTAAACTATCTCCACTAAAAAAACCTGATAATGCAATTATAATTGATACAACTCTTTGCACTTTTGAAGAGCAGGTTAACAAAATTCTCAAACACATAGAGAAATAAAAATGAATGATAAATTAAAAAACGAAAATGTAAATAATACTAATGATAATGTTGAAGAACTTAGCTCTCAAGAAGCAAATGTTGAAACTATTGAAAAAAAAGATGAAGTAGAATCTTCATCTGAAAGAAAAAAAAGTATTAAAGATTATTTAAGTAAAGATCTTTTTGCGGATGTGAAAAGAATATCTTTTAATGGTGATAAACCTATTGATGACAAAAAAGAAGATTTCATTGTCGGAAGAATATCAAGGAACTTTTAATGATATTTCTGAAAATCAAATTATATCTGCAAAGGTAATTGGAATTAGTGATAGTGATGTTATGGTTGATATTGGTTTCAAGTCCGAAGGATTAATTAATCGTTCCGAATTTAATTCAAAGGATTTACCTGAAATAGGTTCAAACATTGATATTTTCTTAGAAGAATTTGAAGATACTGATGGCAACATTACACTTTCAAAATATAAAGCAGATTTTATTAAAAGATGGGAAGAGTTAAAGCATTTTTGTGACAGTGAAGAGCCAGTNAAAGGTAAAGTAGTAAAAAGAGTTAAAGGTGGATTGGTTGTTGACTTNGGTGTTATTCAAGCTTTCTTACCAGGCTCACAAGCTGATGTTCAACCTATTAAAAACTTTGATGATTTTATTGGAAAAGAATTTGATTTTCAAATTGTTAAAGTTGATGAGGTGAGAAAAAACTTAGTTGTATCTAGAAAAGCCATTCTTGAAGAATCTTTGAATGAAAAGAGACAAGAATTAATGACTAAAATTGAAATTGGTGCTGAGCTCGAAGGTGTTGTAAAAAATATAACTGATTTTGGTGCTTTTGTTGATTTAGGCGGTGTTGATGGACTAATTCATATTACTGATTTTTCATGGGGTAGAATAAATCATCCATCTGAGATTGTAGAAATTGGACAAAAAATTAATGTTCAAGTAATTGATTTTAATAAAGAAACCTCAAGAATTTCACTTGGATTAAAACAATTAGTAGATAATCCTTGGGAATCTATTCCAGAAAAATATAAAGTTGGAGACATTGTTAAAGGAGAAATCGTGAGCATTATGAATTACGGTATTTTCATTGAATTAGAAAAGGGTATTGAAGGATTAATTCATATTTCAGAAGTATCCTGGACTAAGAATGTTCAAAATCTTCAGGATTCTTTTAAAGTCGGAAACTCTGTAGAATCTAAAGTTCTCTTCGTTGATTCAAATGAACAAAAAATTAGTTTGGGTATTAAACAACTTTCAGAAGATCCTTGGAACAAAATCTCTGACCTTGTAAATGTTGGAGATAAAAAATCTGGTATTGTTAATAAAGTTACAAAATTTGGTGCATTTGTATCATTGACTGATGAACTAGAAGGTTTTGTAAGAACAACAGATTTTCATTGGACTAAAAATTCATCTCATCCAAAAGAATTTGTAAATGAAGGTGATAAATTAGATTACATTGTTCTAGAAATTCTCGAAAAGGAAAGAAAGGTCTTACTAAGTGTTAAAGATTTATCTGAGAATCCTTGGGAAGGCATTGAATCAAAATTTAATTCTGGAGACAAAATTAAAGGTTCATTTGAAAAGCTGAATGATTTAGGTATTGTTATTAAATTAGGAGACGAGATTGAAGGTTTAATTCCAATGAATAAGGTGTCTAAAGACCAAAAAAAGAATATGGTAAGTAATCTTAATGAGGGAGACTCCTTAGATTTACTTGTAGTTGAGGTTAAATCAGAAGAAAAATATATAACCTTAATGCTAGATGACTCAAATGTTGATGATTAATAATACAAAATTCAAAAGAATTGCTTATTCTTTTGTTATTGCTTTTGTATTCTGGTTCTTCATAAAGAGTGAAGAAGTTTATTCTGTTAATCTCGATATACCATTAGTTGCAAGAAATTTACAGGAACAAAAAACATACAAGGAAGAGGTGCCTGAAAGCGTTTTTATTACTTTAAAAGGTTCGGGTAGATCCTTTATTTGGCTGAGAGTTTTCAAAAATTTCTACAAAGATGATTTTAAAGCAGTAATTGATTTAAGCAGCATTACTGACGAATACAATTTTGAGCTAGATTCGTATTACAAAAAAAATCCAGAAAAAATTGTTTTACCTAGATCTTTAGATTTAGAATTTGTGGAAGTTTTAAATCCCAGAAATATTCAAATCAAATTACAAAGATATATGGTTAAAAAAGTTCCTGTTAAATCACAAATATTTGCATTAACGGAACCTGGATATATTGCTTTAGATGGGGTTTTCATTCCTGATTCAATAAGTATAGGTGGCCCTGAAGAAGCTGTTAATTCAATTGAATTTGTACAAACAAATAAAGATACTTTACTAAACTTAACTTCATCTGTTGAAAATGAATGGCTAATATTATCTCCAAACAAGCTTGTTAGTTATGATCCTAAGAAAGTCGCTGGATTGATTAATATTCAACCAATTAGCGAAACAATTGTAACAGGTATTCCTGTACAATTAGTAAACAAACCAAGTGATGTCAATGTATTTGTAAATCCGGCTACTGTATCTTTAACAATTGTTGGAGGTCTTGAACAAATTACTAATATTTCCCCGGAAGATATTGATGTAATAATAGATTTTGATTATTGGAATTCTGAAAAACAATTTTATTCCCCATCAATTAAATTACCCGAATTTTTAATTGAGTGGAAAGATTTATCCCCAAACAATTTAGAAATCTTAGTAATAAAAGAAATTAATTGATTATTCTTGGCATAGAAACATCATGTGATGAAACAGGAGTTGCTCTTTGTAGTGATTTCAAAATTTTGTCTAGTTTTACTAAAACCCAATCTGTTCACCAGAAATATGGTGGAGTAATACCAGAGATAGCTTCAAGAGAGCATGAAAAATATTTACCAAGCATTACAAATAAGGTTCTTGAAGATGCAAATGTATGTTTTGAAGATATTGATGCAATTGCAGTAACAAATGGTCCTGGTTTGATGGGTTCTCTTCTGTCAGGTATTAGTTTTGCTAAAGGAATAGCTCAAGCTTTAAATATACCAATCATTCCTGTAAATCATCTTGAGGCTCACTTAAATTCTGTATTTATTGAGCACACTGATCTAAAGGCTCCATTTATAAATCTTTTAGTTTCAGGAGGTCATACCCAGCTATGGCTTGTAAGAAATATGTTTGAATATGAGCTCTTAGGTGAAACTTTAGATGATGCATGCGGAGAAGCATTCGATAAAGGAGCAAAGAAAATGAACCTAAATTATCCGGGAGGTCCTGAAATTGAAAAGCTTGCATCAAATGGTAATAAAGACCTAATTAAATTTCCAAGACCTATGATTAATGATAACTCATTTAACTTTAGTTTTAGTGGATTAAAAACTGCACTAATAAATTGTGTTAATGAAGATAGGTATAGCTTTGAAGATATAGCTGCAAGTTATCAAGAGGCAATTGTAGATACATTAATTAGTAAATTTGAAAAAGCAATGAAAGAATATTCCACCAACTCCGGAATTATTTGCGGTGGTGTTGCTGCCAATAAGAGATTGAGAAATAAATTAGATAAATTGGACCAGAATATTATTTATCCATCTATGAAGTATTGCACTGATAATGCAGATATGATTGCATTTCTAGCGCAGCATAAAATAAATAATAATAAAATGGTTTTTGATATGGATTTTAGTGCTTATTCAAGAGGTATGATCGTTTAATGAAAAAATATTACTTTTTCATAATAAAACTCATTTTCTTAATCACTTTATTTTCTTGTGTAAAAAATGAAAGTAGTATTACCAATGAAGATAATTTAACACAAATCAGCGAAGAAATTATTGACGAACCTATAGATTTATCTATTAAAAATATACTCATTTATCCAAATCAATTTGATAAAAGCTCAATGTATATAGATGTTGAAATTTTAAGTACTAATGAAGGAGAAGGTGAAGTTCAAATAGCACTTTTAAACGATAAAAAACTAATCGCCTCTAATCCTATCAAGATATTTTCTAATGAAAAGAATTATTTTCAATCATTCTTAATTAATGATGAAGTTGATTATGAAAAAAACTTTGAAATTGGGATTTCGGCTTTAAATGGTGAAATAAATGTTTTTAACAATAAGCACATTTTTAAAAGTAGTTTTAAGATTAAAAAACCTAAAATTGCAATTATATCTGGAAAATTGAATTTCAACACACCCCACATAATTAATAATTTAAATGCTTATTATGATCATTTTTATCCAAATCCAATTGATGGAAATCTTGATATAACAGACTTTTGGTTCAGCAAATATGATATTATTGTCTTTGATAATTTTCCAATAAAACCAGTATCTGATAAGTGGCGTAATTTATTTTTAAAGAAAATTATTTCAGATGAAAGTTCATTAGTTATGGTTTCAAAACTGAATCAGGAAATCAAAGTACTTAAAGATTTTTTACCTATTTTTAACATAGAATATAAAGAGGGTATTGATTTAAATAATTTTAAGGATTTTTCTAGATACGAAAATGGTACATTCAAATCATCATTCATTTCTACAAATGATATGTATAATGTTTCAAAAAATTATATTTCAAAATTAAGTGATATAATTGATTGGATTTTAAAAGACACAGATATTCAATACTCATTCCACATTGCAAACAAGGATAATAAACTTAATGAGGCAATATTCATTTATGGTTACTCAAATTTAGTTGATTCAAAAGTCAAAAATCTTCGTGCAGAAGTTTTAATTGATAAGGAAGTAGTAAGTAATATTAAGATACTTTATAATCCTATTTCTGGATATTACTTTAGCCAATTTGAGCTTGAAACGTTAGGAAGTTATATTTTTAATATTTTGGAGAATGACAAATTAATTGATACTATAAATGTAAATATATATGATTAATTGAGTAAATTATCTTATGCTTGACTTAAAAAAAATAAGAAATAATCCAGATAAAATTTTAAAATCCTTATCTAAAAAAGACAAAGATGTTTCCTTGGACGATATTTTAAAATTGGACAATAGACTTAAAACTTTAACGACAAAGCTTAATGAATTGCAAGCAGATCAAAATAGTAAATCAAAAGAAGTGGGTATATTAAAGTCAAAAGGAGAATCTGCTGACAATATTTTTTCTGATTTAAAAGTTCTTTCTGATAAAATTAAAGAGCTTGAAAAAGAACAAAGAGAATTATCATTATCTTTGAAAGATGCATTACAAGAAATACCTAACGTACCTCATTCATCATGTCCTGAAGGTTTTTCAGATAAAGATAATGTGGTTATCAAAGAAAAAAAGACAAACAAAGATTTTAATTTCAGCCCAAAAAATCACATAGAGATTGGAAAACAATTGGATATTCTTGATTTTGAAGTAGCTGCAAAAATGTCAGGTAGCGGATTTCCTCTTTATAAAGGTAAAGGTGCATTGCTTGAAAGAGCACTAATCAATTTTATGATAGATTATCACCTTAAAAACTTTAATTATTCAGAGATTTTTACCCCCTTCTTAGTCAAACCAGATTCAGCTTTAACCACTGGTCAACTCCCAAAGTTTTCTGAGGATATGTATCATATTGAAAAAGATGATCTGTACTTGATTCCAACTGCAGAAGTTTCATTAACAAATATTCATAAAGATGATATTTTATCTAAAAACGATTTACCTAAATATTACCTTGGATATTCNGCNTGCTTTNGAAGAGAGGCTGGGTCCTATGGAAAAGATACCAGAGGACTATTAAGAGTTCATCAATTTAATAAAGTTGAATTAGTAAAATTTGTAGAACCAGAAAAATCTTATGCTGAACTTGATTCTTTAGTAAAGCAAGCATCAGATATTCTTGATTTGTTGGAGCTTCAATACAGAGTGATTGAATTATGCACTGGTGATCTTAGCTTTGCTGCTGCAAAATGTTTTGATCTTGAAGTATGGGCTCCAGGAGAGAAAAAATGGTTAGAGGTATCTTCATGTAGCAATTTTGAAGATTTTCAATCAAGAAGAGGAAATATTAGGTTTAAAAATACAGACGGAAGTACTAATTTTATACACACGTTAAATGGATCAGGATTAGCAACTCCTAGAATTTTTGCTGCTTTCATTGAAACTCATCAAAATGAAGATGGAAGTATTCGTATCCCACCAAGTCTCCAGCCTTATATGGAAATTTCGGAGATAAAATAATTGCGAATTNTATGGATTTATTTAAATCTTATTTTTTGGACATTATTGTTTGGTCTTAGTTCTTTCTTTACAATCTCATTAACAGGTAGGAAAGAAAATTTTAAGTTTTTTTCGGAAATATGGGGAAAAACTTTATCATTTATTTTTAATGTAAAATTAGTAGTAAAAGGAAAGCATAATCTTAATAACGGTAATTATATTTTTACGCCAAATCATGCTTCTTTAATTGATATTCCTCTTTTATTTATTGCTGTAAAAAGATATACAGTATTTATTGCTAAAAGTGAGCTCAGTAATATACCTATTTTTAAATCAATTTTAGATAAAGCAGGTTTTATTTTCGTTGATAGAAGAAATAACGATAGTGCCGTAGAATCAATGAATAATTTAATAGATGATATTAAAGAGACACCAAGATCTGTTGCTATTTTTCCAGAAGGAACAAGAACTAAACATGGAGAGCTTTTACCATTCAAGAAGGGTGCAGCCATTTTTGGAATAAACACAAAAATTCCCATAATTCCTGTTGCAATATCAGGAACCTATTATTGGTCGCAAAAAAAATTATTTGATTTATCACAAAGTATAATAACTTTTGAGTTTGGAAAACCTATTATTACTAAAAATTACTCTTTTGAAGATAGAGACCATTTAACTAAAAAAATTAAATCAGATATTGAAAAAATGAAGGTTAATTGAAATGAAATTTTCACTTAAAGATAACATTAATATTGTAAAAAAGGTTAAGGCAGAAGGAAAAAAAATAGTTTTTACAAATGGTTGCTTTGACTTATTACATGTTGGTCATATTAGATACTTAGCTCAAGCAAAAAAACTTGGTGATTTTTTAATCATTGGTCTTAATTCAGACAGTTCAGTAAAAGTACTTAAAGGTAAAGACAGGCCAATGAATTCTTTTGAAGATCGAGCAGTTTTATTATCAGCACTTACTTCAGTTGATTTAGTTATAATTTTCGAGGAACTAACCCCAGAAAATTTAATAAAAGAAATAGTGCCTGATATTTTAGTAAAAGGAGGAGATTACAATATTGAAGATATTGTTGGATTCCAAACAGTAATTCAAAACGGAGGTCTTGTAAAATCTTTAAGTTTTTATGATGGCTATAGTACTACAAATTATATTAAAAAAATAAATAAACCCTAACTTGCTTATCAAAACTAATTCAAATAATTTCACATCTTTATGATAAAAAATAGCATAATTACTACTTTAATTCTGTCCTCAATAATTTTTGGACAATCTATTTCAGAAAAACCTAAAAAACCATTTATGAATACAAATGATATTTCTTTTTTAGGAACGTCAAATAGAATTACTTCAATTTTAGATGAAGCAAAGCAATTTTTATCAGATGCAATTATCGCTGATGTTAATTCAGATACCGTAGAGGTAGTTTATAACATTAAGAAAGTTTTTGATCTCATGTCAGATGTTGAACAAATTGGTGTTAGGGAAGAGTTAGATAAAATTGAATTTGAAAAATTCCAAGATGATTTCGTAAAAATTTATACAACGAGATTAAGTACTATTGATAGTTCTACTCAAATATTAACAGCTGATCTTATAAGAAGAGATATTGCTGCAATTACTTCAGAGAATGAATCTATTGAGATGGGTTTAACAAAATTTACTATCATTGATGACAGAGAAGGACATATACCTTTAGTCACAAATTCGCAAGTTGAAAGTTATATCCGATATTTTCAAGGTAAAGGTCGTAAGGGATTTAACATATGGCTTAGAAGATACGTACAGTACAAGGATTTAATGTTACCAATTTTAGAGCAGTATGATTTACCGGAAGATTTAATTGTTGTTTCAATGATTGAATCAGGCTTTGATCCCAAGGCTATTTCAAAGGCTAAAGCTGTTGGTTTATGGCAATTTATGTATTCAACTGGAAAGCAATATGGACTAAATAGAAATTGGTATATCGATGAAAGACAAGATCCTATTAAATCGACTCATGCTGCAGCAAAATATTTTAAAGACTTATATAAAGAATTTGAAGACTGGTATTTGGTTCTTGCCGCATATAATACTGGACCTGGAAGAGTTAATAGAGCTTTAAAACTTCATGAAACGTCTGATTATTGGCAATTATATTCCTTACCAAAAGATACAAAAAATTATATTCCATACTATCTTTCATCAGCTATAATTTTGCAAAATCCTGAAAAATACGGTTTTAAAATTCCTAAAAATAATCCACTTAAATATGATGAAGTTAAAATTGAAAAGAGTTCTGACTTAAATGTAATTGCAAAGGCAGCAGATACAAAAGTTAGTACAATAAAAAAATTAAATCCCGAGCTAAGACAGCCTGCGACTCCAAACAATGGACCTTATACCCTAAATATCCCAAACGGTAAAAAAGAATCTTTTTATAAGAAGTTTAATTCTATTCCAGATGATGAAAAATTCGCAGTTCAAAAAGTGGAACACAGAGTTCAAAAAGGTGAAAACTTAATATCGATAGCTTCAAAATATAGAGTTTTAGTTGCAGATTTACAGACAATAAATAATATTTCAAACATCAATAAATTATCTGTAGGCCAAAGACTCAAAATCCCAGTTAAAGGTGGTCTTTATTCAAACTATCCAGAAAAGAAAATTTATACTGTTAAAAAAGGTGATACTCTTGGACATATTGCTGAAGATTATAATACAAGAGCAAGTGAAATAAGAAAATGGAATAATATGGGTTCTAGTTCAAAAATTTATCCTGGTCAGAAGTTAACTTTGTTTGTTAAAGGTCAACCAGTTAAGGATACTCCAAAGAAAAATGTTTATATTGTCAGAGCTGGCGATAATTTGAGTACGATTGCTATAAATAATAATACTACAATTGCAAAAATAAAGAGTTGGAATAGTATGAAATCTTCTACAATTTATCCTGGTCAAAAATTAACAATTTATTTTGAATGATTAAATTATGATAAAACAGGACATAGTGGATAATGTAGCAAATGCAACTGGACTTACTAAAGTTGAAGTAGAAGCAGTGTTAAATGAATCTTTTGGTGAAATTATTAGAGCTTTAAGTAATAATGAAAAAATTGAGTTGAGAGGATTTGGAACATTCAGTGTAAAACATAGATTACCAAAAAAAGCACGAAATCCAAAAACTGGTGATCCTATATTTCTACCTGAAAGATATGTACCTGTTTTTAAACCATCAAAATTGATGAAAAAAACAGTAAATGAAAAATTAATCGAATATTAGGAGTAATAAATGCCTTGCGGTAAAAAAAGAAAAAAAAGAAAAATGAATACTCATAAACGTAAAAAGCGTTTAAGAGCAGATAGACATAAGAAAAAAAATAGATAAGTAAAATGCAAGTCAAAAGTTTTGCTATATGGGCTAATGCTGAAAAAGAACAAGTTCCAGCATTAGTCCAAAGTACTATAAAGTGGGCAAATGACAACAATCTTGAAGTTTATTTAGCCGACCGATTAAAAAGTATAGATGTTGATTCAGAGGTCTCATACTTTTCTTCACAAAATCCTCCTGAAGTTGATTTTCTTCTTTGTTTTGGAGGAGATGGAACACTCATTTCTGGAGTTAGAATTTTCTCAGACCCATCTGTACCAGTTTTAGGTGTTCATTTAGGAGGATTAGGATTTTTAGCCCAAATTACTCCTGAGGTACTTATAGATAAGCTTGAATCTGTTAAAAAGAATGAGTTTAAGATTCAGGACAGATTAGTCTTATCCGCAAAAATTTCTGGCAATGAAGATTCATATTATGCTGTTAATGATTTTGTTGTTCAGAATGAAACCTCATTCAGAGTGACTTCATTATCATTATTTATAGATAATCAGCATGTAAGTGATTATAAGTCGGACGGTATAATCATTAGTACGCCAACAGGATCAACTGCCTATTCATTATCATCAGGTGGTCCAATTGTTCAGCCCGACGTTTTTTCAATAGTTATAACACCTATCGCTCCCCATTCATTAACATCAAGACCTTTAGTTTTACCATCTGACGTGGAAGTGGAATTTAGGTTTAGCAAAGAGTCTGAAAATGATTTGAAGCTAATTGTTGATGGACAGAATATTATTAATTTCACTAAAACTTCAACAGTAAAATTATCACAAGCTAATCATCATTTAAAATTTATTACTTTTAAAGATTATAATTATTACGAAACCCTTAAAAATAAAATGATTTGGGGTAAACGAGGTTCATAAAGAAGGAATTCACATGTCAAAAAAAATATCACAAAATCAAATTCAACAACTTAGAGATAAATATTCATCTGATAATCATGTAAAGGTAGTTAGAAATGCAATGATCAAAACCAATTCTAATGAACTTTCAATGGATTGGGAAAAATATCGTAAAATAGATCATTCATTTTCCCATGTTATTTCAGGAGAAATGCCAGCCACCAATCAAAAATCAAGCGGTAGATGCTGGGGATTTGCAGGTCTCAATCTTTTTAGGGTTTACCTTGGTAGAAAACATAATCTTAAAGATTTTCAGTTCTCACAAAGCTATTTTATGTTTTGGGATAAGCTAGAAAAATCTAATTATTTCTTAGAATCAATTTTATCAACTGTTGAAGAGAATTTTGATAGTAGAATCGTTATGCATTTATTACAAACTCCAACAGAAGATGGAGGACAATGGGATATGTGGAAAAACCTAATTAACAAATATGGTGTTATTCCACAGGCAGAAATGTCCGAATCTTTTTCTTCAAGTCAATCAGCTGAAATGAATAAAATGCTTGCAAGAAAGCTAAGAGAAAATGCTCATGATCTTCGCAAAGAGTTTTCAAAAGGTGCATCAAATGAAGAATTAAATAAGCTAAAAAATTCTATGATTGAAGAAATTTTTAAAATGCTATCGATGCATTTGGGCACTCCTCCAAAAAGTTTTAATTGGCAAGTAAGAGATAAAGACAAAAAATTTAGTAGATACGAAAATTTAACTCCTCAATCTTTTTATGAAGATCATGTTGGATTGAATCTCGATGATTATGTCTGTTTAATNAATTGCCCAATGAGTAATAAAGAGTATAATAAAGTTTATACTGTAGAACATTTAGGAAATGTTATTGAAGGAAGTCCTATTAGATATTTAAATGTTGAAAGTGACGTAATGAAAGACGCGAGCATAAAATCAATTAAAGATGATCATCCTGTGTGGTTTGGTTGTGATGTTGGTAAACATTTTCATAGAGATTTAGGCGTTATGGACACTGATTTATTTGACTACGAAATGTTTTATAATACTGACTTTAAAATGAATAAAGCAGAAAGATTAGAATATGGTCAGAGCCAAATGACCCATGCTATGCTATTTACTGGTGTTGACTTAGATGATAATGGAAAATCAATAAAATGGAGAGTTGAAAATAGCTGGGGAGATAAAGGAGGTAATAAAGGATACCATATTATGTCTGATGATTGGTTTGACGAGTATAATTATGAAGTAGTTATTCATAAAGATTATTTATCTGATGAATTAAATGATATTTTTCAAAATGCTGAGGCTATTCCATTAAAGCCTTGGGACCCTATGGGTGCCCTAGCAAAATAAATGGATACTTTAAGTCATGCTTTATGGGGTAAAGGCCTGTTTGGTTATTCAGGCTTTTCAAAATTGGCTATTTTTTTTGGAGCAATGCCAGATTTATTTTCATTTGGATTATTAATTATTATACGACTATTTCAGGGCGATTATAATTATAGTGGGCCTCCAAGCTTAGATTCAATTCCTGGATGGTTATTTTTCAACTATGATTTATTTCACAGTTTTGTCCCTGCTTTTGTTGTTATTGGTTTTGTTTACTATTTTAAAAGACCATTAGCATTTCCAATGCTTGCATGGCCCTTTCATATAATTTTAGATTTTCCATTTCATTCAAAAGAATATTTTCCCACAAAAATTATTTGGCCTGTATCTGACTTTTCTTTTGATGGTATACCGTGGTCAAATCCGGAAGTTTGGTTTCCAAATCTTGCTGGTCTTATACTTCTTTTTATTTACAGGTTCAGGCAATCACTTAATTCTAAAAATTGATAAGAATAAATTTTTAATTATATATCCTGCCATTTTAGGATTCTCTTTTAATCTCCTAACCGAATAATCGTACCAATTGTCCCCATATGGAAGGTATACTCTAACTGTGTTTCCATCATTCATCAGCATTTCTAACTTTTTTTGCATTGGAACACCATGCAGTACCTGAAATTCATACTGATCTTTAGAAATATTATTTTTAATTATCCATGAATAAATATTATCAATTAAAAACTCATCATGNGTAGCAATACCAACATACGAGCCTTTATTTAAAGCCTCTTTTACAAGTCTTATGTAATTTTCTCTAATATCATTATAGTCCTTTAATACCAATTTAGGGTCTTCAACATAAATGCCTTTACATATTCGAACATTAAATTTTTCATCACTAAGTGATTTAATATCATCAAAAGATCTGTGAAGATATGCCTGAATCACAATACCTATTTGATTATAATGCTCAAACATTTCCTTATATAGTTGAATTGTTTCTGATGTATAAGGTACATTTTCCATATCTAGTCTAAGAAAATTATTATTCTTTTTAGCTGCTTGTACAAGTTGAGTAAGATTATTCTTAACAATATCCAGNCCTAAATCTTGTCCAATGTGAGTTAGTTTTATGGAAATATTTGCAGATAGGTTTCTTTTAGATATTTCATCATAAATTGATATATATCTTTGGGTGATTTCATCTGCCTCTTTCTCCGTTTCAACATGTTCTCCTAAAATATCTATCGCAACTTTAAAACCTTTGTTATTTAGCTTTTGAACGTTTTTTAGCATTTCTTCATCAGTAATTCCAGCTATATAAGGAGAAGCTACAATTTTTACAAAAAACTTTGGTAAAAAAGGAATGATTTGAATTATTAAATTATTTATTAACTTCATGCTTTATAAATTTAATAAATAAACAAAATAATGAAAGTAGTATTAATAATTGGTGGTGCAGTTTCTGGTTCAACTGCGGTAAAGAAACTTACTGATGAAGGAATTCGATGCGTTGTTGTTGAACAAAATAGAATGCCATATGGAAAAATTGAAGATGGTCTTCCTAGATGGCATGAAAAACAACGTATTAATGAATACTTTAAGATTGATGATATTATATCTAATGAATTAGTCGATTTTGTTCCGTTAACCAGGATTGGTAAAGATGTATCTTTCGAAGAAATCTATAATATGGGATGGAGCTGCATTTATTTTGCTAATGGAGCGTGGAAAGATAGATCTTTTCCTATAAAAGAAATTGAAGATTTTGATAATTTTTATTACCAAAATCCTTTTGTCTATTGGTTCAACCATTATCATGAATCATCTTATAACGGTCCTAAAGTGGATATTAAAGATGATGCAATTGTTATTGGAGGTGGATTAGCATCAATTGATGTTTGTAAGATTACTCAGTTAGAACTTGTTAGGCAGAAAGTTGAATCTAAAATTGAAAATTTCGATATCATTGAAATGGAGCATAAAGGTATACCAAAATATTTAGAACAGTATGATNTGAAGTATGAAGATTTAGGTATAAATGGAACGACCCTAGTCTATAGAAGAAATATAGAAAATATGCCTTTAACCACTATTCCTGAAGATGCTACTCCTGAAATGGTTGAAAAAAGAAAACTTGCTCGAAGGAAAATTTTAAACAATACATTAGATAAATTTTTATTTAAAGTTGCTGAGTGTACTCAGCCAGTTGGACTATCCTATGAAGATAATATTTTAAATGGAATTGAAGTCATTGAGAATGAAATCATTGATGGCAAATTAATCGCAAAAGAAAATTCCAATAAAATTCTTTATGGAAATACCTTTATAAGTTCAATTGGTAGTTTGCCTGAACCAATTCAAGGAATTCCAATGGATGGATCAACTTATAATATTGTTGATGAAGACTCTGGAAAGTTTGACGAATTAGAAAAAGTGCACGGAATGGGTAATGCAATTACTGGTAAAGGTAATATTAAGGCATCGAGAGTTAGCGCTAAAACTGTTGGAGATTTAACAATTGATTTAATTCATGATATTGATCAAGATGTAATTGATAATATTGATTTAAAAGTTAAACAATGGCAGTCAAAATCTTCCTATGATGGAAATTATTTTGAATGGAAAGCAAAAAAATAATTTTTTTGCAATAATTTTATAGAACTCAACAATCTTTTTTAGTACCTTCACTTGTCAAATTAAAGCATTTAAAACAATCCTAAGAGTTGATGCAAAAAATAACGATTAAAAAGGGGCATAATATTAACATTTCTGGGCTTGCTTCCAGAGAATTTTCTAACGCGCCTACACAAAAATTTGTTTCGATTTCTCCTCAAGATTTTAATTACATCAAGCCAAAGCTTTTAGTTAAAGAAGGTGATCAAGTTTCTCTAGGTGATGCTTTATTTTTTGACAAGATGAATCCTGAAGTTAAATGGCCATCAATTGCTTCTGGAACTATTTCTAAAATTGTTTATGGAGAAAGAAGAGCAGTGCTTGATATCATTATTGAAATAGATGAAGAAAAAGAAAAAAATATTGAATCTGATAAACAAATCAATCTTTCATCAAAAGATAATGTAAAGGAGTTCATTCAAAAACATAATTTTTGGCCCTTTTTTACACAAAGACCTTTTAATAAAGTTGTTAATCCTAGCGATAGTCCTAAATGTATTGTAGTAAGTCTTGCTGATTCTTCGCCATTAGCAAATGATTTATCTTTTTCATTAGCTGAAAACAAAGAATACATCATTTCTGCATTGTCTAATCTTAAGAAACTTACTGATGGACAACTTTATGTTGCTGTTAGGGGCGATAACTTTTCATTTTTGTCCGATTATGATTTTATCAATTTGATTCAAGTTGAGGGACCGCATCCATCTGGAAATGTTGGTGTTATTTTAAATAGAGTAAATCCTTTGAACCAGAATGAAGTTGTTTGGACCGTACAAGGAAGTCACTTACCAGTTTTAGGAAAGCTATTTTCCAAAGGTATTATCGATTTTTCTTTGAATATTTGTGTTGGAGGACCTGCTGTAAAGCCTTCGTATATCAAATCTCGAATTGGCGCTAGATTTGATTTATATAAAGATTCTTTATTGATGGAAAATGTTAGAATTATATCTGGTAATGTATTGACAGGGAAACAAGTTGATTTTGAAGGCTTCTTAGGATTTTATCATTCATCTTTTTCTGTCATTGAAGAATCATTTGAAAGACCTTTTATCGGTTGGTTACATCCAGGTGGAAAATCAAAATATAGTGTTTTCAATGCTTACCTAGGATCAAATAAGAAAAGTTTTGATTTTACCACATTACAAAATGGAAGTAATAGAGCATTTGTTCCTGTTGATGCATGGGAGAAAGTTTTTCCAATGGATATTTATATTAATGCATTAGCCAGAAGTATTGAAGCAAATGATATTGATGAAATGGAGCAGCTTGGTATTTATGAATGCGATGAAGAAGATGTTGCATTATGTTCTTTTGTATGCCCGAGTAAATCTGATGTAGGTGCAATTATTAGGAAAGGTTTAGATACAATTTATTTTGATAAGTAATTATGGATTTTTTAAGAAAAATATTTGAAGAAACTGGAAAATTTGTAGAAAAAGGTAAGCCTCTATCTTGGGCTTATCCTGTTTGGGAAGCTGCAGATACTATTTTCTTTTCCACTAATAAACAAACAAGCAAAGGTCCTCATATTAGGGATAATATGGATATCAAAAGAACTATGTTCTTTGTTGTGATAGCTCTCATTCCTTGTTATATATTTGGAGCTTATAATATTGGCTACTTAAATGCTCTTGCCATGGAAATTGAAAGAGGTATTGTTGGAAATACTATTTTTGGATTCACCTATGTCATTCCAATTTTAATTGCAACTTTTGTTGCAGGTGCAATATGCGAGTTAACATTTGCAATAATTAGGAAGCATGAAGTCAATGAAGGTTTCTTAGTTAGTTGTGCATTAATACCTCTCACTATGCCACCAGATGTTCCTTTATGGCAAGTATTTATTGGAACAAGTTTTGGAATAATTATTGGTAAGGAAATTTTTGGTGGAGTAGGAACAAACATTTTTAATCCTGCTTTGACATCAAGAGCATTTATGTATTTTGCTTTTCCTACAAAGATATCTGGGGATAAAGTATGGGCTGTAGGTCCTGATGGATATAGTGGAGCTACTGCATTAGCAATTCCAGCAAATCCAGTAGAATACGATACTGCTTCAAATCTTTTTGCAGCCAATACACAATTTGATTACTCGACTNTNAATATGTTTTGGGGTTTAATTCCAGGATCTATTGGAGAGACAAATAAGCTATTNATATTATTAGGTGCCTTCTTNCTTATTTATTGNGGTATAGCATCATGGAGAATTATGGTTTCTTCTGTTTTGGGCTTAGTCTTTACTGCACTGCTTTTTAATTTATTAAACTATTTAACTGTTGATGGCATCCTGCAAGCTGGTGGTTTTCCAAATGCAATGTTAACGATTACACCTCTACAGCATATTTTAATTGGTAGTTTCTTATTTGGTACTGTTTTTATGGCCACTGAGCCTGTCACTTCATCTCATACTAACACNGGAAGATGGATTTACGGCTTTTTGATTGGAGTATTAACTGTCATAATTCGTTCAATAAATCCAGCATATCCTGAAGGTGTATTTTTAGCAATATTAATTATGAATATGTTTGCTCCATTAATAGATTATTATGTAGTTCAAGCAAACATAAAAATGAGGTTAGCAAGAAATGTATAGTAATAATTACACTCTTTTTTTCGTTTTTATTGTAACTGTTGTTTTGGGAACAATGCTCTCATTTACAAAGGACAGTGTTAAAGATTTGCAAGATCAAAATCTTAAAGCTGATGTCCAAAAAACTATTTTAAGATCATTAAACTTTGATGAAAGTTTATTATTAACCAATGAAAGTATTGAGCAAACATTCAAGAGCTCTATTGATGCTAAATGTGTAAATGTTGAGGGCGAGATTGTAGAGTGCAATATTGAAGAGGTTGATATTGAAAAAAATGAGGATACTTTACCAATTTACATAAGAATGGACAATGACGAAGTCCAAGGAATTGCTCTTCCAATAGCTGGAAAGGGCCTTTGGTCAACAATTTTTGGATATATTGCCTTAAATCCAGATACAGATTCTGTTTTAGGTATTCAATTTTATAAACATGGTGAGACTCCTGGCTTAGGCGGTGAAGTTGAAAAAAAATGGTTTACTGATAATTTTGTCAATCACCCTATAAAGCAACCAGGCGGACAAATACAATATGTACCAAAAAAAATCCGCGATAAATCTGGAAAAATCATTAGCATTAAAGTTGTTAAGGGTGGAGTTGATTATTCTGAATCAAATACTTCTTCAATTCATCAGGTAGATGGTATTTCTGGTGCTACAGTTACTGCGGATGGTGTTACTGACTTTTTACTAGAAGATTTATTAAGATATGAGAAAACTTTAGATAAAATAAGAGATTATGGAACTATTTAATTCNGAATCAAAAAAAATTGTTAGTGATCCTATAAATGTTAATAATCCAATATCATTACAGGTTCTAGGAATTTGCTCAGCTTTAGCTGTCACAATTAGACTAGATCAAGCTATAATTATGACGCTAGCTGTTGTTTTTGTTTTATGCTCATCTAATGTTATACTTTCTCTAATTAGAAATTACATTCCTACTCGCGTTAGAATTGTTATAATGCTATCTGTCATTGCATCTCTTGTATCAGTAGTTGATGAATTATTAAAAGCATATTTATATGATATGAGTAAACAACTTTCAGTTTTTGTTGGATTAATTATTACAAATTGTATCATTATGGGTCGTGCTGAGGCATTTGCTTTAAAACATGGACCATCAAAAGCGTTTTTAGATGGTTTGGGAAACAGCATGGGTTATGGATTAATAATTATTGTTGTTTCTTTTTTTAGAGAGCTTTTTGGGGCAGGAACTATTACGCTTCCGGATGGTGGAGCAGGTTATGTTTTATGGAGAATTCCTGAATCGTGGTATGCAGCAGGATATGAAAATATTGGTTTGTTAGTTTTATCTCCTGGAGCATTTATTATTTTGGGTTTAGTAATATGGATTCAAAGGGAGTTTGCTGGTGTTGAGGAGGACGCATAATGACAGGTGTTGAACACTATCTAAGTATCTTTACTAAAGCAGTATTCATTGAAAATATCGTTTTAGCCTATTTTTTAGGTTTGTGTTCATTTTTAGCTATTTCAAAGAAGATTGATGCTTCCGTTGGAATCGGACTAGCTGTGATTGTTGTTCTTACAATTACAGCTCCTATTAACTGGTTTCTTTGGGAATTCTTNCTTGATAAAGGTGCTCTTGTATGGATTAGTCAAGATTTTAAAGATACAGATTTAGGGTTTTTAAAATTAATAGTTTTCATATCTGTTATAGCTGCAATGGTTCAATTGGTTGAAATGTTTATGGAAAGATTCTCACAATCTTTGTATAATAGTCTTGGAATTTTTCTTCCATTGATTGCTGTTAATTGTTCAATTTTAGGTGGATCATTATTTATGGTAGAAAGAGAATACACTATTTCAGAAACAGTCGTTTATGGTTTTGGTTCAGGTGTTGGTTTCTTCTTAGCAATTGTAGCTTTAGCATCAATCAGATATAGAATAAGGTATTCTAATATTCCTCCTAGGTTAAGAGGAGTGGGAATGGCTATGTTNTTAACTGGATTATTATCAATGGCCTTTATGGCGTTTTCGGGGATCGATTTATAATGAGTGATATTTTATTAGGAGTAATTGTTTTTTCATCAGTAATACTTTTGTTAGTTATAATTCTTAATGTTTTAGGAGATATTCTTCTTCCACAAGGAGAAGTCACATTATTAATTAATGATGATGTAGATAAATCTATTAATGTTCAAACTGGAGGTACAGTCCTTTCGGCTTTAGCAGCACAAAACGTTTATTTNCCATCCGCTTGTGGAGGACAAGGAACCTGTGCACAATGTAAATGCCAGGTCACTGAAGGTGGAGGAGATATTTTACCTACTGAAGAAGCATATATTTCTCGTTCAGACCAAAAAGATAATTGGAGATTAGGCTGTCAAGTAAAGATTAGAAATGATATGAAAATAAAAGTACCTGACGAAATATTCAGTATTAGAAAATGGGATGCTGTTGTTAAATCAAATGATAATGTAGCTACTTTTATTAAAGAATTAATTTTAGAACTACCAGAAGACGATCCAATCCAGTTTGAATCTGGTGGCTATATTCAAATTGATGTACCTGAATATAAAGGATTAGAATATAAAGATTTCGAAATTCAAGACTTGTATACTAGTGACTGGGATAAATTCGATATTTGGCAATATGTTGCAGAAAATAAAGAGCCAGTTTTCAGAGCTTATTCAATGGCAAATCATCCTGCAGAGGGTAACATGATTATGTTAAATATTAGAATTGCTAGTCCTCCACCAGATAACCCATCTGCACCTCCAGGAATAGCTTCTTCATATGTTTTTGATCTCAAAGAAGGAGATAAGGTTACGGTATCAGGACCTTACGGTGAATTCTTCATCAAAGACACCGACCGTGAAATGGTTTACATCGGAGGTGGTGCTGGAATGGCTCCATTAAGATCTCATATTTTTCATTTACTNAANACTGAAAAATCTAAACGAAAAATTTCATTTTGGTATGGTGCTAGATCAGAAAAAGAAATGTTTTATGATGATGAATTCAAAGCCTTAGCGGAAGAATTTGATAATTTTAGTTATCATGTCGCTCTATCTGATCCACTACCGGAAGATAACTGGGAAGGTCCAACAGGATTCATTCATCAGGTTGCACATGACATGTTATTGAGAGATCATGAAGATCCTACTGAATGTGAGTATTATTTATGTGGTCCTCCAATGATGATTAGTGCTGTTCAAAAAATGCTCTGGGACTTAGGCGTTGAAGAAGATATGATCGCTTATGATGACTTTGGCTAATAGACTAGCTTCATTAATTATTCTTTTATTACTNAGTTGTAGTTCTCCTGAAAAAAATCTTGTTACTATCAATGGTAATACTATGGGAACAACATATACAGTAAAGTTTTTTCCAAAAACAAATAACCCAGAAGAAATTGAAGAAAATTATATACTTATTGAAAAAATATTAAAAGATATTAATCAACAAATGTCAACCTATATACCAACAAGTGAAATTTCAACTTTCAATCAATCTGAATCAACTGATTGGTTTTTTATATCTGAAGATTTTTATAAGGTTTTAGAACGTTCATTTAAATATTATGATTTATCAAACGGTCAATATGATATAACAATCATGCCTTTAGTCAACTTATGGGGATTTGGTCCTGATATTTTTGAATCTCCACCTTCAGAAACAATGATTGACAGTGTTAAAGCTTTTATTGGCCAAAATCTAATTGAAGTTGATAAAGAAAAAATACGTAAGAAAGATTCTAGAGTTCAAATTGACTTAAGCTCAATTGCGAAAGGTTATGCAGTTGATAAAATTTTTAATNCTTTAATTGAATATGANGATCTTTTTATTGAAATAGGAGGTGAAATNAGGACTAGATCAAAAAGTAAAGATTGGAAAATAGGAATTAATACTCCATCAATTACAAATTTTGAAAATGATATTGAGCTAGTTATTTCCCTTAATAATCTTTCAATTGCAACTTCAGGTAATTACCGAAATTTTTATATAATTGATGACAAATTTTATCATCATGAAATAAATCCAAAAACTGGGTACCCAATTTCTTCTAAATTGGGTTCAGTTTCGATTATTTCTGACAAATCATGCTTAGATGCCGATGCACTATCTACAATGTTTTATACAATCGATAATTTTGACATAGTAGAAAATTTAAAGGGAGTTGAATCTTTTTCAATACTTTTAAATGAGGATAAATCTTTTACAAAGGTTTTTTCAACTGGATTTCCAAAGAATTAAGCGTTGCTATCACATTTATCTTGATCGCCACCACAAATTTCACATCCGTCAGGTGAATCACCACAAGCCTTTCTNAGTGGTTTATTTTTAAAAATCAGTCCCAAATTCATCGCTAACATTGATAGCCCAATAATGAGTAAAACAGGTAATAAATTTTCCATTTTAAAATATAAAATAATTAATACGATTTTAATAATTTTTTCATTTCTTTTTATTTAAATTACCGCCTATGGATTTATTGAATCATCCAGTTGGAATTATATCTATTGTCATATTTATCATTGCATATGCTTTTGTGATGACAGAGGAGGTTACGCACCTNAGGAAGTCTAAGCCCGTACTTTTTGCTGCAGGAATTATTTGGGCAATGATCGCTTGGGTAGGAGTGCAAACTGGAGATTCTTATGCTGTCAAAAAAGAACTTATGCATGCTTTCGATGAATTTAATCAGTTGATGCTCTTCCTTTTAGTGGCGATGACTTATATAAATTCAATGACTGAGAGAAATGTTTTCGAAAAATTGCGTTCTATTCTTCTAAATCAAAATTTTAGTTATAAAAAATTATTTTGGATTACCGGGTTTATTTCATTTTTCTTATCTCCAATAGCGGATAACTTAACAACTGCACTTACAATGTGTGCAGTGGTATTAGCTGTTGGGAAAGGCAATAAAAATTTTACAAGTATAAGTTGTGTCAATATTGTTGTAGCTGCTAATGCTGGTGGTGCTTTTAGTCCTTTTGGAGATATAACAACGCTAATGGTTTGGCAGGCTGGTTACGTTGAATTTGTGCAATTTTTTAAACTCTTCTTACCTTCATTAGTAAATTTTATTATTCCGGCATTTATTATGAGTTTTTTCATTGATGGTTCTGCCGATGAAGTTGAAAATCCTCCTGTGTTGTTAAAACGAGGTGCTGTGGTTATAAGCTGTTTATTCCTTGTTACAATTATGATGGCAATTTCCTTTAAACAATTCCTTAAGCTTCCTCCTGTATTTGGTATGATGTTTGGATTGAGTCTTTTGCAACTTTTTGGTTATTATTTAAAAAGAACTTTTTCTGCAGAGAGCAAAATTTCTCGTGATGGCTCAGATCAACCTTTTGGAGTATTTAAGCAAATTGCTCAAGCTGAGTGGGATACCTTATTATTTTTCTATGGAGTAATACTTTGTGTAGCTGGACTTTCAAAAATTGGTTATTTGGCACTGATAAATACTACACTTTACGATGGTCTTGGTTTTACTATTGCAAACTCTTTGATGGGAATTATATCTGCTTTAATTGATAANATACCTGTTATGTTTTCTGTGATTCAAATGCATGATACTACTACCATGGACTTAAATCAGTGGCTTTTAATTACTCTTACTGCAGGAGTTGGTGGAAGTTTGCTTTCAATAGGTTCTGCACCTGGTGTTGCTTTGATGGGTCAAGCAAAGGGAATTTATACATTTTCAAGCCATCTTAGATGGACTGGAGTAATTTTCATTGGATATGTATTCAGTATTCTAACCCATCTATGGCTGTCAGGTATGATGTAATGAGAATTACAAAAGTTACTACAAGAAATGGAGATGGTGGTAAAACAAGCCTAGCCAAAGGAGAATCTGTCCTTAAGTCTGATAATATTATTCATTGTCTTGGAGAGGTAGATGAATTAAGTAGCGTTATTGGAGTTTGTTTGTCCTTTAGCCAAAACTCAGATATAACAGAGTTCTTAAAAAAAATTCAGAATAATTTATTCGATATAGGTGGACATATTTCAATGAATCTTGAAGATAATTCTATCATAAATGAAAACATGATTTCAGATTTAGACGATCAAATAAATTATCTTAACCAGGACTTAGAACCTCTAAAAGAATTTATTTTACCAAGCGGAGATCAATTTTCATCAAATTTACATGTTGCTAGAGCAATTACTAGAAGAGCTGAAAGATCGGCTGTAACATTATACAATAATTCTTTGGATAATAATCCCGTAATAATGTATTTAAATCGTTTATCAGATTATTTCTTTGTTCTTTCAAGATATCATAATAAACAAAATAATATTCCTGAAAATACTTGGCAGAGGTAAAATATGGATTTTCATCAAATAAAATCCATTATCGATAAACACGATAAAATCTTTATTTCATCTCACATAAATCCAGATGGAGATAGCCTAGGTTCTGCTTACGCTATGTACAAATATTTAGATTCAATTGGCAAAGATTGCATTATTGTTAATCACTCTCCAATACCAGAAGTATATAATTTTTTGAATGAGGATAATATTTTTCAAGAGCTGGATGGAGATTCAGCATCATTTATTAAAAAAGCAGATTTAGGATTGATATTAGATATAGGAGATTTTTATAGATTGGGAGATGTGGCATTTTTAGTAGAGGAAAATGATATTCAAACGTTAAGCATTGATCATCACGCAAAATCTGATAATGATTTATTTAAGAATGAATATATTGATGTCAAAGCATCATCAGTAGGTGAAATTTTATATTCATTTTTTAAAGAGATTAATCAAAAAATTTCAGAAGAAATGATGTTAGGTATTTATGTTGCTGTTCTTACAGACACTGGTTCGTTCAGACATAGTAATACAACTGATCTTTGTCATCAAGTTGCCGTAGATGCCATTCAAATGGGGTTAGATATCTCTAAAGTTTATCAAAACATTTATGAAAACTCTTCGATTAGCAGAATGAAGCTTTTAGGAAACGTGATTCAAAAATTAAATTATGATTGTGATGGTGAGCTAGTCTGGTTTTCTTTAAATCATGACATGATTAAAGAGGTCAATGGCTCAAATCAAGATTTTGACGGGTTTACAGATTTTTTCCGAGGAATTAAGGGAGTTGAAGTTTCCTTAATGCTTTATGATCTTGGAGGAAAAGTTAGATTAAGCTTTAGATCAAAGGGAAAGTATAAAGTTAGTGAAATCGCTAAGAAAATGGGTGGAGGCGGACATCCTTTTGCAGCTGCAGCACTAGTAGAAGGTGAATTTTCAGATGTCAAATCAACAGTTTTAAATTTAATGTCAACATATATAAGTAAGTTCAATGAAGATAATCTTAGCTAAAGATGCTGGATATTGTTTTGGAGTAAGAGATGCTGTAAATAGCGCTTACGAAATGAGCAAAAAATATGGAGAAGTCTATATGTTGGGAGATATTGTTCATAATGAAAGTGTCGTAAGTGACTTAGAAAAAGAAGGTGTAAAAGTTGTTGAGAAACTTGATCAGATTCCAAAAGACAAACCTGTTCTTTTCAGAGCTCACGGTACTGCAAAAGAGGTTTGGAAAAAAGCTGAAGATAAAAAAATGAATATTATCGATGCTACATGCCCTTTAGTTCATGAAATACATCATGAAGTAAAAGCATTACATAAAGAAGGTAGAAAAATTATTATTATTGGAGACCATGGTCACGATGAGGTGATTGGAATTGCTAGTCAAATACCAGATCCAGTGATTGTTGCTTCAGTAGAAGAAGCTGAAGCACTGAGAAAAACAAAGAAAGCTGGAGTTGTAACTCAATCAACCCAAACAATCGAAAACGTGCAAGATATTATAAACATTTTAATGACAAAAGTATTTGATTTAAGATTTGTTAATACGATTTGTTTTCCAACTAAAAGAAATCAAGAACAAATTAAAGAGTTGTCTGAAGTAACTGACTTAATGATCATTATTGGATCATTTACAAGCGCTAATTCCAAACGTCTAGCTGAATTGAGCTCAGAAAGGAATAAAAATACATTTCAGGTGACTTGTGCTGCAGAAATTGATTCATCTTGGTTTAAAGATGATGTAAATTCTGTAGGAATATCCGCCGGAGCTTCAACTCCAGACTGGATAATCGAATCAGTAATTAAAAAAGTCAAAGAAATAACAAATACACAAGAAAAGGAAATAATTCATGAGTAAAGAGTCTTTCAAAGTTAAAGTCGGTTTAGCAGAAATGCTAAAAGGTGGGGTAATTATGGACGTTACTAATTTAGAACAAGCTAAAATTGCAGAAGATGCAGGAGCAGTTTCTGTTATGGCTTTAGAGAGAATTCCATCTGATATTAGAAAAGATGGTGGTGTTGCAAGAATGAGCAACCCTCATATGATAAAAGAAATACAGGATAATGTTTCAATACCAGTGATGGCAAAATGTAGAATTGGTCATTTTGCAGAAGCACAAATTTTAGAAGCCTTAGAAGTTGANTTCATTGATGAAAGTGAAGTACTTACAACGGCTGATGAGCATGCCCATGTAGATAAACATCCTTTTAAGGTTCCATTTGTATGTGGAGCAAGAGACTTAGGTGAAGCCCTAAGAAGAATAAATGAAGGTGCTGCGTTGATTAGAACTAAAGGTGAAGCTGGTAGTGGAAATATTGTTGAAGCTGTAAGGCATATGAAAATGATTACTTCACAAATTATTGAACTAAAAGATGCTGATTTATCAAAAAAAGCAGAAGAATTTAGAGTTCCATTAGATTTAGTAGAAGAGGTAGCTAAAAATCAAAAACTAACGGTTCCTAATTTTGCTGCTGGAGGAATTGCTACTCCCGCAGATGCTTCTTTAATGATGCAACTCGGTGCTGAAACAGTTTTTGTTGGTTCTGGTATTTTTAAAAGTCAAGATCCATCAGAAAGAGCTCATGCTATTGTTAAAGCTGTTACACATTTTAAGAGCGCAAAAGATGTTTTAACTGCTTCGTACGATTTAAAAGATGCCATGAAGGGAATTTTAATGTCTGACATTCCTGAAGATGAAAAATTTTCAAATAGAGGTGACTAATTGTGATTGGTGTCCTTGCACTTCAAGGAAATTTTGATTCTCATATTAAAATTCTTAAAAAAATTAACTTAAAACATAAGCTAGTTAAAACAAGCGATGATCTAAGTTCAATTGATGGTCTTATAATTCCAGGAGGAGAATCTACAACAATAACTAATCTTTTGAGAAAGAATCAGAGTTTGATTGATGGTATTAATAAGCTTTCAAAAAATAAACCAATTTTGGGTTCATGTGCTGGACTTATTTTAATGTCTAAAGAATCAAACGATTCAAGAGTACACAACTTCGCTTTTTTAGATGTGATAACATGCAGAAATGCTTATGGAAGACAAGTACACTCTTTTGAAGCCAAAATTAATGTTAAGAATGGATTAATGAGTTCTGATATCGATGTATTATTTATTAGAGCTCCAAAAATAGATAAAATAAATAACGATGTTGAGGTTATAGCAACCTTTCAAAAAGAAGTTGTTGCAGTGAGGCAGGGAATACATATAGGAATTTCTTGTCATCCTGAATTATTGAATGAAACTTTAATACATGAAATTTGTTTCAAAGGAAAAACATGAAATATCTTGATAAGATTAATTCTCCAAAAGATTTAAAAAGTATTCCAAAAGAGGAATTAGGAGAAGTATGCAAAGAACTTCGCACTTATATTACTGATACAATTAATGAAATTGGAGGACATTTAGCTCCAACGCTTGGCGCAGTTGAAATAACAACTGCTGTTCATTATGTTTTCNATGCNCCAAGAGACAAAATCGTATGGGATACCGGTCATCAGGCATATGCTCATAAAGTACTAACTGGTAGATATAGTCAATTCCCAACTATTAGAAGATATAAAGGGTTAAGCGGTTTTTTAAAGAGATCTGAAAGTGAATATGATGTCTTTGGTGCTGGTCATGCATCAACAGCAATTTCAGCTGGCTTAGGAATGGCTGTTAGTAGAAATTTAGAGAATGATGATTTTAAAGTAGTAAGTATTATTGGCGATGGAGCCTTATCTGGAGGACTTGCATTTGAAGCCCTCAATAATGCTGGAAATATAAGAAAGCAAATGCTTGTTATTGTTAATGATAATGATATGTCTATAAGTCCTAATGTTGGGGCATTTAGAAACTACCTTGTTAAAATAGCTACCAATAAGCAATATAATAGATTGAGAAGGTGGATTTATAGAACAATAAAAAAACTTCCAAAAAGTTTGAAAATTATAGAATCTATTTTAAGAAAAGCTGAGTCAAGTGCTAAAAAATTCTTTTTACCTACAACGGTTTTTGAAGATCTAGGTTTTAGATATTTTGGGCCAGTTGATGGTCATAACATCGAAGAAATGATAGAAATTTTGGAAAATATAAAAGATTATGATAGTCCTGTTGTGTTGCATACAATTACAAAAAAAGGAAAGGGTCTTGATTACGCTGAGGATGATCCAATCAAATATCATGGAGTTAAAGAAAAGAAAAAAGATGATGCAGTTGTTAAAGTTCAAGCTCCAATATATCAGAATGTTTTTGGAGAAGTGATATGTGATTTAGCAGAAAAAAATAAAAATATAGTTGCAATAACTGCTGCAATGAGAGAAGGGACTGGATTGGTTGAGTATTCTTCAAGATTTCCTGAAAGATTCTATGATGTTGGTATCGCTGAAGGTCATGCAGTAACTTTTAGTGGCGGGCTATCAACGGAAGGAAAAATTCCTGTTGTTGCAATTTATTCAACCTTTCTTCAAAGAGCCTTTGATCATATAATTCATGATATTGCTTTACAAAATTTACCTGTCATTTTTTGCATGGATCGTTCTGGTTTAGTTGGTGAGGATGGTGCAACTCATCACGGTGTTTTAGATATTTCTTATTTAAGATGTATTCAAAATATTATTATTTCAGCACCAAAAGATGGAAATGAGTTAAGAGATTTGCTTTATACTGCAACTTTAAATACAACTAAACCATTTACCATAAGATACCCTAAAGAACAGTCAGTAAAATTTGAAGAGAAATCTCCACAAAAGATTGAAATAGGCTCATGGGAGGTATTAACAGAAGGAAGTGACATGCTTATTTTAGCAGTCGGATCAATGGTAAGTAAGAGCTTAGAAATACATAGTATGCTAATGGAAAAAGGTATTTCCTCAAAGGTAGTTAATTGTAGATTTATCAAACCTATGGATGAAAATTTTTTAAATGAATCTTTACCAAAATATAAGTTAGTTGTTACAATTGAAGAAGGTGTGACAGATGGTGGATTTGGTGAAGGAGTAATAAACTGGTCAAATAAAAAGAATATTGAAAATTCTATTTTAACATTAGGTGTTCCAAACAGGTTTGTAGATCATGGACCAAGAAATATTTTATTAGAAGAAATAGGTTTAGATTCAATGACTTTATTCGAAAAGATTTATAATTTTTCAAGGAAATCAAATGAGTAAAAAAGTTGAAAGAAAAGGTAGTTTTAAAAGCATTAGTGGTGATGAATTGAAGGACTTTTACTCATCATCCAATAATGAAAAAAACTATAATATTGATCCAGGAAGTTTCCCATATACTAGAGGTATTCATAAGAATATGTATCGGGGAAAATTATGGACCATGAGACAATTTTCAGGATTCAGTACCCCAGAAAAAACTAATGAACGATACAAATATTTACTTAAAAATGGTCAAACTGGCTTATCTGTAGCTTATGATATGCCAACCTTAATGGGTTATGATCCAGATCATGAGTTATCTTCAGGAGAGGTTGGTGTCTGTGGCGTAAATGTAGCTTCTTTAGAGGATATGGAAATTCTTTTTGATGGAATAGACCTTGAAAAAATTTCAGTATCACAGACAATAAATGGTCCTGCAATTATTCTTTTTGCATTTTATGTAGCACTTGCTAAGAAAAATGGAATAGATGTCAGTAAATTGAGAGGAACCTTACAAAATGATGCATTAAAAGAATACATGGCTCAAAAAGAGTGGATTTTTCCGCCTGAACCATCAGTTAAACTTGTTGTAGATATTATTGAATATTGTTCCGAAAACATGCCATTATACAACCCTGTATCTGTCAGTGGATATCATATTAGAGAAGCTGGATCTACTGCTGCACAAGAGCTTGCTTTTACACTCAATAATGGATTTGCATATATTGAAGAATGTTTAAAAAGAGGATTAAAAATAGATGATTTTGCCCATAGATTATCTTTTTTCTTTAATGCTCATATGGACTTTTTTGAAGAAATTGCTAAGTATAGAGCTGCACGTAGAATTTGGGCAAATCGACTAAAAGATAAATATGGTGCAAAAAATGAAAGTTCATTAAAACTTAAATTTCATACTCAAACTGCAGGATGTTCATTAACAGCTCAACAGCCAGAAAATAATATTGTTCGAACAGCCTTTGAAGCAATGTCTGCAGTGTTAGGTGGAACAAATTCTCTGCATACAAATTCATTGGATGAAACATTAGCATTGCCTTCAGAAAAAGCTGCAAAAATAGCGCTTAGAACCCAGCAAATTCTGGCTTTTGAAACCGGAGTACCTAATGTAGCCGATCCTCTTGGAGGATCATGGTATATTGAAGAATTGACTGATAAACTTGAAAAACATGCTATTAGGTACTTTGAAGAAATTCAAGAGATGGGTGGAACAGTGCAAGCTATAGAGGATGGTTATTTTCAAAAAAAAATAGCTGAATCTGCATCTATTTATCAAGAATCAGTTGATTCTAAAGAAAGAATTATTGTTGGAGTAAATGACTTTGTTGAGGAAGACGAAGAGTTAGATATAGAGATTCTCAAAATTTCAAGAGATGCTCAAGATACTCAAGAAGACAAAATAAAAACTCTTAGAAAAAGTCGAGATGAAAAAATATTGCAAAAAAAGATGAAAAAACTAAGCGATGCTTGTAAAAAAGATTTAAATTTAGTTCCTTTTTTGATAGAAGTAGCTGAACAAGGTGGAACTGTCGGCGAAATCGTGGAAGTAATGAAAAAAGTTTATGGTGAATGGGAAGAATCTTTTGGAATATAAATTATGAATAAAGTCACTACATCAACTCTTATTATTTTTGTCTTAATTGCTGGTTGGGTATTTTATCTAACGAATATTAAGAAAGATGATTCATTGACTGTGAGATATTATTCTATTTCTGAACTGGCTAGTGAATCAAATGATATTCAAAAAATAAAAGTTGGTGGTTACATAAAACCAGATTCAATAGATATCTCAGAAGATGATCAACTTGAAGTTTCTTTTTTCGTATATCAGAATAATGATAGTGTAAAGGTAACCTATTATGGAATTAGACCAGACCTCTTTAAAGATGATGCTGAGGTTGTAGTCTCTGGTTCATACTCTGATAGCATTATTTCAGCCACAGAATTGCAAACTAAATGTGCCTCCAGATACGAGGGCGATCTTAAAAACATAGAAAAAATATAATGATTTCTCAAATTGGTAGTATTGCAATCAGCCTAGCTGGAGGATTAATTTTTTCTTCATTTATATTTTTAGGTCTTTTCAAAAAATTTAAGAATCAAACATATTTACAGGTAGCTGAAAGAGCAATTCTAGCAACTTCCTATTGTATTTTTTTAGCATTTTTTTGTCTATTAAATGAATTATTAATTAGCAATTTTAATTTACAATATGTAGCTCAATATACTAGCTATGAAACCCCTGTCTTTTATAAGGTTACTGCACTATGGGCTGGACAAGCTGGCTCATTATTGTTTTGGTCTTTTATAACGGCTCTTTTTGCAGTTACATATATTTTTACAACTTTAAAAAAATTGAAAACATTAAAATTCCACTCTTATATAATTTTATCTTTTATCTTTTCTTTTTTTATCCTCCTTTCAAATTTTATTGCAAATCCATTTGAACCTGTTTCTTCTGATATTATTGTTCAAAATGGAAACGGTCTAAATCCATTATTACAAAATTTCTTTATGGCGATTCATCCTCCAATACTTTATGTTGGATTTACTGGTTCAGCAATTATTTTTATTATGGCGCTTGCAGCATCTATTTCAAAAGATATTTCTTTTGAATGGGTTCAATCTATTAGAAGATGGTCTTTATTTGTATGGACATTCTTATCTGCAGGTATCATTCTTGGAGGATATTGGGCATATAACGAGCTAGGATGGGGAGGATATTGGGCTTGGGATCCAGTTGAAAATTCATCATTAATGCCATGGCTTACATTAACAGCTTTCATTCATTCATCAATGATTCAAGAAAAGAGAGGTATGTTAAAGAAATGGAATTTTTTACTTGCTACCTCAACTTATATACTTGTTATTCTTGGAACATTTATTACTAGAAGTGGAGTAATTTCATCCGTCCATTCGTTCACAGCTGAAAATCTTGGTCCAATGTTTTTTGCATTTTTAGCGATACTAATTCTTTATACTGTTTTCTGGTTTTTTAAAAGAAAATCTTATTTAGATACTCCAGATAAAATTGATTCTTTTACATCAAGAGAAGGTGGATTTTTGTATAATAATTTAATTCTCATTTTAATGTGTTTCACAATTATGTGGGGAACTCTATTTCCAATTTTATCTGAGGCATGGGATGGTAATAAGATTTATGTGGGAGCTTCTTATTTTAACCAATTAAATATTCCAATAGGACTTGTATTATTATTTTTAATGGGAATTGGACCATTACTTTCTTGGAACTATACTTCTCAAAGCGTTTTGCTAAATAGATTTAAATTGCCATTAAGTATAAGTTTTTTATCTGGAATAGGATTTATGATATT
>FUFK010040707.1_pt1 | contig 87403 bp, 44 predicted proteins | sample 1021851 | NCBI WGS metagenome assembly FUFK01 (sample SAMEA51879418, study PRJEB19060) | metagenome
TCAAACTCCCAGAGCGTTGCGTTACATGCGCCACAGACAATCTCTTGACTGCCTTCGTAAACGCGACCGCGCGTATGCTCTCCGCAAAAGTCGCACTCAATAAAATCTTTATAAAAACGCACATAGGGCTTTGACTTCCGGTCGCTCAAACTAATCACTTTTGTCATCATCTCTTGTGCCCCCTTTGTCGGCTGTTTCGTAATATGTTGTCTCCGGGCCAGTCAGCTTTATGCCGATCATGCTAGGCCGCTGCTCGTCTGAGTTCGGCTCCAACAGGCCGCGATGTTTTGCCAACAGGCGCAACGCCGACAGCTTGTCGTGCATTTCAACCTCAATCTGGTTGCCGTGGGCATTCGGCGTCACCTTGACCCTTTTGATCGAGCGCCGGGCACGTGGAGACAGATTGTCAGACGCACATACGCCGACATTGCCCAGCTCGTCCCAGCTCAAAACGTCTGTAATCTCTCCCGACGCAATAGCCTCAAGCTCTTGTAGCACGGCCTCGCGCTTGTCTGGGTCTGCCGACGCCAGAGCTTCGCGCTGTTTCCGGGTGGTCATTTTATCTGCCATCAGAACACTCTGAACCTAATGCCGCATACCCTGCTAAATCAACCCAGCTATCTTCGTGGTCTGGAGATTGTACCAGTCGCGCCATCTTAACTCCAGCCATACATAGCGCCACCTGTGCCGCAGTAACCTCATGGCCGAATATCACAGTCCAGATGACAGCGATGCGCTCGTGGTTTTCATAGATCGAGCCATAGTCTTTGCCGCGTTTCTTAATAGTCTGGGCTGCGGCGGCCAGTGCAATATCAGCTTTCATTGGTTGCTCCAAAAATTTTGTGTGAACCCCCCATACGCATAGCGCAGGGGGCGGGGGGCAAGGGGTCGCCTGCGCAAAAAAGTGTACGCGGCTGGGCGCGTACAACAACAAACGTCGGTCTGTTCGTTGTACATCACAGCACCTCTGCAATGTCGGCGAAGGACGGCACCCCCTGCCTTGCCTGAAGCCTAGCGCGGCACACGGTCAGCGTGGCCTGCATCACTTGCTCGACTGTCACGCTCTCGTCTACCCGGCGCGCGTGGTTGACCACGTTGTCGACCAGCAACACTTGGCCGGTCGCCTGCTGCACGGCACGCACGAACCCGTGGGCGAGGGCTTCAGCGTGCGTGTGCATACACGGTTCTGCATCCCCCAGACCCCCTTCACTTTCAGGCACCTCGTCTTGGTCGCTGACGAGTTGCAAGGGCTTGGCGATGTGTACCTCTTCAAGACTGGGCAACGCCATATCCACTTCCCACAACACCTGATACCTGTTCGTCTTCCAGCCGGTCTTGGTCTTCTGGTAGTCCTTCGCCTCAAGCTGTCTCACATACTTCAGCTTCTTCAGCTTGCGCATTGACCTGTCGATGGACGTGCGCGACTTGAGGTCGGTCAGCTCCATCAGCGTAGCCATTGAAGGCCAGCACACACCGGCGCGATTAGTGAACGCACACAATGCCATCAGCACTCGTAGGTCAGTCTCTTTCAACTCACGGTCAGCAGCAGCCCGGAACGGACAAACGCTGTACGGTCGTTTGAACTCAGAAAGGGAGTTCGTCATCTTCCAGCTCCTCTGTCTTTCGCTTACGCACGTCAACGACTTCAGCACCGGGGAACGTATGCTTTGCCGTCGTCGCTAGTTTGAACTCTTCCCACCCGCACAGGACGCGGGCTATCTCGTCAATCGAATACACAACGATATCCCGATTGTCGCGTGCGGCTTTGTTCGCCTCGTCCCTCGTCTTGGCGATAGCCAGCACACGTCCGTCTGGCATCTGCGCTTCCCACACCTCACCGACCAGCTCTCCAAACCCGTTTGCCTCTGCCGCCTTGATCAGGTGCTTGTATCCCTTCAGCATCACCTCTGCTTCGCGTTGCACCTCAGACCCGACGTTTGCCTGTATCGCCGCATCAAGACGCTCACGCTGTTTATAAAACCTCTCACGCAAGCTGTGGTCTACCAGCTCTGGCAAGCGGTCAACGCCCCAACGATCCTCAATGTCTGTCACAGCCCTGTCTAGCTCAATCAACGCCGATTGCAGCTTCCGGTGGTTTACCGACCCGGTCGGAGCCATGTCCTTTTCAATACCCCTGTCTGGCTTACGCATCAATGCACCCCTGCTCTACCTTTTTAATTACCTCGCCAATCTGCTGTGCAATTTGTGGGACAATCGCATTGCCTAGTCCGGTAAGTCTGTCCACTCGGCGGGGTATCCCATCAGCCACTCGACCCACTGGGGGTTCAAACTCCCACCAGCGTGTCCAGCTAGCTTGCTCTTCTCTTTGATCTTCTGGTAGTCGGTGTTGTCCCCGCTGTCCTTGTGATCCCGTGCCGTTGGTGTCGGCCACATCTTCGTCATTCGGGCTGGCTCCAAGCTCCCCCCTATCATTGACTCGGCTTCCTCTCGCGTCACCTCCCCTGCGTAGACTTTCTGTCGCATCTGTCTGATGCTGCCCTCTGACCTTGCTTGGCTTGCTGTCGGTGTCGGCCACATTCTCGTCGGGTTGTCCGACAGGCTGTCGTTTACCGCCGCACCCGTGTTCCACCCGTGCTTGCCATTCTTGTGACTTGGTGCCACTCCAGTGCCGCCCGTCATTGCTGTCGGTGTCGGCCACATTGCCAGTGTCTCCTCGCTCACCTGTTCTCTCAGATTGCTTGGACGCTTTCTTCCCTTTCGATGCCCCGCTTGCATCTTCTTTGTGCTTTCCTCTGATCGCTGTGGAAGGTGATCCATCGTGTTGGGCGTTGCCCACATCCAGCCACTGTTCATGCTGGGAGCCATCTGGTTCGCTGTGGCTGTTGGAGTGTGCAATAATCCAGACCCGGTTTCGTCTATGGGGGGCGCCGACACCGCAAGCTGGAACAACAAACGCTTGTGTGGAGTAGCCAATGGCTTCCAAGTCAGATAGCACTTGGTCGAGACCCATTGAGACGTGGCCATAAACATTCTCGAAAACGCACCAAGTGGGTCGCTTTGCTTTAATAATGGTAAATATTTCTGGCCAGATGTGCCGGTCATCTTCTGCGCCTCTGCGCTGCCCGGCAACACTGAATGGCTGGCAGGGATAGCCGGCTGTGAGGATGTCACAGTCTGGAACAAGTCTTTCTGGGTCATTTGATAACTCCTTTACATCTTCAGCAATCGGCACATCAGGCCAATGCTTTTTCAGCACACGGCGGCTCCAAGGCTCAATGTCGCAAAACAAAACCGGCTTAGATAAACCAGCCCATTGGAACCCTAGTGCAAAACCGCCAATGCCTGAACATAAATCAACGTGACGCATTAATCACTCCCGACATGTGATGTGATTTGTGAACCCCTATAGGGGGTTTCACATCACACACACAAAATGTGATCGTCACATCATGTGTGAAAACTTGCAGTTTAAAATCACACATTTCAACTTAACCCTCTGTTTACAATGACCATACCATCATCAATGAAAATCACACGTTTGGACTGCAATGCAGCTCTTGCATCACGGCGCTTGCCCGGCGTCAGGTCTGGAGTTTTCACACGGTGGTCAGCCTTCCAGATGTCAATTCTACACCTGTCAGAGCCCTCTTTCGCAAGCACATCATGCAAACTATCCAGCGCAATCTGCTGGGTTGTTGTCAGCTTTGCTCGACGCTTGTCTTGCCGCTCACCCTCAGTGCGTTGAATGATTAGAGAGCTGTCACCCAGCATTGCAATCGGGATCATATCGAACTGCATGTCTTCAAACGGCTCTGCGTCCTTTTGCTTCTCGCATTGAAGCAACAGGCCATTGTCCTCTTTCTTGACCCGCAGGGCAGCGTCACAGCCGCCCAGAAGCGCCGTAGACCCTCTCATGCCCCTTGTGGCGTCTTTCCCGGCGTGATGTACACCTATCACAGCGCCGTCGATATGGCGCTGTACGGCGTTGCAAGCGGTCACAAAGGCCGACATATCAGAGCTGGAGTTCTCGTCACCCAGCAGGCTACGCGCCACCGTGTCGATGATGCACAGGCTGAAGTCCTGTTGCAGGCTGTCAATGGTGCGCAACAGCTTCTCGACTTGGTCTTGCTCTGTCATATGCACAGCGATTGGCAACACAAACATCGGCGCGTCTGCCTCAATGCCGACGTGTTTTTGCCACGCCTTGACACGCTTGCCAAGGCCGCCAACGCCTTCGCCGGCAATNTACAGCACCGCGCCTTGTTGCACGAATGACCCGTGCCACGGACGGCCATACGCAACGGACAGGGCTATGTCCAGCGACAGAAAACTTTTGCCCACGCCGGGTTCGCCATAGATGACCCCGAACCCAAACTCGGTGAGCAGGCCATCGACGAGCCACTTGGGTGGCGGCATGTTACGCAAGTACGAAAGATTGTAGGTTGGGAACACGTCTGGCATGTCCGTCTCGGCCACCTCGGTTGTCACCTCGCTGGCCTCTGTGACGACTTCGGTGCCTGACACAAGCTGACGCAGATCATCGACCGTGTTGCCATTGCTGAACCAGTCGTACACGTCTTGCTTGTCGGACAGCCCCGGCAGATCAATGCGTTTGATCTCGCCGGCCACGTCGACCAGATGGCTTGTCACGACATCTGCGTGCTTCTGCCCCGCTTCATCGGCGTCGGGCAAAATGACAACGCGCCGCCCGTCGAAGAACTTGTTGAGTTCTGCCTTCCACTTTCCAGCACCGCCGTGCGAGGTTGTAGCGACGGCTCCCAGTTCGATCAATTTGTCTGCGCATTTCTCACCCTCAACCACGAAAATAGTTTTGTCTGGGCGCGACAGGATGCCGTGAAGATTGTACGGCAGCGCCTCGACGCCCTTCATGTTGTACACCCAGTCGCCATTGCCATCGGGCCTGCGCTGTTTGAATGTCTTTGGCTCGTATCGCAACACCTGATAGCGAAGCTCGCCCTGCGCATCAACGTAGTTGTAGCACTTGCTCAAGAACTGAGCTGGGCTCATGCGTTTTTGCGTTTGCTTGGCTATCCCGAACTTGCGTTCCAGCACGTCTGGGATGCCGACCAGTTGCGCGCCCTCGTTCTGACGCACGAGATCAACGACCCCGCCACCGACATTGTTCTCGAAGTCGAACCAAGTGCCCTTGCGCAAGTCAACTTCCTTTGACCCGCGATTGCCCCAGCGTAGCGTGTGGCCGCGCCGTTCTTTTGGCTCACCCCAGTAATGCTTGGCGACTGTCTCGATGTGAGCCCCAATGTTGTTTGTCATGTTTTGTCTCCCGAAAAAAAATGGGGTGCGGCTGTACCTGACCGCACCCCAAGACGCTCAATCAAAAAGCGGGTCGTCCCCACCCACTTCCTCTTGGACTGGCTCGGCTTCGGGAGTACCGCCCTCGTCCTTGGCGTCGAACTCATAGTCAACCCACTTTGTAATCTTCCAGACCGGGGCTTTGTAGACCTTGTCACCCTTTGGAGATTTTGAAAGCACGCGCTCCGTGCCGGTGATTTGCACGACAGGAACCTTGCCTTTGTGTTTCGATTGCAAGCCCTCAAACTCTGTGTGTAGGGCGTCCATGACCCGGACAACTGTTTTGGCTTGATGGCTGAACTCGCGCAGCCCAAGCTCTTTGTTGGCAATCTTTACCCGAAAGCCTTGGTTGTGCTTGGATGTTGGACGCTCTGGCATTGGCTCTCCCAGCTTCGCCATTTCAAAGCTAGGCCCGCCGCCCTCAAACGATATCCAACCGACCTCGATGTTGCCCAAGTCCATTATGATTTCCATTGGAAACGCAAGCTCTTGCTCTTCCTTGTCCCATGTCCCATCGGCTGTCTGGAACCTGTCGACACGCACAAAGTCTCCGCTTTGCGCGCTGTATTTTATTATCGGCAAGATATCTCCAGCCGACTTGGTTTCAGTTTGTAATCCTAGTGCCATGCTTTCATTCCTTTCATGCTTTTCTAGGTTAGGTTTGCGGTTTCGTCATCAAGCCATTCTGCAATCAGCATCAGGCCGCCAGACCACGTCAGAGCCACTGGCTCAAATCTACTTTCAGTGCAGCCCCAGTCTTCGTTGATTGCAACGATTGGAAAAACCCAACGAATTGGGTGGCGATCATATTTGTAAACGAGGCAGGGCATATAATCTTCTTCAATGGCCGAACAGACTTGAGCCCACCAGTTGTCCTTGTACCAAGTCCCGGCGCCGTTGCTTGCGTAACGCTTGCACTCTATTTGAAAGGGCGGCAACAGAATGTCAGAACAATTTGCGGTTTGATACTGTTCCAAGTTACGTCGCAGGGGCGTGGACAGCCCCAGCTCTTCTGTCAGCTCTTTGGCCACCCACCGTTCAAAGGCCGCACCTTTATTGCGTTGTGACGCTCCCATCAGGTCACGCGCCGGGCGGCCTCTACAAGCCGGTCTAGCTTGTCGCCCCGGCGCTCAAAGCGTTTGTCTAGCTCCGTGGCAAGAATGTCATCGGCTAAAGCGGCCATTGATCTGTGGGCGCTACTCTTCAGTTCAAGTTTCAATGCGTCGACTGTTGATTGCCGCAGACGCAAAAGGGTTGGTTTTGTTTCGCTCATAAAAAATATATTAGAGGTATTGCATTTTGATATAAAATAGATAATGTATAGATTATCAATAGAGAGATAAGGAAAACATTGATGCTTAAGTTGAAAAAAATTAAATCGTCCGAATTGATCGGCGAACGCTCTGGCTTTGAAAAATCACGCTGGACTGTTGCCGGTTACGAAAATGTTACAATCCGCGAGTTTGCCGGGATGTGGATTGCCCATGACAACCACACTGGGTTGGTCATTGATTGTGCCAACACCCGGAAAGAGTTGGTCGCGGTTTTGGAAACTAAACTGCCTCAGAGAGATAAGGAGAATATTGATGCTTAAATTGAAAAAAAATAAATCGTCTGAAAAACTTGGCAAGCGCTTTGGCAACACAGGCTTTGGCTCTAAAAGAGTAACTTGGACTGTTGTCGGTTACGAAAATGTTACGATCCGACAGTTTGCTGGTATGTGGATTGCCCATTACAACCACACCGGGTTGATCATTGATTGTGCCAATTCTCGGAAAGAGCTGGTCGCGGTTCTTAAAACTAAGTTGCCTCACCTTCAAGAAACCAGAGTACATTAACATGATCGGCCCCCAACCCTACACCCGGTATTACAATGGTCGCCAAGGCCTTTGGGAATACTACCGCATCGAGGCGCCGACGCTTGAGTTCTTGGAGCGCGGCATCTCGGATTTCAAATCCGATTGGGAAACCTACGAGCCCGTCGAAGACGATCGCGTGCGGCGCACGAGCGACGATATGTTTGTCGCTCTCGTCAAACGATTTCACAGGAATTAGGCATGACTAAATACGTTGCATATTATCGTGTGTCCACCAAAGCGCAGGGGCAGTCCGGCCTCGGCCTTGAGGCACAACAACACCTCGTCGCCCCGTACAGCGACGACATCATTCACTCATTCACCGAGGTAGAAAGCGGCAAGGTCGACAACCGGCCCCAGCTCGCCGCAGCCCTTGAGCTGTGCCGGGACACTGGCGCTTCTATCCTCATCGCCAAGATCGACCGCCTGTCGCGTGACGCTGCGTTTCTCCTTACTCTCCGCAAGGCCGGGGTCGACATCGTGGCGGCTGATATGCCCAACGCTGGCACACTGGAATTTGGTGTGCGTGCTGTCGTCGCGCAGCATGAGCGTGAGGAAATCAGCCGCCGCACCAAACAGGCACTGGCCGCAGCCAAGGCGCGTGGCGTCAAGCTGGGCTCGCCTGACCCACAGGCCGGCGGTCGCGCCTCTGGTGCGGCACGCCGTGCCAAGACTGCGAACATTGCAGATCGGGCTTTGCCAATAATCACCGCGCTGCGCGATGCTGGTGCATCGCTACGCGCCTGTGCCCAGCGCCTCAACGAGGCGGGCATACCTACGGCGACCGGCAAAAGCTGGCACGCCTCAACTGTGCGCAACTTGGAAAAGGAGTACAATTATGCGTGACACCATTACGGACATCATGTCCATAGTAATCATCTTCGGTGTTGGCTACCTGATGCTGGTCATCGGGTCCGGTGTTGAGGATGCAATAATTCAAGGGAGATTAAACTAATGGTCGGAAAACTTACACCCAACGACATCGTCAGTGCCAGCCGGGTGCCAGCACTGCTCAATGCGTCGCCTTACGAAACGCCAAATGACGTAATGAAAAGCTGCAACGCCGCGCGCGATGGTCAGCCCCTACCGGGCATCGACCAAAATGAAGCTATGGCATGGGGCGACACGCTGGAGCCTGTCATTCTAGCAGAGACTAGCAAGCGTCTGGGATTGAAGCACACGAGGTTTGACTATCAAAAGGCTTTCTTCCACGGCGACATTCCTTTGGCTGCCAGTCTTGATGGCACGGGCTGTGGGTTCGACGTTGTGGAAGACGGCCCTGACTGGCACTCCAAAAATGTCTACTGCGTAAATAGCACGTCTGTCGACATCTGTGGCCCCGGAGTGCTTGAGGCCAAGAACACGGGCAGCCAGCCAGAGCTGGCCCCCGCCCCGTTTCGTGGGCCTTTACAGCTTCAGGCCCAGCTTATGTGTACCAAGTTTACTTGGGGCGCGGTTTGCGTTTTGTATCGGGGCACCGAACTCAGGATATTTCTGTATCAAGCTGACCCAGTTTTGCAGAAAAAAATTGCAGACGCTGTCAGAGACTTTGAGCTACGCCGGTTGGGGCCGGACTGGTATCCGGCGATGTCAAGCGCCGACGCCAACAATATTTACGACAACGTCGATGATGGTGCGGATGAAATTGATCTGGACGCAGCAGGCGGCAATGAGTTTCTTGCTGAACTTTTAGAGGGCAAGAAAATGAAGCAGGCTGCCGAAGAGCAAATTGAGTACGCTGAAGCTGGGCTCAAGGATGTGCTGGGCGTTCACGAAAGTGGCTTTGGCACGGTGGGCAACCAGCACTTCAAGGTCTTGTGGAAGATGCGTAATTACAGTGCCCAGCCAGAAAAGGTTGTGCCTGCCAAGCCCGCGCGCAAGGTGCGTCAGAACACCCTCACATTGAAGGCGCTTGACCAATGAATGTGACGCCGAAGCAGGCCGAACTGCTGTCGGTCATAAAGGACTTTCAAGAGCTGAACGGTTACACGCCCAGTATCAAAGAGTTGGGTGAGCTTACCAGCAAGAGCTACACGGCAGTGCGGTGCATGTTAGTGCAGCTTGAGAACCGGGGGCGCATCCGGCGGGTGCCGGGCGCCACCCGTTCTTTAGAAATATTATAAATTGAACGGCTGGTATGACTGGCCGTCATAGACCAACGCCTGCTGTCGGTTGTTCATTGGGTTATAACTACAATGAACCCAACCGGCGGCAGGGTCGTTGGGGTCGTGGTACTCCAGAATGAGCTGGTCAAACTCGACGTTATCAATCAGCCACTTTGCCAGCTCAACATTCGCTACACCCGGAACCTCAAAGTCTACAGCCTGCCCCTTCGCGTGCTGGCTGCTTTTGCTTGACCCTATGGCCTCGCACAGAGCAGGGCTACGAAAGCCAGAGGACGGCGTTATGGGCACTCCGTAATGTTCCCTGACCGGTTCTAGGATGTTCTCACAAACAGCCCTCAGAGAGCGTTTATATGGCTCTGAAGGGGTGTTCCTGATGCCAAGCCGGGTTGCGGTTTGGCTCTTGGTCATCTCAGCCAGAGTAAAGTGCTTGCTCAACCTCATTTCAATGTCTCTCGCGCAACGCCTTTTGTTTTTTCAAACGACCTCATTCCACCCAGACCCAGCAGCGAAAGGGTCAGGGTCATAAGTTCGCCAGTCTGTAGCGCGGGCAGCTCTGTGCCGGGAGCCCAGATTGCGACCGCCCACTCTGCGATCGGCATAATAAAAAAGTTTGTGAGCAAACCCAAGGCGCATATCCACATGATTGCTGGCCTGGCCCCCGCGATGAAAAGGGACGGGTGCTTTGCTTGCTCGATGTTTGCGTCAGCCTGCGCCTGCTGAAGGTTCAGCACACCTTTCTCCAGCTCTGCTTTGATTTTATTTTTTGCGTCCTTGTCCTCAACGAACTTGTCAAGGATCGGCCCGGCGACCCCTAGTATTTGACCTAGCATGATAAGTTTTCCTTCTGGTTGCGCTTCCAAATCTGAAAGTTTGTACTGTTTACTTTTCGATCCCGCTTCCGCATCAAATTATACTGACGCATTTTGTTAATCTTTTGGTGCCTGTATATCTTGGTCAATACACCCGCACCGACTTTGGGTTTACCCGCTTGGGCACACAGTAGGCAGTGACGCGGTCGCGCTTGTCAACGATGCCATAGTGCCGCGAGTTTGTGTATCGCTTGGTCAGTTGCCCGGCAAAAAAATTGCATTCCGTCACATCTCTGAAGTGCATCTTGTTGCTCTCCAATCGTCTGTCTTCACCCACACCAATATAAACCAGCAACAAAAAAACATCCATCATTGCAACGCTCGCAGAAAGAGAGCCCAGATAATTAGCCCGCAAATACCAACGATGCCCGATACAATACCTATAAAAATCATGAACGCCCGCACAAATTCTTCTCGGCGTTTTTTAGCAAGAGCCTCTTGAACCCGCCGCGACTTACGCGCCTGTGCTTGAAAGGCTTGCCAATCTTTCCATAGTCCGGGTCGGCCCGACCAAATCATTGTTTCTCTGAGTTGCTCTTCTTGTTGCTTGAGCTTTTCAAGCGCCATGAACTCTTCGAGGTCAGTGTTTTGCACGCCCCGGCGTTTTTTCTTTTTTGCTCTCCGCGACAACTCTTCTTTGGCTCCGACGTATTTGGTAATTGCAGAACCGGCATCGGCTAGCTCACGCCCGTTTTGAACGGCCTGCTTAATAATGGAGAAGGCGGCGTTAGCTGCGGCAAGTTCGGCTAAAATTTTTCTTACTCCCCACTAAGACAAAACCAGACTGAGTAGCAACGCAATTATCCCGGCGGCGGTTGATATAATCAACATCTCCAGTCTCTTGATCCGGGCAATCGTTTCGCCCCAGCGTTCAGCACAGACTGCCTCGTGGGTGTCGAGCTGTGCTTTTACGTTTACTGCTGTCGGTCTAGACATCAGTCAGCATCCGCAATCGTAAGTGTGCCAGCTTCAACTTGGCGCATGATTTCGGCGTAGTGACGGTTGCCGGGGTCTATGGGTACAGACATATGCAACCCGTCAAACACACAGTTTATTCCTATGTTTTCTGTTTCATCAATATCACAAAAATATTTTGCGTTTGAAATTTCCATAACTAAAGCTCCGCATCGAAAGCAACAAACCCATCAGTCGTTGCGTTCTGTAAATGAACTGCAAATCCAGAAGTTAAAAGCCCAGTAGCTACAAACCAAAGTGTCGTTGTTTGCCGTGAGTTGCTTGTGAACTGCGGAACAGCACTACACGTTTTGTTAGAGTTTTGTGATTTTATTTTATAATCTGATGCCGTGCCTGTGTGTTCTACCGTAGGATTAGCTCTCATTTCTGGATGGTGAGCCACGACACCTTGAGCGGCATTTGCATTTACTGACGCTCCAGTAATATAACCAAAACTAGATGTGCCAAAACGAGGCGCGCCCAGACGTTTATAATACCTCTGACACGCCGTTAACTCTTCCTCAAAAGTTCTATGCTCAAATTCGGTCGCCACCGAGCCAACTTCCATCTGCACCCCAGTAATAAAAAACGTGTTGTCTGTACTACTGTAAAAACTGTCTATGCCTACGCAACGATTAGCATCGGTTTGCGCTCCCCAAGTTGTTTGCAAAGAGCCGCTTGTATATGTGCTACCAGCGTGTAACCAGATATTCATTGCAAACCCTTTTGCAGTGTCACTGGTAATTGCACCTGTTGTGTCTGCCGGGAAAGTTATTTCGTGCCTAGTGTAAGATGTGCCCACAGTAAATGTTTTGGAAACTGTCCTTGTGTTGGTAAAATCTTTTAATTCACAAACATAGGTTTTGGATGCGTTTGCTTTTGCATAAAAGGATACCGTTACTTCTTTTGCAGAGGACGTACCTTTTGCCATTTGCTGAACATCTTGACCCTCCAATTGCCACATCACAATCGTAGTTTCCCCGGCCGCAATCGAGGTGTCAGCAGTGGTGCAATCAAATTTCAAAGCATGACCAAACCCATCTGGTGCGTCAGTAACCTGAGATTGCGTGAACTGTCCTGATGTTGTTGACATGGCTACGTCAACTCTATCGACAGTGTAATAGCCAGAACTATTAATACCTGTGGCTGACGTTCCTCGTTGTGCCACACGCATTGCGGCATTATGGTGCAACATATTCCTTCTACCAAATTGCGCACCATTCAAACTAGTTGCTTGAAGCGTAGCCGGTGCCGCTGAAGTGCCGATCTCTTTGTCCTTGATTAGCAAACCATCAATGGTTACACCACTAGCCGATGTTTTTTCTGCAATAACATCAATATTAAAACCACTGGATGTAAGAGATGCTTTATCTGCACCACCAACTTTAAAATCTATCTGGTCATCTGTGTCTGCTGTAATTGATGTGTCGGCATCAACGTCAAGGATTAGCTCATTACCATTCATGTCAATGGTATTGCCATTAGCATCAAGAGTGCCGCCAAGTTGCGGGCTGGTGTCTTCAACGATATTGGCAATGCCGGGACTAATAGCCACCCACGCAGAGCCATTATAAAATTTAAGATTATTGTCTGTTGTATTGAAGGCAAGATCACCCTCGTCCAAACTTGACGAGGGGTCAGACGAGCCAACGCGATAGCGTTCAGCAAAGCTAGTCACGCCCGCAATGTTAGTGGCGACCGTTGAAATGTTAGTGACATTCGCGCTAGTAGCAATTGTATTCAAATCAGATACAAAATCTGATGTTGCCAAAGTATTGAGGTCAGAAACAATATCGCTTGTCGCCAGTGTATTAATATCCGACACAATGTCTGAGGTCGCCAACGTATTTAAGTCAGACACAATGTCTGATGTAGCCAATGTATCTAAATCACTTATTATATCTGTTGTAGCTAGTGTATTTAAATCTGATACAAAATCAGACGTTATCAAACTGGCTTTGGCCGCAACGGTTGTAATATTGCTGCTTATTCCCGCAACCGTCGTGACGTTAGCTGAAATGCCAGCGACCGTAGTAACATTTGCATTATTGGAAGCCACGGTCGTGATAGCGTTGGTGGCCGTGGTGCCGTCCTGTATGTCGGCCAGCAGCGCAATGTCTGTGGCGGCAGCCGATACGGTCGTGACATCTGACACGCTTGGCCCGGCTTCGGGGTTGCCGGTTGTAGAGTTGAACGCAAGGTACTTGCCTTTGCGCGTGTCCTTCGCAGGCAGTGTCATGTCGACGGTGCCGCCGCCGTCAGTCGTCGCCGGGTCAAACACCGGCGCCTTGACTGTGCGCTGGTTTTCCTCGGCAAGCTGCTGGTCAAAGATTACGTTTGCGTCGAGCTGCTCGTTCAATGCTGAGGCGCGCAAGTCGCCAGCAGTCACAAAGTCTGTCGTGCGCTCTAGTGCGCGCGCACCCACGATAATAACGCTGTCGCTTGCATCCGGCGTCGTGGGCACGTTGGTCGTGCCGGTGTTCAGCGTCACAGTGCCGGTGCCGTTTGATGCGATGCTGACAGTGTAGTCAGTCGTCAGCGTCAGCTTAGTAGAGTTTAGGTATACAGCAAGGTCGGTTTGCACCAGTACGGCAAACGTGAAGGAGTATGGCCCCGTTCCGGCAGACCCGGATAAGACCACACGTCTAGTCGCTGCGTTAATGTTATAGTCGGCCATATCGTACCTCTGGTTGGATTATATCGTAATTCACTGCACTTGCAAAATCTTCGTGTCTAGGGCTATGTCCTCGCTGCGCAACCTCTTCCTAGCGTAGTCCTTTCTATCTGCAACTGTTTTGTTCAAAAAGTTGCGCTTGTCCTCTTTTGTCGGCAAAGACTTGTAGGCGTCAGACAAAACAATCTTTGTCAGCTCGCCCAGCATTCCGTCTGCCGCGTCATAGTCATCATCTCCGGGCACGCGCCCGGCTTTGTCAATGTTCATATACTTGATGATTTGGTTGTACTGCGTGGCGTTGAGCAAAACACCGTCGATCTTTTTCCTCGGCATTGGAATGCCCAGTCCCAGCTCCATCAGCTCCCTGTCCACAGTATTGTATTTTGTGTTCTTGACACGGATCGGCGACACAAACTCCCAGCCAGCGCCGGTGCCAGCTTTCATAACCTCACCATAGAGATTGAGGCGCGGTTCTATTTCAGCGTTGAAGAACGGGTTGCGCTCCTTGGCAGTTTGCAAAGACGTGTAGAACGCGCGCAACGGAGCTGGCAAGGTCGTTGGGTCTTCCCCGAACAGTCCCTCTTCTGGGAGCAACTTACTGCCCATCTCCGGGTCGTTCATGCGCTCAATGCCAGCAAAGAAAGAGCTGTTGCCCGGAATGAATGACATGCCAGCGTCAAAGCCTTTTTTGGCAAACAGCTCGGCAAACGCTACCGCCCTTCCCTCTATATCTGGGTTAGTCAGCACAGACGTTAAATCCTTGACGCCATCCAAGAACGGCAATTCTTCTGCATATTGAGCAATGCCCAAACTCATCGCCATTGCAAGATTGCTCAACGTCGCCTCGTCGTCCTCATACTGAGAGTAGTACGCAAAGTCGGCAGCCATTGCCAAGACGCCAGAGATGGGGTCTAAGCGCGAAAAGGTCACGGACTTATATGTGCCATCTTCCTGTTTAAAGTTTATCGAGTATGGCTGTATGCCCATTCGCTGCATAGCCTGCCGCGCCTTGTAATCCATTGGGCCTGCGCCCATTATCAAGGTGTTCTTGTCGGGGTCGTCTACACCCATAGCTATGCCAGCAAATGTTGCCCCAATGCTTGACCCCACTGCAACGCGCGCTAGAGCCTCGTCTGCCTCTCTGCCCCCAGCTCGTATGGCGTTTCGCACGCTTGGAAATAAAAAGCCTGCTGGCGTCCGTTTTAAAGAGGCCGATATCACATTTGTCGGCGTCTTAAAAAACGGCACAAATAGTTTCATCAATGGGTGTGAGAAAGCGCCTTGCAAGTTTGCCATAGCCCCGGTCAGGTCTGACTGGAATGTCATTTCCTTGGCCGCTGCCTTTGCGTTGTCGACAAACGACGCGGGCGGGTTAGCCATAAGGCGCGCCTCTTCCATCGCAGAAAGGTGTGCGGCCTCGTCTGGCGCCTTGCCTGCTGCTATGGCGGCATCATACGCATCATAGCCAGCATACGCCGCCTGCTTGCGTATAGCTACGCGATACCCGATTGCCTTGAAAAACTCGTCCTCTGCTACCAAGAACCTACCGGGGATGCGTGCATATATGCCAAGACCGTTTACGGCCATCCCTGCCATATTGCCGTCACGATACATCTGGATAATGTCACGCGGGTCGCCTGTCGTTCCAATCGCGCGCCTACCGCTTTCGCGCACATCTATTTTTGACCCCGGCATTGCCTCTGACGGCTCTTCTTTCAACATAGATTTTGCGGAAACAACCAGTGCATCTCTTAGGCTTTCGCGCACAGCGTCTAGGTGAACGATTGCATCTCGCAAATGAACGCGGTCTTTGCTTCCCGTTGCCATTGACCGCACGCGGCCAATGCCAGCAGCTGCAACCGTCTCAAGCATATGCAAGCCTTGGTACGTTGCATTGCCAGCGATGTTGACCATATGGGTTGTGGGGGCAGACAGAATTGAGTTAATCCACACCTCGGTAACTACGTCCATAGATTTGCTTAAAATGCCTTGCTGCACAAACTTGCTTCTCTGCGCGCGCGTTTTTAATTGAGAATATTTTTCACCAATATATTCAAAATCTTCAAGGTCATCTGCGCCAAATATTTTTTGTAGCTCTCCAGCCCGACCAGTCAGGTCAATGTCTGGTATTTTGCTTGTCATGTACAGCGTGCGACCGGCCTCGCTAATGGCACCAGACAAGTTGGCGTATAGATTGCTTTCGATTGTCATAAGCCTGTAAAACTTGCTAAACGCCTCGCCCCGTTCCGGGCCAGCAGGCATAGCACGAGCTTTTGCTAGTTGCTCTCTTGTTTCGTCTGACACTTGACGTGCCGCTATAAGCCCAGCCAAGACTTTCTCGGCCACCTCTCCGTCGCCCGGCGAGCGCGCAAGCCAGTGCGCTACAATATTGTCTGTGCCCTGTTGCTCTGCCAGCTTGGTAAGCGCCTCGATGTTGAGGGTGCCGCGACGCTGCGCCTCAAACAAAGTTGAGTTGGCGTCTTTTACTTGTGAGAGATGCTGGCCCACATCATAGGCGTCCAAGTTGTCTCCAACGCGCACGACGTTCAGACCTTTGGTGTATTCGCCGCCGACGGCTTCCATCAGGTCTGCAACTTCTTCTGTCGTTGCCTCACGCACGACAAGCTGGCCGTCAACTTCTTGAATTGGCTTGTCAGCGAGAGGCGGCAAAACATTCTTCTCGGCTTCGACAATGCGCTTCTCGTCGGGTATCAAGCGTTTGGCCGCGCTCATAACAACATCTTTTAGGCCGGCGACCTGTACGCCTTCAGGCTCGACGTGAGGCGGCAAGTCGCCACTAGCTTCCGCAAGATCAGTCGCAAACTGTTGCGCCTCTGTCGGTTCCGCAACCGGCGTCTCTGTTTGCTCAAAGTTCAAAGAATGTTGCTCTTCGTCCAACGCGACCTTGTCAAGTCGTTGCTCTAGGCTGTCCTTAGAGATTGCCATTTGCTTCCTCTTTTGGTCTTACTGCGGCAGCCGCCCCCGCCGTCGCCGGGACAGCAAACAACGGCAGACCCTCTTGAGCTGTCTTTTTGGTTTTGTCTGTAATCCGCAAAGCCAGTGTTTCTTGTGGTTGGCCGTCAATATTTACGCTAATGGTTTCAACATCAACATTTTTATCTAAGGTCTTTGCAATCTTTTTTGTCACTTTCGGCAACACCTTGTCATAGTAAGTTTGCAAACCTTTGTCGCCCCAGCGATTAACCTGAACCTCGCCCGGCGTCCAAGCAATAAAGTCGTAGCCCTCGTCGGCAGCTTTGCGTATTAAGCGACGCAAAGTGACTTCTGTAAACTTCTCAGTCGTGCCAACCACAGGGCCTTCGGGCACCCCGATTGTTTTAGGCGCTATTTTCTTTTCATACTCAATGGCCTCTTCTGCCTGCTTTCTTGTAGCAAATTCTTTTTCGCCACGAACAAATGTTATTGGTGGTTTCATTTTCTCAAAAGGAATGTCGCTATATTTTTCATATCCTTTTATGTCGTACACCACAAAGAAAGGTTTACCTGACGGGTCGATTTGTACAATTTCAAATTTTTTGTCTTTTGCACCAAAACCTTGGCGGCGCCCCATTTGCGCCCAGTCGCTTTGTATTTCTTCGATGTAAAGAACTTTGCCAACATCATCAGAATTAGCCTCAGTTGTAATAAATCTCCCATCCTCTGTGAAGCGGCCTGCCTCCCGGTCACTCAAACGAGCGTGTGCGACAACATCGTCTTCAACCCAGTGAGGCGACCGCATACCCTCATCTTGGGCAAGGGATCGTTTCCGCTGTAAGTTTAGTTGTGTAAATTCATCATACTCTGCTTCTGACAGCGCATCAAACGCATTAACTGCAATCTGACTAGGGCGACTTTCTTTTTCTGCGTTTACCTTATCTCCAAGCTCTTGGAACCTTGCTTCTTGCGCCTCTGTTAATTTAAACGACGGGTCGCCTTTATATTCAGGGTTGGTCAGCAACACCTCGCGGTAATTTTCTGCGCCGGGCTGGGTATACTCACTATATTGCGTCTGATCCATGAGGCTATCCTCAAGAAGGTCGCGGTCCATAGCGTCGGCCTGAATTTGCACTTGCGCCTCGTTCAAGGAGTAAACCGGTTCGCCTCTATAACTGACATCCTCGCCTTTATAAGTGAGATAGTAACCAGTGTCGTCATTGCCATAGATGCGGTAGCCCTCAAGCGCACCCTCGCCGTCAATTTGATAGAATGGGTTTTCGCGGTACAATGCTTCAGCCTGTATATCAAGTTCTGCGTCAACTTCTCGTCCAATATTTTCCAAGTCTACTTCAGGATATTTTGCTTGCAATGACCCCAAGATTTCTTGACTTGCGCCAGTGCGTATTCGGCGCTGGGCGTCCAGTAAATCGTTATAAGCATCTATGTGCATAGGAATGTCATCTTGCTCCACCCCTAGCCTTCTAAAAGCACCCTCTAAGTAATAGTCTATATCGCCGTCTATCATATCCCGTTTATACTTAATTTCTTCTTCGTCGTGTACGAATTTCGCCTCAGAAAAACTTTTATGCGTTTCCGGGTTTAGTGTGCCGCCCTCATATGTAATCTCTTCCAATCTAACCTTATTGTCTTCGATGAAGTCCATGACTTCTTGTTTGGTGAGCTTGGGGTTCTTATCCAAAAACTCGTCCAGCCCTGTCCACTTCAACTCGTCTGGTTTGACGCCAGCATTAAGCATCTGTCCCTTTAGTTGCGGCCCTGTAAATTTTTCTTGTTTAAGATTGTCAACAAACTCTTGGGCTCGGCTGTAAAAGCCCAGCTCGTCTTGTTTGCGTGCTGGTGGTGGCGGTGGCGTTGGCTCTTGCTTTGCGCGCGCACGCATAAACTCGTCTGCGTTAATGATGTCCATATCATCTAAGCCGGGCTCAACACTTTCAGACGCGCGCTTCTCGCCGCCAAGTTTTTTGATAAGCTCTCTGTCCTGATCTGTCAGCGCCTCAAGAACGGCAGGCGGCTGCATTGACATACGCTTATCCATCTTCATTTGCTTTTGCACGTCAGGCAACATAAGGCGCGCCACCTGACCAGCGCCAGCAATTAGCTCGTCTGCCGCCTTTGTGGGGTCAACCCCTGACATCAGGGTTGCGCCTACATTCTCGTCAAGCCGCGCTTGCGCCCGTTGCCCGGCGCGGTCTATCGCTCTCAAAGCTGGCGGCACTTGGCGTGCGCCCGCGACAGCAGCCGTGCCAACGCCGCCAAACTCTCCATATGTTCTGCTAACGTCGGCAGCAACTTTTGCTTTGTCGCTGAAGACTTCGGGCAAGTTTTCGTCAAAGAATTGTTTGACGCGGCCAGAGCCATACTGTTCAGACATGTCGCTCAATATAGTAAGAGCCTGCGCAACGTCGCCTTGATTATAGTAGTCGACTGCGGCATTGCCGATGGCAACCAAGTCCCCCGGCAGGCCAACTGTGGCGGCTGTTGCGCCCTGCACCAAACCTGACGCGCCCGCAGCCAAAGCCTCTGGCAACTCTTCAAGCGCCTCGCCAACAGTGCCCATATCAATGTCGCCTTCTGGCGTTATCGTTACTGGCGGCGGCGGCACCTGTTGAACCAAGAGCATACCATCGTCGTTGCGGTATAGTTCTGCATCAATGCCAAGCTCGGCCAGCTCTCTTGATCTCATAAACTCTTCTTTAAAGCTGGTCATTTTTGCGCCGCATCTAATTCGTCAAGGAGATCCTGAATTTTAGCTTTAATATTTTCAGACGCCTTGTCACTGGCAATAAATCTTCTAAGGTTTTGAATATTTGGCTCGCCCGGAAAGTCTCTTCCCTCTGAGGATTTTAGTGTCTCCGCACGTTCCAGCAATTCATCCCTAATTTCCGACACAGGGCGTGACTGGCCTTTAAGATATTCTTCAGCCCACTGCACTCTATCCAAGGCCGGGTCTTTCTTAATTGCTTGCAGCAACTTGCTTTGGAATGCTGTCAGCTTTTTTGTTTTTTCTGCTGCCGGGTCTAGAACAATGCCGTCGGGCACCGCAAACTTTTCGCGTGCCATAGCTATCGCAATTTTGTAGTCGTCGTCTCGCTGGCTGTCGATAGCATCATAAAGGGATTTCTGCTCAGTCTGAGACAGAAACTGCGCATTATCAACGATGTCCCGTTCAGTAAGGCGCCCAGCAAAATGAAGAATTTGCAACCTTGCCAAAACGTCAGGCACAGTCTTGTTTTCTTGGTAAATCGTCGCGTCCATTATTTGTTCATGAGCGTTTGGGTCTAGCTGTCTAAGCGAAGCCATTTGCTTTTCAAACTCTTCCGTGTTGCCATTTAAGTGAGCAATGTGCGCTAATCTTCCCGTCTCAGCAGCTTGATGATTTCTCTTTTTCTCTAGTGCCTCGTCGAGTGCAATGCTCGCCTCTTCAAGCTCTGCGGCGGCTTTGCCAGACTTCACCATCATGTTTATTCTTTCGACATCATCAAGTGACTCGTAAATTAGCTTGATGTTTGGATCATCTATTTCACCAGTCAAGAATTGTTGACTGTGTGTAGGGTTTGCCATCATCCAGTCAACAACTTGCGCGCTAATTGCTTCGTCAACCGCTTCGTCAAACTTAGTCGAGGAGCCGCCTCTTTCTGTAGCAGTCAAAAGATGCAGCCCCATAATCTCTTCGCGTTTTGCTGCAAGCTGGTCGAACACAGTGCGCACCGTCCCGTCCTCACCTACAGATGCGCCCGCTGCCATTATTTCCGGGATGCCCTCAATAATACTTTGCGCCGTGGCAAGTTGCGCCGCCCTGTCTTGCTCTGTTTGCAGTTTGACTGCTTCGGCCAAATGCGCACGCAAAGACGTGTTGCCCTCCACAGACATCGCCGCCTTGAACTTTGCGCCGACGCTGGGCTGCAAGTCGGCCAGTGTCGTTGCGTAGCCATTGATGACGGCGTTTACCTTGTTTGCAAAGTCTTCCGCAGGGAGCAACCTATTTTCCGGGTCTTGGCGCAGGAGCGTGATTTCGTTACGCGCTGCGGTGGACATCGTGTTGTAAACAACGTCTAAAGCCGCAGCTCGCGCAATAGTGCCTGTCGGCAAATCAAGTTCTGCGCCAGTTTTCTGCGCGTCCTCGATCTGCTGTGCTGTCGGCGCATTTTCAACGCCATACTCAACGGCCTCAAGTTTGGCATACTCAAACGCAAAATCATTTATTTTGTCGAGCGCGCCTGCAATAGCAGTAGAAGCTGACGCCTGCGCGCGCGCAGTGGCCGCGTAATCAACGCGCGGCACTTGCGCAATGCGGGCGCCTAGTGGCCTGTATCTGGGAAGTCTCTCTACCATTATGCGGGCATCGCCTGTTTCGTCATAGCCACGCCAGCAGCTATTGTGCCAAGTGCCTGCGCGTTAGCCTGTAGTCGTGCGGCCCGGCCTTGTATGAGATATTGTTTGGCCTGTAGCTCTCCACCCTCCAAGGCCAATATCTGATTGTCCTTGATGGTGTACAACTCATTGACCCCGGTAGCCAGCGCATAGGTTTGCAACGTGTCTGGGTTGCCGGAGAAAGCGTCAATACCGCCAGCGCCAGATCGCGCCACAATGGTGGCCTGTGTCGCCAAGATGTTTTTCATAACATCGAGGCTTTGCTGCCGGTACTGCAAAGACGCTTGGCGCGCTTCGATGCGTGCCTGCGTTGCCTGCATTGCATAACCTCTGGCGGCTTGCTTGCCAGCCCTGTACTGCATAGATGCGGTCGCGGCTGTAAGCCCCCCAACCGCTATTGCTGCTACATATTGACCCATATCACTGCCCCGCACTCACTTTGTAATCAATGCCCAACAGCGTCATTTTAAGTGGCACTGTTTGACCGATTGTAATTTGCCCATCGAAAGTATAGCCCAAAATTCCGTGTAGTGTCTTGATGCCTGTGAACTCGTCGACATCGTCATCCAAAACGCTTGCGCCGAAGTTTCTAAATGCCACCTCTTTGCCATTGATAGTCAAAGCCTGCGTTTCAAACAGCTCGGCGTTCACCTCAAAGATGCGCTTCTTAAAGCCCTTGAGGGAGCCACTGGCAAGGCGCGGCTCGACCGGCAGGGTCTTGACCTCTGGTGTAAAGTTTAGACCTATTTGAAAACTCGACGCAGCCGCACCAGCAAACGTAATTGTAAACGGCGAAGCCGGGACAGTTTGATCTGCCTCCACAATTCCATCTCTAACAATCTTGACAGTCGCGGCTTGCAGATGATCCATAGTCGTTGAAGATGCGGCACCGCCCGTTTTGGCGCTGTCCAGCAAAACTGTGCTGTCAAATAGCTCAGTATAATAAACGACACTGCTATTAACAGTGCGCTTGACCACAACGTATATATCACTGACATCAACACCGACATTGACAAACTCTCCGTCCGTTGTCCATTCGCTAGGCGCAATCACCTGTTGTGAACGCAAGATGGTATAGCAAGCAATGCTGCCATCTGTGCCGTTCACTATCAAAAGCCGGTCGCCTTCGTCTGTGCTGGTCGACCGGCGCACAGCCATCTCGGTGGGCGACTTGAGCAAATGAGACGAAAGCAGGCTGATTTTAGCAGACGTGTATGCCTGCACCGTGTCATTGTAGATGAACTCTTGCAGAGCTTTTCCCTGACGCTGAACGAACAAGGTTGACCCGTCCAAGTTTTGAACACGAATACCCGGCTTGGCTCCAAAACTTGTCTGTGCCTTTACAATGAGATTGCTTGGCGTTATAGGGTCATCAAAACCCTGCGGCACATAGAACTCACCGCCCGACGTAAATATCTGCAAGTGCGTGCCAGAGTACATGTCCAAGATTGCGTTAAATGTGCCGGTGTCCATCGTTGCTTCGACCGCCGCATCATCCAAAGCCTCTCCCGGATCAAAGTTGAAAAAGTCGCCGACGCGCGAACCAAAGATGGTTGATGGTCGGGTTGACGTGCCGCCAAAATATAAACGGCCTTCGTGGAATGTCACGGCTTTTGGATAGCCGCGCGTGGACGACCAAGTCAGCTCGTAACCCGTTTCCAGCTCCCAGCTTGCCGGTGTGATGTCTGTGGTGTCGAACAATGGCACCTCAGCAAAGCACTCCAAGACGCTATTGCTTACCTTGCGCACAACCCGCAAGCGACCAAACGGCTGGACGTTTATGTATTGGTTTTCGTAAGTTGCCGCGCTCGATGTAAAGATGGCTCTAGCCGCGCTGCTTTGTATTGCCTTAAAACGTATATTGCCAGACGCCGAGCTGACTTCAATGTGGTCATAGCTTACGCTATTGAAAGGCGACGTTCCTGCCTGCGTGCTAATTGAAAAAGCAAAGTATGGAGCAAAGTCAAAACTAATTGTGCTAGCCGTCCAACTGCTATCGTTTGCGCCTCTAACAATTTTTGTAGGCGGCAGACTGCCATGCACCACAATCAGCGTGTCTGCTGATTGTATCCAGTTCATCTCTGGCAAAATAGAGGCGGTAAGAGACGACACGGTCAAAAAATTGTTGCCGCTGCTGTTAATATTCGTAACTAGCGCGCCGTCTTTGTAAACGTACATTTTTCCCGGCGTAAACACCAGCATGTAACTGTCATCGACGCTAAACTCAAAAGGCACCATACGCACCGCGTCTGCTGCACCGCTGTCGAGCTGGTGTATGAACTTGGTGCCGGGCCGACGCTTGGCGCCGCCCTGTGGTTGAATTGTGACGTTTCTTGCGGTTGTCAGGCCAGAGCTATATTGCTGCAAGTCTGTGCGGGCGCGCAGCTTTGGGTCTAGCTCGCCAGCCGTAAAATCATTCTGTATTTGGATGACCCGGCTCATCCGCGAATGTCCGAGATTGGAAACTCCTGTATGACCTGTGCCGGTCTATCAGCTCCGTCAATGTTGATTGCAACACGAACCAGACCGCCCCGCATGTTTTCCGATGGCGCGCCGTAGGCTTGCTGGTGGTAATACTGTGCCTTGGTTATCTGATCTGTAATCGGTTCTGCAAATTCAGCAGCCAGCGATGTGCGCAACAGGCGCACAAAGTAGGGCGGGAAAACAGACGGGTCTGGCTGAAACTGGTAGTCAATCCAAACCTCTTCTAGGTTTGTAAACAAGCCGTCAGAATATATTTCAAAATCTCGTACCGGCAGGCCGCCGACTGCGCTGGTGCTAAACACAGCCTTTGGGTTGCCTAGCATGTCTCCGGGGAGCTGGTACTTGTACTTCCATTCGTTGATCGGGGTGTCAGAAAGACGCGATAATTTTACTTTTTTAACAGACCAAGAGTATGCGTATTGCATAAGTAACGTGTCTTGCACGTCGTCATAGAGGCGGTCTGCGACTTGGGCTTCGTCTGTTCCGTCAGAAAAACTGGACAGCGGTGTCGCACCCAACATGATCAATGCGTCAGAACAGATTGATAATTTGGTGTCGCCAGCAGCCATCTATGCCTCCAAGTTTGGATGGGGGCGGCGCAAGCCACCCCCAGCCTAATTTAGTCACTGTCAGAGACAGCGCCGACGGTAGTGCCATCGGATATGTCTACAACACCGCTGGCATTCGATACAACAATGTGCATCGTCACCGTGCGGGTGCCGCCAGTCGCGCCATGCACAATAATCATGTCGCCCACCACCAAGGTGTCCGATAGATCATTGAAATAGCCTGAAGCGTCTACGGCTGTGTGTGCCTCAGTCGTTGTGTACACATACAAAGCTGGCGTGTTGCCTGCTTTGGATTGTCCACCGAGAGGCGAAAAGTCAGCTAGTACAAAAGCCATGATGTTTCTCCTTACTCGGTTGAGGAGACTTTAACGATACCATCGTCGTCAATCGCCACGGCGCCAGCCGAGAACATTGATGAAACGAGGAACGAAGTCTTTTCTGCAACGTAATTAATCTCAGAGCGTTGGTTCATACCAATGCCCAGACCTACTGCGTCGCGGTGGAAAAAGAAGTTAGTCCGGGTTGACGGTAGCGGAAGACCACCCTCGTCGCGGTCGCCGATCGTTACGAACTTGAACCCAAGGAAGGTGTCAATTTCGCCGGTCGACAGAGCCTTGACGGTGGCAAAGTCTGCGCTGGTCAATTCGGTTTCGTCCAGCAGAGCTGACAAGCCGTTTGCATGGATGATAGCGCAGCGACCTTCAGCCGGTACGTTTTTCGTGTCCAATGCTTTTTTGGCTGCCAACAGTTTTGCAAGGTTCAGGTTTGTGCCTGAGCCACCAACGGTGGTCGCAACAGTCGACGGGCTGGATGCAGCATTCAGGGCGTCAATGACGAGCTGATCCATGCGACGACCAATAGCGTTGCCAACAACCTGAACAAGCTCACGACGCTCGTCAAAGTTGACTTTCTGCTGTTGGAAAATATCGGAATATTCCGCAGCAATGAAGTCCGACATAGTGGCGGTGACTTGTGAGTAAGTCACGTTCAGCGGAGTTACATCTGCTTGCGGAACGCGAACAGTGGCAGTTCCCTTACCAATTTTGGGGAACTTCACCTGATTGCCTTCGACATTTGTTCGCTCACGAGTGACACCGGCAAGGGCGCGTGCGCCTTGATATGCCTGATGGACTTCCGCATCGAACAACTGAACGAAAGCGTTTGAAATGCCTATTGCCATTTCAGGTTCCTTTCAGATTAAGTTTTATACAAGTCGTCTCAGGTATCCGTTGCCGGGCTGATACTTGGGCGCTCACGCTGCGCCCCGGAGCGGGTCTGCCGGGCCCAAAGGTTGTCCGTCAAAAAAAGAATATATAAAACCGGCAGGGATGTAAACACACCCCTGCCGTAGTTTTTTAATTAGACGGGTCGCCGTTTCCATAAACATTGACAAACGCTGCTTCAACCTTGGCGCGGAATGCCGGGTCAGTCTGATAGCGCGGGTCGGATACCATAGACGTAAGCTCTTCTTTTGAAGGTGCGCCCTCTGGCACGCCCACATTCACCGGAACAGTCTGATCGCCATAGTAGCTGCGTATCTTTTGCAAAGCCCGAAGACCTTGCGCGGTGCCGCCCATAATCTTGAACTCTTCAAAATCATCCTCGCCCCACACGCCCTTGCGAACAAGGCTTGACGCCCAATCCGTCATTGACTTGATAGTGGCGTCGGCATTGGCACCCAGCTTTTGGTATTCTTGTTCGGCAGACACACGCTCTTCCTGTTCAATCTCTCCGGCCATTTCAATAAACTGCCGCCCCAAATCCTCAAACGCAGATTGGCTTATGCCGTTTTCTTTTGACCAGCTAACAAATGTCTCAAGCAGCGGGTCTTCGACCTCGACGCTTGCCTCAGTAAAAATTTTAGTATCGTAGCTGTCGGGAGCTTTGTGCTTGCCTTGCGAAAACTTCTTTTGCAACTCGCCGTAAGACTTGGCTAGGTTTTCCAAATCCGGGCCGTCATCGCCCCAGAATTTTTCTGGATACCACTCTGGACGCTCGAAATCTATTTCCTCGTCTTCAGCGGCAATCGTAAGGTCGTCGATAGATGGCTCAGTGTCTGCCTGTTGATGGGGAATGGTGGTTTCTTCTTGCTGTTGGTTATCGTCGCTTTCAACGGTAGCTTCGGCCAACAGCCCTTCAGTTTCACTCATAGTTCTGATGCTCTCTTAATACGGCGCTCAATTTCGCGCACTAGTGAGTTTTGGCCTTCGCGGGCAAACCCGTGCGAAGCGTCTTCGCCCGGATACCACGTCGGCTGTTCAATCGTCAGCGACCGCAAGTGTGTTAAAAGTTCTTGCCCATCGTCGCTGCCGAACACACGCAAGTATAGTCGGTCGATATCGTCCTGATTATCTTGCTGTGTAAGTCGCAGCTCTGGCTGCACTAGGTTCAGGCTTTCCCAGCCTTCGATTGTTTCTGACATTGTCTATAAAGTCTCTTGCGGCTCTTCGGTGGGTAGCGCGCCGCCACCCTCTGCCTGCATTGCTATCTCAGCAGCCTGCGCTGCTTGCTCCAAAATTTGTTCGCGCTCTTGTGGCGTGGTTCTCAGGTCGGCGGGCACGCCGAGCTTGTCAGCAACGTAGTCAGATATGCTGTCCGTCTTGACTGCAATCTGACCCTGTGGGCCAAGGGCAGAAGATAGCTGCACCCACTGCATGATTTTCTCGATGTCGCCCATATTCTGTGCCTGCGCTATTGGAGACACTGGCGTAACCTTGACCTCAAGGCCATTGACCCGCAAAGGCAGCTCAATCAATCCACGCTCGTCCATAACGTACAGAATGCGCGCAACCATAGGGATCATCGTCTCATTAATAAGCCGACCAAACGCGGACCCCAAATTTTGTGACAGTTCTTTCATACGCTCGGCAACCTCAGTTGCCGAACGCGCCGACATATTGTCGGGCGGCAACGTATCATCAAGCATGATTTTTTTAACGTTGATGCGTAAATCGTTAATGACAATCTGACTGACATTGAAGTCGCCGGAGCGTGGTAGCTGACGCAAGCTCTCACCCTGCGGACCGCCGTTACGCGCCACGGGTATGATCGCGCCGGGGGCGATGCGTATGGTTTGCGGGTTCAGCACGCCGTCGTCTGCGGCGGTGTACACACCGGCGATAGACAGCGACGCATTCTTGAGCAGCAGCTCAAGTGTTTTGTTTAGCGTCTTGATGTCGGGTATAGCTGTAACCAATGGCCCGCGTCCGTATACTTCACCGGCGACTTTCATGTATCGCGCCACAATCCAAGGGCTAGATTTCATGCGACGCATTAAAAGCTGGTTTTTGCCTTCAGGCCAGATAACGTGGTAGCAGAAGTCGCCCTCGTTTGGCATGTACAACGTAGCCTCAACCAAGTCTATTTCTTCGGTCGGCTTGTCCTCAATCATGCGTTGCAACCGAGGCGGTATCTCAGCGTCGGGCCAGTGTTGCGATATAGCTTCGCCCTTCATCTTCATGCGCCTGTAGACGTTGTCCACTTTCCCGTATGCACCCTCTTCAATAGCAACCAAGTATTGTGGCACTGCCGTAAATCGGATCGGCGTCAGGTCATCGCCGGGCTGTATCAACATGACGGCTGTGCCCACCGCGAGGTCGAGCAAGAACTCACCCATCGCTAGGTCAAAGTTTGTCTGGCGCAAAAGCGCAAACATTTTGTCTGCATAGATATCCAAAGCCATCTGCGCTTCCATCCGGCGATCTTCTGGAATATCAGGGCCAGGCTCAAGGCGGCACCATTGCCCGTATGCCGGGAACAGACCAGCTTGCAAACGATTGGCAAACCGCTGCGTCGCATTTATTGCAGTGCTATCGAAAACACGCGATAGCTTGTTCTGTCCGGGCGCGCCGTTGCCTTCATAATAACCATCATACAGGTTGCGCTGCGGCAGGGCGAACTCGTAGCAGTCTTCGTAAATCTGCCGCCAGTTGTCTTTGCGGCGCTGCGCGACCGCGTGACGTTTCATAATTTCTTCAACGCTATGCACTGGCTTCGTTCCTCTTGCTTATTGCTGCGGCTTTGCGTTTGGCATCCGCTTTGCTTGATGCTCCCCACGCGCGTAATGATAAAAGCAGGCGCGTGGGCTTGCCCTTGCTGTCGCGCTCCGGCCCCGGCATGTTGCCCATCCGCGCCAAGAAAGATGCTCGGCGCGGGTTATCGCCGGACTTGACCGGACGCTTGAGGTTCATGCCCTGCGCACGGGCAGAACGGCGACCGGCTTCATTCAAACCGCCCTTCGGGTTCTTTCCCTCTTTGCGCTGCCAAGCCGGTGTCTTAGCCATCTTTCTTCTTGCCTTTCAGGATGTCGGCATCAGCCTTGCGTGCCCCACCTTTTCCAGACACGAACGATTTAACTCGGCCCATCGCCCATTGATGCGCTGACACTTTCGGGCGGCTACCAGAAGAATAGTATGCGCCAAGGCCACGTTTGTAGACCTTCATTAGTTTGTCGTTACCGAAACGACTGGCACCCGGTATCTTGTCAAACTTAGCCACGCGCTCTCTCCTTGGATATCTTGTCCATCATTGCGCCGGTCAGCAAGCCGCGCTTGTAAAGTCGCCGGGTGCGTTTGATCTCTGCGCGCCGCTTGTCTGGGTCGCTTGCCCCAGCAACATATTTACGCGGCAGGCCAGACTTCTTGTCCTTCGGCACCTTTGCAAACTTGCGCATCAGCTAGGCTTTCTTTTTAGCCATTTTATATTTAGGGCCAGTGTTCTGAACGCGCCCGCCGCTTGCCTTTGCGTAAGCCTTGGCGCTCTTCATTCCGGCTTTTGAATATTGAAAGTGACGGGTTTTCCCATCCTTACCAGTAACTTTTGGCATTGTCCTCAGTTCCTTTCCAGTAGTTAATTATCCCAGCGTCCTTTGTTGCGTTCCGCTTTCGTCAGTGCGCCGAAGCCTTGAGGCAGACAGAAGCGAGCGTCGCCCAATTCGTCGGGCACGGCGGCGCGCGGCGCGGAGCCTCTCTTCACGAGGGGGTCGATCGCCGGGCTCTGAGGGCTTTCTTACTGGGCCATCTCGCCCCGGAATGTAAGCGTTTTTGAGTACAGCAAGCGGCTCAAAACTTGTTGGCGCGGCAGGCTTTTCAGCGGGCTGTTTAGCTGGCTTTTTAGCGGGCTGTTTGGCCGGCGACGTTGCTGGCTTTTCGGCATCCGCTTGAGCAGCTTGAGCAGCTTGAGCCTCTTTCAATTTGTCACCAATCCCACCAAAATTCATTTTAACTAATTGCTTTCCAAGCGCGGGTTGCACCATTCTCAATGCTGAACTCATAGCGTCACCTACCCCAATGTCCTTTTCTGGGTTTCATCTTCTATTGGCGCACCGAGGCGGCCATAACTCAACAACTGCCGACGGCCCATCCGACGAGCGCGACGGCGTGAAGCTCGCTCCCGCTCGTCGCGTGATGTCTCTTCGGCTTCGCGTTCTTTGCCAGTGTCCTCTGCCGCCTCTTCCGGTTTGGCCGCTTTCTGCGCGCGAGCCAAGTCAGCCTCTGTCGGGCCGTAAACAGCCTTCTCAACCTTGTCAGGCAAAATTTTCTTTGCGACCTTGCGAACTACTTTTTTGGCTTTGCCGCCCATTAGTATTCCCCCTTGAAAGGTTCGAGGCCGGCCATTGGCGTTTCTCGTTCTTCAGACAAAAGCAACCTCATACCACCACGCCGACGGGCGCGACGGCGTGCAGCAATCTGTTTGCGAGTTTCTTTTTCCTCGGCTTCAAGGCGTGCCTCTTGCCGGTCTTGCGCCTCCTTAATCGACGGATCAGGCGGCGGGGGTGCTGGCATCTTCGGCGTTTTAAATAGGAAGCTCATTTAGTAATTCCTCGACATCATAAGGTAATCGGTTTGGTCTGGGCCATACTTACGCATAACACCTTCCTGCGCAAATTTTAACGCATGAGCCCAGCGAACCGCAAGCAAATCTTTGGTGTTTACTGTCAAGTGAATGCGATGTAATCGCCTTTCGATAGCAATTAGATTAAAATAGCGCACTGTGCTGCGCGTTAGCGTCACAGTTAGGCCGACAACCATCTCGTCTGTAATCAACCAGCCCTCGCCAACACCCGGCCAAATCTCTTGCACGCCAAAGCAACAGAACGGCTTGCCTTTAAAAAAGGCAGTGTAGCAGTGCTTCTCCAATTCGTAGTTTTGCAGGCGCAAGTCAAAGTCTGGCAGCTCGACATAGGCCAACCGGTCAAACTTGCGTAAGTTCATCGCGCGCGGGTGATACCAACGAAACGGCATAAGCGTGACGTGCCTGTTTGTCAGAATACTGCTGAAGTCCATCAGAACACGCTGAACTCAGTCTTGGCCTGCAACTGCTTGAACTGTCCTCGACCGTTTGGGTTGCGGGTTAACATACGATGCTCACCGCCGCCTAGCATCAAATACCCATACGCATCACCGACGTGCGAATGCTCGTTCTTATTCGGCGCATCTTTGAACCTCTCATACCCGGCACCAACCGCCACACGCTTGAAGTGATAGCCGCCCGACAAAGACTTACGGGTGCGCACGCAATCACGCGACACAAGCAGGCCGGGCTTACCATCAATCAACCTGTTCATCGGCATAGCGCCAGCCTCGCGCCGAACCATAAAATCATTCGATGCTGTCGGCTGCGCACGCAAACCAAGCGTGCGCAAATGCTCAAATGCAGTCACCTCAAAAATCTCGTCACGCTTTGCGCCAGCCGGGTCGCCCCAGATAAACACCTCAGACTTAGGAAACTTCTGCTGTATGTCTGCCATCAAGTGATGCGCAAACCGCTCCAGTCCCATAGAGAACGCCACCAGCTCATGCACAACATGCCAGCGCCCATTGCGCATCTTCTGACCAAACACAGCCGCAGGGGTCAGGCCAAAGTCCAAACCAATATGCACAGGTAGGTCAGGCTCGATCTCAACCTCATACGACATAAGGCTGTCAGAGAACTCATGCCACACGGGTTTGCCGTCTTGCACATACACATATTTTGCACCAGCGTAGCACTGTATCCAGTCCAGCGTCTTGCCAGCCAACTGCTGCTCGTAATAACCCTTCGGCAAGTTCTGCACATTCTCAGCCTCGGCATTGTTCAGCCAATACTTGTTCGCCGCATATATTGCATCCTCATGCTCTTTCGTGCCCTCGACCACACCCCCCGGCTGCTTGTAAAACTTCCAAGGATACTTGCCGCGCACGGGGTTTTTCTCTGCCAACTCGTGCCACCAGTGGTCGCTGTCCATCGGGTTGGTAGACATCCACACGCCACGCCACGGGCACCCGCCGTGCTTCTTTGTCGGATAACGACCAACACGCGATGTCAAACCATCGACCACGGCTTTGGGCAGCTCACGCGCCTCGTCAACAAAGCCGCCGGTCAGTTCCAGCGACAGCAACTTGCGCACGTCGCGGGGCTGATCCAACGCCAAAAATATAACCTCGACATCCAAGCCTGCGGCACCATCGCGCGGCGGCAACTTGATATGGTGCGTGATCGGCGGCGACCAGCGCATCGCGCCCCAGACATTCTCAGGAAATATCTCTTGCCACGTCTTGATCGTGGTCGTGCGCAACTCAGGATATGAGTTGCGAATAACAGCAAAGCGCGAATACCTGACCCCATCGACCGGCGATGGCGGTTGCTTCACGGCGCGCAACATAACCTCGGCCAAAGACGCATACGTTTTGCCCGAACCAACCGGTCCCATCAAACCGCGCACAAAGCTCTCGTCGTTCAAAAATTTCCAAACAACAGGGCTTTGCGAAAAATCCAGACTAAGCCCTTGCAGGGCATCCAACCCGGATTGCCTTTTACGGCGCGGCGACCTGTCGGTTGCGCTACTCTTCCTTGCCAACTAAATCTCCGTCAACCACACGAAGCTCACTTATGTTTCCAAAAGACAAAGCCACATCATTTTCAAACTCCCAGAGCGTTGCGTTACATGCGCCACAGACAATCTCTTGACTGCCTTCGTAAACGCGACCGCGCGTATGCTCTCCGCAAAAGTCGCACTCAATAAAATCTTTATAAAAACGCACATAGGGCTTTGACTTCCGGTCGCTCAAACTAATCACTTTTGTCATCATCTCTTGTGCCCCCTTTGTCGGCTGTTTCGTAATATGTTGTCTCCGGGCCAGTCAGCTTTATGCCGATCATGCTAGGCCGCTGCTCGTCTGAGTTCGGCTCCAACAGGCCGCGATGTTTTGCCAACAGGCGCAACGCCGACAGCTTGTCGTGCATTTCAACCTCAATCTGGTTGCCGTGGGCATTCGGCGTCACCTTGACCCTTTTGATCGAGCGCCGGGCACGTGGAGACAGATTGTCAGACGCACATACGCCGACATTGCCCAGCTCGTCCCAGCTCAAAACGTCTGTAATCTCTCCCGACGCAATAGCCTCAAGCTCTTGTAGCACGGCCTCGCGCTTGTCCGGGTCTGCCGACGCCAGAGCTTCGCGCTGTTTCCGGGTGGTCATTTTATCTGCCATCAGAACACTCTGAACCTAATGCCGCATACCCTGCTAAATCAACCCAGCTATCTTCGTGGTCTGGAGATTGTACCAGTCGCGCCATCTTAACTCCAGCCATACATAGCGCCACCTGTGCCGCAGTAACCTCATGGCCGAATATCACAGTCCAGATGACAGCGATGCGCTCGTGGTTTTCATAGATCGAGCCATAGTCTTTGCCGCGTTTCTTAATAGTCTGGGCTGCGGCGGCCAGTGCAATATCAGCTTTCATTGGTTGCTCCAAAAATTTTGTGTGAACCCCCCATACGCATAGCGCAGGGGGCGGGGGGCAAGGGGTCGCCTGCGCAAAAAAGTGTACGCGGCTGGGCGCGTACAACAACAAACGTCGGTCTGTTCGTTGTACATCACAGCACCTCTGCAATGTCGGCGAAGGACGGCACCCCCTGCCTTGCCTGAAGCCTAGCGCGGCACACGGTCAGCGTGGCCTGCATCACTTGCTCGACTGTCACGCTCTCGTCTACCCGGCGCGCGTGGTTGACCACGTTGTCGACCAGCAACACTTGGCCGGTCGCCTGCTGCACGGCACGCACGAACCCGTGGGCGAGGGCTTCAGCGTGCGTGTGCATACACGGTTCTGCATCCCCCAGACCCCCTTCACTTTCAGGCACCTCGTCTTGGTCGCTGACGAGTTGCAAGGGCTTGGCGATGTGTACCTCTTCAAGACTGGGCAACGCCATATCCACTTCCCACAACACCTGATACCTGTTCGTCTTCCAGCCGGTCTTGGTCTTCTGGTAGTCCTTCGCCTCAAGCTGTCTCACATACTTCAGCTTCTTCAGCTTGCGCATTGACCTGTCGATGGACGTGCGCGACTTGAGGTCGGTCAGCTCCATCAGCGTAGCCATTGAAGGCCAGCACACACCGGCGCGATTAGTGAACGCACACAATGCCATCAGCACTCGTAGGTCAGTCTCTTTCAACTCACGGTCAGCAGCAGCCCGGAACGGACAAACGCTGTACGGTCGTTTGAACTCAGAAAGGGAGTTCGTCATCTTCCAGCTCCTCTGTCTTTCGCTTACGCACGTCAACGACTTCAGCACCGGGGAACGTATGCTTTGCCGTCGTCGCTAGTTTGAACTCTTCCCACCCGCACAGGACGCGGGCTATCTCGTCAATCGAATACACAACGATATCCCGATTGTCGCGTGCGGCTTTGTTCGCCTCGTCCCTCGTCTTGGCGATAGCCAGCACACGTCCGTCTGGCATCTGCGCTTCCCACACCTCACCGACCAGCTCTCCAAACCCGTTTGCCTCTGCCGCCTTGATCAGGTGCTTGTATCCCTTCAGCATCACCTCTGCTTCGCGTTGCACCTCAGACCCGACGTTTGCCTGTATCGCCGCATCAAGACGCTCACGCTGTTTATAAAACCTCTCACGCAAGCTGTGGTCTACCAGCTCTGGCAAGCGGTCAACGCCCCAACGATCCTCAATGTCTGTCACAGCCCTGTCTAGCTCAATCAACGCCGATTGCAGCTTCCGGTGGTTTACCGACCCGGTCGGAGCCATGTCCTTTTCAATACCCCTGTCTGGCTTACGCATCAATGCACCCCTGCTCTACCTTTTTAATTACCTCGCCAATCTGCTGTGCAATTTGTGGGACAATCGCATTGCCTAGTCCGGTAAGTCTGTCCACTCGGCGGGGTATCCCATCAGCCACTCGACCCACTGGGGGTTCAAACTCCCACCAGCGTGTCCAGCTAGCTTGCTCTTCTCTTTGATCTTCTGGTAGTCGGTGTTGTCCCCGCTGTCCTTGTGATCCCGTGCCGTTGGTGTCGGCCACATCTTCGTCATTCGGGCTGGCTCCAAGCTCCCCCCTATCATTGACTCGGCTTCCTCTCGCGTCACCTCCCCTGCGTAGACTTTCTGTCGCATCTGTCTGATGCTGCCCTCTGACCTTGCTTGGCTTGCTGTCGGTGTCGGCCACATTCTCGTCGGGTTGTCCGACAGGCTGTCGTTTACCGCCGCACCCGTGTTCCACCCGTGCTTGCCATTCTTGTGACTTGGTGCCACTCCAGTGCCGCCCGTCATTGCTGTCGGTGTCGGCCACATTGCCAGTGTCTCCTCGCTCACCTGTTCTCTCAGATTGCTTGGACGCTTTCTTCCCTTTCGATGCCCCGCTTGCATCTTCTTTGTGCTTTCCTCTGATCGCTGTGGAAGGTGATCCATCGTGTTGGGCGTTGCCCACATCCAGCCACTGTTCATGCTGGGAGCCATCTGGTTCGCTGTGGCTGTTGGAGTGTGCAATAATCCAGACCCGGTTTCGTCTATGGGGGGCGCCGACACCGCAAGCTGGAACAACAAACGCTTGTGTGGAGTAGCCAATGGCTTCCAAGTCAGATAGCACTTGGTCGAGACCCATTGAGACGTGGCCATAAACATTCTCGAAAACGCACCAAGTGGGTCGCTTTGCTTTAATAATGGTAAATATTTCTGGCCAGATGTGCCGGTCATCTTCTGCGCCTCTGCGCTGCCCGGCAACACTGAATGGCTGGCAGGGATAGCCGGCTGTGAGGATGTCACAGTCTGGAACAAGTCTTTCTGGGTCATTTGATAACTCCTTTACATCTTCAGCAATCGGCACATCAGGCCAATGCTTTTTCAGCACACGGCGGCTCCAAGGCTCAATGTCGCAAAACAAAACCGGCTTAGATAAACCAGCCCATTGGAACCCTAGTGCAAAACCGCCAATGCCTGAACATAAATCAACGTGACGCATTAATCACTCCCGACATGTGATGTGATTTGTGAACCCCTATAGGGGGTTTCACATCACACACACAAAATGTGATCGTCACATCATGTGTGAAAACTTGCAGTTTAAAATCACACATTTCAACTTAACCCTCTGTTTACAATGACCATACCATCATCAATGAAAATCACACGTTTGGACTGCAATGCAGCTCTTGCATCACGGCGCTTGCCCGGCGTCAGGTCTGGAGTTTTCACACGGTGGTCAGCCTTCCAGATGTCAATTCTACACCTGTCAGAGCCCTCTTTCGCAAGCACATCATGCAAACTATCCAGCGCAATCTGCTGGGTTGTTGTCAGCTTTGCTCGACGCTTGTCTTGCCGCTCACCCTCAGTGCGTTGAATGATTAGAGAGCTGTCACCCAGCATTGCAATCGGGATCATATCGAACTGCATGTCTTCAAACGGCTCTGCGTCCTTTTGCTTCTCGCATTGAAGCAACAGGCCATTGTCCTCTTTCTTGACCCGCAGGGCAGCGTCACAGCCGCCCAGAAGCGCCGTAGACCCTCTCATGCCCCTTGTGGCGTCTTTCCCGGCGTGATGTACACCTATCACAGCGCCGTCGATATGGCGCTGTACGGCGTTGCAAGCGGTCACAAAGGCCGACATATCAGAGCTGGAGTTCTCGTCACCCAGCAGGCTACGCGCCACCGTGTCGATGATGCACAGGCTGAAGTCCTGTTGCAGGCTGTCAATGGTGCGCAACAGCTTCTCGACTTGGTCTTGCTCTGTCATATGCACAGCGATTGGCAACACAAACATCGGCGCGTCTGCCTCAATGCCGACGTGTTTTTGCCACGCCTTGACACGCTTGCCAAGGCCGCCAACGCCTTCGCCGGCAATGTACAGCACCGCGCCTTGTTGCACGAATGACCCGTGCCACGGACGGCCATACGCAACGGACAGGGCTATGTCCAGCGACAGAAAACTTTTGCCCACGCCGGGTTCGCCATAGATGACCCCGAACCCAAACTCGGTGAGCAGGCCATCGACGAGCCACTTGGGTGGCGGCATGTTACGCAAGTACGAAAGATTGTAGGTTGGGAACACGTCTGGCATGTCCGTCTCGGCCACCTCGGTTGTCACCTCGCTGGCCTCTGTGACGACTTCGGTGCCTGACACAAGCTGACGCAGATCATCGACCGTGTTGCCATTGCTGAACCAGTCGTACACGTCTTGCTTGTCGGACAGCCCCGGCAGATCAATGCGTTTGATCTCGCCGGCCACGTCGACCAGATGGCTTGTCACGACATCTGCGTGCTTCTGCCCCGCTTCATCGGCGTCGGGCAAAATGACAACGCGCCGCCCGTCGAAGAACTTGTTGAGTTCTGCCTTCCACTTTCCAGCACCGCCGTGCGAGGTTGTAGCGACGGCTCCCAGTTCGATCAATTTGTCTGCGCATTTCTCACCCTCAACCACGAAAATAGTTTTGTCTGGGCGCGACAGGATGCCGTGAAGATTGTACGGCAGCGCCTCGACGCCCTTCATGTTGTACACCCAGTCGCCATTGCCATCGGGCCTGCGCTGTTTGAATGTCTTTGGCTCGTATCGCAACACCTGATAGCGAAGCTCGCCCTGCGCATCAACGTAGTTGTAGCACTTGCTCAAGAACTGAGCTGGGCTCATGCGTTTTTGCGTTTGCTTGGCTATCCCGAACTTGCGTTCCAGCACGTCTGGGATGCCGACCAGTTGCGCGCCCTCGTTCTGACGCACGAGATCAACGACCCCGCCACCGACATTGTTCTCGAAGTCGAACCAAGTGCCCTTGCGCAAGTCAACTTCCTTTGACCCGCGATTGCCCCAGCGTAGCGTGTGGCCGCGCCGTTCTTTTGGCTCACCCCAGTAATGCTTGGCGACTGTCTCGATGTGAGCCCCAATGTTGTTTGTCATGTTTTGTCTCCCGAAAAAAAATGGGGTGCGGCTGTACCTGACCGCACCCCAAGACGCTCAATCAAAAAGCGGGTCGTCCCCACCCACTTCCTCTTGGACTGGCTCGGCTTCGGGAGTACCGCCCTCGTCCTTGGCGTCGAACTCATAGTCAACCCACTTTGTAATCTTCCAGACCGGGGCTTTGTAGACCTTGTCACCCTTTGGAGATTTTGAAAGCACGCGCTCCGTGCCGGTGATTTGCACGACAGGAACCTTGCCTTTGTGTTTCGATTGCAAGCCCTCAAACTCTGTGTGTAGGGCGTCCATGACCCGGACAACTGTTTTGGCTTGATGGCTGAACTCGCGCAGCCCAAGCTCTTTGTTGGCAATCTTTACCCGAAAGCCTTGGTTGTGCTTGGATGTTGGACGCTCTGGCATTGGCTCTCCCAGCTTCGCCATTTCAAAGCTAGGCCCGCCGCCCTCAAACGATATCCAACCGACCTCGATGTTGCCCAAGTCCATTATGATTTCCATTGGAAACGCAAGCTCTTGCTCTTCCTTGTCCCATGTCCCATCGGCTGTCTGGAACCTGTCGACACGCACAAAGTCTCCGCTTTGCGCGCTGTATTTTATTATCGGCAAGATATCTCCAGCCGACTTGGTTTCAGTTTGTAATCCTAGTGCCATGCTTTCATTCCTTTCATGCTTTTCTAGGTTAGGTTTGCGGTTTCGTCATCAAGCCATTCTGCAATCAGCATCAGGCCGCCAGACCACGTCAGAGCCACTGGCTCAAATCTACTTTCAGTGCAGCCCCAGTCTTCGTTGATTGCAACGATTGGAAAAACCCAACGAATTGGGTGGCGATCATATTTGTAAACGAGGCAGGGCATATAATCTTCTTCAATGGCCGAACAGACTTGAGCCCACCAGTTGTCCTTGTACCAAGTCCCGGCGCCGTTGCTTGCGTAACGCTTGCACTCTATTTGAAAGGGCGGCAACAGAATGTCAGAACAATTTGCGGTTTGATACTGTTCCAAGTTACGTCGCAGGGGCGTGGACAGCCCCAGCTCTTCTGTCAGCTCTTTGGCCACCCACCGTTCAAAGGCCGCACCTTTATTGCGTTGTGACGCTCCCATCAGGTCACGCGCCGGGCGGCCTCTACAAGCCGGTCTAGCTTGTCGCCCCGGCGCTCAAAGCGTTTGTCTAGCTCCGTGGCAAGAATGTCATCGGCTAAAGCGGCCATTGATCTGTGGGCGCTACTCTTCAGTTCAAGTTTCAATGCGTCGACTGTTGATTGCCGCAGACGCAAAAGGGTTGGTTTTGTTTCGCTCATAAAAAATATATTAGAGGTATTGCATTTTGATATAAAATAGATAATGTATAGATTATCAATAGAGAGATAAGGAAAACATTGATGCTTAAGTTGAAAAAAATTAAATCGTCCGAATTGATCGGCGAACGCTCTGGCTTTGAAAAATCACGCTGGACTGTTGCCGGTTACGAAAATGTTACAATCCGCGAGTTTGCCGGGATGTGGATTGCCCATGACAACCACACNGGGTTGGTCATTGATTGTGCCAACACCCGGAAAGAGTTGGTCGCGGTTTTGGAAACTAAACTGCCTCAGAGAGATAAGGAGAATATTGATGCTTAAATTGAAAAAAAATAAATCGTCTGAAAAACTTGGCAAGCGCTTTGGCAACACAGGCTTTGGCTCTAAAAGAGTAACTTGGACTGTTGTCGGTTACGAAAATGTTACGATCCGACAGTTTGCTGGTATGTGGATTGCCCATTACAACCACACCGGGTTGATCATTGATTGTGCCAATTCTCGGAAAGAGCTGGTCGCGGTTCTTAAAACTAAGTTGCCTCACCTTCAAGAAACCAGAGTACATTAACATGATCGGCCCCCAACCCTACACCCGGTATTACAATGGTCGCCAAGGCCTTTGGGAATACTACCGCATCGAGGCGCCGACGCTTGAGTTCTTGGAGCGCGGCATCTCGGATTTCAAATCCGATTGGGAAACCTACGAGCCCGTCGAAGACGATCGCGTGCGGCGCACGAGCGACGATATGTTTGTCGCTCTCGTCAAACGATTTCACAGGAATTAGGCATGACTAAATACGTTGCATATTATCGTGTGTCCACCAAAGCGCAGGGGCAGTCCGGCCTCGGCCTTGAGGCACAACAACACCTCGTCGCCCCGTACAGCGACGACATCATTCACTCATTCACCGAGGTAGAAAGCGGCAAGGTCGACAACCGGCCCCAGCTCGCCGCAGCCCTTGAGCTGTGCCGGGACACTGGCGCTTCTATCCTCATCGCCAAGATCGACCGCCTGTCGCGTGACGCTGCGTTTCTCCTTACTCTCCGCAAGGCCGGGGTCGACATCGTGGCGGCTGATATGCCCAACGCTGGCACACTGGAATTTGGTGTGCGTGCTGTCGTCGCGCAGCATGAGCGTGAGGAAATCAGCCGCCGCACCAAACAGGCACTGGCCGCAGCCAAGGCGCGTGGCGTCAAGCTGGGCTCGCCTGACCCACAGGCCGGCGGTCGCGCCTCTGGTGCGGCACGCCGTGCCAAGACTGCGAACATTGCAGATCGGGCTTTGCCAATAATCACCGCGCTGCGCGATGCTGGTGCATCGCTACGCGCCTGTGCCCAGCGCCTCAACGAGGCGGGCATACCTACGGCGACCGGCAAAAGCTGGCACGCCTCAACTGTGCGCAACTTGGAAAAGGAGTACAATTATGCGTGACACCATTACGGACATCATGTCCATAGTAATCATCTTCGGTGTTGGCTACCTGATGCTGGTCATCGGGTCCGGTGTTGAGGATGCAATAATTCAAGGGAGATTAAACTAATGGTCGGAAAACTTACACCCAACGACATCGTCAGTGCCAGCCGGGTGCCAGCACTGCTCAATGCGTCGCCTTACGAAACGCCAAATGACGTAATGAAAAGCTGCAACGCCGCGCGCGATGGTCAGCCCCTACCGGGCATCGACCAAAATGAAGCTATGGCATGGGGCGACACGCTGGAGCCTGTCATTCTAGCAGAGACTAGCAAGCGTCTGGGATTGAAGCACACGAGGTTTGACTATCAAAAGGCTTTCTTCCACGGCGACATTCCTTTGGCTGCCAGTCTTGATGGCACGGGCTGTGGGTTCGACGTTGTGGAAGACGGCCCTGACTGGCACTCCAAAAATGTCTACTGCGTAAATAGCACGTCTGTCGACATCTGTGGCCCCGGAGTGCTTGAGGCCAAGAACACGGGCAGCCAGCCAGAGCTGGCCCCCGCCCCGTTTCGTGGGCCTTTACAGCTTCAGGCCCAGCTTATGTGTACCAAGTTTACTTGGGGCGCGGTTTGCGTTTTGTATCGGGGCACCGAACTCAGGATATTTCTGTATCAAGCTGACCCAGTTTTGCAGAAAAAAATTGCAGACGCTGTCAGAGACTTTGAGCTACGCCGGTTGGGGCCGGACTGGTATCCGGCGATGTCAAGCGCCGACGCCAACAATATTTACGACAACGTCGATGATGGTGCGGATGAAATTGATCTGGACGCAGCAGGCGGCAATGAGTTTCTTGCTGAACTTTTAGAGGGCAAGAAAATGAAGCAGGCTGCCGAAGAGCAAATTGAGTACGCTGAAGCTGGGCTCAAGGATGTGCTGGGCGTTCACGAAAGTGGCTTTGGCACGGTGGGCAACCAGCACTTCAAGGTCTTGTGGAAGATGCGTAATTACAGTGCCCAGCCAGAAAAGGTTGTGCCTGCCAAGCCCGCGCGCAAGGTGCGTCAGAACACCCTCACATTGAAGGCGCTTGACCAATGAATGTGACGCCGAAGCAGGCCGAACTGCTGTCGGTCATAAAGGACTTTCAAGAGCTGAACGGTTACACGCCCAGTATCAAAGAGTTGGGTGAGCTTACCAGCAAGAGCTACACGGCAGTGCGGTGCATGTTAGTGCAGCTTGAGAACCGGGGGCGCATCCGGCGGGTGCCGGGCGCCACCCGTTCTTTAGAAATATTATAAATTGAACGGCTGGTATGACTGGCCGTCATAGACCAACGCCTGCTGTCGGTTGTTCATTGGGTTATAACTACAATGAACCCAACCGGCGGCAGGGTCGTTGGGGTCGTGGTACTCCAGAATGAGCTGGTCAAACTCGACGTTATCAATCAGCCACTTTGCCAGCTCAACATTCGCTACACCCGGAACCTCAAAGTCTACAGCCTGCCCCTTCGCGTGCTGGCTGCTTTTGCTTGACCCTATGGCCTCGCACAGAGCAGGGCTACGAAAGCCAGAGGACGGCGTTATGGGCACTCCGTAATGTTCCCTGACCGGTTCTAGGATGTTCTCACAAACAGCCCTCAGAGAGCGTTTATATGGCTCTGAAGGGGTGTTCCTGATGCCAAGCCGGGTTGCGGTTTGGCTCTTGGTCATCTCAGCCAGAGTAAAGTGCTTGCTCAACCTCATTTCAATGTCTCTCGCGCAACGCCTTTTGTTTTTTCAAACGACCTCATTCCACCCAGACCCAGCAGCGAAAGGGTCAGGGTCATAAGTTCGCCAGTCTGTAGCGCGGGCAGCTCTGTGCCGGGAGCCCAGATTGCGACCGCCCACTCTGCGATCGGCATAATAAAAAAGTTTGTGAGCAAACCCAAGGCGCATATCCACATGATTGCTGGCCTGGCCCCCGCGATGAAAAGGGACGGGTGCTTTGCTTGCTCGATGTTTGCGTCAGCCTGCGCCTGCTGAAGGTTCAGCACACCTTTCTCCAGCTCTGCTTTGATTTTATTTTTTGCGTCCTTGTCCTCAACGAACTTGTCAAGGATCGGCCCGGCGACCCCTAGTATTTGACCTAGCATGATAAGTTTTCCTTCTGGTTGCGCTTCCAAATCTGAAAGTTTGTACTGTTTACTTTTCGATCCCGCTTCCGCATCAAATTATACTGACGCATTTTGTTAATCTTTTGGTGCCTGTATATCTTGGTCAATACACCCGCACCGACTTTGGGTTTACCCGCTTGGGCACACAGTAGGCAGTGACGCGGTCGCGCTTGTCAACGATGCCATAGTGCCGCGAGTTTGTGTATCGCTTGGTCAGTTGCCCGGCAAAAAAATTGCATTCCGTCACATCTCTGAAGTGCATCTTGTTGCTCTCCAATCGTCTGTCTTCACCCACACCAATATAAACCAGCAACAAAAAAACATCCATCATTGCAACGCTCGCAGAAAGAGAGCCCAGATAATTAGCCCGCAAATACCAACGATGCCCGATACAATACCTATAAAAATCATGAACGCCCGCACAAATTCTTCTCGGCGTTTTTTAGCAAGAGCCTCTTGAACCCGCCGCGACTTACGCGCCTGTGCTTGAAAGGCTTGCCAATCTTTCCATAGTCCGGGTCGGCCCGACCAAATCATTGTTTCTCTGAGTTGCTCTTCTTGTTGCTTGAGCTTTTCAAGCGCCATGAACTCTTCGAGGTCAGTGTTTTGCACGCCCCGGCGTTTTTTCTTTTTTGCTCTCCGCGACAACTCTTCTTTGGCTCCGACGTATTTGGTAATTGCAGAACCGGCATCGGCTAGCTCACGCCCGTTTTGAACGGCCTGCTTAATAATGGAGAAGGCGGCGTTAGCTGCGGCAAGTTCGGCTAAAATTTTTCTTACTCCCCACTAAGACAAAACCAGACTGAGTAGCAACGCAATTATCCCGGCGGCGGTTGATATAATCAACATCTCCAGTCTCTTGATCCGGGCAATCGTTTCGCCCCAGCGTTCAGCACAGACTGCCTCGTGGGTGTCGAGCTGTGCTTTTACGTTTACTGCTGTCGGTCTAGACATCAGTCAGCATCCGCAATCGTAAGTGTGCCAGCTTCAACTTGGCGCATGATTTCGGCGTAGTGACGGTTGCCGGGGTCTATGGGTACAGACATATGCAACCCGTCAAACACACAGTTTATTCCTATGTTTTCTGTTTCATCAATATCACAAAAATATTTTGCGTTTGAAATTTCCATAACTAAAGCTCCGCATCGAAAGCAACAAACCCATCAGTCGTTGCGTTCTGTAAATGAACTGCAAATCCAGAAGTTAAAAGCCCAGTAGCTACAAACCAAAGTGTCGTTGTTTGCCGTGAGTTGCTTGTGAACTGCGGAACAGCACTACACGTTTTGTTAGAGTTTTGTGATTTTATTTTATAATCTGATGCCGTGCCTGTGTGTTCTACCGTAGGATTAGCTCTCATTTCTGGATGGTGAGCCACGACACCTTGAGCGGCATTTGCATTTACTGACGCTCCAGTAATATAACCAAAACTAGATGTGCCAAAACGAGGCGCGCCCAGACGTTTATAATACCTCTGACACGCCGTTAACTCTTCCTCAAAAGTTCTATGCTCAAATTCGGTCGCCACCGAGCCAACTTCCATCTGCACCCCAGTAATAAAAAACGTGTTGTCTGTACTACTGTAAAAACTGTCTATGCCTACGCAACGATTAGCATCGGTTTGCGCTCCCCAAGTTGTTTGCAAAGAGCCGCTTGTATATGTGCTACCAGCGTGTAACCAGATATTCATTGCAAACCCTTTTGCAGTGTCACTGGTAATTGCACCTGTTGTGTCTGCCGGGAAAGTTATTTCGTGCCTAGTGTAAGATGTGCCCACAGTAAATGTTTTGGAAACTGTCCTTGTGTTGGTAAAATCTTTTAATTCACAAACATAGGTTTTGGATGCGTTTGCTTTTGCATAAAAGGATACCGTTACTTCTTTTGCAGAGGACGTACCTTTTGCCATTTGCTGAACATCTTGACCCTCCAATTGCCACATCACAATCGTAGTTTCCCCGGCCGCAATCGAGGTGTCAGCAGTGGTGCAATCAAATTTCAAAGCATGACCAAACCCATCTGGTGCGTCAGTAACCTGAGATTGCGTGAACTGTCCTGATGTTGTTGACATGGCTACGTCAACTCTATCGACAGTGTAATAGCCAGAACTATTAATACCTGTGGCTGACGTTCCTCGTTGTGCCACACGCATTGCGGCATTATGGTGCAACATATTCCTTCTACCAAATTGCGCACCATTCAAACTAGTTGCTTGAAGCGTAGCCGGTGCCGCTGAAGTGCCGATCTCTTTGTCCTTGATTAGCAAACCATCAATGGTTACACCACTAGCCGATGTTTTTTCTGCAATAACATCAATATTAAAACCACTGGATGTAAGAGATGCTTTATCTGCACCACCAACTTTAAAATCTATCTGGTCATCTGTGTCTGCTGTAATTGATGTGTCGGCATCAACGTCAAGGATTAGCTCATTACCATTCATGTCAATGGTATTGCCATTAGCATCAAGAGTGCCGCCAAGTTGCGGGCTGGTGTCTTCAACGATATTGGCAATGCCGGGACTAATAGCCACCCACGCAGAGCCATTATAAAATTTAAGATTATTGTCTGTTGTATTGAAGGCAAGATCACCCTCGTCCAAACTTGACGAGGGGTCAGACGAGCCAACGCGATAGCGTTCAGCAAAGCTAGTCACGCCCGCAATGTTAGTGGCGACCGTTGAAATGTTAGTGACATTCGCGCTAGTAGCAATTGTATTCAAATCAGATACAAAATCTGATGTTGCCAAAGTATTGAGGTCAGAAACAATATCGCTTGTCGCCAGTGTATTAATATCCGACACAATGTCTGAGGTCGCCAACGTATTTAAGTCAGACACAATGTCTGATGTAGCCAATGTATCTAAATCACTTATTATATCTGTTGTAGCTAGTGTATTTAAATCTGATACAAAATCAGACGTTATCAAACTGGCTTTGGCCGCAACGGTTGTAATATTGCTGCTTATTCCCGCAACCGTCGTGACGTTAGCTGAAATGCCAGCGACCGTAGTAACATTTGCATTATTGGAAGCCACGGTCGTGATAGCGTTGGTGGCCGTGGTGCCGTCCTGTATGTCGGCCAGCAGCGCAATGTCTGTGGCGGCAGCCGATACGGTCGTGACATCTGACACGCTTGGCCCGGCTTCGGGGTTGCCGGTTGTAGAGTTGAACGCAAGGTACTTGCCTTTGCGCGTGTCCTTCGCAGGCAGTGTCATGTCGACGGTGCCGCCGCCGTCAGTCGTCGCCGGGTCAAACACCGGCGCCTTGACTGTGCGCTGGTTTTCCTCGGCAAGCTGCTGGTCAAAGATTACGTTTGCGTCGAGCTGCTCGTTCAATGCTGAGGCGCGCAAGTCGCCAGCAGTCACAAAGTCTGTCGTGCGCTCTAGTGCGCGCGCACCCACGATAATAACGCTGTCGCTTGCATCCGGCGTCGTGGGCACGTTGGTCGTGCCGGTGTTCAGCGTCACAGTGCCGGTGCCGTTTGATGCGATGCTGACAGTGTAGTCAGTCGTCAGCGTCAGCTTAGTAGAGTTTAGGTATACAGCAAGGTCGGTTTGCACCAGTACGGCAAACGTGAAGGAGTATGGCCCCGTTCCGGCAGACCCGGATAAGACCACACGTCTAGTCGCTGCGTTAATGTTATAGTCGGCCATATCGTACCTCTGGTTGGATTATATCGTAATTCACTGCACTTGCAAAATCTTCGTGTCTAGGGCTATGTCCTCGCTGCGCAACCTCTTCCTAGCGTAGTCCTTTCTATCTGCAACTGTTTTGTTCAAAAAGTTGCGCTTGTCCTCTTTTGTCGGCAAAGACTTGTAGGCGTCAGACAAAACAATCTTTGTCAGCTCGCCCAGCATTCCGTCTGCCGCGTCATAGTCATCATCTCCGGGCACGCGCCCGGCTTTGTCAATGTTCATATACTTGATGATTTGGTTGTACTGCGTGGCGTTGAGCAAAACACCGTCGATCTTTTTCCTCGGCATTGGAATGCCCAGTCCCAGCTCCATCAGCTCCCTGTCCACAGTATTGTATTTTGTGTTCTTGACACGGATCGGCGACACAAACTCCCAGCCAGCGCCGGTGCCAGCTTTCATAACCTCACCATAGAGATTGAGGCGCGGTTCTATTTCAGCGTTGAAGAACGGGTTGCGCTCCTTGGCAGTTTGCAAAGACGTGTAGAACGCGCGCAACGGAGCTGGCAAGGTCGTTGGGTCTTCCCCGAACAGTCCCTCTTCTGGGAGCAACTTACTGCCCATCTCCGGGTCGTTCATGCGCTCAATGCCAGCAAAGAAAGAGCTGTTGCCCGGAATGAATGACATGCCAGCGTCAAAGCCTTTTTTGGCAAACAGCTCGGCAAACGCTACCGCCCTTCCCTCTATATCTGGGTTAGTCAGCACAGACGTTAAATCCTTGACGCCATCCAAGAACGGCAATTCTTCTGCATATTGAGCAATGCCCAAACTCATCGCCATTGCAAGATTGCTCAACGTCGCCTCGTCGTCCTCATACTGAGAGTAGTACGCAAAGTCGGCAGCCATTGCCAAGACGCCAGAGATGGGGTCTAAGCGCGAAAAGGTCACGGACTTATATGTGCCATCTTCCTGTTTAAAGTTTATCGAGTATGGCTGTATGCCCATTCGCTGCATAGCCTGCCGCGCCTTGTAATCCATTGGGCCTGCGCCCATTATCAAGGTGTTCTTGTCGGGGTCGTCTACACCCATAGCTATGCCAGCAAATGTTGCCCCAATGCTTGACCCCACTGCAACGCGCGCTAGAGCCTCGTCTGCCTCTCTGCCCCCAGCTCGTATGGCGTTTCGCACGCTTGGAAATAAAAAGCCTGCTGGCGTCCGTTTTAAAGAGGCCGATATCACATTTGTCGGCGTCTTAAAAAACGGCACAAATAGTTTCATCAATGGGTGTGAGAAAGCGCCTTGCAAGTTTGCCATAGCCCCGGTCAGGTCTGACTGGAATGTCATTTCCTTGGCCGCTGCCTTTGCGTTGTCGACAAACGACGCGGGCGGGTTAGCCATAAGGCGCGCCTCTTCCATCGCAGAAAGGTGTGCGGCCTCGTCTGGCGCCTTGCCTGCTGCTATGGCGGCATCATACGCATCATAGCCAGCATACGCCGCCTGCTTGCGTATAGCTACGCGATACCCGATTGCCTTGAAAAACTCGTCCTCTGCTACCAAGAACCTACCGGGGATGCGTGCATATATGCCAAGACCGTTTACGGCCATCCCTGCCATATTGCCGTCACGATACATCTGGATAATGTCACGCGGGTCGCCTGTCGTTCCAATCGCGCGCCTACCGCTTTCGCGCACATCTATTTTTGACCCCGGCATTGCCTCTGACGGCTCTTCTTTCAACATAGATTTTGCGGAAACAACCAGTGCATCTCTTAGGCTTTCGCGCACAGCGTCTAGGTGAACGATTGCATCTCGCAAATGAACGCGGTCTTTGCTTCCCGTTGCCATTGACCGCACGCGGCCAATGCCAGCAGCTGCAACCGTCTCAAGCATATGCAAGCCTTGGTACGTTGCATTGCCAGCGATGTTGACCATATGGGTTGTGGGGGCAGACAGAATTGAGTTAATCCACACCTCGGTAACTACGTCCATAGATTTGCTTAAAATGCCTTGCTGCACAAACTTGCTTCTCTGCGCGCGCGTTTTTAATTGAGAATATTTTTCACCAATATATTCAAAATCTTCAAGGTCATCTGCGCCAAATATTTTTTGTAGCTCTCCAGCCCGACCAGTCAGGTCAATGTCTGGTATTTTGCTTGTCATGTACAGCGTGCGACCGGCCTCGCTAATGGCACCAGACAAGTTGGCGTATAGATTGCTTTCGATTGTCATAAGCCTGTAAAACTTGCTAAACGCCTCGCCCCGTTCCGGGCCAGCAGGCATAGCACGAGCTTTTGCTAGTTGCTCTCTTGTTTCGTCTGACACTTGACGTGCCGCTATAAGCCCAGCCAAGACTTTCTCGGCCACCTCTCCGTCGCCCGGCGAGCGCGCAAGCCAGTGCGCTACAATATTGTCTGTGCCCTGTTGCTCTGCCAGCTTGGTAAGCGCCTCGATGTTGAGGGTGCCGCGACGCTGCGCCTCAAACAAAGTTGAGTTGGCGTCTTTTACTTGTGAGAGATGCTGGCCCACATCATAGGCGTCCAAGTTGTCTCCAACGCGCACGACGTTCAGACCTTTGGTGTATTCGCCGCCGACGGCTTCCATCAGGTCTGCAACTTCTTCTGTCGTTGCCTCACGCACGACAAGCTGGCCGTCAACTTCTTGAATTGGCTTGTCAGCGAGAGGCGGCAAAACATTCTTCTCGGCTTCGACAATGCGCTTCTCGTCGGGTATCAAGCGTTTGGCCGCGCTCATAACAACATCTTTTAGGCCGGCGACCTGTACGCCTTCAGGCTCGACGTGAGGCGGCAAGTCGCCACTAGCTTCCGCAAGATCAGTCGCAAACTGTTGCGCCTCTGTCGGTTCCGCAACCGGCGTCTCTGTTTGCTCAAAGTTCAAAGAATGTTGCTCTTCGTCCAACGCGACCTTGTCAAGTCGTTGCTCTAGGCTGTCCTTAGAGATTGCCATTTGCTTCCTCTTTTGGTCTTACTGCGGCAGCCGCCCCCGCCGTCGCCGGGACAGCAAACAACGGCAGACCCTCTTGAGCTGTCTTTTTGGTTTTGTCTGTAATCCGCAAAGCCAGTGTTTCTTGTGGTTGGCCGTCAATATTTACGCTAATGGTTTCAACATCAACATTTTTATCTAAGGTCTTTGCAATCTTTTTTGTCACTTTCGGCAACACCTTGTCATAGTAAGTTTGCAAACCTTTGTCGCCCCAGCGATTAACCTGAACCTCGCCCGGCGTCCAAGCAATAAAGTCGTAGCCCTCGTCGGCAGCTTTGCGTATTAAGCGACGCAAAGTGACTTCTGTAAACTTCTCAGTCGTGCCAACCACAGGGCCTTCGGGCACCCCGATTGTTTTAGGCGCTATTTTCTTTTCATACTCAATGGCCTCTTCTGCCTGCTTTCTTGTAGCAAATTCTTTTTCGCCACGAACAAATGTTATTGGTGGTTTCATTTTCTCAAAAGGAATGTCGCTATATTTTTCATATCCTTTTATGTCGTACACCACAAAGAAAGGTTTACCTGACGGGTCGATTTGTACAATTTCAAATTTTTTGTCTTTTGCACCAAAACCTTGGCGGCGCCCCATTTGCGCCCAGTCGCTTTGTATTTCTTCGATGTAAAGAACTTTGCCAACATCATCAGAATTAGCCTCAGTTGTAATAAATCTCCCATCCTCTGTGAAGCGGCCTGCCTCCCGGTCACTCAAACGAGCGTGTGCGACAACATCGTCTTCAACCCAGTGAGGCGACCGCATACCCTCATCTTGGGCAAGGGATCGTTTCCGCTGTAAGTTTAGTTGTGTAAATTCATCATACTCTGCTTCTGACAGCGCATCAAACGCATTAACTGCAATCTGACTAGGGCGACTTTCTTTTTCTGCGTTTACCTTATCTCCAAGCTCTTGGAACCTTGCTTCTTGCGCCTCTGTTAATTTAAACGACGGGTCGCCTTTATATTCAGGGTTGGTCAGCAACACCTCGCGGTAATTTTCTGCGCCGGGCTGGGTATACTCACTATATTGCGTCTGATCCATGAGGCTATCCTCAAGAAGGTCGCGGTCCATAGCGTCGGCCTGAATTTGCACTTGCGCCTCGTTCAAGGAGTAAACCGGTTCGCCTCTATAACTGACATCCTCGCCTTTATAAGTGAGATAGTAACCAGTGTCGTCATTGCCATAGATGCGGTAGCCCTCAAGCGCACCCTCGCCGTCAATTTGATAGAATGGGTTTTCGCGGTACAATGCTTCAGCCTGTATATCAAGTTCTGCGTCAACTTCTCGTCCAATATTTTCCAAGTCTACTTCAGGATATTTTGCTTGCAATGACCCCAAGATTTCTTGACTTGCGCCAGTGCGTATTCGGCGCTGGGCGTCCAGTAAATCGTTATAAGCATCTATGTGCATAGGAATGTCATCTTGCTCCACCCCTAGCCTTCTAAAAGCACCCTCTAAGTAATAGTCTATATCGCCGTCTATCATATCCCGTTTATACTTAATTTCTTCTTCGTCGTGTACGAATTTCGCCTCAGAAAAACTTTTATGCGTTTCCGGGTTTAGTGTGCCGCCCTCATATGTAATCTCTTCCAATCTAACCTTATTGTCTTCGATGAAGTCCATGACTTCTTGTTTGGTGAGCTTGGGGTTCTTATCCAAAAACTCGTCCAGCCCTGTCCACTTCAACTCGTCTGGTTTGACGCCAGCATTAAGCATCTGTCCCTTTAGTTGCGGCCCTGTAAATTTTTCTTGTTTAAGATTGTCAACAAACTCTTGGGCTCGGCTGTAAAAGCCCAGCTCGTCTTGTTTGCGTGCTGGTGGTGGCGGTGGCGTTGGCTCTTGCTTTGCGCGCGCACGCATAAACTCGTCTGCGTTAATGATGTCCATATCATCTAAGCCGGGCTCAACACTTTCAGACGCGCGCTTCTCGCCGCCAAGTTTTTTGATAAGCTCTCTGTCCTGATCTGTCAGCGCCTCAAGAACGGCAGGCGGCTGCATTGACATACGCTTATCCATCTTCATTTGCTTTTGCACGTCAGGCAACATAAGGCGCGCCACCTGACCAGCGCCAGCAATTAGCTCGTCTGCCGCCTTTGTGGGGTCAACCCCTGACATCAGGGTTGCGCCTACATTCTCGTCAAGCCGCGCTTGCGCCCGTTGCCCGGCGCGGTCTATCGCTCTCAAAGCTGGCGGCACTTGGCGTGCGCCCGCGACAGCAGCCGTGCCAACGCCGCCAAACTCTCCATATGTTCTGCTAACGTCGGCAGCAACTTTTGCTTTGTCGCTGAAGACTTCGGGCAAGTTTTCGTCAAAGAATTGTTTGACGCGGCCAGAGCCATACTGTTCAGACATGTCGCTCAATATAGTAAGAGCCTGCGCAACGTCGCCTTGATTATAGTAGTCGACTGCGGCATTGCCGATGGCAACCAAGTCCCCCGGCAGGCCAACTGTGGCGGCTGTTGCGCCCTGCACCAAACCTGACGCGCCCGCAGCCAAAGCCTCTGGCAACTCTTCAAGCGCCTCGCCAACAGTGCCCATATCAATGTCGCCTTCTGGCGTTATCGTTACTGGCGGCGGCGGCACCTGTTGAACCAAGAGCATACCATCGTCGTTGCGGTATAGTTCTGCATCAATGCCAAGCTCGGCCAGCTCTCTTGATCTCATAAACTCTTCTTTAAAGCTGGTCATTTTTGCGCCGCATCTAATTCGTCAAGGAGATCCTGAATTTTAGCTTTAATATTTTCAGACGCCTTGTCACTGGCAATAAATCTTCTAAGGTTTTGAATATTTGGCTCGCCCGGAAAGTCTCTTCCCTCTGAGGATTTTAGTGTCTCCGCACGTTCCAGCAATTCATCCCTAATTTCCGACACAGGGCGTGACTGGCCTTTAAGATATTCTTCAGCCCACTGCACTCTATCCAAGGCCGGGTCTTTCTTAATTGCTTGCAGCAACTTGCTTTGGAATGCTGTCAGCTTTTTTGTTTTTTCTGCTGCCGGGTCTAGAACAATGCCGTCGGGCACCGCAAACTTTTCGCGTGCCATAGCTATCGCAATTTTGTAGTCGTCGTCTCGCTGGCTGTCGATAGCATCATAAAGGGATTTCTGCTCAGTCTGAGACAGAAACTGCGCATTATCAACGATGTCCCGTTCAGTAAGGCGCCCAGCAAAATGAAGAATTTGCAACCTTGCCAAAACGTCAGGCACAGTCTTGTTTTCTTGGTAAATCGTCGCGTCCATTATTTGTTCATGAGCGTTTGGGTCTAGCTGTCTAAGCGAAGCCATTTGCTTTTCAAACTCTTCCGTGTTGCCATTTAAGTGAGCAATGTGCGCTAATCTTCCCGTCTCAGCAGCTTGATGATTTCTCTTTTTCTCTAGTGCCTCGTCGAGTGCAATGCTCGCCTCTTCAAGCTCTGCGGCGGCTTTGCCAGACTTCACCATCATGTTTATTCTTTCGACATCATCAAGTGACTCGTAAATTAGCTTGATGTTTGGATCATCTATTTCACCAGTCAAGAATTGTTGACTGTGTGTAGGGTTTGCCATCATCCAGTCAACAACTTGCGCGCTAATTGCTTCGTCAACCGCTTCGTCAAACTTAGTCGAGGAGCCGCCTCTTTCTGTAGCAGTCAAAAGATGCAGCCCCATAATCTCTTCGCGTTTTGCTGCAAGCTGGTCGAACACAGTGCGCACCGTCCCGTCCTCACCTACAGATGCGCCCGCTGCCATTATTTCCGGGATGCCCTCAATAATACTTTGCGCCGTGGCAAGTTGCGCCGCCCTGTCTTGCTCTGTTTGCAGTTTGACTGCTTCGGCCAAATGCGCACGCAAAGACGTGTTGCCCTCCACAGACATCGCCGCCTTGAACTTTGCGCCGACGCTGGGCTGCAAGTCGGCCAGTGTCGTTGCGTAGCCATTGATGACGGCGTTTACCTTGTTTGCAAAGTCTTCCGCAGGGAGCAACCTATTTTCCGGGTCTTGGCGCAGGAGCGTGATTTCGTTACGCGCTGCGGTGGACATCGTGTTGTAAACAACGTCTAAAGCCGCAGCTCGCGCAATAGTGCCTGTCGGCAAATCAAGTTCTGCGCCAGTTTTCTGCGCGTCCTCGATCTGCTGTGCTGTCGGCGCATTTTCAACGCCATACTCAACGGCCTCAAGTTTGGCATACTCAAACGCAAAATCATTTATTTTGTCGAGCGCGCCTGCAATAGCAGTAGAAGCTGACGCCTGCGCGCGCGCAGTGGCCGCGTAATCAACGCGCGGCACTTGCGCAATGCGGGCGCCTAGTGGCCTGTATCTGGGAAGTCTCTCTACCATTATGCGGGCATCGCCTGTTTCGTCATAGCCACGCCAGCAGCTATTGTGCCAAGTGCCTGCGCGTTAGCCTGTAGTCGTGCGGCCCGGCCTTGTATGAGATATTGTTTGGCCTGTAGCTCTCCACCCTCCAAGGCCAATATCTGATTGTCCTTGATGGTGTACAACTCATTGACCCCGGTAGCCAGCGCATAGGTTTGCAACGTGTCTGGGTTGCCGGAGAAAGCGTCAATACCGCCAGCGCCAGATCGCGCCACAATGGTGGCCTGTGTCGCCAAGATGTTTTTCATAACATCGAGGCTTTGCTGCCGGTACTGCAAAGACGCTTGGCGCGCTTCGATGCGTGCCTGCGTTGCCTGCATTGCATAACCTCTGGCGGCTTGCTTGCCAGCCCTGTACTGCATAGATGCGGTCGCGGCTGTAAGCCCCCCAACCGCTATTGCTGCTACATATTGACCCATATCACTGCCCCGCACTCACTTTGTAATCAATGCCCAACAGCGTCATTTTAAGTGGCACTGTTTGACCGATTGTAATTTGCCCATCGAAAGTATAGCCCAAAATTCCGTGTAGTGTCTTGATGCCTGTGAACTCGTCGACATCGTCATCCAAAACGCTTGCGCCGAAGTTTCTAAATGCCACCTCTTTGCCATTGATAGTCAAAGCCTGCGTTTCAAACAGCTCGGCGTTCACCTCAAAGATGCGCTTCTTAAAGCCCTTGAGGGAGCCACTGGCAAGGCGCGGCTCGACCGGCAGGGTCTTGACCTCTGGTGTAAAGTTTAGACCTATTTGAAAACTCGACGCAGCCGCACCAGCAAACGTAATTGTAAACGGCGAAGCCGGGACAGTTTGATCTGCCTCCACAATTCCATCTCTAACAATCTTGACAGTCGCGGCTTGCAGATGATCCATAGTCGTTGAAGATGCGGCACCGCCCGTTTTGGCGCTGTCCAGCAAAACTGTGCTGTCAAATAGCTCAGTATAATAAACGACACTGCTATTAACAGTGCGCTTGACCACAACGTATATATCACTGACATCAACACCGACATTGACAAACTCTCCGTCCGTTGTCCATTCGCTAGGCGCAATCACCTGTTGTGAACGCAAGATGGTATAGCAAGCAATGCTGCCATCTGTGCCGTTCACTATCAAAAGCCGGTCGCCTTCGTCTGTGCTGGTCGACCGGCGCACAGCCATCTCGGTGGGCGACTTGAGCAAATGAGACGAAAGCAGGCTGATTTTAGCAGACGTGTATGCCTGCACCGTGTCATTGTAGATGAACTCTTGCAGAGCTTTTCCCTGACGCTGAACGAACAAGGTTGACCCGTCCAAGTTTTGAACACGAATACCCGGCTTGGCTCCAAAACTTGTCTGTGCCTTTACAATGAGATTGCTTGGCGTTATAGGGTCATCAAAACCCTGCGGCACATAGAACTCACCGCCCGACGTAAATATCTGCAAGTGCGTGCCAGAGTACATGTCCAAGATTGCGTTAAATGTGCCGGTGTCCATCGTTGCTTCGACCGCCGCATCATCCAAAGCCTCTCCCGGATCAAAGTTGAAAAAGTCGCCGACGCGCGAACCAAAGATGGTTGATGGTCGGGTTGACGTGCCGCCAAAATATAAACGGCCTTCGTGGAATGTCACGGCTTTTGGATAGCCGCGCGTGGACGACCAAGTCAGCTCGTAACCCGTTTCCAGCTCCCAGCTTGCCGGTGTGATGTCTGTGGTGTCGAACAATGGCACCTCAGCAAAGCACTCCAAGACGCTATTGCTTACCTTGCGCACAACCCGCAAGCGACCAAACGGCTGGACGTTTATGTATTGGTTTTCGTAAGTTGCCGCGCTCGATGTAAAGATGGCTCTAGCCGCGCTGCTTTGTATTGCCTTAAAACGTATATTGCCAGACGCCGAGCTGACTTCAATGTGGTCATAGCTTACGCTATTGAAAGGCGACGTTCCTGCCTGCGTGCTAATTGAAAAAGCAAAGTATGGAGCAAAGTCAAAACTAATTGTGCTAGCCGTCCAACTGCTATCGTTTGCGCCTCTAACAATTTTTGTAGGCGGCAGACTGCCATGCACCACAATCAGCGTGTCTGCTGATTGTATCCAGTTCATCTCTGGCAAAATAGAGGCGGTAAGAGACGACACGGTCAAAAAATTGTTGCCGCTGCTGTTAATATTCGTANCTAGCGCGCCGTCTTTGTAAACGTACATTTTTCCCGGCGTAAACACCAGCATGTAACTGTCATCGACGCTAAACTCAAAAGGCACCATACGCACCGCGTCTGCTGCACCGCTGTCGAGCTGGTGTATGAACTTGGTGCCGGGCCGACGCTTGGCGCCGCCCTGTGGTTGAATTGTGACGTTTCTTGCGGTTGTCAGGCCAGAGCTATATTGCTGCAAGTCTGTGCGGGCGCGCAGCTTTGGGTCTAGCTCGCCAGCCGTAAAATCATTCTGTATTTGGATGACCCGGCTCATCCGCGAATGTCCGAGATTGGAAACTCCTGTATGACCTGTGCCGGTCTATCAGCTCCGTCAATGTTGATTGCAACACGAACCAGACCGCCCCGCATGTTTTCCGATGGCGCGCCGTAGGCTTGCTGGTGGTAATACTGTGCCTTGGTTATCTGATCTGTAATCGGTTCTGCAAATTCAGCAGCCAGCGATGTGCGCAACAGGCGCACAAAGTAGGGCGGGAAAACAGACGGGTCTGGCTGAAACTGGTAGTCAATCCAAACCTCTTCTAGGTTTGTAAACAAGCCGTCAGAATATATTTCAAAATCTCGTACCGGCAGGCCGCCGACTGCGCTGGTGCTAAACACAGCCTTTGGGTTGCCTAGCATGTCTCCGGGGAGCTGGTACTTGTACTTCCATTCGTTGATCGGGGTGTCAGAAAGACGCGATAATTTTACTTTTTTAACAGACCAAGAGTATGCGTATTGCATAAGTAACGTGTCTTGCACGTCGTCATAGAGGCGGTCTGCGACTTGGGCTTCGTCTGTTCCGTCAGAAAAACTGGACAGCGGTGTCGCACCCAACATGATCAATGCGTCAGAACAGATTGATAATTTGGTGTCGCCAGCAGCCATCTATGCCTCCAAGTTTGGATGGGGGCGGCGCAAGCCACCCCCAGCCTAATTTAGTCACTGTCAGAGACAGCGCCGACGGTAGTGCCATCGGATATGTCTACAACACCGCTGGCATTCGATACAACAATGTGCATCGTCACCGTGCGGGTGCCGCCAGTCGCGCCATGCACAATAATCATGTCGCCCACCACCAAGGTGTCCGATAGATCATTGAAATAGCCTGAAGCGTCTACGGCTGTGTGTGCCTCAGTCGTTGTGTACACATACAAAGCTGGCGTGTTGCCTGCTTTGGATTGTCCACCGAGAGGCGAAAAGTCAGCTAGTACAAAAGCCATGATGTTTCTCCTTACTCGGTTGAGGAGACTTTAACGATACCATCGTCGTCAATCGCCACGGCGCCAGCCGAGAACATTGATGAAACGAGGAACGAAGTCTTTTCTGCAACGTAATTAATCTCAGAGCGTTGGTTCATACCAATGCCCAGACCTACTGCGTCGCGGTGGAAAAAGAAGTTAGTCCGGGTTGACGGTAGCGGAAGACCACCCTCGTCGCGGTCGCCGATCGTTACGAACTTGAACCCAAGGAAGGTGTCAATTTCGCCGGTCGACAGAGCCTTGACGGTGGCAAAGTCTGCGCTGGTCAATTCGGTTTCGTCCAGCAGAGCTGACAAGCCGTTTGCATGGATGATAGCGCAGCGACCTTCAGCCGGTACGTTTTTCGTGTCCAATGCTTTTTTGGCTGCCAACAGTTTTGCAAGGTTCAGGTTTGTGCCTGAGCCACCAACGGTGGTCGCAACAGTCGACGGGCTGGATGCAGCATTCAGGGCGTCAATGACGAGCTGATCCATGCGACGACCAATAGCGTTGCCAACAACCTGAACAAGCTCACGACGCTCGTCAAAGTTGACTTTCTGCTGTTGGAAAATATCGGAATATTCCGCAGCAATGAAGTCCGACATAGTGGCGGTGACTTGTGAGTAAGTCACGTTCAGCGGAGTTACATCTGCTTGCGGAACGCGAACAGTGGCAGTTCCCTTACCAATTTTGGGGAACTTCACCTGATTGCCTTCGACATTTGTTCGCTCACGAGTGACACCGGCAAGGGCGCGTGCGCCTTGATATGCCTGATGGACTTCCGCATCGAACAACTGAACGAAAGCGTTTGAAATGCCTATTGCCATTTCAGGTTCCTTTCAGATTAAGTTTTATACAAGTCGTCTCAGGTATCCGTTGCCGGGCTGATACTTGGGCGCTCACGCTGCGCCCCGGAGCGGGTCTGCCGGGCCCAAAGGTTGTCCGTCAAAAAAAGAATATATAAAACCGGCAGGGATGTAAACACACCCCTGCCGTAGTTTTTTAATTAGACGGGTCGCCGTTTCCATAAACATTGACAAACGCTGCTTCAACCTTGGCGCGGAATGCCGGGTCAGTCTGATAGCGCGGGTCGGATACCATAGACGTAAGCTCTTCTTTTGAAGGTGCGCCCTCTGGCACGCCCACATTCACCGGAACAGTCTGATCGCCATAGTAGCTGCGTATCTTTTGCAAAGCCCGAAGACCTTGCGCGGTGCCGCCCATAATCTTGAACTCTTCAAAATCATCCTCGCCCCACACGCCCTTGCGAACAAGGCTTGACGCCCAATCCGTCATTGACTTGATAGTGGCGTCGGCATTGGCACCCAGCTTTTGGTATTCTTGTTCGGCAGACACACGCTCTTCCTGTTCAATCTCTCCGGCCATTTCAATAAACTGCCGCCCCAAATCCTCAAACGCAGATTGGCTTATGCCGTTTTCTTTTGACCAGCTAACAAATGTCTCAAGCAGCGGGTCTTCGACCTCGACGCTTGCCTCAGTAAAAATTTTAGTATCGTAGCTGTCGGGAGCTTTGTGCTTGCCTTGCGAAAACTTCTTTTGCAACTCGCCGTAAGACTTGGCTAGGTTTTCCAAATCCGGGCCGTCATCGCCCCAGAATTTTTCTGGATACCACTCTGGACGCTCGAAATCTATTTCCTCGTCTTCAGCGGCAATCGTAAGGTCGTCGATAGATGGCTCAGTGTCTGCCTGTTGATGGGGAATGGTGGTTTCTTCTTGCTGTTGGTTATCGTCGCTTTCAACGGTAGCTTCGGCCAACAGCCCTTCAGTTTCACTCATAGTTCTGATGCTCTCTTAATACGGCGCTCAATTTCGCGCACTAGTGAGTTTTGGCCTTCGCGGGCAAACCCGTGCGAAGCGTCTTCGCCCGGATACCACGTCGGCTGTTCAATCGTCAGCGACCGCAAGTGTGTTAAAAGTTCTTGCCCATCGTCGCTGCCGAACACACGCAAGTATAGTCGGTCGATATCGTCCTGATTATCTTGCTGTGTAAGTCGCAGCTCTGGCTGCACTAGGTTCAGGCTTTCCCAGCCTTCGATTGTTTCTGACATTGTCTATAAAGTCTCTTGCGGCTCTTCGGTGGGTAGCGCGCCGCCACCCTCTGCCTGCATTGCTATCTCAGCAGCCTGCGCTGCTTGCTCCAAAATTTGTTCGCGCTCTTGTGGCGTGGTTCTCAGGTCGGCGGGCACGCCGAGCTTGTCAGCAACGTAGTCAGATATGCTGTCCGTCTTGACTGCAATCTGACCCTGTGGGCCAAGGGCAGAAGATAGCTGCACCCACTGCATGATTTTCTCGATGTCGCCCATATTCTGTGCCTGCGCTATTGGAGACACTGGCGTAACCTTGACCTCAAGGCCATTGACCCGCAAAGGCAGCTCAATCAATCCACGCTCGTCCATAACGTACAGAATGCGCGCAACCATAGGGATCATCGTCTCATTAATAAGCCGACCAAACGCGGACCCCAAATTTTGTGACAGTTCTTTCATACGCTCGGCAACCTCAGTTGCCGAACGCGCCGACATATTGTCGGGCGGCAACGTATCATCAAGCATGATTTTTTTAACGTTGATGCGTAAATCGTTAATGACAATCTGACTGACATTGAAGTCGCCGGAGCGTGGTAGCTGACGCAAGCTCTCACCCTGCGGACCGCCGTTACGCGCCACGGGTATGATCGCGCCGGGGGCGATGCGTATGGTTTGCGGGTTCAGCACGCCGTCGTCTGCGGCGGTGTACACACCGGCGATAGACAGCGACGCATTCTTGAGCAGCAGCTCAAGTGTTTTGTTTAGCGTCTTGATGTCGGGTATAGCTGTAACCAATGGCCCGCGTCCGTATACTTCACCGGCGACTTTCATGTATCGCGCCACAATCCAAGGGCTAGATTTCATGCGACGCATTAAAAGCTGGTTTTTGCCTTCAGGCCAGATAACGTGGTAGCAGAAGTCGCCCTCGTTTGGCATGTACAACGTAGCCTCAACCAAGTCTATTTCTTCGGTCGGCTTGTCCTCAATCATGCGTTGCAACCGAGGCGGTATCTCAGCGTCGGGCCAGTGTTGCGATATAGCTTCGCCCTTCATCTTCATGCGCCTGTAGACGTTGTCCACTTTCCCGTATGCACCCTCTTCAATAGCAACCAAGTATTGTGGCACTGCCGTAAATCGGATCGGCGTCAGGTCATCGCCGGGCTGTATCAACATGACGGCTGTGCCCACCGCGAGGTCGAGCAAGAACTCACCCATCGCTAGGTCAAAGTTTGTCTGGCGCAAAAGCGCAAACATTTTGTCTGCATAGATATCCAAAGCCATCTGCGCTTCCATCCGGCGATCTTCTGGAATATCAGGGCCAGGCTCAAGGCGGCACCATTGCCCGTATGCCGGGAACAGACCAGCTTGCAAACGATTGGCAAACCGCTGCGTCGCATTTATTGCAGTGCTATCGAAAACACGCGATAGCTTGTTCTGTCCGGGCGCGCCGTTGCCTTCATAATAACCATCATACAGGTTGCGCTGCGGCAGGGCGAACTCGTAGCAGTCTTCGTAAATCTGCCGCCAGTTGTCTTTGCGGCGCTGCGCGACCGCGTGACGTTTCATAATTTCTTCAACGCTATGCACTGGCTTCGTTCCTCTTGCTTATTGCTGCGGCTTTGCGTTTGGCATCCGCTTTGCTTGATGCTCCCCACGCGCGTAATGATAAAAGCAGGCGCGTGGGCTTGCCCTTGCTGTCGCGCTCCGGCCCCGGCATGTTGCCCATCCGCGCCAAGAAAGATGCTCGGCGCGGGTTATCGCCGGACTTGACCGGACGCTTGAGGTTCATGCCCTGCGCACGGGCAGAACGGCGACCGGCTTCATTCAAACCGCCCTTCGGGTTCTTTCCCTCTTTGCGCTGCCAAGCCGGTGTCTTAGCCATCTTTCTTCTTGCCTTTCAGGATGTCGGCATCAGCCTTGCGTGCCCCACCTTTTCCAGACACGAACGATTTAACTCGGCCCATCGCCCATTGATGCGCTGACACTTTCGGGCGGCTACCAGAAGAATAGTATGCGCCAAGGCCACGTTTGTAGACCTTCATTAGTTTGTCGTTACCGAAACGACTGGCACCCGGTATCTTGTCAAACTTAGCCACGCGCTCTCTCCTTGGATATCTTGTCCATCATTGCGCCGGTCAGCAAGCCGCGCTTGTAAAGTCGCCGGGTGCGTTTGATCTCTGCGCGCCGCTTGTCTGGGTCGCTTGCCCCAGCAACATATTTACGCGGCAGGCCAGACTTCTTGTCCTTCGGCACCTTTGCAAACTTGCGCATCAGCTAGGCTTTCTTTTTAGCCATTTTATATTTAGGGCCAGTGTTCTGAACGCGCCCGCCGCTTGCCTTTGCGTAAGCCTTGGCGCTCTTCATTCCGGCTTTTGAATATTGAAAGTGACGGGTTTTCCCATCCTTACCAGTAACTTTTGGCATTGTCCTCAGTTCCTTTCCAGTAGTTAATTATCCCAGCGTCCTTTGTTGCGTTCCGCTTTCGTCAGTGCGCCGAAGCCTTGAGGCAGACAGAAGCGAGCGTCGCCCAATTCGTCGGGCACGGCGGCGCGCGGCGCGGAGCCTCTCTTCACGAGGGGGTCGATCGCCGGGCTCTGAGGGCTTTCTTACTGGGCCATCTCGCCCCGGAATGTAAGCGTTTTTGAGTACAGCAAGCGGCTCAAAACTTGTTGGCGCGGCAGGCTTTTCAGCGGGCTGTTTAGCTGGCTTTTTAGCGGGCTGTTTGGCCGGCGACGTTGCTGGCTTTTCGGCATCCGCTTGAGCAGCTTGAGCAGCTTGAGCCTCTTTCAATTTGTCACCAATCCCACCAAAATTCATTTTAACTAATTGCTTTCCAAGCGCGGGTTGCACCATTCTCAATGCTGAACTCATAGCGTCACCTACCCCAATGTCCTTTTCTGGGTTTCATCTTCTATTGGCGCACCGAGGCGGCCATAACTCAACAACTGCCGACGGCCCATCCGACGAGCGCGACGGCGTGAAGCTCGCTCCCGCTCGTCGCGTGATGTCTCTTCGGCTTCGCGTTCTTTGCCAGTGTCCTCTGCCGCCTCTTCCGGTTTGGCCGCTTTCTGCGCGCGAGCCAAGTCAGCCTCTGTCGGGCCGTAAACAGCCTTCTCAACCTTGTCAGGCAAAATTTTCTTTGCGACCTTGCGAACTACTTTTTTGGCTTTGCCGCCCATTAGTATTCCCCCTTGAAAGGTTCGAGGCCGGCCATTGGCGTTTCTCGTTCTTCAGACAAAAGCAACCTCATACCACCACGCCGACGGGCGCGACGGCGTGCAGCAATCTGTTTGCGAGTTTCTTTTTCCTCGGCTTCAAGGCGTGCCTCTTGCCGGTCTTGCGCCTCCTTAATCGACGGATCAGGCGGCGGGGGTGCTGGCATCTTCGGCGTTTTAAATAGGAAGCTCATTTAGTAATTCCTCGACATCATAAGGTAATCGGTTTGGTCTGGGCCATACTTACGCATAACACCTTCCTGCGCAAATTTTAACGCATGAGCCCAGCGAACCGCAAGCAAATCTTTGGTGTTTACTGTCAAGTGAATGCGATGTAATCGCCTTTCGATAGCAATTAGATTAAAATAGCGCACTGTGCTGCGCGTTAGCGTCACAGTTAGGCCGACAACCATCTCGTCTGTAATCAACCAGCCCTCGCCAACACCCGGCCAAATCTCTTGCACGCCAAAGCAACAGAACGGCTTGCCTTTAAAAAAGGCAGTGTAGCAGTGCTTCTCCAATTCGTAGTTTTGCAGGCGCAAGTCAAAGTCTGGCAGCTCGACATAGGCCAACCGGTCAAACTTGCGTAAGTTCATCGCGCGCGGGTGATACCAACGAAACGGCATAAGCGTGACGTGCCTGTTTGTCAGAATACTGCTGAAGTCCATCAGAACACGCTGAACTCAGTCTTGGCCTGCAACTGCTTGAACTGTCCTCGACCGTTTGGGTTGCGGGTTAACATACGATGCTCACCGCCGCCTAGCATCAAATACCCATACGCATCACCGACGTGCGAATGCTCGTTCTTATTCGGCGCATCTTTGAACCTCTCATACCCGGCACCAACCGCCACACGCTTGAAGTGATAGCCGCCCGACAAAGACTTACGGGTGCGCACGCAATCACGCGACACAAGCAGGCCGGGCTTACCATCAATCAACCTGTTCATCGGCATAGCGCCAGCCTCGCGCCGAACCATAAAATCATTCGATGCTGTCGGCTGCGCACGCAAACCAAGCGTGCGCAAATGCTCAAATGCAGTCACCTCAAAAATCTCGTCACGCTTTGCGCCAGCCGGGTCGCCCCAGATAAACACCTCAGACTTAGGAAACTTCTGCTGTATGTCTGCCATCAAGTGATGCGCAAACCGCTCCAGTCCCATAGAGAACGCCACCAGCTCATGCACAACATGCCAGCGCCCATTGCGCATCTTCTGACCAAACACAGCCGCAGGGGTCAGGCCAAAGTCCAAACCAATATGCACAGGTAGGTCAGGCTCGATCTCAACCTCATACGACATAAGGCTGTCAGAGAACTCATGCCACACGGGTTTGCCGTCTTGCACATACACATATTTTGCACCAGCGTAGCACTGTATCCAGTCCAGCGTCTTGCCAGCCAACTGCTGCTCGTAATAACCCTTCGGCAAGTTCTGCACATTCTCAGCCTCGGCATTGTTCAGCCAATACTTGTTCGCCGCATATATTGCATCCTCATGCTCTTTCGTGCCCTCGACCACACCCCCCGGCTGCTTGTAAAACTTCCAAGGATACTTGCCGCGCACGGGGTTTTTCTCTGCCAACTCGTGCCACCAGTGGTCGCTGTCCATCGGGTTGGTAGACATCCACACGCCACGCCACGGGCACCCGCCGTGCTTCTTTGTCGGATAACGACCAACACGCGATGTCAAACCATCGACCACGGCTTTGGGCAGCTCACGCGCCTCGTCAACAAAGCCGCCGGTCAGTTCCAGCGACAGCAACTTGCGCACGTCGCGGGGCTGATCCAACGCCAAAAATATAACCTCGACATCCAAGCCTGCGGCACCATCGCGCGGCGGCAACTTGATATGGTGCGTGATCGGCGGCGACCAGCGCATCGCGCCCCAGACATTCTCAGGAAATATCTCTTGCCACGTCTTGATCGTGGTCGTGCGCAACTCAGGATATGAGTTGCGAATAACAGCAAAGCGCGAATACCTGACCCCATCGACCGGCGATGGCGGTTGCTTCACGGCGCGCAACATAACCTCGGCCAAAGACGCATACGTTTTGCCCGAACCAACCGGTCCCATCAAACCGCGCACAAAGCTCTCGTCGTTCAAAAATTTCCAAACAACAGGGCTTTGCGAAAAATCCAGACTAAGCCCTTGCAGGGCATCCAACCCGGATTGCCTTTTACGGCGCGGCGACCTGTCGGTTGCGCTACTCTTCCTTGCCAACTAAATCTCCGTCAACCACACGAAGCTCACTTATGTTTCCAAAAGACAAAGCCACATCATTTTCAAACTCCCAGAGCGTTGCGTTACATGCGCCACAGACAATCTCTTGACTGCCTTCGTAAACGCGACCGCGCGTATGCTCTCCGCAAAAGTCGCACTCAATAAAATCTTTATAAAAACGCACATAGGGCTTTGACTTCCGGTCGCTCAAACTAATCACTTTTGTCATCATCTCTTGTGCCCCCTTTGTCGGCTGTTTCGTAATATGTTGTCTCCGGGCCAGTCAGCTTTATGCCGATCATGCTAGGCCGCTGCTCGTCTGAGTTCGGCTCCAACAGGCCGCGATGTTTTGCCAACAGGCGCAACGCCGACAGCTTGTCGTGCATTTCAACCTCAATCTGGTTGCCGTGGGCATTCGGCGTCACCTTGACCCTTTTGATCGAGCGCCGGGCACGTGGAGACAGATTGTCAGACGCACATACGCCGACATTGCCCAGCTCGTCCCAGCTCAAAACGTCTGTAATCTCTCCCGACGCAATAGCCTCAAGCTCTTGTAGCACGGCCTCGCGCTTGTCCGGGTCTGCCGACGCCAGAGCTTCGCGCTGTTTCCGGGTGGTCATTTTATCTGCCATCAGAACACTCTGAACCTAATGCCGCATACCCTGCTAAATCAACCCAGCTATCTTCGTGGTCTGGAGATTGTACCAGTCGCGCCATCTTAACTCCAGCCATACATAGCGCCACCTGTGCCGCAGTAACCTCATGGCCGAATATCACAGTCCAGATGACAGCGATGCGCTCGTGGTTTTCATAGATCGAGCCATAGTCTTTGCCGCGTTTCTTAATAGTCTGGGCTGCGGCGGCCAGTGCAATATCAGCTTTCATTGGTTGCTCCAAAAATTTTGTGTGAACCCCCCATACGCATAGCGCAGGGGGCGGGGGGCAAGGGGTCGCCTGCGCAAAAAAGTGTACGCGGCTGGGCGCGTACAACAACAAACGTCGGTCTGTTCGTTGTACATCACAGCACCTCTGCAATGTCGGCGAAGGACGGCACCCCCTGCCTTGCCTGAAGCCTAGCGCGGCACACGGTCAGCGTGGCCTGCATCACTTGCTCGACTGTCACGCTCTCGTCTACCCGGCGCGCGTGGTTGACCACGTTGTCGACCAGCAACACTTGGCCGGTCGCCTGCTGCACGGCACGCACGAACCCGTGGGCGAGGGCTTCAGCGTGCGTGTGCATACACGGTTCTGCATCCCCCAGACCCCCTTCACTTTCAGGCACCTCGTCTTGGTCGCTGACGAGTTGCAAGGGCTTGGCGATGTGTACCTCTTCAAGACTGGGCAACGCCATATCCACTTCCCACAACACCTGATACCTGTTCGTCTTCCAGCCGGTCTTGGTCTTCTGGTAGTCCTTCGCCTCAAGCTGTCTCACATACTTCAGCTTCTTCAGCTTGCGCATTGACCTGTCGATGGACGTGCGCGACTTGAGGTCGGTCAGCTCCATCAGCGTAGCCATTGAAGGCCAGCACACACCGGCGCGATTAGTGAACGCACACAATGCCATCAGCACTCGTAGGTCAGTCTCTTTCAACTCACGGTCAGCAGCAGCCCGGAACGGACAAACGCTGTACGGTCGTTTGAACTCAGAAAGGGAGTTCGTCATCTTCCAGCTCCTCTGTCTTTCGCTTACGCACGTCAACGACTTCAGCACCGGGGAACGTATGCTTTGCCGTCGTCGCTAGTTTGAACTCTTCCCACCCGCACAGGACGCGGGCTATCTCGTCAATCGAATACACAACGATATCCCGATTGTCGCGTGCGGCTTTGTTCGCCTCGTCCCTCGTCTTGGCGATAGCCAGCACACGTCCGTCTGGCATCTGCGCTTCCCACACCTCACCGACCAGCTCTCCAAACCCGTTTGCCTCTGCCGCCTTGATCAGGTGCTTGTATCCCTTCAGCATCACCTCTGCTTCGCGTTGCACCTCAGACCCGACGTTTGCCTGTATCGCCGCATCAAGACGCTCACGCTGTTTATAAAACCTCTCACGCAAGCTGTGGTCTACCAGCTCTGGCAAGCGGTCAACGCCCCAACGATCCTCAATGTCTGTCACAGCCCTGTCTAGCTCAATCAACGCCGATTGCAGCTTCCGGTGGTTTACCGACCCGGTCGGAGCCATGTCCTTTTCAATACCCCTGTCTGGCTTACGCATCAATGCACCCCTGCTCTACCTTTTTAATTACCTCGCCAATCTGCTGTGCAATTTGTGGGACAATCGCATTGCCTAGTCCGGTAAGTCTGTCCACTCGGCGGGGTATCCCATCAGCCACTCGACCCACTGGGGGTTCAAACTCCCACCAGCGTGTCCAGCTAGCTTGCTCTTCTCTTTGATCTTCTGGTAGTCGGTGTTGTCCCCGCTGTCCTTGTGATCCCGTGCCGTTGGTGTCGGCCACATCTTCGTCATTCGGGCTGGCTCCAAGCTCCCCCCTATCATTGACTCGGCTTCCTCTCGCGTCACCTCCCCTGCGTAGACTTTCTGTCGCATCTGTCTGATGCTGCCCTCTGACCTTGCTTGGCTTGCTGTCGGTGTCGGCCACATTCTCGTCGGGTTGTCCGACAGGCTGTCGTTTACCGCCGCACCCGTGTTCCACCCGTGCTTGCCATTCTTGTGACTTGGTGCCACTCCAGTGCCGCCCGTCATTGCTGTCGGTGTCGGCCACATTGCCAGTGTCTCCTCGCTCACCTGTTCTCTCAGATTGCTTGGACGCTTTCTTCCCTTTCGATGCCCCGCTTGCATCTTCTTTGTGCTTTCCTCTGATCGCTGTGGAAGGTGATCCATCGTGTTGGGCGTTGCCCACATCCAGCCACTGTTCATGCTGGGAGCCATCTGGTTCGCTGTGGCTGTTGGAGTGTGCAATAATCCAGACCCGGTTTCGTCTATGGGGGGCGCCGACACCGCAAGCTGGAACAACAAACGCTTGTGTGGAGTAGCCAATGGCTTCCAAGTCAGATAGCACTTGGTCGAGACCCATTGAGACGTGGCCATAAACATTCTCGAAAACGCACCAAGTGGGTCGCTTTGCTTTAATAATGGTAAATATTTCTGGCCAGATGTGCCGGTCATCTTCTGCGCCTCTGCGCTGCCCGGCAACACTGAATGGCTGGCAGGGATAGCCGGCTGTGAGGATGTCACAGTCTGGAACAAGTCTTTCTGGGTCATTTGATAACTCCTTTACATCTTCAGCAATCGGCACATCAGGCCAATGCTTTTTCAGCACACGGCGGCTCCAAGGCTCAATGTCGCAAAACAAAACCGGCTTAGATAAACCAGCCCATTGGAACCCTAGTGCAAAACCGCCAATGCCTGAACATAAATCAACGTGACGCATTAATCACTCCCGACATGTGATGTGATTTGTGAACCCCTATAGGGGGTTTCACATCACACACACAAAATGTGATCGTCACATCATGTGTGAAAACTTGCAGTTTAAAATCACACATTTCAACTTAACCCTCTGTTTACAATGACCATACCATCATCAATGAAAATCACACGTTTGGACTGCAATGCAGCTCTTGCATCACGGCGCTTGCCCGGCGTCAGGTCTGGAGTTTTCACACGGTGGTCAGCCTTCCAGATGTCAATTCTACACCTGTCAGAGCCCTCTTTCGCAAGCACATCATGCAAACTATCCAGCGCAATCTGCTGGGTTGTTGTCAGCTTTGCTCGACGCTTGTCTTGCCGCTCACCCTCAGTGCGTTGAATGATTAGAGAGCTGTCACCCAGCATTGCAATCGGGATCATATCGAACTGCATGTCTTCAAACGGCTCTGCGTCCTTTTGCTTCTCGCATTGAAGCAACAGGCCATTGTCCTCTTTCTTGACCCGCAGGGCAGCGTCACAGCCGCCCAGAAGCGCCGTAGACCCTCTCATGCCCCTTGTGGCGTCTTTCCCGGCGTGATGTACACCTATCACAGCGCCGTCGATATGGCGCTGTACGGCGTTGCAAGCGGTCACAAAGGCCGACATATCAGAGCTGGAGTTCTCGTCACCCAGCAGGCTACGCGCCACCGTGTCGATGATGCACAGGCTGAAGTCCTGTTGCAGGCTGTCAATGGTGCGCAACAGCTTCTCGACTTGGTCTTGCTCTGTCATATGCACAGCGATTGGCAACACAAACATCGGCGCGTCTGCCTCAATGCCGACGTGTTTTTGCCACGCCTTGACACGCTTGCCAAGGCCGCCAACGCCTTCGCCGGCAATGTACAGCACCGCGCCTTGTTGCACGAATGACCCGTGCCACGGACGGCCATACGCAACGGACAGGGCTATGTCCAGCGACAGAAAACTTTTGCCCACGCCGGGTTCGCCATAGATGACCCCGAACCCAAACTCGGTGAGCAGGCCATCGACGAGCCACTTGGGTGGCGGCATGTTACGCAAGTACGAAAGATTGTAGGTTGGGAACACGTCTGGCATGTCCGTCTCGGCCACCTCGGTTGTCACCTCGCTGGCCTCTGTGACGACTTCGGTGCCTGACACAAGCTGACGCAGATCATCGACCGTGTTGCCATTGCTGAACCAGTCGTACACGTCTTGCTTGTCGGACAGCCCCGGCAGATCAATGCGTTTGATCTCGCCGGCCACGTCGACCAGATGGCTTGTCACGACATCTGCGTGCTTCTGCCCCGCTTCATCGGCGTCGGGCAAAATGACAACGCGCCGCCCGTCGAAGAACTTGTTGAGTTCTGCCTTCCACTTTCCAGCACCGCCGTGCGAGGTTGTAGCGACGGCTCCCAGTTCGATCAATTTGTCTGCGCATTTCTCACCCTCAACCACGAAAATAGTTTTGTCTGGGCGCGACAGGATGCCGTGAAGATTGTACGGCAGCGCCTCGACGCCCTTCATGTTGTACACCCAGTCGCCATTGCCATCGGGCCTGCGCTGTTTGAATGTCTTTGGCTCGTATCGCAACACCTGATAGCGAAGCTCGCCCTGCGCATCAACGTAGTTGTAGCACTTGCTCAAGAACTGAGCTGGGCTCATGCGTTTTTGCGTTTGCTTGGCTATCCCGAACTTGCGTTCCAGCACGTCTGGGATGCCGACCAGTTGCGCGCCCTCGTTCTGACGCACGAGATCAACGACCCCGCCACCGACATTGTTCTCGAAGTCGAACCAAGTGCCCTTGCGCAAGTCAACTTCCTTTGACCCGCGATTGCCCCAGCGTAGCGTGTGGCCGCGCCGTTCTTTTGGCTCACCCCAGTAATGCTTGGCGACTGTCTCGATGTGAGCCCCAATGTTGTTTGTCATGTTTTGTCTCCCGAAAAAAAATGGGGTGCGGCTGTACCTGACCGCACCCCAAGACGCTCAATCAAAAAGCGGGTCGTCCCCACCCACTTCCTCTTGGACTGGCTCGGCTTCGGGAGTACCGCCCTCGTCCTTGGCGTCGAACTCATAGTCAACCCACTTTGTAATCTTCCAGACCGGGGCTTTGTAGACCTTGTCACCCTTTGGAGATTTTGAAAGCACGCGCTCCGTGCCGGTGATTTGCACGACAGGAACCTTGCCTTTGTGTTTCGATTGCAAGCCCTCAAACTCTGTGTGTAGGGCGTCCATGACCCGGACAACTGTTTTGGCTTGATGGCTGAACTCGCGCAGCCCAAGCTCTTTGTTGGCAATCTTTACCCGAAAGCCTTGGTTGTGCTTGGATGTTGGACGCTCTGGCATTGGCTCTCCCAGCTTCGCCATTTCAAAGCTAGGCCCGCCGCCCTCAAACGATATCCAACCGACCTCGATGTTGCCCAAGTCCATTATGATTTCCATTGGAAACGCAAGCTCTTGCTCTTCCTTGTCCCATGTCCCATCGGCTGTCTGGAACCTGTCGACACGCACAAAGTCTCCGCTTTGCGCGCTGTATTTTATTATCGGCAAGATATCTCCAGCCGACTTGGTTTCAGTTTGTAATCCTAGTGCCATGCTTTCATTCCTTTCATGCTTTTCTAGGTTAGGTTTGCGGTTTCGTCATCAAGCCATTCTGCAATCAGCATCAGGCCGCCAGACCACGTCAGAGCCACTGGCTCAAATCTACTTTCAGTGCAGCCCCAGTCTTCGTTGATTGCAACGATTGGAAAAACCCAACGAATTGGGTGGCGATCATATTTGTAAACGAGGCAGGGCATATAATCTTCTTCAATGGCCGAACAGACTTGAGCCCACCAGTTGTCCTTGTACCAAGTCCCGGCGCCGTTGCTTGCGTAACGCTTGCACTCTATTTGAAAGGGCGGCAACAGAATGTCAGAACAATTTGCGGTTTGATACTGTTCCAAGTTACGTCGCAGGGGCGTGGACAGCCCCAGCTCTTCTGTCAGCTCTTTGGCCACCCACCGTTCAAAGGCCGCACCTTTATTGCGTTGTGACGCTCCCATCAGGTCACGCGCCGGGCGGCCTCTACAAGCCGGTCTAGCTTGTCGCCCCGGCGCTCAAAGCGTTTGTCTAGCTCCGTGGCAAGAATGTCATCGGCTAAAGCGGCCATTGATCTGTGGGCGCTACTCTTCAGTTCAAGTTTCAATGCGTCGACTGTTGATTGCCGCAGACGCAAAAGGGTTGGTTTTGTTTCGCTCATAAAAAATATATTAGAGGTATTGCATTTTGATATAAAATAGATAATGTATAGATTATCAATAGAGAGATAAGGAAAACATTGATGCTTAAGTTGAAAAAAATTAAATCGTCCGAATTGATCGGCGAACGCTCTGGCTTTGAAAAATCACGCTGGACTGTTGCCGGTTACGAAAATGTTACAATCCGCGAGTTTGCCGGGATGTGGATTGCCCATGACAACCACACCGGGTTGGTCATTGATTGTGCCAACACCCGGAAAGAGNTGGTCGCGGTTTTGGAAACTAAACTGCCTCAGAGAGATAAGGAGAATATTGATGCTTAAATTGAAAAAAAATAAATCGTCTGAAAAACTTGGCAAGCGCTTTGGCAACACAGGCTTTGGCTCTAAAAGAGTAACTTGGACTGTTGTCGGTTACGAAAATGTTACGATCCGACAGTTTGCTGGTATGTGGATTGCCCATTACAACCACACCGGGTTGATCATTGATTGTGCCAATTCTCGGAAAGAGCTGGTCGCGGTTCTTAAAACTAAGTTGCCTCACCTTCAAGAAACCAGAGTACATTAACATGATCGGCCCCCAACCCTACACCCGGTATTACAATGGTCGCCAAGGCCTTTGGGAATACTACCGCATCGAGGCGCCGACGCTTGAGTTCTTGGAGCGCGGCATCTCGGATTTCAAATCCGATTGGGAAACCTACGAGCCCGTCGAAGACGATCGCGTGCGGCGCACGAGCGACGATATGTTTGTCGCTCTCGTCAAACGATTTCACAGGAATTAGGCATGACTAAATACGTTGCATATTATCGTGTGTCCACCAAAGCGCAGGGGCAGTCCGGCCTCGGCCTTGAGGCACAACAACACCTCGTCGCCCCGTACAGCGACGACATCATTCACTCATTCACCGAGGTAGAAAGCGGCAAGGTCGACAACCGGCCCCAGCTCGCCGCAGCCCTTGAGCTGTGCCGGGACACTGGCGCTTCTATCCTCATCGCCAAGATCGACCGCCTGTCGCGTGACGCTGCGTTTCTCCTTACTCTCCGCAAGGCCGGGGTCGACATCGTGGCGGCTGATATGCCCAACGCTGGCACACTGGAATTTGGTGTGCGTGCTGTCGTCGCGCAGCATGAGCGTGAGGAAATCAGCCGCCGCACCAAACAGGCACTGGCCGCAGCCAAGGCGCGTGGCGTCAAGCTGGGCTCGCCTGACCCACAGGCCGGCGGTCGCGCCTCTGGTGCGGCACGCCGTGCCAAGACTGCGAACATTGCAGATCGGGCTTTGCCAATAATCACCGCGCTGCGCGATGCTGGTGCATCGCTACGCGCCTGTGCCCAGCGCCTCAACGAGGCGGGCATACCTACGGCGACCGGCAAAAGCTGGCACGCCTCAACTGTGCGCAACTTGGAAAAGGAGTACAATTATGCGTGACACCATTACGGACATCATGTCCATAGTAATCATCTTCGGTGTTGGCTACCTGATGCTGGTCATCGGGTCCGGTGTTGAGGATGCAATAATTCAAGGGAGATTAAACTAATGGTCGGAAAACTTACACCCAACGACATCGTCAGTGCCAGCCGGGTGCCAGCACTGCTCAATGCGTCGCCTTACGAAACGCCAAATGACGTAATGAAAAGCTGCAACGCCGCGCGCGATGGTCAGCCCCTACCGGGCATCGACCAAAATGAAGCTATGGCATGGGGCGACACGCTGGAGCCTGTCATTCTAGCAGAGACTAGCAAGCGTCTGGGATTGAAGCACACGAGGTTTGACTATCAAAAGGCTTTCTTCCACGGCGACATTCCTTTGGCTGCCAGTCTTGATGGCACGGGCTGTGGGTTCGACGTTGTGGAAGACGGCCCTGACTGGCACTCCAAAAATGTCTACTGCGTAAATAGCACGTCTGTCGACATCTGTGGCCCCGGAGTGCTTGAGGCCAAGAACACGGGCAGCCAGCCAGAGCTGGCCCCCGCCCCGTTTCGTGGGCCTTTACAGCTTCAGGCCCAGCTTATGTGTACCAAGTTTACTTGGGGCGCGGTTTGCGTTTTGTATCGGGGCACCGAACTCAGGATATTTCTGTATCAAGCTGACCCAGTTTTGCAGAAAAAAATTGCAGACGCTGTCAGAGACTTTGAGCTACGCCGGTTGGGGCCGGACTGGTATCCGGCGATGTCAAGCGCCGACGCCAACAATATTTACGACAACGTCGATGATGGTGCGGATGAAATTGATCTGGACGCAGCAGGCGGCAATGAGTTTCTTGCTGAACTTTTAGAGGGCAAGAAAATGAAGCAGGCTGCCGAAGAGCAAATTGAGTACGCTGAAGCTGGGCTCAAGGATGTGCTGGGCGTTCACGAAAGTGGCTTTGGCACGGTGGGCAACCAGCACTTCAAGGTCTTGTGGAAGATGCGTAATTACAGTGCCCAGCCAGAAAAGGTTGTGCCTGCCAAGCCCGCGCGCAAGGTGCGTCAGAACACCCTCACATTGAAGGCGCTTGACCAATGAATGTGACGCCGAAGCAGGCCGAACTGCTGTCGGTCATAAAGGACTTTCAAGAGCTGAACGGTTACACGCCCAGTATCAAAGAGTTGGGTGAGCTTACCAGCAAGAGCTACACGGCAGTGCGGTGCATGTTAGTGCAGCTTGAGAACCGGGGGCGCATCCGGCGGGTGCCGGGCGCCACCCGTTCTTTAGAAATATTATAAATTGAACGGCTGGTATGACTGGCCGTCATAGACCAACGCCTGCTGTCGGTTGTTCATTGGGTTATAACTACAATGAACCCAACCGGCGGCAGGGTCGTTGGGGTCGTGGTACTCCAGAATGAGCTGGTCAAACTCGACGTTATCAATCAGCCACTTTGCCAGCTCAACATTCGCTACACCCGGAACCTCAAAGTCTACAGCCTGCCCCTTCGCGTGCTGGCTGCTTTTGCTTGACCCTATGGCCTCGCACAGAGCAGGGCTACGAAAGCCAGAGGACGGCGTTATGGGCACTCCGTAATGTTCCCTGACCGGTTCTAGGATGTTCTCACAAACAGCCCTCAGAGAGCGTTTATATGGCTCTGAAGGGGTGTTCCTGATGCCAAGCCGGGTTGCGGTTTGGCTCTTGGTCATCTCAGCCAGAGTAAAGTGCTTGCTCAACCTCATTTCAATGTCTCTCGCGCAACGCCTTTTGTTTTTTCAAACGACCTCATTCCACCCAGACCCAGCAGCGAAAGGGTCAGGGTCATAAGTTCGCCAGTCTGTAGCGCGGGCAGCTCTGTGCCGGGAGCCCAGATTGCGACCGCCCACTCTGCGATCGGCATAATAAAAAAGTTTGTGAGCAAACCCAAGGCGCATATCCACATGATTGCTGGCCTGGCCCCCGCGATGAAAAGGGACGGGTGCTTTGCTTGCTCGATGTTTGCGTCAGCCTGCGCCTGCTGAAGGTTCAGCACACCTTTCTCCAGCTCTGCTTTGATTTTATTTTTTGCGTCCTTGTCCTCAACGAACTTGTCAAGGATCGGCCCGGCGACCCCTAGTATTTGACCTAGCATGATAAGTTTTCCTTCTGGTTGCGCTTCCAAATCTGAAAGTTTGTACTGTTTACTTTTCGATCCCGCTTCCGCATCAAATTATACTGACGCATTTTGTTAATCTTTTGGTGCCTGTATATCTTGGTCAATACACCCGCACCGACTTTGGGTTTACCCGCTTGGGCACACAGTAGGCAGTGACGCGGTCGCGCTTGTCAACGATGCCATAGTGCCGCGAGTTTGTGTATCGCTTGGTCAGTTGCCCGGCAAAAAAATTGCATTCCGTCACATCTCTGAAGTGCATCTTGTTGCTCTCCAATCGTCTGTCTTCACCCACACCAATATAAACCAGCAACAAAAAAACATCCATCATTGCAACGCTCGCAGAAAGAGAGCCCAGATAATTAGCCCGCAAATACCAACGATGCCCGATACAATACCTATAAAAATCATGAACGCCCGCACAAATTCTTCTCGGCGTTTTTTAGCAAGAGCCTCTTGAACCCGCCGCGACTTACGCGCCTGTGCTTGAAAGGCTTGCCAATCTTTCCATAGTCCGGGTCGGCCCGACCAAATCATTGTTTCTCTGAGTTGCTCTTCTTGTTGCTTGAGCTTTTCAAGCGCCATGAACTCTTCGAGGTCAGTGTTTTGCACGCCCCGGCGTTTTTTCTTTTTTGCTCTCCGCGACAACTCTTCTTTGGCTCCGACGTATTTGGTAATTGCAGAACCGGCATCGGCTAGCTCACGCCCGTTTTGAACGGCCTGCTTAATAATGGAGAAGGCGGCGTTAGCTGCGGCAAGTTCGGCTAAAATTTTTCTTACTCCCCACTAAGACAAAACCAGACTGAGTAGCAACGCAATTATCCCGGCGGCGGTTGATATAATCAACATCTCCAGTCTCTTGATCCGGGCAATCGTTTCGCCCCAGCGTTCAGCACAGACTGCCTCGTGGGTGTCGAGCTGTGCTTTTACGTTTACTGCTGTCGGTCTAGACATCAGTCAGCATCCGCAATCGTAAGTGTGCCAGCTTCAACTTGGCGCATGATTTCGGCGTAGTGACGGTTGCCGGGGTCTATGGGTACAGACATATGCAACCCGTCAAACACACAGTTTATTCCTATGTTTTCTGTTTCATCAATATCACAAAAATATTTTGCGTTTGAAATTTCCATAACTAAAGCTCCGCATCGAAAGCAACAAACCCATCAGTCGTTGCGTTCTGTAAATGAACTGCAAATCCAGAAGTTAAAAGCCCAGTAGCTACAAACCAAAGTGTCGTTGTTTGCCGTGAGTTGCTTGTGAACTGCGGAACAGCACTACACGTTTTGTTAGAGTTTTGTGATTTTATTTTATAATCTGATGCCGTGCCTGTGTGTTCTACCGTAGGATTAGCTCTCATTTCTGGATGGTGAGCCACGACACCTTGAGCGGCATTTGCATTTACTGACGCTCCAGTAATATAACCAAAACTAGATGTGCCAAAACGAGGCGCGCCCAGACGTTTATAATACCTCTGACACGCCGTTAACTCTTCCTCAAAAGTTCTATGCTCAAATTCGGTCGCCACCGAGCCAACTTCCATCTGCACCCCAGTAATAAAAAACGTGTTGTCTGTACTACTGTAAAAACTGTCTATGCCTACGCAACGATTAGCATCGGTTTGCGCTCCCCAAGTTGTTTGCAAAGAGCCGCTTGTATATGTGCTACCAGCGTGTAACCAGATATTCATTGCAAACCCTTTTGCAGTGTCACTGGTAATTGCACCTGTTGTGTCTGCCGGGAAAGTTATTTCGTGCCTAGTGTAAGATGTGCCCACAGTAAATGTTTTGGAAACTGTCCTTGTGTTGGTAAAATCTTTTAATTCACAAACATAGGTTTTGGATGCGTTTGCTTTTGCATAAAAGGATACCGTTACTTCTTTTGCAGAGGACGTACCTTTTGCCATTTGCTGAACATCTTGACCCTCCAATTGCCACATCACAATCGTAGTTTCCCCGGCCGCAATCGAGGTGTCAGCAGTGGTGCAATCAAATTTCAAAGCATGACCAAACCCATCTGGTGCGTCAGTAACCTGAGATTGCGTGAACTGTCCTGATGTTGTTGACATGGCTACGTCAACTCTATCGACAGTGTAATAGCCAGAACTATTAATACCTGTGGCTGACGTTCCTCGTTGTGCCACACGCATTGCGGCATTATGGTGCAACATATTCCTTCTACCAAATTGCGCACCATTCAAACTAGTTGCTTGAAGCGTAGCCGGTGCCGCTGAAGTGCCGATCTCTTTGTCCTTGATTAGCAAACCATCAATGGTTACACCACTAGCCGATGTTTTTTCTGCAATAACATCAATATTAAAACCACTGGATGTAAGAGATGCTTTATCTGCACCACCAACTTTAAAATCTATCTGGTCATCTGTGTCTGCTGTAATTGATGTGTCGGCATCAACGTCAAGGATTAGCTCATTACCATTCATGTCAATGGTATTGCCATTAGCATCAAGAGTGCCGCCAAGTTGCGGGCTGGTGTCTTCAACGATATTGGCAATGCCGGGACTAATAGCCACCCACGCAGAGCCATTATAAAATTTAAGATTATTGTCTGTTGTATTGAAGGCAAGATCACCCTCGTCCAAACTTGACGAGGGGTCAGACGAGCCAACGCGATAGCGTTCAGCAAAGCTAGTCACGCCCGCAATGTTAGTGGCGACCGTTGAAATGTTAGTGACATTCGCGCTAGTAGCAATTGTATTCAAATCAGATACAAAATCTGATGTTGCCAAAGTATTGAGGTCAGAAACAATATCGCTTGTCGCCAGTGTATTAATATCCGACACAATGTCTGAGGTCGCCAACGTATTTAAGTCAGACACAATGTCTGATGTAGCCAATGTATCTAAATCACTTATTATATCTGTTGTAGCTAGTGTATTTAAATCTGATACAAAATCAGACGTTATCAAACTGGCTTTGGCCGCAACGGTTGTAATATTGCTGCTTATTCCCGCAACCGTCGTGACGTTAGCTGAAATGCCAGCGACCGTAGTAACATTTGCATTATTGGAAGCCACGGTCGTGATAGCGTTGGTGGCCGTGGTGCCGTCCTGTATGTCGGCCAGCAGCGCAATGTCTGTGGCGGCAGCCGATACGGTCGTGACATCTGACACGCTTGGCCCGGCTTCGGGGTTGCCGGTTGTAGAGTTGAACGCAAGGTACTTGCCTTTGCGCGTGTCCTTCGCAGGCAGTGTCATGTCGACGGTGCCGCCGCCGTCAGTCGTCGCCGGGTCAAACACCGGCGCCTTGACTGTGCGCTGGTTTTCCTCGGCAAGCTGCTGGTCAAAGATTACGTTTGCGTCGAGCTGCTCGTTCAATGCTGAGGCGCGCAAGTCGCCAGCAGTCACAAAGTCTGTCGTGCGCTCTAGTGCGCGCGCACCCACGATAATAACGCTGTCGCTTGCATCCGGCGTCGTGGGCACGTTGGTCGTGCCGGTGTTCAGCGTCACAGTGCCGGTGCCGTTTGATGCGATGCTGACAGTGTAGTCAGTCGTCAGCGTCAGCTTAGTAGAGTTTAGGTATACAGCAAGGTCGGTTTGCACCAGTACGGCAAACGTGAAGGAGTATGGCCCCGTTCCGGCAGACCCGGATAAGACCACACGTCTAGTCGCTGCGTTAATGTTATAGTCGGCCATATCGTACCTCTGGTTGGATTATATCGTAATTCACTGCACTTGCAAAATCTTCGTGTCTAGGGCTATGTCCTCGCTGCGCAACCTCTTCCTAGCGTAGTCCTTTCTATCTGCAACTGTTTTGTTCAAAAAGTTGCGCTTGTCCTCTTTTGTCGGCAAAGACTTGTAGGCGTCAGACAAAACAATCTTTGTCAGCTCGCCCAGCATTCCGTCTGCCGCGTCATAGTCATCATCTCCGGGCACGCGCCCGGCTTTGTCAATGTTCATATACTTGATGATTTGGTTGTACTGCGTGGCGTTGAGCAAAACACCGTCGATCTTTTTCCTCGGCATTGGAATGCCCAGTCCCAGCTCCATCAGCTCCCTGTCCACAGTATTGTATTTTGTGTTCTTGACACGGATCGGCGACACAAACTCCCAGCCAGCGCCGGTGCCAGCTTTCATAACCTCACCATAGAGATTGAGGCGCGGTTCTATTTCAGCGTTGAAGAACGGGTTGCGCTCCTTGGCAGTTTGCAAAGACGTGTAGAACGCGCGCAACGGAGCTGGCAAGGTCGTTGGGTCTTCCCCGAACAGTCCCTCTTCTGGGAGCAACTTACTGCCCATCTCCGGGTCGTTCATGCGCTCAATGCCAGCAAAGAAAGAGCTGTTGCCCGGAATGAATGACATGCCAGCGTCAAAGCCTTTTTTGGCAAACAGCTCGGCAAACGCTACCGCCCTTCCCTCTATATCTGGGTTAGTCAGCACAGACGTTAAATCCTTGACGCCATCCAAGAACGGCAATTCTTCTGCATATTGAGCAATGCCCAAACTCATCGCCATTGCAAGATTGCTCAACGTCGCCTCGTCGTCCTCATACTGAGAGTAGTACGCAAAGTCGGCAGCCATTGCCAAGACGCCAGAGATGGGGTCTAAGCGCGAAAAGGTCACGGACTTATATGTGCCATCTTCCTGTTTAAAGTTTATCGAGTATGGCTGTATGCCCATTCGCTGCATAGCCTGCCGCGCCTTGTAATCCATTGGGCCTGCGCCCATTATCAAGGTGTTCTTGTCGGGGTCGTCTACACCCATAGCTATGCCAGCAAATGTTGCCCCAATGCTTGACCCCACTGCAACGCGCGCTAGAGCCTCGTCTGCCTCTCTGCCCCCAGCTCGTATGGCGTTTCGCACGCTTGGAAATAAAAAGCCTGCTGGCGTCCGTTTTAAAGAGGCCGATATCACATTTGTCGGCGTCTTAAAAAACGGCACAAATAGTTTCATCAATGGGTGTGAGAAAGCGCCTTGCAAGTTTGCCATAGCCCCGGTCAGGTCTGACTGGAATGTCATTTCCTTGGCCGCTGCCTTTGCGTTGTCGACAAACGACGCGGGCGGGTTAGCCATAAGGCGCGCCTCTTCCATCGCAGAAAGGTGTGCGGCCTCGTCTGGCGCCTTGCCTGCTGCTATGGCGGCATCATACGCATCATAGCCAGCATACGCCGCCTGCTTGCGTATAGCTACGCGATACCCGATTGCCTTGAAAAACTCGTCCTCTGCTACCAAGAACCTACCGGGGATGCGTGCATATATGCCAAGACCGTTTACGGCCATCCCTGCCATATTGCCGTCACGATACATCTGGATAATGTCACGCGGGTCGCCTGTCGTTCCAATCGCGCGCCTACCGCTTTCGCGCACATCTATTTTTGACCCCGGCATTGCCTCTGACGGNTCTTCTTTCAACATAGATTTTGCGGAAACAACCAGTGCATCTCTTAGGCTTTCGCGCACAGCGTCTAGGTGAACGATTGCATCTCGCAAATGAACGCGGTCTTTGCTTCCCGTTGCCATTGACCGCACGCGGCCAATGCCAGCAGCTGCAACCGTCTCAAGCATATGCAAGCCTTGGTACGTTGCATTGCCAGCGATGTTGACCATATGGGTTGTGGGGGCAGACAGAATTGAGTTAATCCACACCTCGGTAACTACGTCCATAGATTTGCTTAAAATGCCTTGCTGCACAAACTTGCTTCTCTGCGCGCGCGTTTTTAATTGAGAATATTTTTCACCAATATATTCAAAATCTTCAAGGTCATCTGCGCCAAATATTTTTTGTAGCTCTCCAGCCCGACCAGTCAGGTCAATGTCTGGTATTTTGCTTGTCATGTACAGCGTGCGACCGGCCTCGCTAATGGCACCAGACAAGTTGGCGTATAGATTGCTTTCGATTGTCATAAGCCTGTAAAACTTGCTAAACGCCTCGCCCCGTTCCGGGCCAGCAGGCATAGCACGAGCTTTTGCTAGTTGCTCTCTTGTTTCGTCTGACACTTGACGTGCCGCTATAAGCCCAGCCAAGACTTTCTCGGCCACCTCTCCGTCGCCCGGCGAGCGCGCAAGCCAGTGCGCTACAATATTGTCTGTGCCCTGTTGCTCTGCCAGCTTGGTAAGCGCCTCGATGTTGAGGGTGCCGCGACGCTGCGCCTCAAACAAAGTTGAGTTGGCGTCTTTTACTTGTGAGAGATGCTGGCCCACATCATAGGCGTCCAAGTTGTCTCCAACGCGCACGACGTTCAGACCTTTGGTGTATTCGCCGCCGACGGCTTCCATCAGGTCTGCAACTTCTTCTGTCGTTGCCTCACGCACGACAAGCTGGCCGTCAACTTCTTGAATTGGCTTGTCAGCGAGAGGCGGCAAAACATTCTTCTCGGCTTCGACAATGCGCTTCTCGTCGGGTATCAAGCGTTTGGCCGCGCTCATAACAACATCTTTTAGGCCGGCGACCTGTACGCCTTCAGGCTCGACGTGAGGCGGCAAGTCGCCACTAGCTTCCGCAAGATCAGTCGCAAACTGTTGCGCCTCTGTCGGTTCCGCAACCGGCGTCTCTGTTTGCTCAAAGTTCAAAGAATGTTGCTCTTCGTCCAACGCGACCTTGTCAAGTCGTTGCTCTAGGCTGTCCTTAGAGATTGCCATTTGCTTCCTCTTTTGGTCTTACTGCGGCAGCCGCCCCCGCCGTCGCCGGGACAGCAAACAACGGCAGACCCTCTTGAGCTGTCTTTTTGGTTTTGTCTGTAATCCGCAAAGCCAGTGTTTCTTGTGGTTGGCCGTCAATATTTACGCTAATGGTTTCAACATCAACATTTTTATCTAAGGTCTTTGCAATCTTTTTTGTCACTTTCGGCAACACCTTGTCATAGTAAGTTTGCAAACCTTTGTCGCCCCAGCGATTAACCTGAACCTCGCCCGGCGTCCAAGCAATAAAGTCGTAGCCCTCGTCGGCAGCTTTGCGTATTAAGCGACGCAAAGTGACTTCTGTAAACTTCTCAGTCGTGCCAACCACAGGGCCTTCGGGCACCCCGATTGTTTTAGGCGCTATTTTCTTTTCATACTCAATGGCCTCTTCTGCCTGCTTTCTTGTAGCAAATTCTTTTTCGCCACGAACAAATGTTATTGGTGGTTTCATTTTCTCAAAAGGAATGTCGCTATATTTTTCATATCCTTTTATGTCGTACACCACAAAGAAAGGTTTACCTGACGGGTCGATTTGTACAATTTCAAATTTTTTGTCTTTTGCACCAAAACCTTGGCGGCGCCCCATTTGCGCCCAGTCGCTTTGTATTTCTTCGATGTAAAGAACTTTGCCAACATCATCAGAATTAGCCTCAGTTGTAATAAATCTCCCATCCTCTGTGAAGCGGCCTGCCTCCCGGTCACTCAAACGAGCGTGTGCGACAACATCGTCTTCAACCCAGTGAGGCGACCGCATACCCTCATCTTGGGCAAGGGATCGTTTCCGCTGTAAGTTTAGTTGTGTAAATTCATCATACTCTGCTTCTGACAGCGCATCAAACGCATTAACTGCAATCTGACTAGGGCGACTTTCTTTTTCTGCGTTTACCTTATCTCCAAGCTCTTGGAACCTTGCTTCTTGCGCCTCTGTTAATTTAAACGACGGGTCGCCTTTATATTCAGGGTTGGTCAGCAACACCTCGCGGTAATTTTCTGCGCCGGGCTGGGTATACTCACTATATTGCGTCTGATCCATGAGGCTATCCTCAAGAAGGTCGCGGTCCATAGCGTCGGCCTGAATTTGCACTTGCGCCTCGTTCAAGGAGTAAACCGGTTCGCCTCTATAACTGACATCCTCGCCTTTATAAGTGAGATAGTAACCAGTGTCGTCATTGCCATAGATGCGGTAGCCCTCAAGCGCACCCTCGCCGTCAATTTGATAGAATGGGTTTTCGCGGTACAATGCTTCAGCCTGTATATCAAGTTCTGCGTCAACTTCTCGTCCAATATTTTCCAAGTCTACTTCAGGATATTTTGCTTGCAATGACCCCAAGATTTCTTGACTTGCGCCAGTGCGTATTCGGCGCTGGGCGTCCAGTAAATCGTTATAAGCATCTATGTGCATAGGAATGTCATCTTGCTCCACCCCTAGCCTTCTAAAAGCACCCTCTAAGTAATAGTCTATATCGCCGTCTATCATATCCCGTTTATACTTAATTTCTTCTTCGTCGTGTACGAATTTCGCCTCAGAAAAACTTTTATGCGTTTCCGGGTTTAGTGTGCCGCCCTCATATGTAATCTCTTCCAATCTAACCTTATTGTCTTCGATGAAGTCCATGACTTCTTGTTTGGTGAGCTTGGGGTTCTTATCCAAAAACTCGTCCAGCCCTGTCCACTTCAACTCGTCTGGTTTGACGCCAGCATTAAGCATCTGTCCCTTTAGTTGCGGCCCTGTAAATTTTTCTTGTTTAAGATTGTCAACAAACTCTTGGGCTCGGCTGTAAAAGCCCAGCTCGTCTTGTTTGCGTGCTGGTGGTGGCGGTGGCGTTGGCTCTTGCTTTGCGCGCGCACGCATAAACTCGTCTGCGTTAATGATGTCCATATCATCTAAGCCGGGCTCAACACTTTCAGACGCGCGCTTCTCGCCGCCAAGTTTTTTGATAAGCTCTCTGTCCTGATCTGTCAGCGCCTCAAGAACGGCAGGCGGCTGCATTGACATACGCTTATCCATCTTCATTTGCTTTTGCACGTCAGGCAACATAAGGCGCGCCACCTGACCAGCGCCAGCAATTAGCTCGTCTGCCGCCTTTGTGGGGTCAACCCCTGACATCAGGGTTGCGCCTACATTCTCGTCAAGCCGCGCTTGCGCCCGTTGCCCGGCGCGGTCTATCGCTCTCAAAGCTGGCGGCACTTGGCGTGCGCCCGCGACAGCAGCCGTGCCAACGCCGCCAAACTCTCCATATGTTCTGCTAACGTCGGCAGCAACTTTTGCTTTGTCGCTGAAGACTTCGGGCAAGTTTTCGTCAAAGAATTGTTTGACGCGGCCAGAGCCATACTGTTCAGACATGTCGCTCAATATAGTAAGAGCCTGCGCAACGTCGCCTTGATTATAGTAGTCGACTGCGGCATTGCCGATGGCAACCAAGTCCCCCGGCAGGCCAACTGTGGCGGCTGTTGCGCCCTGCACCAAACCTGACGCGCCCGCAGCCAAAGCCTCTGGCAACTCTTCAAGCGCCTCGCCAACAGTGCCCATATCAATGTCGCCTTCTGGCGTTATCGTTACTGGCGGCGGCGGCACCTGTTGAACCAAGAGCATACCATCGTCGTTGCGGTATAGTTCTGCATCAATGCCAAGCTCGGCCAGCTCTCTTGATCTCATAAACTCTTCTTTAAAGCTGGTCATTTTTGCGCCGCATCTAATTCGTCAAGGAGATCCTGAATTTTAGCTTTAATATTTTCAGACGCCTTGTCACTGGCAATAAATCTTCTAAGGTTTTGAATATTTGGCTCGCCCGGAAAGTCTCTTCCCTCTGAGGATTTTAGTGTCTCCGCACGTTCCAGCAATTCATCCCTAATTTCCGACACAGGGCGTGACTGGCCTTTAAGATATTCTTCAGCCCACTGCACTCTATCCAAGGCCGGGTCTTTCTTAATTGCTTGCAGCAACTTGCTTTGGAATGCTGTCAGCTTTTTTGTTTTTTCTGCTGCCGGGTCTAGAACAATGCCGTCGGGCACCGCAAACTTTTCGCGTGCCATAGCTATCGCAATTTTGTAGTCGTCGTCTCGCTGGCTGTCGATAGCATCATAAAGGGATTTCTGCTCAGTCTGAGACAGAAACTGCGCATTATCAACGATGTCCCGTTCAGTAAGGCGCCCAGCAAAATGAAGAATTTGCAACCTTGCCAAAACGTCAGGCACAGTCTTGTTTTCTTGGTAAATCGTCGCGTCCATTATTTGTTCATGAGCGTTTGGGTCTAGCTGTCTAAGCGAAGCCATTTGCTTTTCAAACTCTTCCGTGTTGCCATTTAAGTGAGCAATGTGCGCTAATCTTCCCGTCTCAGCAGCTTGATGATTTCTCTTTTTCTCTAGTGCCTCGTCGAGTGCAATGCTCGCCTCTTCAAGCTCTGCGGCGGCTTTGCCAGACTTCACCATCATGTTTATTCTTTCGACATCATCAAGTGACTCGTAAATTAGCTTGATGTTTGGATCATCTATTTCACCAGTCAAGAATTGTTGACTGTGTGTAGGGTTTGCCATCATCCAGTCAACAACTTGCGCGCTAATTGCTTCGTCAACCGCTTCGTCAAACTTAGTCGAGGAGCCGCCTCTTTCTGTAGCAGTCAAAAGATGCAGCCCCATAATCTCTTCGCGTTTTGCTGCAAGCTGGTCGAACACAGTGCGCACCGTCCCGTCCTCACCTACAGATGCGCCCGCTGCCATTATTTCCGGGATGCCCTCAATAATACTTTGCGCCGTGGCAAGTTGCGCCGCCCTGTCTTGCTCTGTTTGCAGTTTGACTGCTTCGGCCAAATGCGCACGCAAAGACGTGTTGCCCTCCACAGACATCGCCGCCTTGAACTTTGCGCCGACGCTGGGCTGCAAGTCGGCCAGTGTCGTTGCGTAGCCATTGATGACGGCGTTTACCTTGTTTGCAAAGTCTTCCGCAGGGAGCAACCTATTTTCCGGGTCTTGGCGCAGGAGCGTGATTTCGTTACGCGCTGCGGTGGACATCGTGTTGTAAACAACGTCTAAAGCCGCAGCTCGCGCAATAGTGCCTGTCGGCAAATCAAGTTCTGCGCCAGTTTTCTGCGCGTCCTCGATCTGCTGTGCTGTCGGCGCATTTTCAACGCCATACTCAACGGCCTCAAGTTTGGCATACTCAAACGCAAAATCATTTATTTTGTCGAGCGCGCCTGCAATAGCAGTAGAAGCTGACGCCTGCGCGCGCGCAGTGGCCGCGTAATCAACGCGCGGCACTTGCGCAATGCGGGCGCCTAGTGGCCTGTATCTGGGAAGTCTCTCTACCATTATGCGGGCATCGCCTGTTTCGTCATAGCCACGCCAGCAGCTATTGTGCCAAGTGCCTGCGCGTTAGCCTGTAGTCGTGCGGCCCGGCCTTGTATGAGATATTGTTTGGCCTGTAGCTCTCCACCCTCCAAGGCCAATATCTGATTGTCCTTGATGGTGTACAACTCATTGACCCCGGTAGCCAGCGCATAGGTTTGCAACGTGTCTGGGTTGCCGGAGAAAGCGTCAATACCGCCAGCGCCAGATCGCGCCACAATGGTGGCCTGTGTCGCCAAGATGTTTTTCATAACATCGAGGCTTTGCTGCCGGTACTGCAAAGACGCTTGGCGCGCTTCGATGCGTGCCTGCGTTGCCTGCATTGCATAACCTCTGGCGGCTTGCTTGCCAGCCCTGTACTGCATAGATGCGGTCGCGGCTGTAAGCCCCCCAACCGCTATTGCTGCTACATATTGACCCATATCACTGCCCCGCACTCACTTTGTAATCAATGCCCAACAGCGTCATTTTAAGTGGCACTGTTTGACCGATTGTAATTTGCCCATCGAAAGTATAGCCCAAAATTCCGTGTAGTGTCTTGATGCCTGTGAACTCGTCGACATCGTCATCCAAAACGCTTGCGCCGAAGTTTCTAAATGCCACCTCTTTGCCATTGATAGTCAAAGCCTGCGTTTCAAACAGCTCGGCGTTCACCTCAAAGATGCGCTTCTTAAAGCCCTTGAGGGAGCCACTGGCAAGGCGCGGCTCGACCGGCAGGGTCTTGACCTCTGGTGTAAAGTTTAGACCTATTTGAAAACTCGACGCAGCCGCACCAGCAAACGTAATTGTAAACGGCGAAGCCGGGACAGTTTGATCTGCCTCCACAATTCCATCTCTAACAATCTTGACAGTCGCGGCTTGCAGATGATCCATAGTCGTTGAAGATGCGGCACCGCCCGTTTTGGCGCTGTCCAGCAAAACTGTGCTGTCAAATAGCTCAGTATAATAAACGACACTGCTATTAACAGTGCGCTTGACCACAACGTATATATCACTGACATCAACACCGACATTGACAAACTCTCCGTCCGTTGTCCATTCGCTAGGCGCAATCACCTGTTGTGAACGCAAGATGGTATAGCAAGCAATGCTGCCATCTGTGCCGTTCACTATCAAAAGCCGGTCGCCTTCGTCTGTGCTGGTCGACCGGCGCACAGCCATCTCGGTGGGCGACTTGAGCAAATGAGACGAAAGCAGGCTGATTTTAGCAGACGTGTATGCCTGCACCGTGTCATTGTAGATGAACTCTTGCAGAGCTTTTCCCTGACGCTGAACGAACAAGGTTGACCCGTCCAAGTTTTGAACACGAATACCCGGCTTGGCTCCAAAACTTGTCTGTGCCTTTACAATGAGATTGCTTGGCGTTATAGGGTCATCAAAACCCTGCGGCACATAGAACTCACCGCCCGACGTAAATATCTGCAAGTGCGTGCCAGAGTACATGTCCAAGATTGCGTTAAATGTGCCGGTGTCCATCGTTGCTTCGACCGCCGCATCATCCAAAGCCTCTCCCGGATCAAAGTTGAAAAAGTCGCCGACGCGCGAACCAAAGATGGTTGATGGTCGGGTTGACGTGCCGCCAAAATATAAACGGCCTTCGTGGAATGTCACGGCTTTTGGATAGCCGCGCGTGGACGACCAAGTCAGCTCGTAACCCGTTTCCAGCTCCCAGCTTGCCGGTGTGATGTCTGTGGTGTCGAACAATGGCACCTCAGCAAAGCACTCCAAGACGCTATTGCTTACCTTGCGCACAACCCGCAAGCGACCAAACGGCTGGACGTTTATGTATTGGTTTTCGTAAGTTGCCGCGCTCGATGTAAAGATGGCTCTAGCCGCGCTGCTTTGTATTGCCTTAAAACGTATATTGCCAGACGCCGAGCTGACTTCAATGTGGTCATAGCTTACGCTATTGAAAGGCGACGTTCCTGCCTGCGTGCTAATTGAAAAAGCAAAGTATGGAGCAAAGTCAAAACTAATTGTGCTAGCCGTCCAACTGCTATCGTTTGCGCCTCTAACAATTTTTGTAGGCGGCAGACTGCCATGCACCACAATCAGCGTGTCTGCTGATTGTATCCAGTTCATCTCTGGCAAAATAGAGGCGGTAAGAGACGACACGGTCAAAAAATTGTTGCCGCTGCTGTTAATATTCGTAGCTAGCGCGCCGTCTTTGTAAACGTACATTTTTCCCGGCGTAAACACCAG
>FUFK010041292.1_pt1 | contig 87203 bp, 79 predicted proteins | sample 1021851 | NCBI WGS metagenome assembly FUFK01 (sample SAMEA51879418, study PRJEB19060) | metagenome
ATTCTTTTAGGCACTTTTCCCCGCTTTTGCCTTCTTTACTGCCTCCTTGACCTGCTTCGGGGTCAAGGGCAAATCCTCGCCTGCATACTGCGCCAGTGCGCTGATGTCGACAGTCCAACGGAATCGACTGCGCAGGGCATGAACAAGAAACGCCAAATCCTCATAGGCTCGTTGTCCTTGCTCGGTCATGCCGTTGACTCTCGCCATGTGCGCCCTTGCCTTGCGCCCTCCCCCATACTTGAGGGTGCGCCCCATGTGCTTGACTTGATGGCATCGAGGACAAAGAACGATGACACGCTCAAGCGTTTGAACGCATTGCGTATCATCATAAGCCCAAACTTCATGTGCTTCAACTGCGTGCTTGCGCCCTTGATTCAATCCCGAATCGCCGCAAATCTCGCACACATGACCCGCTTCTGCATAGCAGTGCTTGCGCAACTTATCCCATTGCGACTTTGTGAGCATACTGCGCAGATTTGAACCCCATGTGCCGACAGGCACTAATTCGATTGTGAGGGGCGGCGCAAGAAGTGCGGCGTGCGCAGTGGCAAGCGCAACACTGGTTTCATACCGTTCATTTGCCTCGCATGATGCGCACACAGGAACGCCCTCGATATGCGCACCCTCAAGGGTGCATGGTTCTCCACATGGGCAAGTCCACGCAGTCATAGGTTCACCTCCGCTTTGAGCAAGTCCATCGTGCGGTTGTGCAATCCGACATGACTCCAACCACAAGGGCGCAGTCCATACTTTTTCAATTCTTTGTAAATGTGGATTTTGACCGCCTTGTTGAGAGCCTTCTCGCATGTGCGAGTCTGCGCAGTGAAAACAAAAGACTGCGCCATCGTTCTCTCCCAACCTTTCACATTGTCATATCGCTTTGCGTATCTCATTCAATCATCTCCGTTATGTGCGCCATGATTAGCGGGAACGCAACCATGTATATGAGTAGTCCGATGAGCAGAAGGGTGAAACTCATTCTTCTTCGCCCCCTTCGTCTTGCGCAAGTGCTTCGCTCACATGAACCATGACCTGCTCATAGATGTCCTCGTCTGCGGGTGGTGCGCAGGTGTGGGTTGCGCAGTCGCATGTGCCTTCGCCAAAGCCTTCGACGAATGCACGAAACTGCCCTTCATCGAATGGCGCAAGCATGAGCATAGGCGCAAACATCTGCTGAACGCCCTCCGTTTCGGGGTGCTTGCCCAAATCGGAAAGCAGGGATGCCCTTGCGTTGCGCACATCGGGCAACAAGTCGATGGCTCGACCCTTTGCCCAAACCATATGAGCATGACGGCATTCGCCTGTGCATGTGTGTGTGAAGTCGTCAAGTGTGGTTTGCGCCTCATCCTCAACAAAATCGTCGAGGACAGTCTGCGCATAAGTGGGTTCGAGGGAATCGACCTCGACCCATTCAAGGGTGGCGGCGGGTTCATCGTCGGAGGAAATGCAAACATGAGATGCGCCCCCAACCGCCATTTTGAAAGTCCAGTCCATGAAGAGGCAGTATGCCCAAAGTGCGCAACCTATGCACACAAGCACGCCCACTGCGCCCAAACCTGTGAATGTGAGAGTCGTCATTTTCAGACCCCCTGCCATGTGATTTCATAGGGTTCGCAACGCTTGAACACAAGCCAAACGCCATCCATGCGCTTGACCCAGTAGCCTGCCTCCTTGATTTCGGCTTTGCGCAGTTTCCATTCATCCCAAAACTGCTCATTTGCTTTGCCCCACCAAGTTGTGCGCTTTTTGCTCATCTTCATTTCAATATCTCCGAAGGAGATATATGAGGTGTAAATTGGGCGTGGTTCGGGGTGAATCTGCATCTCGCAATCGTCGAAGTGAGCGATGTTCTTTTGCGCCCATGCAATTGCGTTCTCCTGTGCATCCCCGACTTGATGCGCAAGATTTTGAATAAATCGACACATACCGCCCCTGTTGCCGTTGGCGTAAAATGTGCGCACTTCAAGGTAAAGGGTGTAAAACTGCTCTTTCTCGCCTGTTCTGCACACATGAAGCGTTGCCTCTCGTCGAATTGGTGCGCTCATTTACTCATCACCTCGATGAAGTTGTGTAGTGCCTGCAAGAACGACTTTTTCACCAATTCGCACTTCATAGCGAGAAGGTAAAAGTTTCATGTTCTCGATTATTTCCTCTTGCAACCAGTCGACAAAGTTTGACGGGTCAACATTTGGGGGCATCACCATGATGATAAATTGATGCTCTTTCGTTTCGCAGTGCATCGTTTCCGCATGGAACATTGGCACTGCATCGTCGGGCTGAATGGGGTTTGTGTTTGCTTCCTCCATGCCCAACCCTACGAGGCAGGGGGATATATACCCATCGCAGTCAAGCGTTTCGCAAATGTGCATTATGCGGGGTAATAATTTCATGCGGGGTATGTGTGCGTATGCCTCATGTGTGTGCGTGTGCGTGTGTGCAGGGTGCGCACATATGCAGGGCATGGGCGCAGGGTGCGCAGGGCGGGAGGGCAAAAAGATTCTTAGAAATGTTTTGCGCATATAGGCAGGGAAAGGGAATCAATCGGCGCACTGTCGGTATTGCTCGGAACGGGGCACTGCGCCACGCAATCGGCAGAATCGGCAGGGTCGGCAAGGCTTGCGCTGAACCCCTCGCAAATCATCGAAAATTGTGCGCCGAGAGGGTCGAACCTCGAAAACTGCGGCGCAGTCTATCGTTTTGCGCATTTCACAAAACGAAAAAAAACGCCCCGATTGGCGAGCAGTGGGCTGATTGGACTCGGGGCGCACATCCAATCTCAAGCCGTTTTGTTCTCTTTTTCACCTCCGTTTTTGTTTCGTTCAGCCTTGCAGTCTTGCGTTTTTCACTTCTTCAACTTGAGCAAAGCGGCGACCACTGCGTCGATTGCTCGCTTCAATTCTGCCTTGCGGTTGTTGCCTTGAGGGATACATTTGACCGCTTCAAATCGGTCGCAGTGCATCATTTCCGACACGGCTTGCGCCACTTCGGTCGGCATATCTGCGCTTGAGCCACTGCCGTTTGACATCTTGCCACTGCAAACCTTGCTCGCAGTGCCACGAAAAGCGAAACCGATGGTGCGGAATGCCCATGCAGACATTGCGCTCGCCGCTTGCTCAAGGTTTAGCGGCGCAGTTGCCGTTTTTACCTTGATGACTGCGCAACCATTCTTTGAGCCGTTGACCCAACGGGAATAAGCGCAGGAATAGATTTCGACGCACTGCCCTTGAGCCTCAAGGATTTGCGCCGCCGCAAGTGTTGCCGCCATTCGATACATCATCACATCGGCTTTAACGCCGCCCAGTGCATTGATTGGCACGAATAGAGCAATGGTTTCACGCTTGATTCGTCGCTTTCGCTTGTTTCGGAATTGGCGGTCATCGCCTGCCATGATTGCGTCGATGCTCAAGCCTATGACTTTTCGAGGCACTGCGCTCAATTCTCGGACTTGCTTGACTATCTCGCTTGAGAAGTTTTCAAGCCCGTCAACTGCGCCTTTTGCCTTGTCAACTGCCTTTGCGTCGTCTTTCCACGCCTTGCCTTGATGTGCTTCGTCGATGATGTCTTGACCCGTTCCAGTGCGACCGAACCATGTCGGGTCGGAATTGGGGGCATACCACTCGAAAAGTTCGGCGCAGTCATGCTTTTCGATACTGCGCACTGCGGCGGAAATTGAAGGTGCGACTCCAATTTCGCAAGTGCCGCCACCGTCGACAATTTCGGCATAGACGACACCCTCGCCGTCTGTCGTTTTGCTGATGTATTCGACCATTTTTTCACCTCCATGAAATCGAGTTTTGCGCCGTAGTCGGGAAAGTATCGAAACTGTCCGTCATTCTGTGGCGCAGTGTCCCGATTAAGCCCCTCCTGCGATGTTGACGCCGTTCCAGACATCGGCGGGAATCAAGCCCAATTCGCTCATGTCGAGGTTGTGGTCGAGTCCAAACTCAACCGCAACACTGCGCTTCAATTCGTCGTCGAGAATCTGCGCCCATCGAGCAACAATTGCGCCGATGTTCCAACCATTGCGAGCCATTGCCGCACCATGAGAGAGGGCACGATATGAGAACGAAACGGCAGACTGCTCGGTCATTTCGCAGATTTTCGAGTATGAATCAAACAACTCTTGCGGCGTTGCAGGTGTTCCCTCGTTGCCCATTTCGACCTCTTTCGGCGCATTCTTCAAGCCCAACATTCCCGCCATAACTCGGGCACTGCGCCCATATTCAACGACGCAACCACTGAAACGGTCAATGAGGCTCAAGTCCTGCTTTTGCGCCGCCACATAATTCGGGTCGTAGGTCATGCCTGTTGTGTTGCCTGCGGCGATGATGAAACAGTCCTTGTGAACGGGCAACACCTCGCCAGTTGAAGGGTCGATGATAGTCCTTGAAGCAAGCACGCCGTTGAGCAATGTCAACACGGCGGGGTCGGCTTTGTCAATCTCATCAATGAAGGCGACACCGCCCTCAAGAAGTGGCTTGACAAGCCCCGATTTGTTCCATGTGTTGACGCCTGTGGTCGTGTTGTAGGCAATTCGACCGAGAAGGTCGCCTCTCTCCATGTCGGCAAAGCATACAACTTCGCCGTAGTTGTCCGTTTTCTTGCTCAAGAAGCCGCCCTCTCGTAGCATTTTTCGCACTTGGTCGACACAAAATGACTTGCCGACCCCTGCCTCACCGACTAAGAAAACGGGCAACGGCGTGCCCTTTTCGGTTCTGCAAGTGATGATTGAGAAAACGGTCGGCACTTGAGGATGGTAAACTTCGCCGCAGTTGACGGGTTTCGACTTCTTCGGGTTCTGCACCATGAGGGGTTGAATCGGCGCACTGCGCTTGATTTCATCCTCCAACTCTTCGATTTTCGCCTTCATTGCCTCGATTGCTTCGTCGGCTTCACGGCGCAGTCCTGCGATTTTCGGCTCGATGTGGTGGGTGTTGTTCTCGCTGATTTGTTGCGCCGTTTGGTCATAGACCTCATCGGCGTTCAAAATGCCGCCTTGATTCGACGCACTGCTCACCAATTCCTTGATTTGTTGAGCAATTGACTCGACGGTCGAATCGGCATCAACTTGAACGGTTTGCGCCGTTGGGGTCGGCTGAACGGTTGACTGCGGCGCAGTTTTGCCAGTTTGTAGGTTGACCTTGATGGTCGACGGTTGCGTCGATTGCGGCGCAGTGGCTTGATTTTGCCCCAGTCCATAACGGACATTGAGGGCGTGCTTATCGTCGGCACAATCGCCGCAGTGCGGCTTGTTTTGCTTGTATCCCGACGCTGGCATCATGACCTTGTAGTCGCCTTTTTCGATTGATACGCCGCATTCGATGCACTGCGTAGCATTTTTCGAGTGTTTGCGTGCTGATTTGCCAAACTTCTCAAATCGTTGTGGCTTCGGTTGTCGAGCCATCAAGCCGACAAACGGCACACTGAAAGCCATTTTTGGCGCAATCAATGCGATGATGAGGGCAAAAGAAACTGATGCAATGATTGCGGATAATGGCGCAGTGCATCGGTTTTCGGTCGTTTCGACCAATCCCTCATCAATGCAACAATCGACGCACAATCCAATGGTGGAATGTGGCGCAGTGTCGCTTTCGACATCCTTGCAAATCGGGCAGGTGTTGCCTTCGTTGCAGGTCTGGGTTTCGTTTTCAGTTGGGGAAACGGGGCACTGCGGGGCAGTTTTCCCGATTCCGAACATTGAACGAATGATGCGCCACTTCAAGCGGCGGCGACCAAATCTCAAAGAAAATCGGCGCACTGCTCGCTTGAATGCGTGCCTGTTGTGTGGCGTTTTCTCTTGCATGATGCGACCGTCGAATTGGTCGCAGTCTGCGGTTTCGTTCATCTGTTGGGCTTCGTTTGTTTCGNTCATGTCGATGCCAGACAGTGGNNAAAAGCACCACTGCGAGCATGAACATGATTGTTTGCATNATCTTGTTCTGCATGGGGATTCCTCCTTGCATTGTGATTCACAAGGGGGATATAACGGGTTTCGGTCGAAAAATGCGATGCAACGGCGCAAAGGCTTCAAATACACAACCTTGACGCACAACGGTTTTTTCAATTGCGTCAAATCTGGAACAAAACCGCAACACTGCGAGCCAACTTCTTCGCAGTCCATCGTTTTCAGTTGGCGCAATGGGATAAACGCAACACTGCAAGGCATACAGTGGCGCAGTGCATCGTTTAGCGGCAACAGGCTCGCAGTCTATCGTTTAGCATCCTCCGCNTCGCAGTCCATCGTTTAGGACTTCAACAGGCTCGCAGTGCATCGTTTAGGAATCGGCGCAAATTGATAGGCTCGCAGTATCACGGTTTATTTTGTAAACTGCGCCGCAGTGCAACGGTTTCGGGAAATGGGGCAATGACCCCAACGCCGAAAAACGGAAACAAAAAGGGTTCAAATCCGAAAAACGGAAACATTGCGCCGAAATTGCTGAATGGCACACTGCAAGCCACTTTGTCGGGTCGATGTCGAGCCGATAGGGGTCATCGGTCGAGCAGTGCCCCGAATACGGCGCAGTCCATCGGTTTCGGGTCGGGAGAGCCGACATAGACGGCGCAAAACAGGCTTTCAGTCCATCGTTTAGAAGGCTCGGCGCAAATCTCAATTTCCGCTTTCCGATTTGAACCCCCGATTTTTACCGTTATTCGGGAAAGGCACACTGCGCCCCAACTGGGCACTACTGAACCAATGGTTAACCAATGGCATGATGCAACAAGGCGACCCCGTTCCTTTCTAAACGCAACACTGCGAGCCATCGCAAAACGGCGCATTTTCTGGGACTTTCATTGAATGGCACAATCCTAAACGGGACACTGCAAGCCTATCGAAAAAAGTGGTTTTCGGCTCTATTCGTCGATTGCGCAAAATCCGAAAAACGGAACGAAACCCCCGAATATCGGCAAAGTGGTGGTGATATTTGAACGGAATCGGTCAAATCGAAGGTTGGGAGGGGCGCAGTCTATCGGTTTCTGTTGGTTTAGGGCAACCGAAAAATTGAGCAATCGAAAGCAAAAACGGGACACTGCGAAGCCATAGGGGTCGGACATCCTCGCAGTATCACGGTTTTCGATGCGGCGCAAATCATCCAACCATAGCAAACAGTCAACAATTTCCGTCGCAAACAGGCTCGACGGTCATCGGTTAAGGTCAACCTAAACTTTGCGCAATTCTTCATTTCAAGGACTGGACTGGCTCGCAGTATAGCGGTTTCACTTCAATTTAGGGCGACCGAAAATTGACGGATTTGCTCAAAATAATAACTTTGCTCACTTTTCTATTATTTTCACTGGAAAATCGTTCATCGGCGAAGTCGAAACCGTTGCACTGCAAGCCTGTTTGCTGGATTTCGGCACAGTCCGTTTTGCGCCGTTTTTGCGCCAAAAATGCGCATTGCCGACGGCGCAGACAACGCCAACCACCGCAAAAAATTACCCGTATTTTTTCCAAATTGGGCTTATAAACCTAAAAAAACGGCACAAACCGTTTATTTCTTGTAATTCGCTTAGATTTTTTGGCAGTCGACCACTTTGATGCGTCTAATGCGCCTCCTATGACTGCTAAACCGCCGTTTTGCGCAGTNTTAACTTGGTCGACGGCGTGTGCAAGAGCCATTACAGTGTCGTTATGCTTGCCTTTGTCGGTTATATCGCCGTCTTTCCACACATGCGACTCCAATTCATCGAGTAGTATGCCCATAACCTGCCGTGTCTTATCACTGCCGTATGGAATAATGATTTTTTCTTGCTCAAACCACACACGAAGGCGATTTAACAGTCCTTGNTTGAGAGTTTTGTTGCTGACCTTGCTCATCTTCATATTTAGTGTAAGTCCGTGTTGATTTATGAGCGATTGATACAAAGACTGGAAACCTGCGCTTTCAAATGCAAAGATTGGGTGTTTGTATGCTTCATCAAAGTCTTTAATGACTGTGATTTGTTTTGCAGGCGGGAAATCATTGCGCCGCCACATATCAACAATGTGAATGTTGCCATCTTTGTCTTGACGAATCACGATTGCAACCGTGTAGTCTTGTCCGATTCCGTGTGAAGGGTCGAACCCAACTACATAGTCGCCATCATGCAACTTGTTCTTTTGAAGAATAGAGTCCATGTCAAGGTTTTTTCGAGTAAGACTTTGCGGGAATACTGCACTGTCGTCGTCAACTACTTTACACAGATACTCTTGCGCAAAAGCCAACTCTCCAATAGCCTCTCTTTGCTCAAGTAAAAACTCAAGCGGTCGCTCACTTTCCCACAAACAAACGGGAGGATTGTTGTCGGGGTCTTGTCGCCATTCATCATAGTTAACAATTGCACCTTCTTGCCATGTTTCCCATGACTTGTTGCCCAACATTTCAGTATGATAAAGGTCATTCATGCTCATTGGCGTTCCTACACAAAACAAACTGGTCTTTGGGGATAGCATCGGCGTTAACTTTTTCCTAAACCATTGCTGATAAACTTCATACGACATATCGTTTTGGTCGTCGATAATATCGTCGAGAGCAATTGCGGCAGGGTGTTCACCACGAATACCCGAACCAACCGATGTAGCCTTAATCCATGCCCCGTTTGTTAAACGCAACTCGAAACGGTTGCCTTTTGTTGCGTCGATTTTCTTTGACAATTCGGGATGTCTTTTAAGGTCTTGACGGATTTCTTCTAAACGATTCATTGCGAGGTCTTTGTTTGCAGAAAACAACCAAATAGTAAAGGGTTTTCCTCGCCACTTTTCAAAAAGTAGCATATGTAATAACTTTACACGAAGCGTTGTGGACTTTGAATGGTCGCGTGGTGCGATGATGCAAACACGGTGAACCTGCTTTCCTTCGTTGTTTCCATACAAGTCAAGCCATGTTCCAATGTGTTCACCCCATTTGTAGCCGAGCCATTCATAAAAATGGCGTATATCGTGTCGACTACGCTCAAGATGAAAGGTTGTCATCAAACGAACCATCTAAACCACCACTTTTTCCAAACAACGGGATGCCGCAATACTCACTTAGGGCGTAAAGCAACTTTTCAACTTCGCCCCTGTCAAGCATAACACCAATAACATACTCTTCTGTAAACACATTTACGCCTACAAAGTCCTCTCCCATATCGGAGAAACGCAACTCTTTGTCCTTAGACATCCATAAAGGCATCTGCTTTCCTCCCATTAAGAGTATTAAGTAGTCGAAGCCCATGTCTAAGGTCTGTGAATGCCTGTATATCTCTTGTTTGAGAGTCAAGAATAACAATTGGAGAAGTAGGTCGCTCTCTTGGAAAACCACACATTTCACCGAAACTGTCAATAGTCTTGTAAGCACCGGGTCTTAGTGCCCAACGCTCGACTGCATGACGAGTAAATGGAACAACAGAAGGCGTGTGGTGGTGTCCGATAACACCAATGTCAAAGTCGCATTCGCCGTCATCCCACATTTTCTTAATAACACGGCTTGGGTCAAGGTTTGAGTTGCCTCTTCGCTTGTGTCGGACTGAAATGTGATAAGGAACATCGCCATGAATAACTTTGAGGTTTAATTCATAAGGATGGTAAAGCACACCCCTGTCTTGTGCAAGACGCTTTAGAGGGTCATAATCAGTCATGCCCGCAGTCCAAAGGTCGTGATTGCCCGCAACAATAGCCATAAGCGATGTTGGAGTCATGTTAATGTAGTGTTCACACAACTGCCACTGGATAGAGGGCGGGATTGGTGCTTTCATTGCAGGTCGAGGCTTGTCGATAACAAAGTTGTCAATGTAGTCGCCTGCATGAATAACATAACAGTCGGGATGTCTTTCAATTGCTTCTGTGTCCTCACGCAACCTTTCATGGTCGCAAAATGGATTTCCGATGTGCTGGTCGCTTTGGAACGAAATGCCAATGTAGCGAGCAGGGTTTTGCATGTGGAAAACTGCCCATCGAGCATCTTCGTTTGCCGCAATAGCCGCCTTTGAGCGTTCTTCAATTGCATTCCACAGACTTTCGCCACTGCCCGACTCCTTTTTCAAATGTTCAACTATGAAGTGTGGTGTTTCAGTGCGCTTAACTGCTTTACGCTCATACGCACGCCTTACCCTGTGTTCCCAACCACTTTTTGAGATTTCGGGAAAACGCTTTGACATTATCATAGCGAGTTGACTTATGTTGCCGTCAAACTCCATTGGGATTTCTGCGTTATAATCAATAACTTCGATAACAGGGAAAATGTCGGGTTCGTGTTGTTTTAACATGCGCAAACGCCAACGATGCGATTCTGCTTCTAATTCGGGCATAAGTGTCGCCATGTATCGTGAAAACTTTGCAAGATTTCCGTCATAGTGAGCGATGTTGTCGATTACCAATTGCTTGTAGTCATCGTTTTCCATGTCTATTCCACTATTGGTTTACCTCTTAAAGCCTTGCTTTAATTTAATTCTTTTTTGCCTGTGAAAGAATACAGAAAGAATAAAACGCCACACTGAAAGTCTGTTTCATTTATTGTTTTAATTCTTCTTAGGTGTTTAGGTAAAAGCCCCCTTCTAATATATTCTTAAAACTCTTAGAGGAAATAAAACAAAAAGAGCAAATCGCTATACTCAAACCGATTTATTCTTTCCTAATTTCTTCTGTCGCCATAAAAGAATAAATGAACCAACCCCAAGCCACCAAATTATTTCAAGAATAATCAGCGAAAGTCCAAGTGATTTTAGGTAATCTATCGTTATGTTCATAACTCATCCACCGTATAACCTTGAGTTTGGGTTGTCTTATATGCCTTGCGAGGGCAAACCTTCATAAGCCAAACGGCTTTAACACAGAACATGGCTCGTATTCCCTTTTTTGGAAAATCCAAAACGGAAGATTCAAAAGCCGCAGTGCCTTTTACTGGCGACCTCCGACATAATGTGCAACACCGCAGTCCATTTACAATGATTGCAGGCTTAAAAGACATTGTTAACGAAACCAACGCATTGCGTGATGATAGCAATTTCGACAACGACTTTTACTTGTTTGACGAAATGTTAAAACTTGACCCCGAATTGAACGGCGCAGTGCGTGCAGTGTCATTGACTGCAAACAACTACACTATCAACTGGCGGTCTGCAAAAAACGCACGAATCCGTAATGCACTGCAAGACCTCATTGACCGTATTGACTTTGATGACATTCTCATTAACAGTATGCGCAACTTGATGGTTTACGGCAACGACATCAACAAGTTGGTCGGAACGGGTCGAGAAGGCATTACTGATGTGCAAAACTTGCCAATTGCGCAAATGACAATACTTGACGACCGAGCAAGAAGCGCAACTGCCGATGACAATGACCCAGTTATTCGTGCTGAACGATACTTTTTGCGTGAAGGCGAAACAACCATGCAAGAGTTTCCCGCAGATGAGATTCTTCATGTGCGCATGGATTACAGAAGCAACTGGTTTACCGATAACGAAAACCGAACAACTTATGGTTTGTGGGGTTCATCTCGTTTTACTGCTTTGAAGCAGGCAATTCGTGCAAAGTATAACAGTATGAATAACCGTATTGCTCTTGAGGATGCAATGACAAAGCAATTCATTACTATCAATATGGAGGCAGTTAAGCACATTCAAAACCCCGATGAGCAAAGAGAGCGTTTGCTTTTCATTATGAATCAAGTTATTGAAACAATGGAGTCGCTTCGTGGCGACCAAGTGCCTATTTTCCCCGACTATGTGCAGATTCAGCACATCGACCAACGCAGTGCGCTTCCCGACAGTGGCGCATTCCTTGACAATGTTAACGCAGACATTGCCGCAGTCCTACAAGTCCCAAGAACCGCCGCAGGTCAAGAGAAAGGTTCGACCTTTGCGGCATCCTATACTGCAAACCTTTGGGCAAGCAATGCTATTCGACGCATACAAAGCATTCTGCGCCAATCTGTAATGGAGTTATTTTCTGCGCATTTGACCCTGTTAGGAGTCAACCATGTAAAGTCCGACTTGCCCGACCTTGTGTTTGAGCCAGTCGACGAAGAAACTCGTCTTGACAAAATGCGCCGAGCCACACTGGGCTATGATGCAGGCGTGTTAACGCTAAATCAAGCCCTTGATGTTGTTTCACTGCCTGCCGAAGATGGCGCAGATACTCGAAAAGAAGGTGGTTCAAGAACACCTACTGGCGAATTGCCAAGAGAAGGTGAAATGTGATGTCGGGAACAGACGACGCAGTGCAAAACCACAGACTTGATTCAATTGAGCGCAGGCTTGACAAGCACGACGAAATGTTGCAAAAGTTGCTTGAGGCTCAAATCCGAACAGATGAACAGTTTTCTGCTCTTGCTGAAACTCAAAAAGGAACACAAGAAATGATTAACGGCATCGGAAAGTCCATCGTTAAGTGGATGATGGGTATAGGTTCAACTATGGTTGCCGCCATAGTTGGAATGATGGGCGTTATGTGAAGGTTAAAAAAACACGCACACACTGGTTTTACACATGGGTAGCAGTGATGCACGAAAAGATGTGTCTTTTAACGACCGTATGGTTCGACGCACAGTAATTCCTGCTATTTATCTTTGGCTACTTGCTTGTGGCGCAGTTGTAGGTATGGGTATTTGGAAACCCGAAGTTGTTTTAATGAACCTTGATGGTTTCATTGCACTTATTGCAATCATTGGAGGCACTGCCGCACCAGCCCTACAAACTGTTTTGCGTATGTGGGAAAGCGAACAAGTGCAAGAAGTCGATAACATCCCAACAGAATTATCGCATCGTCGTGAAATTAACGCTGAAAAAGAAAAACACTTAATGGAGTTGGAGAAATTGCAACAGGCGCATGTTCACAAAATCGAGTCTATCCAACAAGGACACGAACATGCAATGTGCGAAGTAAAGAAGAAGTGATGTTATATGCCTTCTCCTAAACCCAATGAAAACAAGGATGATTTCATGGATAGGTGCATGGGTGATGATAAAATGACAAGTGAGTTTGAAAACCCATCTCAAAGAGCCGCAGTGTGCAATTCATACTTTGAAAAAGAAGCAACTGCAAAAATGGAGGACTACTTATTCCGTAGTCCCGAAGGTGCAATGAAAAAATCAAAAGAAATTGGTTTTGACGGAGAAATCCACGAATCAACTCTTGCAGACGGCACTAAACTTTACTCTCCCGCTAAGACCGAAAAAGAGTTTATTGAATGGTATCGAAAGAACGACCCCGACGCTGAACAAGAGTTAAGCGCACTACAATACGGTCGACCTTCTAAAAATGACCCACGAAAAACTCCCGCTAAACCCAGTGAACGGCGCAAAGGGTCAAAAAAGAATAAACCGGGTTCTGCTAAAAAACCAAACAAAAACATCAAGGTAAGTAAGGAAACCGAAGCCCGTTTGCGCAAAATGATGCAAGAGCATAATAAAAAAGTCGAAAAGAAAGGTAAAGGCTCAAAAGCAAGCATGGGTCGCCTCAAGTCCGTTTATCGAAGAGGCGCAGGTGCATTTTCTCGTTCACACGCACCCAACATGTCAAGAGGCGGTTGGGGTATTGCAAGAGTTAAGGCATTCCTATATCTTTTGCGCAATGGTCGACCGAGTAATCCAAATTACAAACAAGACAATGACTTGTTGCCTAAATCACATCCAAGAGCAGACGAAAGTGGAGAGGACTATGAGGACTGGGATGGAGTTGAGTTTGAAGGCGCAGAATATCAAGGGCGCAAAGTAAAACTGAACAAACCATTCCGAACACCAAAGGAATCAAAGAAGTTTGCGGTTTATGTGCAAAACGAAAAGGGCAATGTTGTCATTGTGCGTTTTGGCGACCCAAATATGGAAATTAAGCGTGATGACCCAAAACGGCGCAAAGCATTCCGTGATAGACACAACTGCGCAGAAGCAAAGGATAAAACAACACCTCGCTACTGGTCTTGTAAAATGTGGGAAAGGAATAAATCTGTTTCCGACTACACCAGTGGAGATAATGACTTTAATAAAACAGACTCCCCCGTAGCAGAAGATATGGGCGGTTGCGGTTGCGGTTGTAGCGAAAACTCAATGAAAGCAATGGAACATGGCGATAAAGAATTGCCAAAACCAAATGACACTGAATCTCACGATGAGTTTATGAGTCGTTGCACCGAAATGGGCTTTGACAGTCAAGAATGTATGGAGGCTCACAAGGGTCATAACTTCAAAGAAGATGTTGAAGGGTATGGCGGCGGAGGCGGCGGTGGTTATTCCAACAGTTGCAGAACGGGCTACAAAATGGAGGGCGGCAAGTGTGTTAAGGCTACTTTCCAATTAGATGTTGACATTAGTGTTGACGATATGGTTCTTCAAGCATCAACTGGCGAATACATTGTTGCAATTTCGGGTATTGCATTCCATCAAGGAATTAACAAGAACGGTTGGGAAATTACTCGAAAAGGCGCAAACCTTGCAGTTTCGCAAATGATTGGCGCAGACTTAACGCTACATCATCCTACATCCGAAAATGGTCGATTCAAAAGAAATATGAACGGCGGTGTTGAAGAAGCAGTTGTTGGTTTTATTACAGAAGCCTATGTTGTTGACAAGTTGGGCGGCGACTGGGATGTTCGTTTCAAAGCCGAAGTTCATCGAAAAGAGTTGTTTGAGGCTCTTGAGTCGGGGCTTTGGTTAAGGCAGGGTTATGGAGTATCTATTGGTGGCAGTGGTATTCCCGATGATATGTTTGAGGCAGAAGATGGTCGCATGACTATGTTGTTTGAATCCGACTTTGAGTTCGACCACCTTGCAATTGTTCACAAGCCTGCCTATTCGGGCGCAAAGATTGAAAGCGTTGAAAGGGTAAAATCAGTGAAATCAAGAGAAGAGTTTAATAGTCAACCGCATTCTCTCCAAACTATCGCAACGGGAATGAATACCATGTCCGAAGAAATCATCGCATCCGAAATCAGCGAAGAGGAAGTTGTTGAAACTCCTATCGAAACGCCAGTTGCAGAAGAAGCAACTGTTGACTACTCCGCAGAAATTGAGGCTCTAAAGGCTTCACTTGCCGAGAAAGAAGAAGAATTGAACGCTATCAAAGCCGCAGAAGAAGCAAAGGCAGAAGAAGCACGCCTTGCTCTTGTCGAAAAGGCTACCGAGTTGGGAATTGCAGGCGTTGACTCTCTTCCTGTCGAATCCCTTGAATCTGTTATCGCATCCTTCGAGGCTATCAAGCCTGTCGAAAAGGAAATGACACCTGTTGCAAGCAATGTTGAAGCATCTGCTTCTGTGCCTGCTGAAAAAGAAGCAGTTGTCGCAAATTACCTTAACCGCAAGTTGGTTAAGACCCCCGAATCCCTCTATGCAAAGGCATGGAACGCTTGGGCAAAGGCATGGAATCAAACCCTGTCTGCATCCGAGATTGAGCGTCAAGGCGCACCAACCTTTGAAGAGGCAAAAATGAAGAACCTTATCTAAATAGGAGATGAAAAAAATGTTGAGCAATCCACGAAACGCAACTTTGAAAACTGGTGAAACTGTCGACAAGGCAGGTATCATTCTTACTAATGATTCCACAAACAACAAGATGAAGAAATGCACTGCTGGCGCAGTTGCTCTCGGCATCACTGCTGATGAATCCGAGCGTGATTCAAGCGGTCTTGTCGCAGGCGGCACTGTTTCTTACTACCCACTGGGCGGTATTATGATGGTGGCTTGTGCGGCTTCTCAAACTCTTACTACTGGACTTACTGTTTACGCAGGCGCAAATGGTCTTTTGACTACTACCGCAGGCTCAAACAAGAAGTTGGGACTTTACATCGGTGAAGGACACTCTTCAACGACCGAAGGCGACCTCGTTCCTGTGATGACTGGTGCATCCGTTATCGCTTGATGACAAAAAATAAATGGAGATGAAAAAAATGAATCAAACACTTGAGCAAATCCTAACTGTTGAAGCCGCAGACGGACAATTCGGACAAGCCGATGCAGTCCTTGAACAAACTCTTCGTGATTTCATCGAATTGCAGTCGACCACTATCGCAGTCGGAACGCAAGTCGTTGGTGTCCGTTCAGTTCCATACCTTGAGTTTACTTGGTATACTGGTGCAGAAGGCACTTTCACCTACCCTCTTGCTGACAACGCAGTTGCAGACCCAACGAAGATTGGAACGAGCAACTACTCGGTTCACTTGAAGAAAGGGCAGGGTCGTTGCATTTTCCTTGACTCCACGCTACTTCGTGGTGAAACTTTCGAGAACATGGATAGGCAACAAATGGCTATCGTGCGCAACCGAGCATCTGTTATCGACAACCTTATCATCGACGCTCTTATCGACGGTGCTGGACAATCTCTTGCAGTCGCAAGCGGTTCGGAATGGGATACTTCCTCCGCAGACGCAGAAGCAAACATTCTTGGCGCAATGGATAAAATCTTCGAGAACGGTCGTGTAGGCGGCGACGAGCCAATGGCTCTTATCGTTCCTACCAAGCACCGAAGCGTGCTTCTGCAAACCACTCTTTACGGCAATGTCGTCGAGTCCCTTGCAGACCACTTGAAGAGAATGGCAAACTTGACTATCTATTACAGTCGTGATTCACTTCTTGATGACACCGCACTACTACTCATTCCGGGTGCTGAAACTGCGGAGTTCCTTCAATACAACGGCGACGGTTTCCAAGAAACCGAGTTGACTCGTATTCCGGGTGTTGGCTACGATTGGATGCTCACTGGCTACATGGCTTGTGTAGTCCACGAACACCAAGACGGCGCATCAAGCGGAACAAGCAACCGTATCTGTAAGATTACCAACATCACTGCTTGATTAGGCGGTGATTAAGGTTGTCCGAAAGAAGCGAGTTTCTTATCAAATACGCTGAAAGGCGTTTGGGTCGTGCTTTAACGGCATCCGAAAAGGATTTGGTTTGCGCAGAAGTAAACAGGCGCAGTGTTTCCGACCTTTGTGCCGAGTTTGCGCAAAAGAAAGCAAAACCTTCTGCCCCTTTGAAAGATAAGAAAATCAAACCAAAGGTGGTAAAGGATGAAGAGTAAAGCGGCAGTCGCAAAGGCTCTCAAGGAAAAAGGCATTCCACTTCCCGAAGAGGATTCATTCGATGCAATGATGCACCGACTTAACTCATGGGAAAAGGGAATGGGTTATCTATTCCGAAGAATTAAGACTCGTTTTTATTCTCGCCAACAACTGCCTGCTGAAATCCCATTCGGCGCAATTGTCTTTGTTCCAAACAGTGAGTTTGCTCGAAGTCTTATCAAGACTGGCGCAATGTTCCCTATGGGTCGTGCGCACTATGATGCCAAAATCCACACTTTAATTGATGTTCCTAAAACCGAAGTTTATTCCGAACCAAAGGTTGAAAAGAAAAAGGCTACACCAAAGAAGTCAAGCAGTGCAAAGGTGAAGAAGAATGGCAATAACAAATCCAACAAAAAGTCAGATTCGTGATTTGCTCAACAGACCGAGAGGACTGAATGACGGCACGATTGATGAATATATCACTATCCGTAGTGCGCAGATTACAAGAATGCGCAGAAGTAGCACACTTTACGGACTTTCCGATACCGCAGGTGTGAGCGACACCGAATGCGAATCAGCAATTAAGTTTCTTGTTTGCGTCGATTGTCTGCGTGTTATGATTGACACTATCCCAATGTATGTTCCCGAAGCCGAGCAAAGAAGGACAGATATACGGCTTTCTGCACAACTAAAATCGTTTGAAGCACAAGCCGAAAGATTGCTTAAAGCAATTGCCGAAGCAGAATCTTCTGCCTTTGCAATCGACAGTAGCAACAGTCGGCAGGTGTAATCAATATGACAACATACAAGTGGAATAGCGCAAGCGCAGGTAGCGCAAGCACTACTACAAACTGGACTCCAAACGGAACGCCTGCTACTGGCGATATTGTTCAATTTAGCAACTTTGGCGTAGGAGAATGCACTTGGGATTTAGCAACAGTAGCAACTATGGAAATTGGCGCAGACTACACAGGCGTAGTAATTATGGATACAGACTGCGATATTGAAACTGGTTTATCTATCAATGCAGAAAACTCAATTAAATCAACAACTTCAACTACAATTACATTTACTGGAACGCCACAGTATAAAAGTAATAAGGTGTATATTGAAAACAATGTAGCAGACCCATTTACAGATAGCACTTCAANAGGCAATTTGAAGTTTACCTTTAACGGTAGCACAGTTGCTCAAGTCGATGCAGGGATTTATCCACACATGCAATTTAATTATGGGTTTAGACCCGAGTATGTTGCACCTACTCGCACTGATAACAAATATACTGTTTCAATGATGAGTATTTTTTTGGGAGGACAAAATGTTGCACCATCAAGCAGTAGTCCAACCGCAGATGACAGAAAAATGAATTGGATTATTGCGCATCACACAGGGCATGACGGCACTGCTTTACAACTTGCAGTCAAGGCAGGCACAATTCAAACCTTTGATGGTGGATGGGGCACATGGACTTTTCAAGGAAAATTGGGAGGACATACGCTTCCAGTCAACGGAAATCAATCATACGGAGGTTGGACTTTTACTTTCCGAAACATAATTATTGACTCAAGCGCAGGTGGTGCAGGTGCATTTTGCACACTGCCATTTGGCTCTATTCTTTCTCTCACAAACTTAACAATCAATGAAGGTGCTTCTATCAAAGGACACGGTGAAAAGGGCGCAACAATCCATCTTGTTAACAGACCTACTATTGATGGAACATGGGGCTTTTTCCCAATTGCAGATGGCATTTATCACTACAAAGGACTATACAATCTCAATGTAGCATTTGGTGGAACAGGTTTGGTTTCTGTTCCCGATGGTCGCATTCTTTTTGGAGAAAACGAACAAACGCTCGGACACAGTGCAAACTTTACCTACAATAATACTGATAATGAATTAACTGTTGGCGATGGTGGAATTGTTATTCCCGCAAGTAGCATTTCAAGCCCTGCCGCAAACTTGCTATGGGTGAATAGCGCAGATAACGACAAGTTGTATTTTGGGTCAAGTGCCGTAGGCAGTGGTGGCGGCGGCGGCGGGGGCGGAGGCGGTGGCGGTAGCACTGTCGATGTTGTTTCAAATGTAGCCACAAACACTATTCTCGGTCGAAATGATGCAGGCAGTGGAGATAGCGAAGAGTTAACTCCCGCAGAAGTGCGCACAATGTTAAATGTAGCAGACGGCGCAACTGCTTATACGGATGCTGATGCTATTGCGGCAGTTGAAGGAACATCCAGNCTTGACTTATCGGGCGACTTNACAATGGATACTTCTAAGAAAATTATTATGGATGAAAAAACTTATGCCGCCGCAACTGCCGCAAGTGGAACAATCGAGTTAACTGCTGAAAAAACAGGTAGCAACTCTCCACTTCTTACGCTTAGGACACCTTCGGGTTATTTGCGTATAGGTGCGCAAAATACTTCATTTTGCCACTTTTATACCGACAGGGCATACTTTTACTTTAACAAACACATACAGATGGATGGAGGCTCATTTTACGCTTACAACGATGACTTGCAAATTAAAACCGATGATAGCGGTTCGGGTCAACCAACCCGTATTTTTGTTGACGCAGGCGTTGACGAGTGCCGTGTAGGTATTGGAAACGGTTTTAGTTCATCTTCTTTACCTCAAAAAGAATTGCATGTAGCGGGAACAATTCGTCAATCTAACGCAATGGATGCAATCGCCTATGCAGACGGAAATGGTGATTTACAACCAATGCCAGCAGGTCAAAGCATGGATATTACAAGTGGAAAACTTCAAGTTGCGCAACAACCCCAACCTACTGCGCCTATTCCCGCATTTATTGAAGTTCCCGATGATGTGGATAAAGTGCCGTTTGGTTGGTTGCAAACGACACTTTCCGATGGAACAATAGTCTATATTCCTGCATGGGTGAGGGCTTGATTATGACAAGATGCACATTACTTGACACATGGTTTGACGCACAATCAAAGCGTCTTGATGCAGAAGAAGCAAAACTCGACAAAGACTTAATAACAGGTGAACAAAAATGACGCAAAGAAAAGGTAAAATTGTGTATGTGCCTCCCGAAAAGTGCTACACCAATGTAAACATTGAAGAAACACCACATGGCTACCGTCTTTATAGGGATGGCGAAGCCCGTCATTTTGCAGTTGTTCCACTGTCAAAAGCAGTCGTTGTTGAATACAAAGAAAAAAGGTGAAAGAAATGGATATTGAAGTAATCGGCGCAATTGGCGCATTAGGTTTGTTTGGCGCAGGTCTTGCATACAAATACTGGAAAAAAATGAAACCTCTTGTTGAAGAGGCACTTGAGGATGGGCAGTTGACTATCGAAGAGGCAATGGAAATCGTCGAAGAGGCTACTGAAATTGTTGAAGAAGTTAAATCACTGCCCTCATACAGTGCATTGATGCGTATGCGCAAATCGGAAATTATGAATCTTTGCGCAGAATATGACATTGATACAAAAGGAACAAAAGAACAACTCGTTAAAAAATTGCGTGAAACGGTGAAGTAAAATGTATTGTAGTGTTGCTGATGTAGGTTCTCGAATCGGTCTTGATTCTGCGCAAAGAAGTCGTGCAGAATCTCGTATTAAGCGTCATATTCGCCAAGCAGTCATTTACATCGACCAATCTTTTGTTGAATATGGTCGTGAAGAACCAAGCGGTGTGTTTGTTGAAACAACGCTTAATGCCGCATTTGACCTTGCAACTGATAGCACACAGTTTAGAGTTTCCTCTTTCAACCTTTTTCCTTCAAGTGGAGGAAAAGGAAACATTGATGGTGATACATTTGAATATACTGGTTTGCAAAATGTAGGTGGGCAGTATTACATTACTGGTGTCAGTGGTCTATCATTCGACCACGCATCGGGTGCAGTTGTTCAAGTTGGAGAGTTTGCGCACATTTTGCGTGAAGTTTGCGCAGATTTAGCGGCGGCAGGCTATCTTGAGGATGAAGGCACACACCAAACTGGCGCAGACGGTGGACTTCGAGGCAAGTCTTTGCGCATGAGAGGCGAACATTGCCTACAACGACTTGCTCATTCGGGTAAGGCGTGATACAAAATGACTCAAACATTTACTCGTCGTGGTTCATACAGTGATTTTACAGTCAATGTCGACCAAAAGCCTTTGCGCAGGGCTTTGCGTGAATTGCAAAACAAGGGCGAAGGACAACTTGACGGATTTATGCGTGCAGGCATTACTGCAATGACAGAAGAAGTGCGGCATGAGTTGAAAAGCAAAGCAGGCACACTTGCACAGGTTCGTGTTCCTCCTACACTTGGCTACGGAAAATCAACAAATATCCATGTAAAAGTTGCTAATGCTTTGAAGGTTCACAGATACAAAGAAATGGAATACGCAGTGCATACTGGAAAGTCAATACAGGATGCCGCAGTCGGTGTTCTCGGTCAAAGAGGCGGTCGACTTGCGCACATTGTTGCAAAAGGTATTGACCCGTTCCGCTATGGAAACTTGCCTATGCTTGTTATGTCAAGCACACGATGGTATAAATCAACTGGCGCAAGGAATTGGATTTCGACAGGTATGCGCATGAGAGCATCACATCCCGGTTTTTATGACACGATGGATTACATAGGAGAAATCGAAAAGAAGTTCAAGAAGTATTTTGAAGAAAAGGTTGATGTCGGCGCAATTATCCCTGCGGCAATTCTTGCAGGTTTCAGTCTTTCAAAGGCAACTGGAATGAGCGCAAGTGGTTCAAGTGCTACTACAAAGACTGGCGGAACAGGTATTATGGCGGCAAGGAGAGGGTAAGTATGGCAGTATCAAAACAAACAGATTATTGGACTTCAAGACTAAACGGACAAGACCCTGCTAATCCAGTAGGCGATAACAATACTGCATGGACTCTAAACGCAGGCGATGCAGGCGACGGAGTTTCACAAAGCGGTTATTGGCGCATTACCTCCGATAGTGGAGGGCAGACTTGGAAACAAACTGTCGCTGATGCTGAAAATGACCTCACCTTGATGTGTGCTATCCATGTTGAGTCTGCCCCTTCGGATGGCGAAGTCCTCATGGCTCTCGACAATGGTAATCATCGGGTCGAAGTGCATAGCAATGGGAGTCTTAACAAGGTAAAACTCGTTGGTGCTACTACAACAACCAGTGGAGGGCTTGATTTGGGCATGGGGGATGAAGAAGCCATCCCTTGTATCTTGCGATTGACTCTCGATAGTAGCGGAAATGCTCGACTCTATATGCGTGAAATTATTGAGGATGATGATGCAACACAACATTACCTTGAAGTTTCTGCGCAAAGCAGTTCTGCGCAAGGCGCATTTTTCGGAACGACCAGTGGAACAGTCGACTTCTATTCTGTTTACTTTACGCCTCATGGTGCTTATTCTCCCGATGAAATGGATATGTCGGATTTTATTTCTCACAGTCTTTTGCGCACAGGAATGAAGGTTGTTGAAGTTCTGCGCAATAGCAATCGTTTGTTTTTGAAAACCCATGTCAAACCGAGCAGTGTTGTTTANGGTTATGATTTGTCAAGCAACAGTATGGTTAATCGCTTCCCGACCCCCAGTGTGCATGTGATGATTCAAAAAAGCGACTCACCCGAGTTTTTAACTTTAGCAGGCACACGCACAGACCAACGCTATGAAGTTATTGTGTTTATCACGACAAGAGGAACAAACTACGCAAATGCTTATCGCTTAGGCGCAAGTATTCTCGGAGAAGTATTCGATGAGTTGTATGTAAAAACAGGACTTGAACATGGTGTTGACAGTCTGCTTTCGTATGATGTTAAGTTTGACACAAAAGTCGACGACGATGAAACCGTTTGCATTCATAGTCTAAGTTTGACTTACATGAAGAAAATCCGAATGTTTTTGAGAGAAGCATAGTTATAAACATTTTGATAGAAGTGTTTAATAGACAAACAACGCTTCATTTGATTCATGCCAAGTAGCCATACACGCTATGTTAAAATCGTCAAAGAATCCTCATCGGATTATAACCCATCTTCTTCTCCAAGCGGCGGTGTCGTTGGTGAAGTGGAATCCGAATCATTNCAACAATCATTCGATGTGCTAAAGCGCAACGATATGAATTATCAAGGTGCGGCAAAAGCAATCGTCAGCAAGAAAACTGCTGAAGGTTCTATCAGNATGGCTTTGCAACCCGATGCTTTNGTCTTTACTTGCCTTCATGGTATTATGGGCGAAGATGTTGAAGGTGCAACNAAGGCAGACNAAAGAACCTTTGCCGAGTTGGATGTTGATGAGCAAGGCGAGTTGCCTTCTTACACCTTCAAAATTGGTCGTGATGAAAAAGAGCATGTCTTTGGCGGTCAAGTAATCGAGTCTATCAGCGTTTCTGCAAGCGTAGGAGAATACGCAATGATGACTGTTAACACTGTTGGCGCAGGTCAAAAGTCCTCAACTGAAACTCTTTCAACTTCTGTTCCTACCTACACTGGTGATGCGGCACACTTCGCAAAGTCTTATGTCAACTTTGAGGCAAATGCTACAAATAGCGCAAAGTCCAATCTTGTGCAAAGCATTGACTTTGAAATCAAGACCAACCGTGATATTGAAAACTCATACAGTCTTGCTTCGGAAACTTGCATTCGTGCGCCACCAACCACTACAAGAGAAATCAGTGGTTCATTGACTTTCCACAAGGCTTTGCTAAGTGGCGATGTTTCAGCCGAACCATACTTTGATGAAATTATGGGTGCTACTGCCGCAAACGGCAACGCTCTTTCAAATCCCGGTTCTGCCGCACCTGCTATTTCAGTCCTGTTTGAAGTCGACTCAAACAACTTTATTCGTTTTGACTTTTTCAAGGTTCACTTTGAAATGCCCGAAACTTCTGTATCGGGTCGTGATTCTCAAACAATGACCGTTAACTTCCACGCTCTTTATGATTTGGGCGATGCAAATAAAATGATGCAAATTGTGTGTAAAGGTGCTGACTCTTCGATTGTAGCAAACTATGATGCTTGATGGGTGGTGCTTAGATGAGCCACGCAATAACAGACCCTACGAAACTCAATGTTTCAACTGTTTACGGAACACACGCTACAATCGGCGTAAACATTCAAGCAGAAATCCAAACCCTTTTGGCAACGGATGTAATTATTTCTATCAGCGTAGCAAGAAAAAGCGTTGGTAATCAATTCATTGGTGTTATCACCTATGAGGACAAGACGGCTTGATAGTCAATAGTAAGAGAATAGATAAGTAAAGAGAAGTGAAAAAGTATGCCAGTATTGAAAAAAGAAATTGAATTGAACGACGGTAAAAAGATTTGGGTTCGCCAAGCGTCGGGTATGGAAAAACTGCCGATTGAAAACATCCAAGCAAGGGTTTTCCGAAAGGTTCGTCATTTTGGCGCAGACCCCGCAGAATGGACTCCCGAACAAAACGAAGAGTTTGCTGATATGCTTGATGAAGCAGGCGGCGGCATGGCAGACCAAATCCAAGCATGGATTCCAAACTGTGTTATTGAGCCTGCTGATTTTGACATTAACACTTTGACATCCGAAGAAGTGCGCACAATCCTGTCCTTCGTGAGAGGCGATACCTTAGAAGGTGCGACCCCTTTGGACTAATCCCTCGCATATTACCCTCCCTATGTAGCACTTTCAAAGGAATAGCCCCACATGAGTTTTATGAACGATACAATGAAGAAAATGGCTATGAAAGAATGCAGTTTGATATGGAAATAGCGAGGGAAATTAGCGAAAGGATTACAGAACAACACGAACAAGCCAAGCGTGGCAACGGCGGTAGTCGTGCCGCAAGGCGTGCGGTGGCAAAGCGAAATCAAAGAAGGGCGGCAATGCAGAATCAAGAAGAAGTAGGGAATGCAGTTGATAAATGGCTAAGTGGTGAATAGGGTGGCAAGAGCAGGTGCGGCAAGAGTCTTTTTCGATGTTGTCGGAACATTCCAAGCCTCAAAACTCATTAGCGATACCCAGTCTGCCGCTACTGTTCAGTCTGCTATTATGGCTGATGCCGCCGCAAACATCGCAGACTCTTTCGATGAAATGGCGGAGGGCGTATTAAACGCAGTAGCCGAAATTACCGATTCTTTCTATGAGTTTGAAAGGCAACTTGTCCGTGTTAAAAAGTTCTATCAAGGTGTTGAAGGAGAAACCGAAAGGTTCGCTTCATCAGCAGTGCAACTGGGTGAATCATTTGCATTTAGCGGTGAACAAGCACTTGCCGCAAGCGCAAGGACTGCGCAGTTAAAACAGGTTCTTGAGTCGCAAGAAGCAATTATTGAAGCCACAAGAGCAGGTCTTTTGATGGCGGCAGTCGGTGAAATGGAAACCGAGATGGGTATGAACCGTTTGATTGCTCTTGCGCAACAGACTGGCTTTATGATGGGCAACTTGACTAAGGCGCAGTATGATGCTCTTAGCGCAGAACAACAAGCAAATGTTGTGCGTGGAAATACTTTGCGTGTTCTCGACCAGTTAAACACTGTTGAAAACACCTCCGTTGCAACAATGGAGGACATTACCTTCGTTCTAAACCAGTTTGCATCACAGGCAAGCATTGCGGGTGAATCTATTGGTGAAATGGCGGCTATGTCGGCACTTTTGCTTGAAACTGGTGAAGAAGTAAGTCGTGCGGGAACAGGTCTGCGTATGATTTATCAGCGCATTGGAAATGAAAATACCGATGCGGTCAAGACCTTACAAGAGTTGATGGGCGGCGTTGATGCTTCGATTATCACACAAATGAAATTATCGGACATCTTGAAAGAGATTGCGCCTGCTTATCAAACTATGACTGCCGAGCAAAAGCGAAATCTTGCCGTAGCAGTTGCAGGTTCTCGACACTATGTTAAGTTTCTCAAACTTATGGAAAATCAAGAGCGTCTTGTTGAATTGCAAACAAGCGCATACAACGGCGCATACGGCGCACTTGATGAGTTTTCAAATCGTGCAGAATCAGCAGTGTTCGATATGGAACAGTTGCGAGCCATTACTGAAAATGTGCGTGTGGAAATTGGTGAAAATCTCGCCCCCGCATACCTTCAAGCAGAAGAAGCAACTTATCATTATTTGACTGTTATTCGAGATTTGTCCGAAACTGATTTTGGTTTGGATGTAATGACAAATGTTATTCGCACTGCTGGTCTTTATCAAAACCTTGTTGCGCCGTTTGCAAACATTGGTTTTCAAGTATTCAACATGATTATTGCGTTTAAGACTCTTGGCGCAGTTCAGCGAGCAATGACCGCAGATGCGGTAAATCAGCGCAATGTTTTTCTTGAAAAAGCAAAGGCAACGAAGTTTTTGAATCAAGTTGAAAACGAATACTCCGTTAATTCAGTTGCAAACCTTAGCGCAACAACTGCAAAAAACCGCATTTATCGTCAAGAATTGGTTAACAATATGGGTCAAGTGCGATATTACCGTAGTGAGTTGCAAGGTCTTGCAACTGCGCAAATGCACAACAAACATACTGTTGAAGTGATGGCGGCGCAACAAGCACAATACGGCGCAACTGGTTCATATCAAGCAAGAATACATCAATACACTGGGCAAATGATTTACTATGAAGCAGGCGCAATGCAAGACTTGGTTGGCAGGCTTCGGATTAGCGGAGAAGTCTTTGCAGGCGTAGCGGCAAGGATGCAACCATATCAAGCGCAAATGATGATGTATGGCAGTCTTAACCGACAAGCAGGTCTTGCTACTGCTAATTTCAATAGCCTTCTTGCAACAGGAACAATGGGAATGCAAGAAAGGGTAAAGGCTCAAGTTGCATTGACAAATGCTCGCCGAGAAGAGTTCAACCTTATGAATCAAGAGATTCAAATACTTGTTCCTTTGACGCAAGCAGAACAAAATCAAGCGGCATTAACCATTCAAAAAAACAATGCGCTAATTCAAGAAGCAAGAGTCAAAGTAGGTCTTATCCGTAGCGACATTTTGCGTGCAGAAATAACAACTGGAAAGGTCGACCCTGCTTTGCGCCAATTGCTTCAAACAGAACAACAAAACATTGCGGCGTTGCAACAGAAAAACCTTACGCTTGAACAAGGCATTGTTGCTTCACAACAGGCAGATGTTGCCGCAAAAAAACAAATTGCAACAAATGCTAAGTCAAGTGTTGGATTCCGAGCAAGTGCTATTGCAATGGGTCAATCCTCCGTTGCGGCAGTCCGTCTTGGTTTGTCAATCAATTCTGTAAATCGAGCAATGATGCCTTTGACAATGATTCTCCCGTTTGTTGTTGATGCAGAAAAATCAATGACTGTTATGATGGGCGGTATGGCGGCTATGATGCTTATGAGAGCCGTTCCCGCAATCATGGCTAAAATGGCGGCATTAAAAGGATTAAACATTCAACAAGCATCGGCAGTTGTGCTACAAGGCGCATTGACAGGGGGTGCGAGTCTTGTTGCCGCAGGTCTTGCTATTGCGGCAGGCTACATGATGGTTAAGGCGTTTGTAGGCGACAGTTTCCTTGCAAGTCCTCTTGACAATCTCAATGAGTTTAATGACGGTTTACAGACTATGGAATCCAGTCTTTCATCAATTGTAGCAAACGAAGATGCCTTGCTTGCAGGTATTGTCGACCATTCTGCGCAAGATTTAATTAAAAATCCACAACTTATTTCAAAATCTCTTGCAGACATTAACACTGAATTGGCTTCTCTTGAAGCCGTTAGTGGAACAGGCTCGGATGCTTTTAATGCAGATATTGAGGATAGAATTGCGGCGGCTAACAAAGCAAAGTTTGCTATTGAAAACTTGAGCGATTCAATGGAGGAACAAGCGGCAGTAAATGAAGCCCTTGCAAACGGCACTTATGGCGGTGCGGCAATGTCAACAATTTACGGAGATGGAGGACAAATACCTACTGGTATTGTTGGCGATTTCTTCGGCTATCCATACATTACATACGGAGATGATGATGAATACCTTGTTTCTTATGTGGACTTACATGGAAAGCATCACGAAGAGATACATGACAATGAAGAGGATGCGTTGGAAAGAGTCAAAAAACTTAACGCTGATTACTCTTATGAAGGATTGACTGCAAAAAAGAAGTTCCTTGACGCAATGTTGACTCTTGAGGATGAATACAATGAAGCGTCAATAAGGCAAATCACAGAAGCAAATGCGCAAACTATGGGTGAAATGTTTGACTTTGCAAACGCAAGAGAAGAATTGTTTTTCGGTCAACGACAAAACTTTACGGGCGCACTTTACAAGCAAGTATCACAGGGCGGTATTGAAAACTTACTGCACAAAACTGAAATTATCCAAACCAATGTCTTTAACGGCATGACACTTCCCGAAATGGTGAGTCAAGTAGCAGATGGAGTAGTAGCGGAGTTAAGCAATCGGGGTATATCAGTATGAAGTCAATCACATTAGAGCAGACCTATTGGCTTACAGGCTACTATGACGACTTTCATTCGTCTGTTGCAGTAGCAGATAATGAAAATGAAGCAACTGTGCGCACTATCGACCATGCAAAATCACACTTTGGCAGTCTTTTGAATGGTGAAAATATACTCAANCCACGATTNAANCATTCATACTATGACCGTTTGCGCAGTGGGCAGTATCACGAAGATGACCCAGTTTTGAATCTTGGTTATGACTTCTTCACTGATGCTGATAACAAGTTAACAATGAATCGTGGACTTCACGAATGGATTACTGTNGACATTACAAANACTGATGGNTCAAAGCCCGAATTGCAAACATTNNTATCAATGCCTACAACTCTTGCGGCAAACAGACACAAGTGGAACGGAACAGGAACAGAAGGTTATTTGCGCATATCAAATCCCCACGATTCAGCAGGTTCTTATTACATGCCTACTGGAACAATTGACCCTACGCTTGGAGGCGACAGATACTTTACTCCAAAAGGAACAGGCTTGCCTGCTCTTAACTTAGAACACGCAGGCGGCTACTCTCGTTTAGTGTATAGCAACCTTGAAGGTGAAATTAAAATGACATCCTTTGCGGGTGTTTATACTGGCGAAGAAGCACAAGCAGGTTATGATACTACATTGACACGACCACAAAAATACCTACAAGAAGTGCAATCGCCATCGGGTAAAAACTTCATGGTTAACTCACTTTACAATGACGCTAATTCTGCGCACACATCTCGACTTTTAACCTATAACGGCGCAATAAGACTGCGTGGTTTAGGTGAAATGTTCCATCTGCGCATTTCTGCGCACAAAATTGGCGATTGGACTTTTGACAATTACATTCTCAAGATTGGCTACAAAGACAGTGCAACCTATTCAACAACCTCCGATGACTTTTCGGACACTGCATCGCTTGCTACAATCAATATAACGCTTGCCAACTTAGGAATTAGCGGCATTGAAAAGTGGAATGGAGGAACGCAAACCTCTTATGANGCAGATGATATTTGGGCTGATGTCTATGTTGTTTTTGATTTTAACGCAAACACATGGGAGGCATACGCCAATGATGACACTACGGCGTTTGCAACTGGTTCTGTCAATACGGCAGTATCATTTAATACCGCAGTTGGTTGGAGTCTTGACGCAAAATGGTCTGCAAACGGCACAGAAAACTGCGTTGTTCTTGATACCTTGATTGATAGGGCGGCAGTTGCTTTGCCTCTCAACTGGAAACTCGGAGGCACTTACCCACCTCCCGTTCAGCGTATGCGCTATTCAAGCGGCGCAGATACCGTTTCGACAATGCAGTTAACGATTCTTGATGACATGAATGAGTATGCGTTATCTGCGCTGACTACTGGTTCTTCTGCAACAGAATGGCGACTGATTTCATTTATTGACAACGAATCCCGACCTATTTGGTTTGGATACATCGAGGGCATCAAGCACGACCAAAATAGTAAAGGAAAAACTCTTTCGACTACAATTGACGCAAGAGATTCGACAGGTGTGCTTGACCGTGTGTTGCCTATTTGGGAAACAGGACAAAACGCATTTAGTTCTTTGAATGAACACATTTCAATGGATTCTGTTAACACAAAACGCACATTTGAAAGCGAAGCACTACTTTCAACAATGCTATTTGGCGCACACAGTTTGACAATTGGCGCAAACTCTCTCGGCTACAACTGGTGGAATGAAAACGATTCGGGAACAAAATATACCGCAGATGTTAACGGGCGCAATCAACTTTATTCGGGTCAAGCCATTCAAATGTATATTGGTGAGGATGAATACGGCGCAAACGAAATTGAAGCACAGTGGGAGGGTATGTATGGCGCAACTGGACTTTCCGATGTGTTTGCAATCGGCGAATACATTGATACAGGCAAACTTGCGTTTTGGGTTAAGTATGATACCTTTTACGATGGCACAGTTCCTTCTTTTGGGTCAACAGATTTCGAGGCAACTCTTTCATCATTTAGAGGAATCACTACATCAAGCAGTATTACTGTAAAAGGAACAGACGGTTATGATGGAACATACTCAATTAGCAGTATCAAACTTTTGCGCAGAATGCAAAGAGAAACGGGTTCGACTTTTGCGAATGTTAACACAACCGATTATTTTGTGCGTATTGAAACTACAACCAACTTTGCTTTTAACGATAGCGCAGACAATTTGTTTACAATCACTGATGTTAACAGAAATTACACAAACGGCAACACATCCTATTCTTCTGTTATGACCTCCGATGGAAAGCAAAACATTCAATATACTGATAACTCAAAAGAAATCCCAATTGCCGCTACTATCACTACTGCTTCTGCGCATGGATTAGAAGTTGGAGATTGGCTTATAATGCCCGATGGTGTAAAAAGCAATATAACAGGAAAACATCACTATCATTGTGAGCCTCTTCAAGTGATTGCAGTTATTTCAACTACAAAAATTGAAGTTGTTATGCCGTATGACGCATTTGGTTCTTCAAATACAAGTTTAAGTCCTTCTCTCGCAAATCGCCCCGATATTATGCGCATGGGTGCTTATGACGGCAATTCCAGTCCAACTGCGCACAGACTCCCCGAAACTTCTCCTGTCCTTTACAAAACTGCGCCATCATCAATTGCTCTTTTAGAGCGTGTTAAGCATAGCCGTATTCATGCTCGATGGATGAGAGATTTGGCTAAGTCGCCATTTTTCCGAGCGCAGTTCGGTGTCATTAACGATGTTCCATACTGGCGCAGTGGAAACAAGTCTGCGCTTCATTGGGTTCGCAGTCCGAATTATCTTGCCGCAGGTTTTAGTGCAGGTCGATATAACAGTGATGGAACATGCGCAGGTTGGAATGGTTTGAATCAAATCTATCATGCAGTGGGAGGCGCAAATGAAATTAACAAAGACTGCACTACTCTCAAGTTTAACGAGGCAGGTATGTGGCATTTTATTAAAAAGTATAACATGGAGGATACGGGCATTATTCTTGAATTGCTTGACACTGAAACCAATGAGTCGCAGTATGTTATTGGCAACACTGTATCCGACCCATCAATAACAGATAACATTGACTATGATTCAACCACAGACCGATTTACAATTACAGGCAGTGAAACTATCGAAATTGGTGATATTGTTATTCACGAAGGATTCCGTGATTTTGACCTTAANGGTGTTTTCCAAGTAAGTCTTAGGTTTAGTAGTCAAGAATATGGAGTCGACCGTGTGCATTTTGAACCTATGATTAACGAGTTTTCCTACACAAAGGCAAAATATCAAGGCAACTCACAGTGGTCGCTTGGTTCTGCGCATTACTTTGATGACCCCGACGCAATTAAAGTGCGCAGACAACGAATTGATTTTGGAACACGACGAGTAATTTCACCAAACCAATGCCCTGCTACACAAACTGGCGCAAACGGAGGAAAAATGCGCAAAGGAAACATTGAGATAAGTGGGATTAAAGGAATCAAAAAGACATTCGACCCTGCCAAAACCATTTACACTTTGCGCCAAATTGATGAAAGCAACGGATACAAGCACTTGTATGTCCTTTGGGCTGATATGCGCAATGATGGAACGGCAAATGCAGATGGCGGATTGCGCAAATCCGACTTTGGGATTATTTTTCCTACCCCAAGCAACTATGAAATCAATGTTGCCATTGCAGACCAGTTGGATGAAAACGGTCAACCCGATGTTTTTACTTCATTGAAAATAGGTGAAGATATTGACATGTGGAGTTTTGATGCAACAAGCGAACCATTTACAGGCAACGCATGGTCGTCTTTGAATGGTTGTAGCAACCACGAAACACTGGATGACCGTTATCACAATTGGGAAAACAAAGGAGGTTCATTCCTTATTCTTGACGCATCCCGATTTTACAATCTTAACACAATGTCAACTGGTGGTCGAAGTGGATACAAAAGCGGAGGTTTGGTTGACTTTGGGGATTATGTTCTTGCAACGAGAGGATTCCCATATTTGACTGATGCCTACTACAAAGCAGGTATTGCTTCTTATCAAACAAGCGATAGCAGTCAAATTGTTGCGCACAAAAACTCACTTTATATGCTTAATGACAAAACTATTTTGACGGCAGACATTACGCTTGGCGACACTACAATTTATATTGACGACAACTCTTTGTTCGGAACAAGCGGCACTGGCGCAATCATTTGTCAAAGCGGTGATAATCGTTCACAAGAGGATTTGATTTACTACTTTTCATGGACTGGAAAGGGAACAGATGCTACAAATGGTGATAAGTTAACGGGCGTATTTATTACTTCAATTGACCCTAAGTTGATTGGTGAAATTGACAGTATCAACACTATCCTCACTTCGGAAAAGGAGGGCTTGTCGGGAACAGGAATTACGCCTGCGTCAAGAGCAACTATTACTATCAAAAATCCCGAAGATGAAAACTCAACTGGGCAATTCCAAACGGTGCAAGTCTTTAACACACCTTCTGCGCTATTCCCATTGCGCCTTTCTGTCAACATTGACGGAGTTATCAAGTCCGAAAATGTAGGAACATACTACGCACATGACAAACTGCGCAGTATGTTTTCTCTTGCCTTTGCAGACACATGGGGGCAAAACTCAACTCTCCCATGTTCATATCACATGACTCCTACAAGAAACATGCTCAAGGCAGTTAACTCATCGGACAAGGATTCATTCGGTTCAACTTTCGATGGCAAAAACTCAACACTACTTAACATTGCAAAGGAGATTGTTGCAAAGGATGGAAACGGCGCAACGCATCAAACGACTTTCAACTGGCTCATGGATAGAGATAACATTTTGACTGTGCGCCAACAAATGACAAGCGGGTTTGCGTTTACACGAAGCAACCTAAAAACAACAAACATGACTACAAGGCTCGGCTCTCAAATCACCAATGTCCGAGTTTATTTTAACGGCAACTCAAACTTTGTTGATTTCCCGACACCATCTTCGCAAACATTAACTCGATGGCGTGTCTTGCAACACCCAAAGGTATTCAGCCGTGATGAAGCACTTGCTCTCGCTAAACAGGAGTTTTTGCGTGAAAAAGATGCGCAGGTTTCAATTAGCGCAGAAGTGATGCTTGAGGCAGGCGACAAAAACAAAATGCTCGACGGAGGCAGGTATGGTTATGTCAACGACGCATTTGTGCGCAATTATTTGTATGGGCGCAAAACAAATGCTTCGTGGAACAACACATGGGGAGGATTCCGATACAACGGGATTCAAGACTATCGCTTGAGCAATAACACCCGATTCGGGCATGAGAGCAATGCCGCCGACATTACAAGCCAAAGTCAAAACGACTCAAGCGGCTACGCAGTAGCAATTGCAAATCCCGACCCATCAGTTTCTTATGGCATAGAGGTTCGAGCAAGCAATGTTGGAGGTTCGGGTATTATTGGAACGCTCAAGATTACTTCGACTGGCAATGCGCAGTTTAAGTATGGTTCAGAAGCATACGGAACGGCAGTTGCGCTTTCAAATGGCTACAAAACCTTGACATCGGGCGGTGGAATATCAAAAATTAGCATTTTTTGCACAAGCGGATTTAGCCTGCCATCAACTGATGAGGAATACCCAATAAACTTTGTCGAAGTTGCGCCCCGTCATCGTGGNTATCCNACATACGGCACACGNAGTCTGCAACCATGNTTGAAGGTCATGTATGTNGACAAAGACATGCCNNTTGTGAGCGAAGGCACTTCACAGGATTTGCGCCTTTGTATTACTATTGATGGCGACGAAGCAGATGGTCGAGCCGCAAACCCACCGACAGATACCGCACGATTCCGACTGCACTTGTTCGACATCCCATTCGATGATGCGAAAAGTGGCAGTCTGCCTCCCGAATATGACACCACTTCATATACAACAGGTGCGTATTCCAGTATTGAAATTACAGGAAACGGACTTTATCGGGTGCAAGTGCCAACTACATACTCAAGCACTGCTCGATACATTACATTCAGCGTTGATTATGATTATCTCATGGGTCTTTTGCGCAGAATGAGCGAAGAAATTGATACAAGCAGTGGTTCGGGCAGTGAACATTTGGAAAACTCGCATAGCGTGTTTGGCTACGCCTATTCGGGCAATGTGAACAATCTGCGCAGTGCATTCCCGTTGGGTTATCATTTGGCGGGTCTTGGAGAAATGATGTCAACAAGGGCACTTTACTATGCGCCGAGAGTCAAAATCGTCAAGGACATCAACTACATCCCTGCAACGACTATTTCGTTGACTGACACCCACATTGATTTAGACACCGAAACGCTAAACATCGCAGGGGTTCAGTGGACTAAGGATGAACAAAAAATTGACAATGTTGTTTTGGATTTGCAAAGAACCGAAAAGCACTTCAAGTATGGTCTTGCGAGTCTTGTCAAGGTCATCGGAGAAGGCGGTGGGTCGAACAACAGACCGCCACGACCCGAAACTCCCCCTCTCCCGCCGCCGACCACCAATCCGAACAGACCGACACCACCTTTGGGCGGGGGAGGCTCTATCAGTCCAGTAGGCGGTCTTTTGGGCGTGTCAAGAACAGGCGACTCGGAATCGTCGTTTAACGGGCTTTCTGCGAACCTTTTGGGTTCGGGGGCATACAGGGGCTTGAAAGGAAAAGCGTCGTTCCTAAGCGATGTAGGGCTATCCACAGGGCAATTTGGAGTCATAGGGCAGAACAGACCTTCAACATCGCTCTCTTTCGACCGCGATATTGACGGAATCGAATCGTCTTTGATGTCAAGCGAGGGTGCAAGCATTATGACAAGCGATGGTTTCGTTCTCGGTGGAATCATCGACCCCGAAATCGGTGAGCAGGGCGAAGTGAACAGTCATTCAATCAATGTCCGTGTTCCTAATGATGTGAGCGCAGGCGGTTTCGTTTCGGTTGTTGCGCAGTTGACATTCGGCGGTGATGAAAGCAACATCGGTGAAATCACAACTGTCGTGAGTTGCGCAGAAACAGGCGCAGAACAGACACAAACAATCGGAATCAAAGGAAATGCAGGCGACAACACCGTGAGAAGGTCAATCACCCTTTTCCATGCCTCTTCTTTGGATGGCGCAAACACCGCAGGCAACACAATCAATGTGCGAATTGAGCGTCGACCTGCGCAGGGCAACGAAACAACTGCTTCGGGCTTCTATTCAATTAGATTCCATTCCTTGTCCGTGAAAATGCGTCGTTATAGTAATGCTGGAACGGCGCAAAGTGATAGCATGAAGCCTTACTGATGAGTAGGGATGCGGGGCAAGAGAGGTGAGGAAAGAAACAAGAAACAAACGAAGGAGTTGTTGTTGGATTCTTGCCCCGCAATATACCCTTGCGTGGACTCTCTATTAAACCCACTGCTTTCTCAAGTCCTTGATTCGACGAGCAATCGTGCGACCTACGCCCTTAATTTTCATCAAATCCTTTTGCGTCGTTTTCGCCTTGAGCAATTCGGGCAATGAACCATACTTCTTCATTATCTCGACGGCAATCGGTTCTGTAATTCCTTGAATCGAGCAAAGCGCACGCAGTCGGGGGTCGTCGGGAGGTTGATTTCGAGGCACTGGGTTAAACTTTCCACGCATTGCGCTATTCATGTTGAGTATTGCGAGCCATTCAACAAACTCATCCATGTCTGCAAACTCAATCAAACGAACCTTTGGAAACTTTGAATAGAGCGTCATTTTGAATGATTTGATGACCCTTTGTTGGCGCAGTATCTCTCTCGCAACTTCTTGCCTCTTTGGTTTGCGCCCTTTGAAGTAGGGCTTGAGCGTTGTGTTATACACTGCGAGGATTGGATATTCGACTGCTTCGCATAACTCCGCCAACTGATGATTGACTGTGCGCCCATTGCGCCCAATGCCGAGAATACTGCGATACAAGTCATTGATTTCCTTTGCCTCAATCCCGTAATCTCCGATGATGTAATCGCCAGTGCGCAGTCTTTTAACGACGCATTGCCCTTTTGGGTCGGTCTTTCTATTCCCGACCTTCACGAACAGTCGATGGAGAAGTTTCTCGTTCTCCCTGTCGTCTGCCGTTATCATCAAGTGTCTTTCTGCGCACAAGAGGTATTTAACACAGTGTCCTATTGGAGAGGGGATTCGGCAAGTGGTTGGCGCAAAGCCCAACGCAAAGTCTTGACGACTCCACGCAAAGCGTTGTAATTGCGAACCGCCGCAACCATTTGCTTGTCGTCTGCGTATGTCTTATCAGTCAAGCATCGAAGCCATCTATCTCGCAACTGCGATGCTTGTTTCAGCATATCCCTTAATTCTTCTTCATTGCGCACAAAACCAACATCCTGTTCCATTGCATAAGTTGTGTTTGCGATACCACAGTGGAGAGGGTGCGTGTTCATATTTGCGCACTGCGCCCGCAACATACTTTCGTGTTATCGCCTCTTTGTAGTCTTGCCAGTTAAGACCTTCTATGAATAGGCATATCTTGTCTGTAATTTCATGGTTTTCCTCTTCGGATAAAGCGGAGGGGGGTGCGTAAAACGCCAACTGTCTGCGCATTTCTTGAACAAGAGCCACACGAACATGATGCGGTGGGTTGCTCACACGGATTGCACGCTCAAGACAATCGGGCAGTGCGCATTCTCCCACGATTGCGCCAACTGAAACTCCTTCGCCAACAAATGATGTCTGTTTGCGTATTGGAATCGGATTCTCATGCGCCCACTTAACCAAATCAAAGCATTCATTTACCGTAAAAGTGCCTTGAAATGGGCATAAATGTCTGTAATGCGGTAAAGGTTTGCGGGGAATAGGAAAATCGAATGGGTTTTGCGCAAACTCATCGGCGGGAATAGAAACTGCCCACTTTCTGCGCTTTGGGTTGTATGTGCCCGATACTCTTGTCAACTTTTCGGGATAGCCAACGCCGTCAAGACTGCTCAAACCCTCCGCCATTTTGCGCTCATAGCGGTCGAGGTGGATTGCCCATTCCCGACCACGCACAGGTCGCTTGAACATTTGGTGAACATGGAATCCACGCCCAGTAGCAACAAGGCGCACATCTCCCTCCAAACGCTCAATCAGTGCGGCGACATCGTGCTTCACATCATCCATCGTGAAGTCGTCATTCGTGTCGAAGTCCCACCATGCCCTATCCATGACGGCAGTATCATAGTTGCCTGCCTCATCGAATGAGTAAAGCGAAGTGTAAATTGCAGTCTTGCCGTTGAGTCTGCGCACATAGTCAACAAACTCTTGCATCGAGTAGCACATGGCTCTCTTCAAGCCGACTTGTCGGGGGAATTGTAGCATACAAATCAACGGATGTGCTTAGTCCTTAATAACCACACGATGACCGCATACCTTGCAAACCGCAATTCTCTCGACACCGCTTTCAATATCGCCAGTCAAGAGAATCATAGGTTTGCCCTTCTCATTGCTAAGGGTCATTTCGCCGTCGCATTCTGCGCAAATCACCANGAATCAACTCCCGTCAACTCGCTTTCACAGGCAGGTGAGAAGTCGCACCACTGGGGGCAGAAGTAATCCGACCACTTCATCGGATTCTCATGTGCCTTCAAGCCCTCAACTGCGCCATCCAGTGCCTTGTAAAACGCATTCATACTGCGCCGATTGACCTTCTCGATGATGAGAATGCCCTTTTCGTCGCCGAGCATGACTTGTCGCTTTGCGTCGTTCACCATTTTCATAACGAAGTCCACATTGTCGCAGTCGGGCGCAATGTAGGCGAAGTGCGTGATTGGTCGGGTTTCACCCATAAGGCGCAACATGTGCGCATAGTAGCACAACTCCCTGCGTGTGCGTGAAAGTTTGCCATCGTTCATGTTCCCAGTTTTCAACTCATAGATGCACAAGCCGCCATCGGGATGTTCAAGCACTGCGTCGATTAGACCGACGAGGACAACTTCTCGCTCGGCATCCCACACTGCTCGGTATTCTTCATACTCGACTGGCTTGAAATGTTCGATACCCCACAAGTCAATGCGTTGTTGTTCAAGGTAAATCAACTCATCAATGCCTTCTTCGTGAGCCTCGACGGGAATCAACGGCGCAAGCGTGCTTTGCCCATCCCAGTTATCATAGAGGGTTTCAAGCCCTGTGTGAATGCGTGTTCCTCTTTCCATTTCGGGAGTAGCAGGCATCCTCATGTCCTTGAGGACAACCTTCTGCATCCACATTTGGCGAGGGCACTTCAAGTAGGTCATAAAGGATGACTTGCTTAACTTGAGCAACTTATCCTCTTCTGTCGGGTCATAACTCGAATTGGCTTTCAATTCGTCAATTGACATTTTGGATGGGTCTTTCATTCCTCTTCATCCCCTGCTAAATCGGCTTGACAAGCAGGGCACTGCGTTGGAATGTCGACATCCTCAAGTAGTGGTGTGTTGATGTGGAAACCGCACTTCGGACATTCCTCTTTCTTGAGCAATCCCTGTGCGTCAAGCATACGGATGACAACCATGTTCAACTTGTCGATTTCGTGAAAACAAATGCGCAACATTTGATTCTGTTGCTCGATGTCCTTGTTCTGTGCGTCGATGATAGCCTGCATCTGCTTGACTGTCGGCTTCTTGCCTTCTCTTGCCATACTTGACTCACATCCACTTGCTCATATAAACCTGTTGGCGGGGGCAACAACCTGTTGCTACAATGAATGCCCTGCTCTAAAAGACTCGGTGAAGTCCCAGTCCACCGAGTTAACTATGACCCTCTTAAACGCAACCCCGCCAATAAATCATTGCGCAGTTTGTTTCATAACCATTCCCTGTCGTCTGCACCACTAAGCGCAGTTTCCAGTTTGATAATGTTCCAACCCATCAGTGTGTAATAAGGTTCGACCTTCTCGAAAATGAAACGCTCGGCGATTTTCTTGTAGCCAACCTGCGCAATCCCTTCGATTTCGGAGGGGTCATCGAAGGCGATGTATGCGCCGTTCTCATCAAGTGTCGTCAAGAAGTAGTCGTCTTTGCGATAACCTTTACCGAGATTCACATTCGCCCATTGCGCCCCTGCTCTCGCTTCACCCAAAACCCTGTATTCGCTCAAGTTTTTGGTGAGTTTTGCTTTGATACAAAGGTCTGCGACTGGCACTTCTTTGCGCACTATTCTGCGCACGATTGATTCAATGTTGCCAGTAATCTGTTCTTCTGTTTTGAACCGCAATATGCCTTCAACAACAGACGATAGCGCAGTCTTGACTGCTTTCGGCAATCTGCCCTGCTTCAACTCGATACCCTTGACATAGATTTGAGGCTCATGGTGTTCGCCATCAGTCCACGCAACACTGCCTGCGTAGCGATTCTTCGCAGTAATCAAGAAGGATTCGCACCACTTTTCAAACTCGGTTTCAATTGGATACATCCTTTTGTTAATTGTGCGCAGAACCTCAAGCCCCTTTTCGGGAGATTCGATGTCGCACATGATTGAGTCCGTGTGTCCGTAGCGCACTGTGCAACCCAACTCATTCGCAATATCACGCAGTTGGAACAGTGTTTGACGGGATGTATAGGTGATAGCGGCGGCGATGTCGGGGTGATAGAAACCGCACTTCGCATCCCCTGCAACGCCATACATCGAAGCAACAAGCGACTTTGTTGCGTATTGTAGTGCGTCATACTTCTTGCGCTCTTTTTCAGTCTGCGCAGACTTCATCAAGCCCTTGTATTTGTTCCGCAAAGTAGTCATGTTATCCATCTGTCTGCCGAGCAGTCCTTCTTTCTGCGCAAACTTGATACCGTTCCCGCAGTCGATTCCATCATCGTCGAGATTAGTCCAACAAATGTCGTGCAGTTTCACATTGCTATGATACATCGCCTTAATATCCATGATTCCGATGTTGCGATAAACTCCCGCCACTGGGTCTTGAATGTCTGCGCCTGTGTAGTCAACCTTATCGAATTGAGGCTTGCTCGGTATTTGCAGTTGAAATGATTTATCACGCAATGCGAGGATTGGGAAAACCTTGCTCACATACGGGGTCGTGCGAATGTCGCACTGAACAATGTGTTGAATAGCGGTGAAGTAATCAAGTGCGCCAACCAACGAATCGAGTCGTGGCAAAAGGCGCACATCCTGTCGAGCATAGTCAAGGTATGTGCCAAAGTCGGTGAAGTAGGTGTCGTGCCCATCTGCAAGGTCAACCTTCGTTTCTTCAAGGCAGTATTGCGAAACTGCGCCTAATCCCATAGCGGGGAGTTGTCCGTTCTTCAAAGTCCACAACTTCTTGAAAGCAATCATCAAGTCGATAGTGTTGAAGCCTGCTATTGGTTGCGCCCATTCCCCGAAATCATAACGCACTTTGCGCATGGGGGATAGTGTGCGCACATCAAGCCCGTTTGCCTTGAAACGCTTGAAGAGTTGTTGGCAGTCTGCATTGACTACATTCCATCCAGTGAGGATGTCGGGGTCGCATTTGCGCAGTAGCCGAGCAAAGTCTTGTAGCAAGTGCTTCTCGTCTTTGTAGCATTTGAAATGACGCTCTCCCGCATCCACACTGCGCAGACCTTCGGGATGGTTTGCGCAAGGGATTGATTCGTAATAGCCTGCCTCATAGTCATCGTGTGTGAAGAGAACATACTCGCCATCAACGGAGTCTTGAATGACAATGATGGTGATTCTGCCCGAATCAATCATCCATTCCATATCGAAGAACCATGTTCGATGCTCATACATCGGCACATTGATGTTGTGTTCGACAAGCACCCTGTTGCTATGCGCAATGTTTGCCTCCCATGTGCGCACCTTCTTTGAAGCCGCCGATAAGTCATCTGTGTTCTCAAACTCGACCCTGCGCAAAGACTCTCCGTAAAGACCCTTGAAACCGTAGTCGGGCAGAACAGTGAAGGGTGGACTCAACTTGCCGATGCTTGACTGTTCCATGTAGCAGAATGGTTTGCATGATTGAGTCATCGTTCTGCGCACACCGTTTCCATCACGGTATCGCACAAGGACATCGTTCTTGCGGGTTCGCTCAACAATCATAGTAGTTTCCTCCAAATCTCAAGCCGTGTGAGTTTCAAAGAAAAAATCTGCGATATGCTCAAACCATCATTGCGCATATCCTTGTATGTAGCCTTCTTGTATCCCAACTTGTCGACTACATGGCGCAGTTGTTGGATTGTCGTCTTTCCTTGAGGGTTCAAAGGGGCATATATCACATGCCCACCATACTTTGTCAAGTATTCATTGCGCCACCGCAACAACTTCTCATGGAATCCCTGCCCATTGTATTGCTTCTCAACATAGGTGTTGCCGACAAGGAATACACAATCAACGATTTCAGTCGATGTGGTGTAGCCGATAAGGTGTCTTTCTTCGTCTGTGATAACAAAGTATCTCGCTCTATCCATCACTTTAGGGTAGCCCTTGTCGCTTGCGTTCTGCCATGTCAACCATGAAAACTCTTGAACCTCACGAAGCATCTCACCTCGTTCCCACTTGCCGTAAGACCTTTGGATTTCTTCTCCCATAAAGGAGAATAATACTCATGTCAATATAAACCCAACTATTGCCTTCGACCCACACTGCGGGTTTCGATGCCGTGAGTCTTGAGCCACTTATGAATCGTCATCGGCGAAACTGCGCACTCTTGCGCAATATCAGCCATGCTACGGTTCAAGTTTGAGTATTGTTCTGTCAACCAACCCTCATTCCTGTATGTTTGCGCAGATGATTTAGGGTGCGCAATAACAATAGTAATGATGTGCGGTTCACCGCATTCAAGACAAACTGATTTTGTGATGTTCTTTCCCTTCGGGATGTCAACTTTCATTTCTGCTTCGCATTCTTTGCATGTAAACTGTATATTTGCCATTTATTTCACCCTTATGTATTCAAATGTTGCCGTTGGAAACTTGCGATGTCTTTTGATGAAACCCCACTTTTCCATAACGACCATGATGCCGCCGATGTGCCCCGATGAAAGGGCGTTTCTCGGCTGAATAATTTGATTGCACCTTTGCGCAAACGCTTCTGCGCTCAATGCTTCTCCAATCTCCATGTGATACTGAATTGTCGCTAAGACAAGAACCTTTCGGTTCAGTTTGCGCAATGACATGACTTCTCCCATCATGCCCAGTATCTCATCGGTTTGTTCTTGCGATAAAGACTCGAAGGTTCGACTGCGAAGTGCCTTAGAAAACTGCGCACTTTCTTGCATTTTTGCCTTCAAGTCAATCGGCATTATTTGTGAACCTCCCTTTGGAAAATGCAACCGCCGTTGAATGAAAGGCGCAAAGACATTCCTCCGCCGTATGGTGTCAAGTCGAAGAAGTCCAAATCGACTGCGCCATCGACTGTGCGCAGAACATTGTCAAGACCGCCACCGATAACGGAGGCAGGCAAGTCGCCTTTGACATTCGTGTGTAGGCGTGTTTGCGTCTTTCCCTTTCCTTCTGCGCCAACTTCAAGCGATAGGACATTGTTCTTTGCGGAGAAGTTGTAGTGTTCAACCTTCTGTCCGTTCATCGAACCGCTTTCGATTGCGTTGAATAGGTGCGCTGAATCAACTTGCGCAGTGAATGCGCAGTCAACCTTGTCGCCGTTCTTCAAAGTATAGTGGGAGGGGTTGCTAAGGATGGTGTGCTTGTAGCGTGTTTTGCTATCAGCCGACCATTCAGCAATTGTTTTCTTCGTGTGCGAGAACGCTTGCGCATCTGCACTGGATTGTAGCGTAGTCTGCTTGTGCGCAGATTTGATTTTGAGTTTGTTGTCTGCGAAGGTCAACTTGACTTCGCCACTGTGCTTCGACAGTGCGCCGATGAGCAATGAAATGTCGGAAACGGGGATTGATTCTCCCTCACCACTGCCAATTTCAATGTCTGCGCAGAAACATGCGATGCTTGAAGTGCCATCACGCACGATGCTGAATGTCGAGATTTCATCGTTTTCGATTCCAATGATTGCGCCTTTCACTTGAGGGATGTTTTTACCGTTGATGGTCGCCATCCTTTGTGTGCGCTTGAGTAGCGTAATCAAATCGTTCTTGCTGATAGTGAAGCCTGCTTCTTGCATATCAAACCCTTATCCCTTCGTCAATATAAACCTACTGCAAAACAAAGTCATCGGGCTTTTGGCGTTGCATTTTTGCCCACACCCTTGCGCATTGTTTGCATTCAATGAAGTCGCCTTGCGACTCAAGCGGGATGCTTTCGTGCTTACCGACAGAAGGAAACCCCTTGCACAGAAGGTATGAGAAATCGCCCGTAGGTGTGCATTCAACCGCCATGTGGCGACGGGCTGAACGACCCTTCATCATAACAATTTTGACCTTCTTCGCCACCGAATCAGCCCCATGTCAAGAAGGGCAGTCCGTTCCACTGAACAACGCCATCCTTGACGGACAGAACCGTGTGAGTAGTGCCTAAATGCTCTTGGTTAAAGCCCTTCATTTCTTCGATTGATGCACGAATCTCCCATGCGCCGTCTGCGAGTTTTGCGTCTGCCTTCACACCTGCGGCGAGGTCGCCTTTTTTGGTGTATCGGGTCATCCATAACTGCTGACTGAAAAGGCGCATTGTGCCCTTTTCCCATTCGGGTTCTTCACCGATTTTCATAAGACCTTTTTGCCCGTTGCCTACATCGGCAAACTGCTTCTTGTCTTTCAAGTGGAAAGTGAAAAACACTGCGTCGACTGGGAGTTGATGCGCACGATTGGCAATATCACGGAAAAGTTGATTGCGAATGCGCCATTCTGCCTGATTAAACTTATCCCCATCCTCAACATTGACAGGGTTCTTTGAACGGTTCATCAACACATCGGTCATCGCATGTTCGCACCACTTCAAGAATGTCGACATTCCATCCATGATAACTGCGCCGATTTCACCATCACGGCATTTCTGCGCAACGATGTTAATGAAGTGCCCCATTTTGTCAATGAGCGCAGTGTAGTTGGTTGAGTTGTCATCGTTGAAAATCGTGTCATCCAACTCATCATAGAGAGGGATGACGAAGATGTTTTCGTGGTCGGGATAGTTTGCGCCGATTGTTTGGATTGCGCTATTATCGACATCGAAAATCGCAATGCCTGCGCCTTCTTTACCGACTTTCTTCAAGTGTTGAAGTGCAAGGTCGACTGCCGTTCCCGTCTTTGCGGTGTTTTCTTTACCGACGAGAGCCATGCGGATAGCCTGCGTGCGCTCACGCTTGCGGTCGAAGAGGTCTGCGTAGTGCGCCCTCAAATCCCGCTTCTCAACAACAGGTTCTTGTTTCTTGTTGTTTGCGCCCTTTGCTTTTGCCCATGCGTTTGCCATCAGTTTCACCATCCCATGTCTGCGCCTTCTTCTGCGCCGATTTCTTCTTCTTCTGCGTCAACGCCCTCGACGGAATCCATGACCCACCAACCGCTTACGCTCATGCGAGGCATTCCAGTGGTCTTATCAATCCATGCGCCGCCGACTGCGACGACCAAAGAACCGACTGCGAAGTCAACCTTTGATTCTTCTTCTTTTGCGACCCACAAGTCAATCGGCGCAATAGGAGAGGTAATGTCAAGGTCTGCGAGAGTAATGATGTAGCCACCGTTTTCTCGCACATCAATGTGCGCAACTTCAAGAGGCATTGCGGCAAGAGCATCCCACTTCTCCTTATCGGAGAGAGAGCCGAGCCATCCTTCAAGGTCTGCAAGACCAGTGAGAGGGGTTGCGCCGACCAAATCCTTGAGCAGTCCTTCGCCGCCTTCGTCAAACGGCGCAGAATCGAACATGGAAATCACGCTTTCGTCTGCACTGAATACTGAAACGCCCGACTTTGTGTAGCCGACATCGCCGTTCTTGCCCAACTTGACAGGAATGCGACCAGTGATGAAGGTCGGATGAATGGTCTTTGCATCTTCGCCGTTGAAACGCACCTTGATTGGGCGAATCGTTTGGTCGCCTGCACTGCGACCCAAAAAGAGGCAATCACGCATTGGTTCGGATTGCGGTTTGTAGCGACCGTAGCGATAGTTTGGACTGCCCGATGCCCATGTAGGCGCAGACTTGTCGGCAATGAGGCAGAAGTGCCCTGTTCCATCCTCAATGTCCATAGCCGCTTTCGGCAGGGAATCCATGTGCTTTTCGGCACTTGCAATTTCAAAGGACTGCTTGCTTTCAAGGGATGGGTTGTGAATGTAGCGATAGCCGCCGTTCACATTGTCGTTGAGGAAAAGGACAAGTGCGCCTTGCGCAACAAGCGCAGTGCGTGCATCCTCATCAAGTCCTCGCAGGGTGTTTTGCATATTGGAGTATTGTCGTGCGGCGATGTCCTTTGTGCGTGGAACGCTCACGAACATACCTTCGATGTTTTCGCAACCACTGCGTTGCAGTCGTGCGTTGACAACTCTCAATTCAGCCGCCGCCATGCGCAGGCACTTCATGTCAATGTCCTCTTGAGAAAGACCGTTTGCCGCAAGGTTTGCACTGTTTGCAGAAAGCACACTTTGATGCTTCGCCATCAGCGTATCAACATTGCATCCAACATTCTTTGCTACTCTTTCGATGATATTTGCTTCAACCATTTTTTCACTTCCGTTGTATTCTGTCCTTACTCCGTTGCTCATATAAACCCCACGCTCATTCACCGAGCATTCTCGGAAAATCCCACCGAACAATCGCCTCCGACACGCCATTAACTAAATCACGCTCGCTGATGATTGCCGCTTCGATGACCTTTCTAATCGCATCCGAAGTTGCTGGACTGTTTGTTGCGTAGTCGAACACTTTGCGCACAACTTTGCGCATATCATTGTTGCCCGACAACTTTACTGCATCTGCGATGGACTTCTCGGTTGACGCAAGGCGCAGGTATCTGCGTGCGTCAAAGTCCTCTCCCAGTGATTGAAGAAACTTTGTTGCTTGTTCGCTTTCCATGTGGCACACAGTTTGAAGTGCGCCGATTGCATTGCGCAAATCGCCAGTGTGGATTTTGCAAATGTAATTGATTTCGCCGTCAACTGCATACCCTTCGTGGTCTGCGATGGCGCACAGTGCGTCGAACATGTCCTGTTCGGAATGGGGTTCAAATGTGCGCACTTGACAACGGGACTGCAACCACTGTGAAACTTTGCTCAAATCATTGCAAGTGAGAATGAAATACGCATCGGATGTTTCAATGACTCCTTTCAAGGCGGATTGCGCCGCAGGTGTCAACTGGTCTGCTTCGTCGAGCAGAATGATTGTTTGCGCATAGCCGCTTTGCGAAAGGTGAATCAACTCTTCTTCGACAAACTCAATCCCTCTTGTTCGCTTTGATGATGCGTTGAAAATGTGTATGTTGTAGCCTAAGCCTTCTGCGAGAATGTTGGCGAGAGTGGTTTTACCCGTTCCCGCACCGTTGGAATAGAAAATGAAGTGTTGCATCGGGGCTTTACCCTCAATGATACTGCGCATTTCATTGCGCAAATGCTCTTGCCCCACGAAGTCATCCAAAGAATCGGGTCGGTGCTTCTCCCACCAAATGTTCTTCATCGGAAATACACCTCTTGCATATCACGGTGGTAATCGTGCATTTGAATGTCATACAACTCATCTGCGCATTCTTTGCACACTTGATTCGATTCAGTGGCAAGTGCGTCTTTGCACATCATGCAAAGTATGCCCTTCTTCTTGAGCATCCAACGGATAATGCGCATCATAGTCCTCGCCTCTCGTCTTTCCACGATTGATATTTCGCATCCTCATAGGCTTCTCGGATAGCATCTTCGTCGACCCAATCATGCTTTTCATAAGCCAACTCACGAATCATCTCGTTCATGTAATCCGACCCCTTGATGGTGTCATCATACAATAATTCGCTCAAAAGGTCGAGCAATTCTTCTGTCGTCATGTGCGTCTTTAACATATCCCATGCGGAGTCGAACCCGCACTGTTCAGCAATTTCATCTGCGCTCATTCATCATCACCTATCATTTCAAGTAAAAAGGGTTTCAGCCTCTTGAACATACCCAACGGACTCATGCCGCTTGTGTCGAGGCTCAAGACCCTATGAGGGTATTCGGTTTCTAAATCGGATGGGGTCTGCATAGCAGTTTCCGAGTAATGCGCAAGTCTTTCGGGTTGTGCGCCCCTGTCATACAAGACATTGGTTTGCGCATGAAGTCGGATGAGAATGCCACCGTTGGCAAGAACCCAGTCTGCCTCGTTTTTATGGCGCACATCGTCGATGATGAGAACATCGGTCGGGATTCTGTTGCGCACAAGAGCATCGACCCAGTAATCCTCGTCAACCAAATCACGCTTTGCCTGTCCGAATGCCTGCAACAAAGGTCGGATTGCCGACTTGTTCTCGGTTTCTTTCTCCGCAAACAAGAAGTGCGCAATATGCTTTTGCTTGTGGCTGAATATCGCTTCTGCCACTTCTTTGCGCAATTCTTCTGCGAAGGATTTGATTTGCACTGTTCTGTCGGCGAACATTTCACGCATCAGCATTTGAGCCAGTGTGCTTTTACCTGTGCGCATTTGACCTGCGATACCAATAATCATATCCAACCCGCCCCATCTGCGTCAACTTTCAAGACCTGCTTTTTGTCCTCCTTCTTGCGCTTGAGCAACCATTGCGGTGCGCCATTAGGAAAGCACTTTGGGCATGTTTTCAGCGCAAGTGCTTGTGCATCAGTCATGTTCGGACTGTGGATAATAGGTTCGCCGCAAGCATAGGAGGGGTTGCTGAAATCATACTCTTCTGCACCCTTATGCAAGTAGCGTTGTTGCTTTGCCATGTAATGAAGGAATATATATGTCCTATTAAACCCGTCGCAGGCAGGCAAGACATTCATCGGTATCCTCAATGATTCTCATTTGTCTGCAAGTGGGACACCGTTGCGCCTGTTCTTTCATTGATTTTGTCATGCAAGAGTATGGCATTGTCAACTCGATGTCCTCTTCGCAACGGATTAGGTTTCTATCAACATCGAACACCATGTTGCGCACAGTCAAGCCGTTGCTCAACTCAACCTTTGCGTAGCCGACCTTGATGACTTGCGCATTCTTGCTAATCAATGCGGCAAGACTGGATTCAGTAGGTGCTTCACGGAAAAGACCCAACTCATGCAACTTCGTGGAAACTTCGGAACGGGTCATTCCCCCATCACTTGCGAATAAAATGCGCACAATTGCTCGGCGCAGTCGGGAGTTGTTCTTCGCCACATTTAAGGGGGAGAGGCGATGATATTTCAAGGCTCGCCCATTGACTGATACATAGAGGCGTAAAATGCGCCGTTATCGTCGCTTTCATCGTTCCTCGCAAACTTTGGAAACATCAAGAGATACAATGGATGAACGAGAGCGTAAATGAAGAAGCCGTAAATCGGCGCAAGGAAAAATAGCAACAGAATATAGACATCCTTCATAGCCATCCATCCTCATTCTGCGCAGTTTTCTTCATGTTCTTTGGCAACGCCGCCTTGTTGTGCCTGCGAACATGGTTTGCGCTCGACACATCCTGTTCGATAATACTACGCCAGTGCATATCACTACTGCGCACACCAAAGGGTAATTCGGATTCTTCTTTCTTCTTCTTCTTTGGGTAATTCATTCTGCGCACTGGCTTGTGAGAATAAGCAATCAGTGCTTGTTGGAATGATTCGGGCGTGTGCGTGAACGCTTTAGCAAGACCACGCCAAAGGCGCATGTCTTTGTTGTTCTCTCGCAAGAACGCAAGCATCAACGGGATGGGCACTTTTGCGCATTCGATGTGCGCCTTCTTTCTATCGTTCCATCGCATCGTTGCGTCGATATTGCGTGTATATGATTTTTGAGAAGCAAACTTTCCGTCAAAAATGACAGATTCGTTTTTGATTTTGGGCGCAGTTTCGCAAACCCAAACCATTCGGTATGCGACATAGGGCAACCAATCAAGACATTCCTTAGCGGTCGGCTTCTTCTTGTGAACAATCACCGTCAAGTCTGCGCACATCGGGTCTGCGAGGACTTCATTGCCCTCGACATAGAAGCCCTCTCGGTATTTCTGCGCATCATGCGTGAAAATGAGAACGCCCATCCCACGCACCAACTCTTCGATATTCTTTGATTCCGTTCTTCTTGCGACCCTCAAGTGCGCCTTTGCTCTCAAGAATGCGCAACGCCTTAGCGACTGCAAACACATTCATGTGCATATGTGATTGAGGCAACGCTTGAATCGCTCTCGGCAACAACGCATCTGCGCTGAACCATTCGTCTGTTTGTTCCCATTCTTGCACTGCTCTTTCAACTGCAAACTTTCGATACTGCTTACTCATATAATGACCCCCAAAACTTCGGATGCGTAGCAATCTGCGCACATCCTCTTTTCGACTGGATTCTCATTTGTCGGTTTGGTGTGAAAAGCATCGTCAATGTGCATCTCAACGCCGCAATGTTCGCATTTAACCTTCATACCTTTCCCTCCAAAACTAAAGCCTTCAGTGCGCCTTCGATTTTTGCTTGAATGCTTGAATCGGCACTGCACCAAAAGCCATGAATGTCATCACGAAACAACTCCCACTTGCGCATGTGATAATCGTCAAAGGGCGCATTCGGGAATAGCCACGCCATGAAGTCGGTTGCATTGGTGCGACTGCGCATGTAGCGCAACGAGCCGAAAAACTCTTGCGGAGTCATCAGTTGACCCCCCAGTCGCCTGCAACAATGAGCATGAAATCTCGGTCTGTTTTGATGCGCAGATAACCCTTGATTTTTGGGTCATCCTCAACGCTCTCAATTTCACGAATCCACTTTCTGCGCTGAACATGCTCAACATGATTCGGAGTCCAGTCATCGTCGCAAAAGACGATGCTTGAAAAGTCTGCAACACAAACGAGAGCCTTAGTTGTCAACCTTCAAGACCCCCATTGATTGTATTTCTGCAAGGTTGTAGTCGGATGCAGACAAGTAGCCTTGCAAGTATGCAAAGACGCTTTGCCCTTCTCCTGTGATTGTTTCGTCGTGCGAAAATACTCCTTGTTCATCAACAAAAATTAACTTAAATGTCATCATCGTCATCGGGTTCTCCCTCTTGAAAAGACATAAACGCATCGGTCATATAAACCCAACGGCTGAACCGCTTAAATTGATGCTCACTTAGCCCCCACATATCCCGCACGACCTTCGCAGACACACGATAACGACCACTGAACCAACGCAAACCCTCGCTCGTCAAGAGAGCAATAAGCCCATCGTTGAACATCCTCTCGGCGATTTGTGGAAACTCCGTTTCGGGAATTGGGCGGCTGATGAGTTGGTTGAAGTGCGCACGCCATTTGATGCGCTCGCCTGCTTCATTGCTCATCGTCAATCACCCTCATGTAGCCGCAATAAGTCATTCTCCCATTGCGCCAAACCTTGTGCGAAGAATATCGAGCCTTTGTGGTGTATCCGCATTCGTTGCATTTGCGCAACTGCTTCGTGCGCATTGAGTAGCCCAGTTTTCCTCGCTCTCCTTTGTCGCCATAGGAAACACCCATCAGTCGACGACCTCCCAGTCTGCGTCTTGCACATGCGTAGGTGCTTTCAACGCACCGATGCGCATTTCGATTTGGTTGAGAAGTTTAGGTTCTGTGCGCAAAACATCCACAAGGATGCCCATGACACCGTTGACTTGCTGATGCGCAAGTAGCATTTGAGAGTCAACACCGATTTCTTTCTTGAGCGTTCCAATCAACTTAATGTTCGTGTTTGCCTGCGCAACAAGACGGGTTGCAGTCGACAACCATTCTGCGTCGATTCCATCCCTTGACTTCTGCGCCTCCCATTCATCGAGCCATGTCGTGATGCGGGAAAAGACATCCTCCGCCATATCAAGCGTAGTAATCGCTTCACTGCGAGCCTTCTCGACATTCTGCGCCTCTTCGGGGTCATAGTCCATGTGCGCAGTCATGTGTTCCTCGACAATGCCTGCCTCCCAGTTGTTCTTTGACTCAAGGTATGCGGTTGTAATGTTGCCGTTGAAAATCTGTATCTCCCAGTCCTTTCTGTCCCTGTGTGCGCAAAGAGGGCATTCGGGAGATTCAAGAACCCACCTCAAAGCCTCAATGATAATCGGGTCATCCTCATGCGCAAGTCTTTGTTCAATCAGCCATTTACTCTTCAAACACATCACCTTCATAAAACCAAAATGAAACCTTGTAGGAGTTTGAACCCGACAAGTCCTTAACATAGTCGGAGTATTGCCCTATTCGTGGGTCTTTGCGCAACTTCTGCGAAGCACCTGTTCCCGACTTTGGGCGGAATCTGTCATCGGGCAAAGCCTCCAACAACTCCTTCGTCGTCATCGCTTTGTCCGTTTCTTTGAGAAGTGCGCACGCTCGGTCGACCCATGTGTTGTATCGCCTTCTGCGCATGTTCGGGGGGTTTGGTTTTCCGTTCCTCATACTTTCACCTTCTCGTCTTGAATCATCTCATCGAGAGCATAAACATTGTCGCTTATGCGCACAAACCTCTTCTGCTTATCACGCAGAATGACTTGTCCGAATGCTCGGCGCAACGGGATGTTGCATTGCATTCTTTGCCCTCGCTTGTTGACGGCATTGCTAATCAAATCATCCCTGTGGATTGCGCCCTTTTCACGCATTGCACGCTCGCAGTAGTCGAGGAATGCCTTGTAGCGTTCCTTCTTTCCACGATAATGAACAACTCTATTCTTGCTCATGCGCACGCACCTCATCGAATCCGAATCTGCACATGATGCCTTTGCGCCCACGCCCAGTTTTCTTTGGTTTATACTCCTTGAACCATGCTTGACCTATCAAGTATTCTTCTATCCAACGCTTTGCGCCTTGATAGTCGTTGTTTGTAATCAAGCGTGCGATGTCCTTGAGCAGAACAGAACGGGGCACATCCTTCTCCCAAAAGGTTGTGCGAATCAAACGGATGTCCTCATCCATCACATTTCTGCGCATTTTCAAAGACGATTCGAGGATTTTTCGCAGTCGGTCATCCATTTCGACGATGAGCAATTCTTTGTTTTCCCACTTGCCTTTCATCATCGTGTAGCCGATAGCCAGTCTGCGGAACAAGTCGCTCTCAAAACTGCGCACTGATTCTTGCAAGACCCATTTTTCAAACTCTTCGCTGAAAGCAACGCCCTGTGGCTTCGCATCGAATGTTTGCTTCTGTCGCTCAATGAACCATTTGCGCAACTCGATGGACTCCGCAATCAATTCCTTTCTCTTTGCAGGGTCAATGCTCGCTTGCGCATTCTGCGCCTTCTTGTATGCCAACTCCTTTTCGGGAGTCATTGTGATGTCGATGATGAAGAAACGGCGGTCAAGACCCGACTCCAACTCAAAGCGTGCAGGTTGTGTTCCCGCCCACATAGTATAGCGTGTGTTGTATTTGACCCAACCACTGCGCATAGTCTTGTTGACTCTCCCACTGTCGAGGGATGTGAGCAGTTGGTTCTTCATGTCGACCGAATGCTCTTTGCGTGAAGCGTCGAATAAACTGGATGCTTCTTCAAAACAGACGAACCCGCCACACATGTAGCGTGCTACTGGGTTGCCGAGTATTTCGCCTTCGTCGTTGACCGAACCAAACATACCCGCCTCCGTAATTGAGTTTGCGCCGAACATGGTTCGGAATCCCTCGCCCTTGAGGGCTTTGCTACTCCAAAGCAAACCCGTTCCTTCTGCGCAGAACAAATCGAGCAATACATTTTTTCCCGAACCCTTTTGCCCACGAATCAAGATGTTAATGCGTGTGTCTGCAAGGCGGGTTGCAGGTGTGAAAATGGGATAGTCGGTATGGCGCATTGGGCATTCGTCAATTGTGAACCCCCCCTCTCGCACCGTCAAGGGGTCGAAGTCGCACATACTGCATTTGTTGATTGCGTTGAACATGTGTGCGCCTATACTGCAAATGAAAATCGGCACTTTATCCTCGACATCAACCAAAAAGTTGTCATCGCAAAACTTCTGCACCCTATCAAAAATGTCCGTCATTGATACATCGCCCCTGTGTTTGAAACCGTTTCCTGTTGTTGCGCACCGAGTAATTCCTTGATACGCTCTATGGCTTCGGTTGTCAAACCTGTATATATTCCTTGCGCTTTCTTTGCCGCCCCTCTCGGTATTTTGAAGCCATCCTTGCGTAGCAGTTTCACCATTTCGTCAAAGCAGGCGGGTTCGATTTCGACTCGCTCATCGTTATGTCGACCCTTAGCCACTTCGGGAGGCATGAGATAAAGCGCACTGTTAACGCCAATCAAATGCGCAATTTGAACGGGCAACCACGACCAAATAGACTGCAATGATTCTTCTTTCTGTTCTTCTCCAAAGTCCGAGCCTTGCACTACTGCGCACTTTGTCGGCAGTGGCTTTTGTTCTGTGAACAGTCGGTTCAGTGCGTATGTGGATAGTGCGCCTATGCGCTCAAGGTGTGCGAAGCGCATCACAATATCCCTCGCAGGGGGATAGTTGAACAACCATTCGTTGCGGTTGACATTGGGGTTGTTGCTGATTGAGGGGGGAGAGTCCACCATAACCAACAGTGTGTTTTCATACTTGAAAATAGTCCACATGGGGTTTGATTCGCTCAAGACCCTGTGCGGTGTCGTCAAGACATGCTTTGATGTCATGTAGCCCACAATGCGCCCCTCCTTTGTCGGTTGCGCAATCTCCGCACCGAGAATAGTGGGCAAATTGCTCGGCGCATTGATGTTGATAATCAGCAAATGCGTAGCATCCATAGCCTCGTCTTTCAAGTAAAAGTCGGTTTCCCCGATGGTGCTGAATGAATACTTCTCGCTCATGTTATACCCTAAAGGGTATGCTGGTATAAACCTGCGGTATTCTTTTTTGGCTTTTGAAAAAATTAAGAAGGAATAAAACGGTTGACTGCGCAGAAGTTTGTGTTTTTGTTTTAATTCGTCTAAGGGATTTTTAATTTATATTACATTGGCGGCTATCCTAAACACCTAAGAAGAATTGAAAGAATTGTTCGTGCATTAGAGCAGTGCGCCATTTATTTTCTTCTCAATTCCTTCATTCGGCTGAAAAGAATAACCTTTCTGCTCGCATTATCTCGATGTCCTCGACTTCTGTGAACAACATCCCCGACCTGTCATCACGCCACAAATCCGAGCAAGGCGCAGGCATGAAGTCCTTGTCGCAAAGCGAATGATGCCGTTCTGCGATTGTTGAAATAATTGTAGCAGGGTCATTGCGCATTACACTGCGCCCTACTCGGATGTCTGCGCTATCCCCCAAACCACAAACTACGCTCGAAATCAAAACACTGGATTCGAGGTCAAGCGCACCGCTTTGCGACAAAGACTGCGCAACGACGATGAACGGAAAGTCGCCAACCACCAAAGAAGGCAACCACTTGATGCCCTCTTTTGTGCGCATAGGGAGGCGCAGTGTTGCGTTTTGCCCCCATGATTTAGGAGGCGTTAAGATTGTGTAGGTTGGTTCTTGCGCTTTAATGTCGTGTGCGCAGTAGCCATGATATATGCTTGTGGAGTTGGGTTCGACCATGTTCACGATTGCGCACTGGAATGCAATGAAGTGCGTTTCGGATTCTGTGATGAAGTCTTGCAAGTCTTGCGCAAACGGTTGCTCATGGATAAACTCGCCCTTCATTCCTTGATTGACTATGCCTCTCGGCATATCGGGTTGCACTGCGTCAATGAAATCCCAAACTGCGCTCTTTCCATCAAGAGCAACGAGGTAATCGCCCATGCGCAAGAGAGCAAAAGGCTCGAAGAGTCTGCGCTTTCCCGCCCTGCGCCAACCAATGAAGCGTTCAACTGTAATGTCGGATGGTCGAGCCATAATCCATTCAGCGCAGTAGCGGAACGGTTGCATAAAATCAAGTCGGCGGTATAGGCTTATGAATCTGCGCACTTTGCGGGCTTGTATTTGTATCTGTATCCGTATGAATAGCCGCATTCTTGCGGGTCGAAGTCGCCTGCGTCGATTAACTCGATTCTGCGCTTGAACCATTCGGGGGCTTTTCTGCCCCTCTCCCAGTGCGCAAACTTCGCCTTCTCCCCTGCGTAGTAGTTGCGATAAGCGATGACTGCGTTCCTTGTTCCTCGCTTGTATTCTTCGGGCATACACTGCGCAAACTCGGTGAAGTCGCCTTCGGGAATGAAATCAATCATTGTCGCAAGGTGGATGATACCGTTTTGACAAGCGTGAACCTTGCCGAATCGGAAAGTGTATTCTTTGCACAACTCAAGGGCGTGCTGAACAACCCAACAAAAATTGCCTCTCGTTTCGCCTGTGAAGCGTGTGGCGGGGTGTTGGTGGTATCCGCCCTTGAGAGGCGTTCCCTTCGATGTGAGGGGCATTTGTGCGTCTTGTGCGCCATGTCTGCGCACTGCCGAGCCGAGCATTTGGAAACACTCGACAATCATCTTTGGAATGTGCTTGTCGCAAAGCCACTGCGCCGCTTTAATCGGGTCATGTGAAACTGCAAAAATGTTCACCTCAAAATCCTCCTTGTTTGGGGCAGGGTCAATCGGAATAAGTATTCTTCGCTTCAATAATTCATCAACCCTAAGCAAGCGTCAAACATGGCGCAGTCTTTGTTTCTGCAAGTGTAGTGATGCTCAAGCAAACCATCCCTGCGATATGCGCATTTGCCGCAATGTGGGCATCGACGGCGTGGTCTGCGAGGCATTCCCTTTACAGGTCGGGATTTGTCCTCCCAAACTGTGCGCATTATTCTTCAAACTCCGCATCATAACTTTCTGTCAAAAGTTGCGCATCGTGTTGAATCGCCTCTCCGACTTTCATAATTTTGCGCAACTCATCAATGACTTCGGGGTCATCGGTCAACTCCGCAATTCTTGCGCATGACTGCATGACTGCGACCATTCCATCGGACATGAGTTTCATGCCCTGCTCTTGCACTTTTGCGAGGGAATTGTATTGCCCAATCAAACGCTTTTGCGCACTTAACATCTCTATTGCTTTCTGCATTGCTTCTTGTGTGTTCATTGCTCATCGCCTCCTTCATCAGTAAATGAAGAGATTGAGCAACGGCAGTCGCAGTTTGCGTGTCTGTGGGCGTTAACCCACTTTGCGCATTCGTCTAAGTCTGCGCTTGAGAACATCGCTTTGCCGTTGATTTTAACAGTCCACTTGCGCATCAATTCACACCTCCGTTCATACCGAATGCGCCGAGAGCAATAAACAGGTTCATGTGTGCCACGATAACCTCGCTTTGATTCTTTGCGCTACGGAAAGGTCGAAGAAGGTCGTCGACTTGCTTATGCAAGCCTTGCGATTGCATGATGCGGATAGGCAAAACGATGCCGAAATTGCACACTGCGCAACAACGCTCATGCTTGACAAGCGACTTATGCGCCCTATGGTGCGGGATGACTGGGGCGGCATTGTGCCCCTCAAGCCATGAGCCTTCGGGTTCGATTCTCTTGTAGCAAATTGAGCATGTTCTGCGGGATGCTTTCTCGTTCATGTCCTACCCTCTCCGTTAATGAATATAAACCCTTTCACCATGTAGGCGTTTCATCGTCATATTCAAGGTCATTTTCCATGATTGCGTCGGCGGCTAATTGTCGCACCTTCTCGCTTGTCAAGTCCTCAAGGGCTGAATGATGCGAGCCTCCGCTTGTGCCTCTCAACTGCGCACAAGCCCATTCTGCGAGCCTGTGTATGGTTGGCGGGAATAGGTCTGCGGCGATGAGAAACACATTGTAGCCTTGCACTTCTTCGACTTCTCTTTGCGCAAGAGCCTCGTTCATGCCTTGCAGTTTTTGAAGTGAATCCATCACAAAGGTTGCCCTTCGTTCTGTGCGCATTTGCGCAGTTTCTTCGTTCAAAGGAATGCGCATTTGGTTTGCGGTGTATGAGTCGCCTTGATTGCTCAATGCTTCGATAAACTCGACTGTCATCAAACTGTGCGTTTTCTTTCTGCAATGGCGCAGTGTTGCTTCACGCATTGCGAGCCATGTGCAAACCTCCCACGCATCGACATCCATGTCTGCGAGCATTTCGACCGCTTCGTCGAGAGCCTTCTGTGCATTCTGTGCGCCGTTGTCTGTGAGTTTGGCAAATGCGCTTGTGTTGTCTGCCTTGAGGAATCCTTTGTCCGTGTCAAGGAATAGACCGTCATCTTGCGCAACGCTTGCGAGGAATCCCAAAGCGTCGGATGGGTTCTTGATGTAGTCGTTGCTCATTGCGCACCACCTGCCCAGTTGCCTGTGTAGCAAGGGTATTCGTGCCATTGCACATCGGGCGCATACTCCCACATAGGCGGGTAGTGGCGCAAGAATCCGTCTGCGTAGGTCTGCACATTTCTGCTCATGTCGTTGCCGAGAACATCCTCAAGCCAACGGAACGGCATAGAAAGTCCAAACCGAGCGTGCGCAAATGCGCCGATGTCCTCGTTGTGAATCAAAAGCATCGTGTCGATGCGGATAGTGCCGTCGCCGTTTTCGTGCGTCGTTTCGACATCGCCGACAAGCATGAGGTCATGCTTCAAGGGGATGCCGCTTTCACGCACATAATCGTTGATTGCTTGCGCAGTTTCTTTGCGCTTTCCTTGAGCGACGACCATTGCGGGAACGACAACCATTTGGTTGTATTCGTCTGTGCGCATACCTGTGTGGAAACCCGACATCTCAACCATCATTCATCAACTCCGTAATCTGCCTCTTGCAAGTCTTGCGTCATTGACTGCGCAACTTTGATGCCTAAGACCATCTCCAAAAGTTTCTCCATGTCTGCCTCTTGCGCATCATCAGCCACACGCACATGAATAAGCACTGCGCCGACGATTGCGTAGGGTGCTTGAGGTGCAGGCATTCCAAAGGCGCAGTATGTGCCGATTGCGTTGGGGATTGGGTTGTTCACCAGTCTGCCCTCTTCGTTTGCGATGACATCAATCACTTCGCCCAAAACCATGCGCCCATTGTGAGGCACAGGCAATTCGACATTTTGCGCAAATGTGCAGTATTCAATCAAGCCGCCGACTGCGTTCTGCATTGCTTGCAGATTCATGGCTTCTTCTCCGCCAGTCGCAAGGACTGTCGGGCGTGCATCGGGTTCAATTTTTATCCAGTATTCGGTTGTCATTGGGTTCTCTCCTTGTTCTGCCGTTGTGTTGGGGGTATATATTCTTTTGGTGGTGTTCGCCTGCGCTTTACCGTTCTTTCACGGTCTGCGGTGAATGCGTTGCTCATGCGTTGCGCCTCCGAATGATTGCGTCGAAATCCTCTTGCGAGTCGACGATATAGATTGCGTGGCTGATTTGTTTAGGGCGCAGATACTTGTCTGCGTATGCTACTGCCTGCGCTCTCGCAATTCTTGAAGGCGTGTTGAATGTGCCGAATGGGAAAATTGTGTAGTCTGCGCCTGCGCCAACATCGACGACAAAAGCAGGGAATTGCGCAGTCATTGGTTCAACCCCTGCGTCAACTTGTCGATGCAACAAAGTCCGATGTGCATTTTTCGTGGCAATGCGTTGCGCATTTTGTGCGTGGATGGCGCACCACCCGATGACCTTGATTCAATGGTGATATACTCGCCATGATTGCGTTCTCTCCCGAAGGGTTTGTTCAGTGCGTTGCCGCACATTGCGCAAGGATTTCGGTCAAGCCATTGCTGATGCGCTTCGTGTGGTTTGCTCATTCTTCTGCCTCCTTTGCTTCGATGTCCTTGCGCACTTTGTCGCACACATACATGGCGGTGTCAAAGTTTGCGCCGTCAAGTGGATTTGCGAAAACTGGCAAGTCTGCTTTCAAGTTGGCGAGATAGTTGACAACTTTGCGCAATTCTTTCGGCGTGGGTGTGTCCGTAGCCGTGTCTGCCTTGTCGAGCATCTCGATGACAGTCTGCATTGCGTGCGCAATCTTGTCCTTTGTGTCCTTGTTCAGTTTGCGCCCATAGAGCAGATTCCATGCGTGCGTGAGGTTGCTCTTAATCAGTGCCTTCGTTCCTTCGTTCAACTGGTTGTTCATTCTTCATCATCTCCTTCGTGTGTGTTTTGCTTGCGCACCCAAAGCGCACCGTCGCCGTTGCGCAGGCTGATACAGTCAACCGTAGGGTGTGCAAGAATGTGATACCGCCCAATGCGACCATCGGGCAATTGAACCATGTGTGTGTCGACAACTGCGCACCAAACGCCGCCCAACTCTTCGGGCAATCGAATGGTGTTGTATGTGTCCGTAGGAATGAAAACGCCGTCGCCCATGTCAACTGCGCCGTTGCCAGTAGTCCAACCCGTAGGGTTGCCAAATGGGTCTGTGCTTGCGCCCATCCATTCGCCTGCCTCATTGCGCATCATTGAAGCACCTCCTTGATTGCATCCAACTGCTTGCGCAACTCGATGATTTCATCATGTTGCTTCTTGTGCGCCTTGCTCAATGCCTCGATTTGCGCCTTTGGTGTGCATTTTGGGCAGTATATGCTTGTGCCCGACGAATGTGGATAGAAGGTTTCGCCGCACTTTTCTGCGCCTTCTTCTTCGACGAAGCGGCATTCCTCCCACGCATCACGCAGTCGGAAACCGACCATGCCCGCACGCCTTGCGGCTTGCGCCTTGTCGACGATGTAAAAGTCTGCGGGGTTTCGGTATTCGTCGCTCAAAGTTTCGCCTCCTTTAGTGCTTGAGCCATTGCTTCTTGAACATCCGAAACAGTCGGCGCAGTGTTGCGCTTTTCGGTCGTGTTCTTGCGTGGGCGCACTTTGCGCTTTGCGAATGTGTAAGCGATTGGCTTGCTCTTGACTTCGATGACCTTGCGACTTGCGCCGTTCAAGTGTGCCCTTGTAGCGGCGGAGTTTGTCATCACGACGGTAATGTTGCCAGTCTTGCGCACAAAGACACCTGTGCGCACTTCTTTCATTTCCTCGCCCGAAATTGGGCAAATGCCGTTGACGGCTTTCTTGTTCATGGTTGCGTGCCAGTCGGACACCCCGCCATCGGGTCGACGGCAAAGGATACCTACAACGGCATCGCCTGCAATGCAATTCAATTTATACGGCTCGTAATCAGTGGGTATGTTTAGCATTTTTTCCTCTCCTGTGGTTGGTCGTTATTGTCGGGGGTATATATTCTTTTAGGCACTTTTCCCCGCTTTTGCCTTCTTTACTGCCTCCTTGACCTGCTTCGGGGTCAAGGGCAAATCCTCGCCTGCATACTGCGCCAGTGCGCTGATGTCGACAGTCCAACGGAATCGACTGCGCAGGGCATGAACAAGAAACGCCAAATCCTCATAGGCTCGTTGTCCTTGCTCGGTCATGCCGTTGACTCTCGCCATGTGCGCCCTTGCCTTGCGCCCTCCCCCATACTTGAGGGTGCGCCCCATGTGCTTGACTTGATGGCATCGAGGACAAAGAACGATGACACGCTCAAGCGTTTGAACGCATTGCGTATCATCATAAGCCCAAACTTCATGTGCTTCAACTGCGTGCTTGCGCCCTTGATTCAATCCCGAATCGCCGCAAATCTCGCACACATGACCCGCTTCTGCATAGCAGTGCTTGCGCAACTTATCCCATTGCGACTTTGTGAGCATACTGCGCAGATTTGAACCCCATGTGCCGACAGGCACTAATTCGATTGTGAGGGGCGGCGCAAGAAGTGCGGCGTGCGCAGTGGCAAGCGCAACACTGGTTTCATACCGTTCATTTGCCTCGCATGATGCGCACACAGGAACGCCCTCGATATGCGCACCCTCAAGGGTGCATGGTTCTCCACATGGGCAAGTCCACGCAGTCATAGGTTCACCTCCGCTTTGAGCAAGTCCATCGTGCGGTTGTGCAATCCGACATGACTCCAACCACAAGGGCGCAGTCCATACTTTTTCAATTCTTTGTAAATGTGGATTTTGACCGCCTTGTTGAGAGCCTTCTCGCATGTGCGAGTCTGCGCAGTGAAAACAAAAGACTGCGCCATCGTTCTCTCCCAACCTTTCACATTGTCATATCGCTTTGCGTATCTCATTCAATCATCTCCGTTATGTGCGCCATGATTAGCGGGAACGCAACCATGTATATGAGTAGTCCGATGAGCAGAAGGGTGAAACTCATTCTTCTTCGCCCCCTTCGTCTTGCGCAAGTGCTTCGCTCACATGAACCATGACCTGCTCATAGATGTCCTCGTCTGCGGGTGGTGCGCAGGTGTGGGTTGCGCAGTCGCATGTGCCTTCGCCAAAGCCTTCGACGAATGCACGAAACTGCCCTTCATCGAATGGCGCAAGCATGAGCATAGGCGCAAACATCTGCTGAACGCCCTCCGTTTCGGGGTGCTTGCCCAAATCGGAAAGCAGGGATGCCCTTGCGTTGCGCACATCGGGCAACAAGTCGATGGCTCGACCCTTTGCCCAAACCATATGAGCATGACGGCATTCGCCTGTGCATGTGTGTGTGAAGTCGTCAAGTGTGGTTTGCGCCTCATCCTCAACAAAATCGTCGAGGACAGTCTGCGCATAAGTGGGTTCGAGGGAATCGACCTCGACCCATTCAAGGGTGGCGGCGGGTTCATCGTCGGAGGAAATGCAAACATGAGATGCGCCCCCAACCGCCATTTTGAAAGTCCAGTCCATGAAGAGGCAGTATGCCCAAAGTGCGCAACCTATGCACACAAGCACGCCCACTGCGCCCAAACCTGTGAATGTGAGAGTCGTCATTTTCAGACCCCCTGCCATGTGATTTCATAGGGTTCGCAACGCTTGAACACAAGCCAAACGCCATCCATGCGCTTGACCCAGTAGCCTGCCTCCTTGATTTCGGCTTTGCGCAGTTTCCATTCATCCCAAAACTGCTCATTTGCTTTGCCCCACCAAGTTGTGCGCTTTTTGCTCATCTTCATTTCAATATCTCCGAAGGAGATATATGAGGTGTAAATTGGGCGTGGTTCGGGGTGAATCTGCATCTCGCAATCGTCGAAGTGAGCGATGTTCTTTTGCGCCCATGCAATTGCGTTCTCCTGTGCATCCCCGACTTGATGCGCAAGATTTTGAATAAATCGACACATACCGCCCCTGTTGCCGTTGGCGTAAAATGTGCGCACTTCAAGGTAAAGGGTGTAAAACTGCTCTTTCTCGCCTGTTCTGCACACATGAAGCGTTGCCTCTCGTCGAATTGGTGCGCTCATTTACTCATCACCTCGATGAAGTTGTGTAGTGCCTGCAAGAACGACTTTTTCACCAATTCGCACTTCATAGCGAGAAGGTAAAAGTTTCATGTTCTCGATTATTTCCTCTTGCAACCAGTCGACAAAGTTTGACGGGTCAACATTTGGGGGCATCACCATGATGATAAATTGATGCTCTTTCGTTTCGCAGTGCATCGTTTCCGCATGGAACATTGGCACTGCATCGTCGGGCTGAATGGGGTTTGTGTTTGCTTCCTCCATGCCCAACCCTACGAGGCAGGGGGATATATACCCATCGCAGTCAAGCGTTTCGCAAATGTGCATTATGCGGGGTAATAATTTCATGCGGGGTATGTGTGCGTATGCCTCATGTGTGTGCGTGTGCGTGTGTGCAGGGTGCGCACATATGCAGGGCATGGGCGCAGGGTGCGCAGGGCGGGAGGGCAAAAAGATTCTTAGAAATGTTTTGCGCATATAGGCAGGGAAAGGGAATCAATCGGCGCACTGTCGGTATTGCTCGGAACGGGGCACTGCGCCACGCAATCGGCAGAATCGGCAGGGTCGGCAAGGCTTGCGCTGAACCCCTCGCAAATCATCGAAAATTGTGCGCCGAGAGGGTCGAACCTCGAAAACTGCGGCGCAGTCTATCGTTTTGCGCATTTCACAAAACGAAAAAAAACGCCCCGATTGGCGAGCAGTGGGCTGATTGGACTCGGGGCGCACATCCAATCTCAAGCCGTTTTGTTCTCTTTTTCACCTCCGTTTTTGTTTCGTTCAGCCTTGCAGTCTTGCGTTTTTCACTTCTTCAACTTGAGCAAAGCGGCGACCACTGCGTCGATTGCTCGCTTCAATTCTGCCTTGCGGTTGTTGCCTTGAGGGATACATTTGACCGCTTCAAATCGGTCGCAGTGCATCATTTCCGACACGGCTTGCGCCACTTCGGTCGGCATATCTGCGCTTGAGCCACTGCCGTTTGACATCTTGCCACTGCAAACCTTGCTCGCAGTGCCACGAAAAGCGAAACCGATGGTGCGGAATGCCCATGCAGACATTGCGCTCGCCGCTTGCTCAAGGTTTAGCGGCGCAGTTGCCGTTTTTACCTTGATGACTGCGCAACCATTCTTTGAGCCGTTGACCCAACGGGAATAAGCGCAGGAATAGATTTCGACGCACTGCCCTTGAGCCTCAAGGATTTGCGCCGCCGCAAGTGTTGCCGCCATTCGATACATCATCACATCGGCTTTAACGCCGCCCAGTGCATTGATTGGCACGAATAGAGCAATGGTTTCACGCTTGATTCGTCGCTTTCGCTTGTTTCGGAATTGGCGGTCATCGCCTGCCATGATTGCGTCGATGCTCAAGCCTATGACTTTTCGAGGCACTGCGCTCAATTCTCGGACTTGCTTGACTATCTCGCTTGAGAAGTTTTCAAGCCCGTCAACTGCGCCTTTTGCCTTGTCAACTGCCTTTGCGTCGTCTTTCCACGCCTTGCCTTGATGTGCTTCGTCGATGATGTCTTGACCCGTTCCAGTGCGACCGAACCATGTCGGGTCGGAATTGGGGGCATACCACTCGAAAAGTTCGGCGCAGTCATGCTTTTCGATACTGCGCACTGCGGCGGAAATTGAAGGTGCGACTCCAATTTCGCAAGTGCCGCCACCGTCGACAATTTCGGCATAGACGACACCCTCGCCGTCTGTCGTTTTGCTGATGTATTCGACCATTTTTTCACCTCCATGAAATCGAGTTTTGCGCCGTAGTCGGGAAAGTATCGAAACTGTCCGTCATTCTGTGGCGCAGTGTCCCGATTAAGCCCCTCCTGCGATGTTGACGCCGTTCCAGACATCGGCGGGAATCAAGCCCAATTCGCTCATGTCGAGGTTGTGGTCGAGTCCAAACTCAACCGCAACACTGCGCTTCAATTCGTCGTCGAGAATCTGCGCCCATCGAGCAACAATTGCGCCGATGTTCCAACCATTGCGAGCCATTGCCGCACCATGAGAGAGGGCACGATATGAGAACGAAACGGCAGACTGCTCGGTCATTTCGCAGATTTTCGAGTATGAATCAAACAACTCTTGCGGCGTTGCAGGTGTTCCCTCGTTGCCCATTTCGACCTCTTTCGGCGCATTCTTCAAGCCCAACATTCCCGCCATAACTCGGGCACTGCGCCCATATTCAACGACGCAACCACTGAAACGGTCAATGAGGCTCAAGTCCTGCTTTTGCGCCGCCACATAATTCGGGTCGTAGGTCATGCCTGTTGTGTTNCCTGCGGCGATGATGAAACAGTCCTTGTGAACGGGCAACACCTCGCCAGTTGAAGGGTCGATGATAGTCCTTGAAGCAAGCACGCCGTTGAGCAATGTCAACACGGCGGGGTCGGCTTTGTCAATCTCATCAATGAAGGCGACACCGCCCTCAAGAAGTGGCTTGACAAGCCCCGATTTGTTCCATGTGTTGACGCCTGTGGTCGTGTTGTAGGCAATTCGACCGAGAAGGTCGCCTCTCTCCATGTCGGCAAAGCATACAACTTCGCCGTAGTTGTCCGTTTTCTTGCTCAAGAAGCCGCCCTCTCGTAGCATTTTTCGCACTTGGTCGACACAAAATGACTTGCCGACCCCTGCCTCACCGACTAAGAAAACGGGCAACGGCGTGCCCTTTTCGGTTCTGCAAGTGATGATTGAGAAAACGGTCGGCACTTGAGGATGGTAAACTTCGCCGCAGTTGACGGGTTTCGACTTCTTCGGGTTCTGCACCATGAGGGGTTGAATCGGCGCACTGCGCTTGATTTCATCCTCCAACTCTTCGATTTTCGCCTTCATTGCCTCGATTGCTTCGTCGGCTTCACGGCGCAGTCCTGCGATTTTCGGCTCGATGTGGTGGGTGTTGTTCTCGCTGATTTGTTGCGCCGTTTGGTCATAGACCTCATCGGCGTTCAAAATGCCGCCTTGATTCGACGCACTGCTCACCAATTCCTTGATTTGTTGAGCAATCGACTCGACGGTCGAATCGGCATCAACTTGAACGGTTTGCGCCGTTGGGGTCGGCTGAACGGTTGACTGCGGCGCAGTTTTGCCAGTTTGTAGGTTGACCTTGATGGTCGACGGTTGCGTCGATTGCGGCGCAGTGGCTTGATTTTGCCCCAGTCCATAACGGACATTGAGGGCGTGCTTATCGTCGGCACAATCGCCGCAGTGCGGCTTGTTTTGCTTGTATCCCGACGCTGGCATCATGACCTTGTAGTCGCCTTTTTCGATTGATACGCCGCATTCGATGCACTGCGTAGCATTTTTCGAGTGTTTGCGTGCTGATTTGCCAAACTTCTCAAATCGTTGTGGCTTCGGTTGTCGAGCCATCAAGCCGACAAACGGCACACTGAAAGCCATTTTTGGCGCAATCAATGCGATGATGAGGGCAAAAGAAACTGATGCAATGATTGCGGATAATGGCGCAGTGCATCGGTTTTCGGTCGTTTCGACCAATCCCTCATCAATGCAACAATCGACGCACAATCCAATGGTGGAATGTGGCGCAGTGTCGCTTTCGACATCCTTGCAAATCGGGCAGGTGTTGCCTTCGTTGCAGGTCTGGGTTTCGTTTTCAGTTGGGGAAACGGGGCACTGCGGGGCAGTTTTCCCGATTCCGAACATTGAACGAATGATGCGCCACTTCAAGCGGCGGCGACCAAATCTCAAAGAAAATCGGCGCACTGCTCGCTTGAATGCGTGCCTGTTGTGTGGCGTTTTCTCTTGCATGATGCGACCGTCGAATTGGTCGCAGTCTGCGGTTTCGTTCATCTGTTGGGCTTCGTTTGTTTCGTTCATGTCGATGCCAGACAGTGGGTAAAAGCACCACTGCGAGCATGAACATGATTGTTTGCATTATCTTGTTCTGCATGGGGATTCCTCCTTGCATTGTGATTCACAAGGGGGATATAACGGGTTTCGGTCGAAAAATGCGATGCAACGGCGCAAAGGCTTCAAATACACAACCTTGACGCACAACGGTTTTTTCAATTGCGTCAAATCTGGAACAAAACCGCAACACTGCGAGCCAACTTCTTCGCAGTCCATCGTTTTCAGTTGGCGCAATGGGATAAACGCAACACTGCAAGGCATACAGTGGCGCAGTGCATCGTTTAGCGGCAACAGGCTCGCAGTCTATCGTTTAGCATCCTCCGCTTCGCAGTCCATCGTTTAGGACTTCAACAGGCTCGCAGTGCATCGTTTAGGAATCGGCGCAAATTGATAGGCTCGCAGTATCACGGTTTATTTTGTAAACTGCGCCGCAGTGCAACGGTTTCGGGAAATGGGGCAATGACCCCAACGCCGAAAAACGGAAACAAAAAGGGTTCAAATCCGAAAAACGGAAACATTGCGCCGAAATTGCTGAATGGCACACTGCAAGCCACTTTGTCGGGTCGATGTCGAGCCGATAGGGGTCATCGGTCGAGCAGTGCCCCGAATACGGCGCAGTCCATCGGTTTCGGGTCGGGAGAGCCGACATAGACGGCGCAAAACAGGCTTTCAGTCCATCGTTTAGAAGGCTCGGCGCAAATCTCAATTTCCGCTTTCCGATTTGAACCCCCGATTTTTACCGTTATTCGGGAAAGGCACACTGCGCCCCAACTGGGCACTACTGAACCAATGGTTAACCAATGGCATGATGCAACAAGGCGACCCCGTTCCTTTCTAAACGCAACACTGCGAGCCATCGCAAAACGGCGCATTTTCTGGGACTTTCATTGAATGGCACAATCCTAAACGGGACACTGCAAGCCTATCGAAAAAAGTGGTTTTCGGCTCTATTCGTCGATTGCGCAAAATCCGAAAAACGGAACGAAACCCCCGAATATCGGCAAAGTGGTGGTGATATTTGAACGGAATCGGTCAAATCGAAGGTTGGGAGGGGCGCAGTCTATCGGTTTCTGTTGGTTTAGGGCAACCGAAAAATTGAGCAATCGAAAGCAAAAACGGGACACTGCGAAGCCATAGGGGTCGGACATCCTCGCAGTATCACGGTTTTCGATGCGGCGCAAATCATCCAACCATAGCAAACAGTCAACAATTTCCGTCGCAAACAGGCTCGACGGTCATCGGTTAAGGTCAACCTAAACTTTGCGCAATTCTTCATTTCAAGGACTGGACTGGCTCGCAGTATAGCGGTTTCACTTCAATTTAGGGCGACCGAAAATTGACGGATTTGCTCAAAATAATAACTTTGCTCACTTTTCTATTATTTTCACTGGAAAATCGTTCATCGGCGAAGTCGAAACCGTTGCACTGCAAGCCTGTTTGCTGGATTTCGGCACAGTCCGTTTTGCGCCGTTTTTGCGCCAAAAATGCGCATTGCCGACGGCGCAGACAACGCCAACCACCGCAAAAAATTACCCGTATTTTTTCCAAATTGGACTTATAAACCTAAAAAAACGGCACAAACCGTTTATTTCTTGTAATTCGCTTAGATTTTTTGGCAGTCGACCACTTTGATGCGTCTAATGCGCCTCCTATGACTGCTAAACCGCCGTTTTGCGCAGTNTTAACTTGGTCGACGGCGTGTGCAAGAGCCATTACAGTGTCGTTATGCTTGCCTTTGTCGGTTATATCGCCGTCTTTCCACACATGCGACTCCAANTCATCGAGTAGTATGCCCATAACCTGCCGNGTCTTATCACTGCCGTATGGAATAATGATTTTTTCTTGCTCAAACCACACACGAAGGCGATTTAACAGTCCTTGNTTGAGAGTTTTGTTGCTNACCTTGCTCATCTTCATATTTAGTGTAAGTCCGTGTTGATTTATGAGCGATTGATACAAAGACTGGAAACCTGCGCTTTCAAATGCAAAGATTGGGTGTTTGTATGCTTCATCAAAGTCTTTAATGACTGTGATTTGTTTTGCAGGCGGGAAATCATTGCGCCGCCACATATCAACAATGTGAATGTTGCCATCTTTGTCTTGACGAATCACGATTGCAACCGTGTAGTCTTGTCCGATTCCGTGTGAAGGGTCGAACCCAACTACATAGTCGCCATCATGCAACTTGTTCTTTTGAAGAATAGAGTCCATGTCAAGGTTTTTTCGAGTAAGACTTTGCGGGAATACTGCACTGTCGTCGTCAACTACTTTACACAGATACTCTTGCGCAAAAGCCAACTCTCCAATAGCCTCTCTTTGCTCAAGTAAAAACTCAAGCGGTCGCTCACTTTCCCACAAACAAACGGGAGGATTGTTGTCGGGGTCTTGTCGCCATTCATCATAGTTAACAATTGCACCTTCTTGCCATGTTTCCCATGACTTGTTGCCCAACATTTCAGTATGATAAAGGTCATTCATGCTCATTGGCGTTCCTACACAAAACAAACTGGTCTTTGGGGATAGCATCGGCGTTAACTTTTTCCTAAACCATTGCTGATAAACTTCATACGACATATCGTTTTGGTCGTCGATAATATCGTCGAGAGCAATTGCGGCAGGGTGTTCACCACGAATACCCGAACCAACCGATGTAGCCTTAATCCATGCCCCGTTTGTTAAACGCAACTCGAAACGGTTGCCTTTTGTTGCGTCGATTTTCTTTGACAATTCGGGATGTCTTTTAAGGTCTTGACGGATTTCTTCTAAACGATTCATTGCGAGGTCTTTGTTTGCAGAAAACAACCAAATAGTAAAGGGTTTTCCTCGCCACTTTTCAAAAAGTAGCATATGTAATAACTTTACACGAAGCGTTGTGGACTTTGAATGGTCGCGTGGTGCGATGATGCAAACACGGTGAACCTGCTTTCCTTCGTTGTTTCCATACAAGTCAAGCCATGTTCCAATGTGTTCACCCCATTTGTAGCCGAGCCATTCATAAAAATGGCGTATATCGTGTCGACTACGCTCAAGATGAAAGGTTGTCATCAAACGAACCATCTAAACCACCACTTTTTCCAAACAACGGGATGCCGCAATACTCACTTAGGGCGTAAAGCAACTTTTCAACTTCGCCCCTGTCAAGCATAACACCAATAACATACTCTTCTGTAAACACATTTACGCCTACAAAGTCCTCTCCCATATCGGAGAAACGCAACTCTTTGTCCTTAGACATCCATAAAGGCATCTGCTTTCCTCCCATTAAGAGTATTAAGTAGTCGAAGCCCATGTCTAAGGTCTGTGAATGCCTGTATATCTCTTGTTTGAGAGTCAAGAATAACAATTGGAGAAGTAGGTCGCTCTCTTGGAAAACCACACATTTCACCGAAACTGTCAATAGTCTTGTAAGCACCGGGTCTTAGTGCCCAACGCTCGACTGCATGACGAGTAAATGGAACAACAGAAGGCGTGTGGTGGTGTCCGATAACACCAATGTCAAAGTCGCATTCGCCGTCATCCCACATTTTCTTAATAACACGGCTTGGGTCAAGGTTTGAGTTGCCTCTTCGCTTGTGTCGGACTGAAATGTGATAAGGAACATCGCCATGAATAACTTTGAGGTTTAATTCATAAGGATGGTAAAGCACACCCCTGTCTTGNGCAAGACGCTTTAGAGGGTCATAATCAGTCATGCCCGCAGTCCAAAGGTCGTGATTGCCCGCAACAATAGCCATAAGCGATGTTGGAGTCATGTTAATGTAGTGTTCACACAACTGCCACTGGATAGAGGGCGGGATTGGTGCTTTCATTGCAGGTCGAGGCTTGTCGATAACAAAGTTGTCAATGTAGTCGCCTGCATGAATAACATAACAGTCGGGATGTCTTTCAATTGCTTCTGTGTCCTCACGCAACCTTTCATGGTCGCAAAATGGATTTCCGATGTGCTGGTCGCTTTGGAACGAAATGCCAATGTAGCGAGCAGGGTTTTGCATGTGGAAAACTGCCCATCGAGCATCTTCGTTTGCCGCAATAGCCGCCTTTGAGCGTTCTTCAATTGCATTCCACAGACTTTCGCCACTGCCCGACTCCTTTTTCAAATGTTCAACTATGAAGTGTGGTGTTTCAGTGCGCTTAACTGCTTTACGCTCATACGCACGCCTTACCCTGTGTTCCCAACCACTTTTTGAGATTTCGGGAAAACGCTTTGACATTATCATAGCGAGTTGACTTATGTTGCCGTCAAACTCCATTGGGATTTCTGCGTTATAATCAATAACTTCGATAACAGGGAAAATGTCGGGTTCGTGTTGTTTTAACATGCGCAAACGCCAACGATGCGATTCTGCTTCTAATTCGGGCATAAGTGTCGCCATGTATCGTGAAAACTTTGCAAGATTTCCGTCATAGTGAGCGATGTTGTCGATTACCAATTGCTTGTAGTCATCGTTTTCCATGTCTATTCCACTATTGGTTTACCTCTTAAAGCCTTGCTTTAATTTAATTCTTTTTTGCCTGTGAAAGAATACAGAAAGAATAAAACGCCACACTGAAAGTCTGTTTCATTTATTGTTTTAATTCTTCTTAGGTGTTTAGGTAAAAGCCCCCTTCTAATATATTCTTAAAACTCTTAGAGGAAATAAAACAAAAAGAGCAAATCGCTATACTCAAACCGATTTATTCTTTCCTAATTTCTTCTGTCGCCATAAAAGAATAAATGAACCAACCCCAAGCCACCAAATTATTTCAAGAATAATCAGCGAAAGTCCAAGTGATTTTAGGTAATCTATCGTTATGTTCATAACTCATCCACCGTATAACCTTGAGTTTGGGTTGTCTTATATGCCTTGCGAGGGCAAACCTTCATAAGCCAAACGGCTTTAACACAGAACATGGCTCGTATTCCCTTTTTTGGAAAATCCAAAACGGAAGATTCAAAAGCCGCAGTGCCTTTTACTGGCGACCTCCGACATAATGTGCAACACCGCAGTCCATTTACAATGATTGCAGGCTTAAAAGACATTGTTAACGAAACCAACGCATTGCGTGATGATAGCAATTTCGACAACGACTTTTACTTGTTTGACGAAATGTTAAAACTTGACCCCGAATTGAACGGCGCAGTGCGTGCAGTGTCATTGACTGCAAACAACTACACTATCAACTGGCGGTCTGCAAAAAACGCACGAATCCGTAATGCACTGCAAGACCTCATTGACCGTATTGACTTTGATGACATTCTCATTAACAGTATGCGCAACTTGATGGTTTACGGCAACGACATCAACAAGTTGGTCGGAACGGGTCGAGAAGGCATTACTGATGTGCAAAACTTGCCAATTGCGCAAATGACAATACTTGACGACCGAGCAAGAAGCGCAACTGCCGATGACAATGACCCAGTTATTCGTGCTGAACGATACTTTTTGCGTGAAGGCGAAACAACCATGCAAGAGTTTCCCGCAGATGAGATTCTTCATGTGCGCATGGATTACAGAAGCAACTGGTTTACCGATAACGAAAACCGAACAACTTATGGTTTGTGGGGTTCATCTCGTTTTACTGCTTTGAAGCAGGCAATTCGTGCAAAGTATAACAGTATGAATAACCGTATTGCTCTTGAGGATGCAATGACAAAGCAATTCATTACTATCAATATGGAGGCAGTTAAGCACATTCAAAACCCCGATGAGCAAAGAGAGCGTTTGCTTTTCATTATGAATCAAGTTATTGAAACAATGGAGTCGCTTCGTGGCGACCAAGTGCCTATTTTCCCCGACTATGTGCAGATTCAGCACATCGACCAACGCAGTGCGCTTCCCGACAGTGGCGCATTCCTTGACAATGTTAACGCAGACATTGCCGCAGTCCTACAAGTCCCAAGAACCGCCGCAGGTCAAGAGAAAGGTTCGACCTTTGCGGCATCCTATACTGCAAACCTTTGGGCAAGCAATGCTATTCGACGCATACAAAGCATTCTGCGCCAATCTGTAATGGAGTTATTTTCTGCGCATTTGACCCTGTTAGGAGTCAACCATGTAAAGTCCGACTTGCCCGACCTTGTGTTTGAGCCAGTCGACGAAGAAACTCGTCTTGACAAAATGCGCCGAGCCACACTGGGCTATGATGCAGGCGTGTTAACGCTAAATCAAGCCCTTGATGTTGTTTCACTGCCTGCCGAAGATGGCGCAGATACTCGAAAAGAAGGTGGTTCAAGAACACCTACTGGCGAATTGCCAAGAGAAGGTGAAATGTGATGTCGGGAACAGACGACGCAGTGCAAAACCACAGACTTGATTCAATTGAGCGCAGGCTTGACAAGCACGACGAAATGTTGCAAAAGTTGCTTGAGGCTCAAATCCGAACAGATGAACAGTTTTCTGCTCTTGCTGAAACTCAAAAAGGAACACAAGAAATGATTAACGGCATCGGAAAGTCCATCGTTAAGTGGATGATGGGTATAGGTTCAACTATGGTTGCCGCCATAGTTGGAATGATGGGCGTTATGTGAAGGTTAAAAAAACACGCACACACTGGTTTTACACATGGGTAGCAGTGATGCACGAAAAGATGTGTCTTTTAACGACCGTATGGTTCGACGCACAGTAATTCCTGCTATTTATCTTTGGCTACTTGCTTGTGGCGCAGTTGTAGGTATGGGTATTTGGAAACCCGAAGTTGTTTTAATGAACCTTGATGGTTTCATTGCACTTATTGCAATCATTGGAGGCACTGCCGCACCAGCCCTACAAACTGTTTTGCGTATGTGGGAAAGCGAACAAGTGCAAGAAGTCGATAACATCCCAACAGAATTATCGCATCGTCGTGAAATTAACGCTGAAAAAGAAAAACACTTAATGGAGTTGGAGAAATTNCAACAGGCGCATGTTCACAAAATCGAGTCTATCCAACAAGGACACGAACATGCAATGTGCGAAGTAAAGAAGAAGTGATGTTATATGCCTTCTCCTAAACCCAATGAAAACAAGGATGATTTCATGGATAGGTGCATGGGTGATGATAAAATGACAAGTGAGTTTGAAAACCCATCTCAAAGAGCCGCAGTGTGCAATTCATACTTTGAAAAAGAAGCAACTGCAAAAATGGAGGACTACTTATTCCGTAGTCCCGAAGGTGCAATGAAAAAATCAAAAGAAATTGGTTTTGACGGAGAAATCCACGAATCAACTCTTGCAGACGGCACTAAACTTTACTCTCCCGCTAAGACCGAAAAAGAGTTTATTGAATGGTATCGAAAGAACGACCCCGACGCTGAACAAGAGTTAAGCGCACTACAATACGGTCGACCTTCTAAAAATGACCCACGAAAAACTCCCGCTAAACCCAGTGAACGGCGCAAAGGGTCAAAAAAGAATAAACCGGGTTCTGCTAAAAAACCAAACAAAAACATCAAGGTAAGTAAGGAAACCGAAGCCCGTTTGCGCAAAATGATGCAAGAGCATAATAAAAAAGTCGAAAAGAAAGGTAAAGGCTCAAAAGCAAGCATGGGTCGCCTCAAGTCCGTTTATCGAAGAGGCGCAGGTGCATTTTCTCGTTCACACGCACCCAACATGTCAAGAGGCGGTTGGGGTATTGCAAGAGTTAAGGCATTCCTATATCTTTTGCGCAATGGTCGACCGAGTAATCCAAATTACAAACAAGACAATGACTTGTTGCCTAAATCACATCCAAGAGCAGACGAAAGTGGAGAGGACTATGAGGACTGGGATGGAGTTGAGTTTGAAGGCGCAGAATATCAAGGGCGCAAAGTAAAACTGAACAAACCATTCCGAACACCAAAGGAATCAAAGAAGTTTGCGGTTTATGTGCAAAACGAAAAGGGCAATGTTGTCATTGTGCGTTTTGGCGACCCAAATATGGAAATTAAGCGTGATGACCCAAAACGGCGCAAAGCATTCCGTGATAGACACAACTGCGCAGAAGCAAAGGATAAAACAACACCTCGCTACTGGTCTTGTAAAATGTGGGAAAGGAATAAATCTGTTTCCGACTACACCAGTGGAGATAATGACTTTAATAAAACAGACTCCCCCGTAGCAGAAGATATGGGCGGTTGCGGTTGCGGTTGTAGCGAAAACTCAATGAAAGCAATGGAACATGGCGATAAAGAATTGCCAAAACCAAATGACACTGAATCTCACGATGAGTTTATGAGTCGTTGCACCGAAATGGGCTTTGACAGTCAAGAATGTATGGAGGCTCACAAGGGTCATAACTTCAAAGAAGATGTTGAAGGGTATGGCGGCGGAGGCGGCGGTGGTTATTCCAACAGTTGCAGAACGGGCTACAAAATGGAGGGCGGCAAGTGTGTTAAGGCTACTTTCCAATTAGATGTTGACATTAGTGTTGACGATATGGTTCTTCAAGCATCAACTGGCGAATACATTGTTGCAATTTCGGGTATTGCATTCCATCAAGGAATTAACAAGAACGGTTGGGAAATTACTCGAAAAGGCGCAAACCTTGCAGTTTCGCAAATGATTGGCGCAGACTTAACGCTACATCATCCTACATCCGAAAATGGTCGATTCAAAAGAAATATGAACGGCGGTGTTGAAGAAGCAGTTGTTGGTTTTATTACAGAAGCCTATGTTGTTGACAAGTTGGGCGGCGACTGGGATGTTCGTTTCAAAGCCGAAGTTCATCGAAAAGAGTTGTTTGAGGCTCTTGAGTCGGGGCTTTGGTTAAGGCAGGGTTATGGAGTATCTATTGGTGGCAGTGGTATTCCCGATGATATGTTTGAGGCAGAAGATGGTCGCATGACTATGTTGTTTGAATCCGACTTTGAGTTCGACCACCTTGCAATTGTTCACAAGCCTGCCTATTCGGGCGCAAAGATTGAAAGCGTTGAAAGGGTAAAATCAGTGAAATCAAGAGAAGAGTTTAATAGTCAACCGCATTCTCTCCAAACTATCGCAACGGGAATGAATACCATGTCCGAAGAAATCATCGCATCCGAAATCAGCGAAGAGGAAGTTGTTGAAACTCCTATCGAAACGCCAGTTGCAGAAGAAGCAACTGTTGACTACTCCGCAGAAATTGAGGCTCTAAAGGCTTCACTTGCCGAGAAAGAAGAAGAATTGAACGCTATCAAAGCCGCAGAAGAAGCAAAGGCAGAAGAAGCACGCCTTGCTCTTGTCGAAAAGGCTACCGAGTTGGGAATTGCAGGCGTTGACTCTCTTCCTGTCGAATCCCTTGAATCTGTTATCGCATCCTTCGAGGCTATCAAGCCTGTCGAAAAGGAAATGACACCTGTTGCAAGCAATGTTGAAGCATCTGCTTCTGTGCCTGCTGAAAAAGAAGCAGTTGTCGCAAATTACCTTAACCGCAAGTTGGTTAAGACCCCCGAATCCCTCTATGCAAAGGCATGGAACGCTTGGGCAAAGGCATGGAATCAAACCCTGTCTGCATCCGAGATTGAGCGTCAAGGCGCACCAACCTTTGAAGAGGCAAAAATGAAGAACCTTATCTAAATAGGAGATGAAAAAAATGTTGAGCAATCCACGAAACGCAACTTTGAAAACTGGTGAAACTGTCGACAAGGCAGGTATCATTCTTACTAATGATTCCACAAACAACAAGATGAAGAAATGCACTGCTGGCGCAGTTGCTCTCGGCATCACTGCTGATGAATCCGAGCGTGATTCAAGCGGTCTTGTCGCAGGCGGCACTGTTTCTTACTACCCACTGGGCGGTATTATGATGGTGGCTTGTGCGGCTTCTCAAACTCTTACTACTGGACTTACTGTTTACGCAGGCGCAAATGGTCTTTTGACTACTACCGCAGGCTCAAACAAGAAGTTGGGACTTTACATCGGTGAAGGACACTCTTCAACGACCGAAGGCGACCTCGTTCCTGTGATGACTGGTGCATCCGTTATCGCTTGATGACAAAAAATAAATGGAGATGAAAAAAATGAATCAAACACTTGAGCAAATCCTAACTGTTGAAGCCGCAGACGGACAATTCGGACAAGCCGATGCAGTCCTTGAACAAACTCTTCGTGATTTCATCGAATTGCAGTCGACCACTATCGCAGTCGGAACGCAAGTCGTTGGTGTCCGTTCAGTTCCATACCTTGAGTTTACTTGGTATACTGGTGCAGAAGGCACTTTCACCTACCCTCTTGCTGACAACGCAGTTGCAGACCCAACGAAGATTGGAACGAGCAACTACTCGGTTCACTTGAAGAAAGGGCAGGGTCGTTGCATTTTCCTTGACTCCACGCTACTTCGTGGTGAAACTTTCGAGAACATGGATAGGCAACAAATGGCTATCGTGCGCAACCGAGCATCTGTTATCGACAACCTTATCATCGACGCTCTTATCGACGGTGCTGGACAATCTCTTGCAGTCGCAAGCGGTTCGGAATGGGATACTTCCTCCGCAGACGCAGAAGCAAACATTCTTGGCGCAATGGATAAAATCTTCGAGAACGGTCGTGTAGGCGGCGACGAGCCAATGGCTCTTATCGTTCCTACCAAGCACCGAAGCGTGCTTCTGCAAACCACTCTTTACGGCAATGTCGTCGAGTCCCTTGCAGACCACTTGAAGAGAATGGCAAACTTGACTATCTATTACAGTCGTGATTCACTTCTTGATGACACCGCACTACTACTCATTCCGGGTGCTGAAACTGCGGAGTTCCTTCAATACAACGGCGACGGTTTCCAAGAAACCGAGTTGACTCGTATTCCGGGTGTTGGCTACGATTGGATGCTCACTGGCTACATGGCTTGTGTAGTCCACGAACACCAAGACGGCGCATCAAGCGGAACAAGCAACCGTATCTGTAAGATTACCAACATCACTGCTTGATTAGGCGGTGATTAAGGTTGTCCGAAAGAAGCGAGTTTCTTATCAAATACGCTGAAAGGCGTTTGGGTCGTGCTTTAACGGCATCCGAAAAGGATTTGGTTTGCGCAGAAGTAAACAGGCGCAGTGTTTCCGACCTTTGTGCCGAGTTTGCGCAAAAGAAAGCAAAACCTTCTGCCCCTTTGAAAGATAAGAAAATCAAACCAAAGGTGGTAAAGGATGAAGAGTAAAGCGGCAGTCGCAAAGGCTCTCAAGGAAAAAGGCATTCCACTTCCCGAAGAGGATTCATTCGATGCAATGATGCACCGACTTAACTCATGGGAAAAGGGAATGGGTTATCTATTCCGAAGAATTAAGACTCGNTTTTATTCTCGCCAACAACTGCCTGCNGAAATCCCATTCGGCGCAATTGTCTTTGTTCCAAACAGTGAGTTTGCTCGAAGTCTTATCAAGACTGGCGCAATGTTCCCTATGGGTCGTGCGCACTATGATGCCAAAATCCACACTTTAATTGATGTTCCTAAAACCGAAGTTTATTCCGAACCAAAGGTTGAAAAGAAAAAGGCTACACCAAAGAAGTCAAGCAGTGCAAAGGTGAAGAAGAATGGCAATAACAAATCCAACAAAAAGTCAGATTCGTGATTTGCTCAACAGACCGAGAGGACTGAATGACGGCACGATTGATGAATATATCACTATCCGTAGTGCGCAGATTACAAGAATGCGCAGAAGTAGCACACTTTACGGACTTTCCGATACCGCAGGTGTGAGCGACACCGAATGCGAATCAGCAATTAAGTTTCTTGTTTGCGTCGATTGTCTGCGTGTTATGATTGACACTATCCCAATGTATGTTCCCGAAGCCGAGCAAAGAAGGACAGATATACGGCTTTCTGCACAACTAAAATCGTTTGAAGCACAAGCCGAAAGATTGCTTAAAGCAATTGCCGAAGCAGAATCTTCTGCCTTTGCAATCGACAGTAGCAACAGTCGGCAGGTGTAATCAATATGACAACATACAAGTGGAATAGCGCAAGCGCAGGTAGCGCAAGCACTACTACAAACTGGACTCCAAACGGAACGCCTGCTACTGGCGATATTGTTCAATTTAGCAACTTTGGCGTAGGAGAATGCACTTGGGATTTAGCAACAGTAGCAACTATGGAAATTGGCGCAGACTACACAGGCGTAGTAATTATGGATACAGACTGCGATATTGAAACTGGTTTATCTATCAATGCAGAAAACTCAATTAAATCAACAACTTCAACTACAATTACATTTACTGGAACGCCACAGTATAAAAGNAATAAGGTGTATATTGAAAACAATGTAGCAGACCCATTTACAGATAGCACTTCAAGAGGCAATTTGAAGTTTACCTTTAACGGTAGCACAGTTGCTCAAGTCGATGCAGGGATTTATCCACACATGCAATTTAATTATGGGTTTAGACCCGAGTATGTTGCACCTACTCGCACTGATAACAAATATACTGTTTCAATGATGAGTNTTTTNTTGGGAGGACAAAATGTTGCACCATCAAGCAGTAGTCCAACCGCAGATGACAGAAAAATGAATTGGATTATTGCGCATCACACAGGNCATGACGGCACTGCTTTACAACTTGCAGTCAAGGCAGGCACAATTCAAACCTTTGATGGTGGATGGGGCACATGGACTTTTCAAGGAAAATTGGGAGGACATACGCTTCCAGTCAACGGAAATCAATCATACGGAGGTTGGACTTTTACTTTCCGAAACATAATTATTGACTCAAGCGCAGGTGGTGCAGGTGCATTTTGCACACTNCCATTTGGCTCTATTCTTTCTCTCACAAACTTAACAATCAATGAAGGTGCTTCTATCAAAGGACACGGTGAAAAGGGCGCAACAATCCATCTTGTTAACAGACCTACTATTGATGGAACATGGGGCTTTTTCCCAATTGCAGATGGCATTTATCACTACAAAGGACTATACAATCTCAATGTAGCATTTGGTGGAACAGGTTTGGTTTCTGTTCCCGATGGTCGCATTCTTTTTGGAGAAAACGAACAAACGCTCGGACACAGTGCAAACTTTACCTACAATAATACTGATAATGAATTAACTGTTGGCGATGGTGGAATTGTTATTCCCGCAAGTAGCATTTCAAGCCCTGCCGCAAACTTGCTATGGGTGAATAGCGCAGATAACGACAAGTTGTATTTTGGGTCAAGTGCCGTAGGCAGTGGTGGCGGCGGCGGCGGGGGCGGAGGCGGTGGCGGTAGCACTGTCGATGTTGTTTCAAATGTAGCCACAAACACTATTCTCGGTCGAAATGATGCAGGCAGTGGAGATAGCGAAGAGTTAACTCCCGCAGAAGTGCGCACAATGTTAAATGTAGCAGACGGCGCAACTGCTTATACGGATGCTGATGCTATTGCGGCAGTTGAAGGAACATCCAGNCTTGACTTATCGGGCGACTTNACAATGGATACTTCTAAGAAAATTATTATGGATGAAAAAACTTATGCCGCCGCAACTGCCGCAAGTGGAACAATCGAGTTAACTGCTGAAAAAACAGGTAGCAACTCTCCACTTCTTACGCTTAGGACACCTTCGGGTTATTTGCGTATAGGTGCGCAAAATACTTCATTTTGCCACTTTTATACCGACAGGGCATACTTTTACTTTAACAAACACATACAGATGGATGGAGGCTCATTTTACGCTTACAACGATGACTTGCAAATTAAAACCGATGATAGCGGTTCGGGTCAACCAACCCGTATTTTTGTTGACGCAGGCGTTGACGAGTGCCGTGTAGGTATTGGAAACGGTTTTAGTTCATCTTCTTTACCTCAAAAAGAATTGCATGTAGCGGGAACAATTCGTCAATCTAACGCAATGGATGCAATCGCCTATGCAGACGGAAATGGTGATTTACAACCAATGCCAGCAGGTCAAAGCATGGATATTACAAGTGGAAAACTTCAAGTTGCGCAACAACCCCAACCTACTGCGCCTATTCCCGCATTTATTGAAGTTCCCGATGATGTGGATAAAGTGCCGTTTGGTTGGTTGCAAACGACACTTTCCGATGGAACAATAGTCTATATTCCTGCATGGGTGAGGGCTTGATTATGACAAGATGCACATTACTTGACACATGGTTTGACGCACAATCAAAGCGTCTTGATGCAGAAGAAGCAAAACTCGACAAAGACTTAATAACAGGTGAACAAAAATGACGCAAAGAAAAGGTAAAATTGTGTATGTGCCTCCCGAAAAGTGCTACACCAATGTAAACATTGAAGAAACACCACATGGCTACCGTCTTTATAGGGATGGCGAAGCCCGTCATTTTGCAGTTGTTCCACTGTCAAAAGCAGTCGTTGTTGAATACAAAGAAAAAAGGTGAAAAAAATGGATATTGAAGTAATCGGCGCAATTGGCGCATTAGGTTTGTTTGTCGCAGGTCTTGCATACAAATACTGGAAAAAAATGAAACCTCTTGTTGAAGAAGCACTTGAGGATGGGCAGTTGACTATCGAAGAAGCAATGGAAATNGTCGAAGAGGCTACTGAAATTGTTGAAGAAGTTAAATCACTGCCNTCATACAGTGCATTGATGCGTATGCGCAAATCGGAAATTATGAATCTTTGCGCAGAATATGACATTGATACAAAAGGAACAAAAGAACAACTCGTTAAAAAATTGCGTGAAACGGTGAAGTAAAATGTATTGTAGTGTTGCTGATGTAGGTTCTCGAATCGGTCTTGATTCTGCGCAAAGAAGTCGTGCAGAATCTCGTATTAAGCGTCATATTCGCCAAGCAGTCATTTACATCGACCAATCTTTTGTTGAATATGGTCGTGAAGAACCAAGCGGTGTGTTTGTTGAAACAACGCTTAATGCCGCATTTGACCTTGCAACTGATAGCACACAGTTTAGAGTTTCCTCTTTCAACCTTTTTCCTTCAAGTGGAGGAAAAGGAAACATTGATGGTGATACATTTGAATATACTGGTTTGCAAAATGNNGGTGGGCAGTATTACATTACTGGTGTCAGTGGTNTATCATTCGACCACGCATCGGGTGCAGTTGTTCAAGTTGGAGAGTTTGCGCACATTTTGCGTGAAGTTTGCGCAGATTTAGCGGCGGCNNNNTATCTTGANGATGAAGGNACACANCAAACTGGCGCAGANGGTGGACTNNGAGGCAAGTCTTTGCGCATGAGAGGCGAACATTGCCTACAACGACTTGCTCATTCGGGTAAGGCGTGATACAAAATGACTCAAACATTTACTCGTCGTGGTTCATACAGTGATTTTACAGTCAATGTCGACCAAAAGCCTTTGCGCAGGGCTTTGCGTGAATTGCAAAACAAGGGCGAAGGACAACTTGACGGATTTATGCGTGCAGGCATTACTGCAATGACAGAAGAAGTGCGGCATGAGTTGAAAAGCAAAGCAGGCACACTTGCACAGGTTCGTGTTCCTCCTACACTTGGCTACGGAAAATCAACAAATATCCATGTAAAAGTTGCTAATGCTTTGAAGGTTCACAGATACAAAGAAATGGAATACGCAGTGCATACTGGAAAGTCAATACAGGATGCCGCAGTCGGTGTTCTCGGTCAAAGAGGCGGTCGACTTGCGCACATTGTTGCAAAAGGTATTGACCCGTTCCGCTATGGAAACTTGCCTATGCTTGTTATGTCAAGCACACGATGGTATAAATCAACTGGCGCAAGGAATTGGATTTCGACAGGTATGCGCATGAGAGCATCACATCCCGGTTTTTATGACACGATGGATTACATAGGAGAAATCGAAAANAAGTTCAAGAAGTATTTTGAAGAAAAGGTTGATGTCGGCGCAATTATCCCTGCGGCAATTCTTGCAGGTTTCAGTCTTTCAAAGGCAACTGGAATGAGCGCAAGTGGTTCAAGTGCTACTACAAAGACTGGCGGAACAGGTATTATGGCGGCAAGGAGAGGGTAAGTATGGCAGTATCAAAACAAACAGATTATTGGACTTCAAGACTAAACGGACAAGACCCTGCTAATCCAGTAGGCGATAACAATACTGCATGGACTCTAAACGCAGGCGATGCAGGCGACGGAGTTTCACAAAGCGGTTATTGGCGCATTACCTCCGATAGTGGAGGGCAGACTTGGAAACAAACTGTCGCTGATGCTGAAAATGACCTCACCTTGATGTGTGCTATCCATGTTGAGTCTGCCCCTTCGGATGGCGAAGTCCTCATGGCTCTCGACAATGGTAATCATCGGGTCGAAGTGCATAGCAATGGGAGTCTTAACAAGGTAAAACTCGTTGGTGCTACTACAACAACCAGTGGAGGGCTTGATTTGGGCATGGGGGATGAAGAAGCCATCCCTTGTATCTTGCGATTGACTCTCGATAGTAGCGGAAATGCTCGACTCTATATGCGTGAAATTATTGAGGATGATGATGCAACACAACATTACCTTGAAGTTTCTGCGCAAAGCAGTTCTGCGCAAGGCGCATTTTTCGGAACGACCAGTGGAACAGTCGACTTCTATTCTGTTTACTTTACGCCTCATGGTGCTTATTCTCCCGATGAAATGGATATGTCGGATTTTATTTCTCACAGTCTTTTGCGCACAGGAATGAAGGTTGTTGAAGTTCTGCGCAATAGCAATCGTTTGTTTTTGAAAACCCATGTCAAACCGAGCAGTGTTGTTTATGGTTATGATTTGTCAAGCAACAGTATGGTTAATCGCTTCCCGACCCCCAGTGTGCATGTGATGATTCAAAAAAGCGACTCACCCGAGTTTTTAACTTTAGCAGGCACACGCACAGACCAACGCTATGAAGTTATTGTGTTTATCACGACAAGAGGAACAAACTACGCAAATGCTTATCGCTTAGGCGCAAGTATTCTCGGAGAAGTATTCGATGAGTTGTATGTAAAAACAGGACTTGAACATGGTGTTGACAGTCTGCTTTCGTATGATGTTAAGTTTGACACAAAAGTCGACGACGATGAAACCGTTTGCATTCATAGTCTAAGTTTGACTTACATGAAGAAAATCCGAATGTTTTTGAGAGAAGCATAGTTATAAACATTTTGATAGAAGTGTTTAATAGACAAACAACGCTTCATTTGATTCATGCCAAGTAGCCATACACGCTATGTTAAAATCGTCAAAGAATCCTCATCGGATTATAACCCATCTTCTTCTCCAAGCGGCGGTGTCGTTGGTGAAGTGGAATCCGAATCATTCCAACAATCATTCGATGTGCTAAAGCGCAACGATATGAATTATCAAGGTGCGGCAAAAGCAATCGTCAGCAAGAAAACTGCTGAAGGTTCTATCAGTATGGCTTTGCAACCCGATGCTTTTGTCTTTACTTGCCTTCATGGTATTATGGGCGAAGATGTTGAAGGTGCAACGAAGGCAGACCAAAGAACCTTTGCCGAGTTGGATGTTGATGAGCAAGGCGAGTTGCCTTCTTACACCTTCAAAATTGGTCGTGATGAAAAAGAGCATGTCTTTGGCGGTCAAGTAATCGAGTCTATCAGCGTTTCTGCAAGCGTAGGAGAATACGCAATGATGACTGTTAACACTGTTGGCGCAGGTCAAAAGTCCTCAACTGAAACTCTTTCAACTTCTGTTCCTACCTACACTGGTGATGCGGCACACTTCGCAAAGTCTTATGTCAACTTTGAGGCAAATGCTACAAATAGCGCAAAGTCCAATCTTGTGCAAAGCATTGACTTTGAAATCAAGACCAACCGTGATATTGAAAACTCATACAGTCTTGCTTCGGAAACTTGCATTCGTGCGCCACCAACCACTACAAGAGAAATCAGTGGTTCATTGACTTTCCACAAGGCTTTGCTAAGTGGCGATGTTTCAGCCGAACCATACTTTGATGAAATTATGGGTGCTACTGCCGCAAACGGCAACGCTCTTTCAAATCCCGGTTCTGCCGCACCTGCTATTTCAGTCCTGTTTGAAGTCGACTCAAACAACTTTATTCGTTTTGACTTTTTCAAGGTTCACTTTGAAATGCCCGAAACTTCTGTATCGGGTCGTGATTCTCAAACAATGACCGTTAACTTCCACGCTCTTTATGATTTGGGCGATGCAAATAAAATGATGCAAATTGTGTGTAAAGGTGCTGACTCTTCGATTGTAGCAAACTATGATGCTTGATGGGTGGTGCTTAGATGAGCCACGCAATAACAGACCCTACGAAACTCAATGTTTCAACTGTTTACGGAACACACGCTACAATCGGCGTAAACATTCAAGCAGAAATCCAAACCCTTTTGGCAACGGATGTAATTATTTCTATCAGCGTAGCAAGAAAAAGCGTTGGTAATCAATTCATTGGTGTTATCACCTATGAGGACAAGACGGCTTGATAGTCAATAGTAAGAGAATAGATAAGTAAAGAGAAGTGAAAAAGTATGCCAGTATTGAAAAAAGAAATTGAATTGAACGACGGTAAAAAGATTTGGGTTCGCCAAGCGTCGGGTATGGAAAAACTGCCGATTGAAAACATCCAAGCAAGGGTTTTCCGAAAGGTTCGTCATTTTGGCGCAGACCCCGCAGAATGGACTCCCGAACAAAACGAAGAGTTTGCTGATATGCTTGATGAAGCAGGCGGCGGCATGGCAGACCAAATCCAAGCATGGATTCCAAACTGTGTTATTGAGCCTGCTGATTTTGACATTAACACTTTGACATCCGAAGAAGTGCGCACAATCCTGTCCTTCGTGAGAGGCGATACCTTAGAAGGTGCGACCCCTTTGGACTAATCCCTCGCATATTACCCTCCCTATGTAGCACTTTCAAAGGAATAGCCCCACATGAGTTTTATGAACGATACAATGAAGAAAATGGCTATGAAAGAATGCAGTTTGATATGGAAATAGCGAGGGAAATTAGCGAAAGGATTACAGAACAACACGAACAAGCCAAGCGTGGCAACGGCGGTAGTCGTGCCGCAAGGCGTGCGGTGGCAAAGCGAAATCAAAGAAGGGCGGCAATGCAGAATCAAGAAGAAGTAGGGAATGCAGTTGATAAATGGCTAAGTGGTGAATAGGGTGGCAAGAGCAGGTGCGGCAAGAGTCTTTTTCGATGTTGTCGGAACATTCCAAGCCTCAAAACTCATTAGCGATACCCAGTCTGCCGCTACTGTTCAGTCTGCTATTATGGCTGATGCCGCCGCAAACATCGCAGACTCTTTCGATGAAATGGCGGAGGGCGTATTAAACGCAGTAGCCGAAATTACCGATTCTTTCTATGAGTTTGAAAGGCAACTTGTCCGTGTTAAAAAGTTCTATCAAGGTGTTGAAGGAGAAACCGAAAGGTTCGCTTCATCAGCAGTGCAACTGGGTGAATCATTTGCATTTAGCGGTGAACAAGCACTTGCCGCAAGCGCAAGGACTGCGCAGTTAAAACAGGTTCTTGAGTCGCAAGAAGCAATTATTGAAGCCACAAGAGCAGGTCTTTTGATGGCGGCAGTCGGTGAAATGGAAACCGAGATGGGTATGAACCGTTTGATTGCTCTTGCGCAACAGACTGGCTTTATGATGGGCAACTTGACTAAGGCGCAGTATGATGCTCTTAGCGCAGAACAACAAGCAAATGTTGTGCGTGGAAATACTTTGCGTGTTCTCGACCAGTTAAACACTGTTGAAAACACCTCCGTTGCAACAATGGAGGACATTACCTTCGTTCTAAACCAGTTTGCATCACAGGCAAGCATTGCGGGTGAATCTATTGGTGAAATGGCGGCTATGTCGGCACTTTTGCTTGAAACTGGTGAAGAAGTAAGTCGTGCGGGAACAGGTCTGCGTATGATTTATCAGCGCATTGGAAATGAAAATACCGATGCGGTCAAGACCTTACAAGAGTTGATGGGCGGCGTTGATGCTTCGATTATCACACAAATGAAATTATCGGACATCTTGAAAGAGATTGCGCCTGCTTATCAAACTATGACTGCCGAGCAAAAGCGAAATCTTGCCGTAGCAGTTGCAGGTTCTCGACACTATGTTAAGTTTCTCAAACTTATGGAAAATCAAGAGCGTCTTGTTGAATTGCAAACAAGCGCATACAACGGCGCATACGGCGCACTTGATGAGTTTTCAAATCGTGCAGAATCAGCAGTGTTCGATATGGAACAGTTGCGAGCCATTACTGAAAATGTGCGTGTGGAAATTGGTGAAAATCTCGCCCCCGCATACCTTCAAGCAGAAGAAGCAACTTATCATTATTTGACTGTTATTCGAGATTTGTCCGAAACTGATTTTGGTTTGGATGTAATGACAAATGTTATTCGCACTGCTGGTCTTTATCAAAACCTTGTTGCGCCGTTTGCAAACATTGGTTTTCAAGTATTCAACATGATTATTGCGTTTAAGACTCTTGGCGCAGTTCAGCGAGCAATGACCGCAGATGCGGTAAATCAGCGCAATGTTTTTCTTGAAAAAGCAAAGGCAACGAAGTTTTTGAATCAAGTTGAAAACGAATACTCCGTTAATTCAGTTGCAAACCTTAGCGCAACAACTGCAAAAAACCGCATTTATCGTCAAGAATTGGTTAACAATATGGGTCAAGTGCGATATTACCGTAGTGAGTTGCAAGGTCTTGCAACTGCGCAAATGCACAACAAACATACTGTTGAAGTGATGGCGGCGCAACAAGCACAATACGGCGCAACTGGTTCATATCAAGCAAGAATACATCAATACACTGGGCAAATGATTTACTATGAAGCAGGCGCAATGCAAGACTTGGTTGGCAGGCTTCGGATTAGCGGAGAAGTCTTTGCAGGCGTAGCGGCAAGGATGCAACCATATCAAGCGCAAATGATGATGTATGGCAGTCTTAACCGACAAGCAGGTCTTGCTACTGCTAATTTCAATAGCCTTCTTGCAACAGGAACAATGGGAATGCAAGAAAGGGTAAAGGCTCAAGTTGCATTGACAAATGCTCGCCGAGAAGAGTTCAACCTTATGAATCAAGAGATTCAAATACTTGTTCCTTTGACGCAAGCAGAACAAAATCAAGCGGCATTAACCATTCAAAAAAACAATGCGCTAATTCAAGAAGCAAGAGTCAAAGTAGGTCTTATCCGTAGCGACATTTTGCGTG
>FUFK010043905.1_pt1 | contig 87018 bp, 37 predicted proteins | sample 1021851 | NCBI WGS metagenome assembly FUFK01 (sample SAMEA51879418, study PRJEB19060) | metagenome
TGGATTCTCTGCAAATGCATACTCGGATATATGTAGCATTGAACAGGTATATGAACGTAATCCACCGGCCTGTGTAGCTGCTGCTGCTACAATTCTACCACCTCCCTTAAAGGCTAGTTCTGTTGTATTGTCAACGTCTAATGGCCTTTTAAGAACCTCTGGAAGATACTGATAAAAACGTTTGTGGATATGCAATAAGTGTTTACTAGATGCGATTTTATACGACAATATCACACAGGTTAGTGGTGTTGTTGCTGTGTAGGCCTTCCAAAACATGTAAGCACAAACAACCGTACTACTACCTATTTGTCTAGGCTTAAGAATCAATGTGTCGTTACCTTGCTGTAATCCGTTGATAATGTCTATCTGTTCCGCGTTAAGTCTTAGCTGTACAACCTGACCATGTTTGTTGACAATCTGAAGGCGGCTAATAAATTCGAAGGGGTCTTGGAATATGTTGTGAACTTGGTCTAACATGTAACACCTTGAGTTGTTGACGTTCTCATAACCTGAAACGTAACGATACCGTTACATTTCGGTTACTCCACTGGTTTGGTGGCCGGCTGTGCTGCGGTTGCAACATCGTTTCGTGATTCGGTTCGGTATGTTGCAACTATAGCATGAAAGTATTCATGCTGTAAACGTAGCAACCCGACCGACTCACTACACTGGATAATGCTGCAAACATAACAAGCCCTTGAGGCCCCTTTTTTAGATACCATGGGTTAACCCTCCCTCATCACGGCCTAGATAATGCTGGCCTCGGTGGTTTGGGCTTTTGCATTTGCAGCATTGGCCCCGCTTGCTGCGCTTGCGTCAATCCATTGTTGCAATTGCAACGTGGACATTGCTGCGTTTGCGTCATCGCCTAGTTTACTCTCAACTTCTCGCGTGTGTAGCAGTTTTACAAAGTCGCGTATATCGGACCCGCTAAAGGTCTCTATCTGGCCATGCACTTTTATTTCTTCGTGTGCCAAGGTAATAAACGCCCATAGTAACCCGTTTATATTCCTATCCCGTATACTTCTACTGATTAGAGTTTTTGGGGCCTCTAGCCTTCCGCGTTTCGTACCCATGTTTTTTACCCCTCGTTTATGTGTTTTTCGATGGTTTGGCGTGCTGCACAAACAGCAGTTTTGTATGTTATACGTTAGTGTAACATACAAAACTAGTATAGTGTTGTTGTTGTATCAAATGATATTAATTTATATTCAATTACATTGTGCCATGTTCAACAAGATTAACAGCATCATATACATTTTTAACTTATACATATGGCCACCCATCCAAGAAAACGGAAGAACATAAGACCTAAGGCAACTGTAAACAACATAATCACAGGTATCATAACCACGTCACACAATTCATTTATCTTTTTCAACATGTAACACCACCCTGTAACATTGAATTAACGTGTGACATAACATANTCAACAAANTGACACCGATATGAAACGTCATTCAGTATCCTATCTAGGTCAATATCTCCAGACTGGTTACGGGTACTATCATAGAATAACCACCCTGTACACTGACTACGCAATCCCATATTTGTAATTGCATAATCATCTATTTTACTTCTGTGAACGGTTAACCCTGTACTCGACACGCGTAAAACTACACGCGTGCCCCTATACTCGAATGCTATACAGTGTACAGTATCCGGTAAGATAGGGTCCTCAGCTGTAACGGTTAACCCATCTCTAAGGTTGTAATCTTTAGGTATAATGTTAGAATCAAAGTAGGGTATCAATGTTTCAATTGCTTGTTTCATTGTGGCCCCCTCAANTGCTGCTCANAATCCCAATTTGCAATTATCACAATGTATTCCGTTTGATGACAATCACTGTTGAAACCAGCAATATCCCAGCCTTTGTCAAGCAGATACCTCACCGCTCCTTCTAACGCGCTTGAATATTGGTAGTCATATGGAATGGTAACAGATTGATTGAAACGCCTATCAATAATCTTGATACGTGACCCTTTGTGATTGGTTGGCCCTAGATACTTGACGTTCAATACTCTTGTATTCCATGCACATAATTGTTTTACTTTAGTATATTGTTCTGAGTTCATTTTAGTTTATCCTTGGTTGGTTGTTGAAACTTTGTAATCAATTGTTATTGAAATCGCGAAGGTGTCACCATTAGGGCAAAATATGCCATGGACTGTTTCCTTGATTGACTTCAGATTTATTTTGATTTGTTCGGGCTTTACCTTCTCACGCTTTGCTATAGCCCTCACCACCTCAATGATTAATGGTTTATCATCTTGGATGTTTTTTGTTGTTCCGTTGGTGGTTGTGTGATGGGTGAATGTTTTTTCAGTCATGATATTTGTCCTGTTTTATTGATTGAATATTTTTAGATGACCTTGTCACCTGTTACAATTGTAGCACATACAAATTTAAAAAGCAAGGAAAATAAATTCTTTTTTTGAAAATAGTTTCATCATCAAACCGCGCACACACACACGCACACACGCACACGCGCACACGCGCACACACGCACACGCGCACACACGCGCGCCAGGCACTGGAGCAATTTGGCACTGGAGCGTTTTGGCATAAATCTTGCTATATAGTGTAATAGTATATTGTAATTATAGTCCGCACCTTTACACTGTATACAACAACACCACCACTAAATATAAATTACAAAAATATAAAGATTCTATATACTCGTATAGTTGGGGGTAGTGGTGGTGTATGTAAAAATAATTAGATAAATATACTTGACACTGTTGTACCAATGAGTTACGTATATTATACCCACTGAGGTACAACAACCAACCAACGAGGACATCATGATACAATCTATTTACATAGAATGGAACCTAGGCAACCACACCTATACAATGACAGTAAACCTATCAGACGAACACAGGGAGCAGTCACTACAATCACTGCAAAACTGGATATTCGAAAACATACACAGAATCGAATCTTGGTCATTTGTCGACTTACCGCCTAACTCTGGAGCCCTAATCGACGCTGTTGAACCAATACTACGCCAGAATAGTACATATCTAGTAATCCAAAAAGGATATGTCATTTTTGGACACGGATACAGCGAGGAGCAAGCCGTTGAGGATATGAAACAATGGGTTGACTCGTCTAGTCCATTACAGGAGGCAACGCCAGAGGATATGCAAGACTCCTACCACCAAGCAAACGATGGAGACATGGTGTTGGTAGAATCGACACCAGAACTACTAAAGACTTACAACAACTAACAACAACGGAGTTAAAAATGGAAACTAAAAATATTAAAACACGAGACATGCAAGAGACCCTACGTCGTCATGGTCTGATTGTAAAGGTGGGTAACAAAGAATTTATAACATATGGAGGGTTATTGTATATGGCCAAACGTATGGGCCTGACCTCTATCGTCAGCAGAGTAGTCTATGAGGACTACGAGAATGGTAGATTTTGTTTTACTGCTACAGTTAAGGGAGTTCAAAATATCAACAATGAGCTGGTACAGGTAGAGTTTACAGACGAGGGTGATGCATCACTGAAAAATGTGAACAACATGATACGGCCTCATGTACGTAGAATGGCATCAACACGGGCCATTGTGCGCGCTCTCCGGTTGTTTACAGGTACTGGTATGGCTGCACTGGAGGAACTGGGGGGTGACAAGTGACCAACGTAGAACAATTCAAACCCACTTCGACAACACCAGAACGTTTCGAAAAATTACAGCGAATGATGATATTACCAATGAACGAGTTGACACAAGATGAGATTAAAGATTGGGTCTCCTATCTAGTACATGGACTGTCCGGAGCATTTGGCAGTTTCATTGATAACACGGATGGGATTCACATTCAGTCATTGAATACAAACCCACAGTTGATGATACAAAATGGTAATGATTTTGTTGTATTTGATATTACCATTGAGGTTGAGGAGTGGTTTGAAGGCAACAAAAAACGCAGTAGATTTTTATTAAATAGACACAGCGTGCGCGAGTTAATCTATATGCATCTAACAGCATTGGAGGCAGCATGTTGAGGACAGTCAAGGGCAACAAACCCATCACTATTACACCATGGTGTATTGTATTTCCTCACCATGGGGGCACCATGGTACAGGTGCTGGGCGAACGTATACACCTAGCTAATGGATATGAGGAAACACTACAGGAGCTGTCTATACACATGACAGCAAACACTGCAGCAATGCCAGCACCGGAGATGCCTGTCAAAAAACGTAGTGGTGGTCGTGTGAATATGCATATCAACTGCAATGGTTTCGACCTACCTGTTGACCCTGAATGTTCATGGGATGTGGTACAGAGCGTTATAAAATGCGATAACTCAAAAACAATTCTTGAATGCTGGCTGGTAGAGTATGAGCTGTTGTTCAACAAATACCCAGCGTTTATCAATGCTGAGAGTGTTGCACAGATATATGCATGTCGTGATCGTGTTGACATGGCAACTGCTGTTATCTCATGGCATTTCACATCACAGCACAGAAGAGCAGTTTGGTACCGTGAGAATGGTATGTTTGATGCTGCTGTCAGTCTGAAAAGGCTAGAGAAGAACTATTCATTTTTGTTGGAGTCAATACCTGAAAACGAATCTACTCAAACGACAGAGTTTAAACTTGATGAAAACGGGAACCTGATATGAGTCTAAAGGGCATACAACACGTAATGGAGATATTTGCTGCACACTTCAACAAAAACAGGGATTGGCTTTCGATTATGGAGCGAAGTTGGGCAGCTGTTTTGTTAAAAGACGGTATCAATGACAAACTGTTGATTGATGCCATGCACAACATGTGTGCCAAACACTATGACTATCCACATCAGGTCAATCTCTCAAACTATATACAAGAAATTGAAATGCTGGTGAAAAAGTCTGGGGGCACTGGATTGACAGGAAACCAGTACGAATACTGTGAGGACTGCGAACACAGTAGTGGCATAGTCATGGCCTGTGTATATTACGTAAAGGACGGCGAGGAAAAAATTAGGGAGTTTGGAACAGCATGTACGTGTACTGGAGCAACAGCCAAGTTTAAAAATATGAAGTCGTGGCGTGTCGTTCTCGAGTCATACAAACAAGCGCACGACTCCGGTAAAATCGAGCTTGTATCATTCTACAAAACCGACAAAAATATGGTTAGACTTCCATACAGTATAACTAATCCAGCGCATCACAAACAGGTTCAGGAACAAATAGAACGTGAATATAATGAAGGCATTGAAAATCCATACTTGACAGCTGTTGCTACAATGGTTACAGCTAGTGGTATACAACTGGACGAACGAGGACAGATTGTAGGCAGCGTCTATCGTAGACCAACACAACCAACACAGAGGACAATATGAAACCAAATCTTAAACTTGATGAGACAATCAACGACATCATGAACCTAATAGACATGTCGATAGACCCAGCTATGAAAGCAGCGTTTGAACGTGCACACATAGCCATCAATGTTCTGGCCATACACATGGGCAGCAAACAACTGAATGACGCACTAGAGGCTGGGTTGACCAAACGAACATTCGATATGATGGACCATGATATACAACCACCAATGGGGATTACCATACCTGATGCGATGGTAGAACAGCTGGAGGACCTACATTGGATACCCGATAGAGGCAACCCATCTGTAACTGGCATTCCCATGTATGTGAATCCAAACTGGCCACAGGAACGTTGGTGTCATCATGGTCTACACATTGACGACAGCATTAGATATGGATGGCAGTTCTCACTCACTATATACAGCAACAACACAATATCGTTCTATGATGAGGGTCAATGTTTATACACATTGGTTCAAGCTGGGCAACGTCACATAAATCAACTTAAACAACAACATGAGGGATAACCATGAAAACAACTAATATACCTGAACCAACATCACCAATACCTATGGACTGGCGTAGTCAACTCAAGCGCAAAATAGATTCTGACAAGAGAAGTAAATCACAACTGGCAAGAGACGCAAAACTATCTAGGGCCAGCATTGAATTCTATTGTAATGGAGGACGCAGTGAACCACGTATCAGCAGCCTGTTTGGATTGATAGCAGCGTTATATGGCGAGGACATGGCTGACTGGTTTACATACTACAGTGCAATGATAACAAAGGAAATCTTGGAGAAGCGTGGACAGTGACCTTCGAATAGATTATAATTAAATTGGTTGTTGAAAAATTCGTTTTTCAGGTAGCGGGTTGTGTTTGTCCTCGACCCGCTATTTTATATAGTGGTGGTGGTATATGAAATGTGATACATTGGGAAACTGGATATCACACGCACTGGCACGCAATGGTATGAAGATGAGTCGTGCCGCTCATCTAGCCGGACTACATCACAACACATTGAAAACGCAGATTGACGGTGATTCATACATGCATCTATTAAACCTAGTTGCATTGATTGGCGTGATATCACAGGTGGAAAATCGTTCACCAACTGAGGTTATGCAAGAGGCTGTTGCATCAATACAGGATATTCAGTTGATGGAGCGTAGATACACAAACAAAAAGACTGGAGCTGGTGTGAGCTCCAGTCTGAGAGAATCAATCAAGTAAAAACTTGTTTCAAATATTAACGTTGTTGTTCATCAGCGTCAATCAATTCCTTCAAAATTTTGTACAATAACTCGAACAGGTCTTGTACCAGCTCTTGACGCTCATCTTGTGTCAATCCACCACGTGAATGTTGGACCAACTTACGAACAAACATTACCAACTCTGGTGTCAATGCTAACAAATCTTGGTTCATCTTCGTCTCCTCTTTACTGGGGTTACTCTTTTACCACGGCCAACCCTCGACTTCTGACTGACCTTGGAGCGATATTGGCTCTTAGACATCTCAGAACGTGTCTTGGGTGTCTTACTACTAACACGTTTGGTAGGTCTGCAATATGGTGTATTTTTACGCGCTGTACCACATGGCTTACCTGACTGGTCCTTCCAACTCTCCTTCTGCCAGCGTTTAAGACTGGCACCCTTCTTACTTTTACGCACCTGTCCTTTCTTTTTGCGACACTTGGCTATGGCCTGTGAGGCACGGGCACTGGGAAAAACCTTGTAACTGCCTTTGATTTTGTTGTAACATGCATCTTTTTTAGTCATCGTCGTCTACTCTTCTTGCCTACGCACTTCCATTTCTTTCTGGATAGATTGTTCGGACTGTTAGGATTGTTGCGTTTTTTGGCTGGCAATCGTTTTTTGATGCCGTAACTTCTGGCGCAGTATGCGTCACCTTTTTTGGTTCCAGCCTGTATACGATCCTTGCCACTCTTTGACTTGCCGGCTTGCCCATAGGACACCTTCTTTTTGCGACCAGTTTTTGGATTCTTAACAACCTTGACAAATCTTTTACCCCTAGAAGGTTTGACTTTTTTACGTGGCATTATCGACCCTGATTAATGAAGCTTTGATTTCTGATATTATTGTACTCAATGTTGTAATACTTTGCTCCAATAATGACATTCTTTTGTCTAAATTGTTTACATCGTTGACCAGTTCATTTCTCACTAGTTCCTCACGAGTTTGTAGGTCGCGAATGACTTGGTCATATCTGTTGCGCAACTCTTCTTCCTTTCGCTCCTGTTTCAACTCGCGTTCATCAGCTCGTCTTTGCAAGTCTTTGTTTTGTTGATATAGAAATACAGCAAATGCTAGATTAGCTCCACCACTCATCAACATATTTATCATTTCTGTTTCCATGATATACTCCAAACAACAAAGGGGCTATACACGTAGTATAGACCCCTTTGAACAGATAGTCTATTAGATTATCCGAAATACAATACTGTAACGGTGTCAGTTGACAATGGAGCTGTTCCCATTGTAATTTGACCAACACCACCAGTACCACCAGTTGCACTAACTGTATACTGGTCGGTGCCTGGGGAACTCGCTACTTTTTCAATAGCAACACCGTTGAGATATACAATAGTACCTGATACTAGTTCAGCATCCACAGCACTTGACAAGTCAAAAGCAGTTTTAGAACCGTTTTGTCCTGACAATGAGATGTACTTTGGAGCAAATGAAAGCTTGGCACCAGTCACTTGGTCGTCAGCAATAGCAGCTGTTGACACACCGTTGGTTGCAATTGCAAGACCATCAGACCCATTGGTCAGTGAACTACCATCTAGTTTGACTTGCAATACACCACCGTTGTCTTGTAGACCATTACCAGTGTTGAGCTTGTCCGCTGGTATACTCCCAGCAAGCTTACTGTTGGCCACAACTCCATCTGCCAACATTGCAGCATCGTTGATAGCACCGTTTGCTACTTTTGCTGCAGTTACAGCATCGTCAGCCAACTGAGCTGTATCTACTCCAGCATCACTAATCTTAATTCCGTTTGAACCAAGAGCAAGTGTAGACCCGTCAAGGTCAATAGTCAATACCTGAGAACTAAGTGCAAGACCATTCCCAGCTACAGTAGACGCCAAAACCAACTTGCCACCTGATTCAGCAAAGGCACTGTCAAGTTGCAATTTGTCGGCGGGTATACTCCCACTCAATTTTTGTGCTGTAACTGCAGCATCTGCAATCTGTAAGGTTCCTACGCCTGACGTATTAATCTTCAGACCATTTGAACCAGTTACCAAACTGCTTCCATCTAGGTTGATAGCAAGGTCCGATACAGCAGCAGAACCGTTGTATGATGTGATTGTAATACCACCAGTTGCAGCAGCAGACAAAGCATTCAATGCTCCACCAAGTGATACGCCTGAGATAGTGCTGTTTGCGAGCTTATTATTAGCCACAGACCCAGCCAACATATCGTTGGAAATACCACCGGATTTAACGCGCAATGCATCTGAAGAAATCTCGATAGATGAGTCATCTACCGCAACATCCAAACGGTCACCGGTTTTTGTCAGAGCAGCTCCGGCTTCTATGCCTGAAACACCTGTGTATTGACTGAAAGACAAATCGTTTGTACCAACTACGTCAGAACCCTTGTTTGACGTACATACAAAACCCTTGTCTCCATTGGCTGTACCTTGCTCAATAAACATTGACGCACCAGCAGCGTTGCTACCAGCAGCCATGTCTGACGAACGCGACCATGAACCAGCAGCGCAAATATAAATACCGTTATCTTTGCTATCTGACTGAGCGATACACAAAACTCTGTCGCCAGCAGATACAGATACACCATCAATCGTCTGTGTACCAGACAACGTAATGTTTCCTGTTGTAGCAACTTTACAAGAGTCCTTGGGGTCAAGGCCAGCAGCAACTGACTCTACGAAACCTCGAGTAGCCAATGCCTGTGTATTTGTGTCTGACCCAGTGTAACGAATCTGACCGGAAAAACTAAAGTTATCCGATGAATCGAGTTTTGCTGCATCAATCGCGTTGTTACGTATTTGTTCTTTTTTAATAGTGACTGCCATAATGGACTCCTACTTTTCAATGAATATTACGATGAGAGTATCATCGCTGGTGGGTGTAAAATCTGTTGAGAATGTTGTTTGAGTGTCTTCTGTAATCTCCGTTGGAGTTTGCTGTAGACCATTCCAATATACCTGAAGTGACGAGGCTTTGTAAGGCACACTTATTGTAAAACTTTGTGAGCTACCATTACACTGACTGGTAAGGTTTTCTTGCTTAAGATTAACAAACGCGCCCGAACCTTCAGGTTGAAAAGGAGACGCAACTGGCATTACTCACTCCACACAATCATACTGTTGCTTAGTGTGCATGTACCTTGGTCTATCTTAATAAATACAAAAAATTGGTCTGGTTGCAATGTGGATATATCAAAGAATGGGGTAAACAATGGTAGTTTAAATTCATATACAGATACACCACTATTGGTGGTAGTTACACCCAATGCTACTTCACCATCAGTATCAGGGAAAAATGGTAGGTCACCATCTGCATCACATGTTACGCGCAAGGTTATTATTGGTTTTGCACTACCGCCAGCTATGTTTGTAACTCTAATATAGAATCCCTCTATGTTGTCTTGAAATGCTGCGTTATTATCTAGACTAGATGGGTTGTAATGAACACGATGCGCATGAACTTTTGCTTTATCGAATGTAGTTCCTATGTTCGCAACAGCTGTATTATTGGTGCTGTGATGATAAAAATTTCCTGTTTTAGCCATATCTTCTCCTACTTCTACCGATATGTTTATGCTGCGTTTGCAACATGGTAACTATACAAACATTACAAGGGTTTGTCAATCATCATTCTTGTTTTACATTAGGGTCTGGGGCCATAAGTTCATCCATAGTCAACCTCTCTGCTCTGTTTCGGACCTTCCTAAGTTCGGTTATATGTTTACGTACTGCTCTAACCTGTTGTTGTGAAGGTGTTTCCATTCTTGCTGGTGAGTAAAACCCAAGAGCACCTCCAAGTCTTTCAAGAGGAGATTGACCCATGTATGCACTACCTTGGGGTGCTGCTGCGCGTAGATAAGCGTTACTTAGTGAATCTATACCGTAGCTAGAGGCAATAACATAAAAATTACTTACATACACATTGCGTTGTTTGGTATCTTTGAATTCAAATATGTAACCATTGTAATTTTGCTTAGCATCAAACCCCACAAACTTTGGATACACCTGTGTACCTGTTACGGTTTCAATACCCTTTGCTATTTCAGCTGGTGAGTCATACTTCAGTGCAAACAAATATACATGTTTTAATGGTACTTTCATACCAATTCTTTTAAAATTAGTACCTAAAAACATGTCTGAAAAGTTTTTTATAGTTGGGTCCAACATGTTTGTAATATATTCAACAGGCTCTGCAAATTCTTTGCGGTATCCGGCATCTAAAACCGACAACCAAAATTGTATTGCTTCATTAGATGGTATACTCATGCCCATTTTAAATGATGCTCCACGACCATCTGGGTCAGCTTGATAGCCAAATCTAAATCTAGGTTGTGCAAAATCCGGGAAATACATTTCATATGGATATTCTTGATTGTCATTTAGATAACTAAAGAATTTGTTAGTGTCTCTAGTCGTCTTTGCAACATACGCATATCGTTTCAATGCACCAGCATCCATGCCTAAAAAAGCTCGTAACAGGTCTATATTGTTGGCGTAGGCAAATGATGTAAACACAAAGGCACCATTTAATGTTTTACGAAACGAGTTAGGCATATCATTGTAGTCAAACATAGAACGACTAGCAAGTTTGGCTGCTTCGTCCAAACTTCTACCTTCGTCTAATGCATTAACCAAAACAGCAGCGCGAAACATCATATCTTGTGCAGTAGCAAAGTTTGTTGCTGCATCGCCAATCTTGCCTATTCTACGTGAAAAATTTTGCAGTATGTAACTTGCTCTTCTACCAATACCAGATCTGTTCATAGTAGCCAGTCTTATGTCCTTAAGCAATGTGCCATCACGTAATGCTGATTTTATATATGTATATTCTGTTTTGGCACCTGTTTTTTGCAGTGCTTCAAACAAGTCACCATACGTATATACTTTACCATCTTGAGTACGCAACGCGATGTCAGCATACATTCTTGAACCTTTGTTGGCACCTTGTGTAACCGTATTATAAGAACGTTTGAACAAACCATATAATTTGGTATCTGGAAACAATTTACTAGTACCAATAGTTTGATAAATAATAGCTGGTGCTGACACAGTGTTTACCACATGATACGCAACCCTTCCGCCAAGCACCAACGTATAAAATGTTGAACGTAAGGCATTTTGTATAAAGCCCAGAGCGTCATAAAAGTTTGAATTTGTTTTCAATACCTTAGATATTTCTTCTTGTACAAAACCGTAACCTCTTCTATTAACGACTTCCTTCATCTCATCATACAAGTCTTGACCAACCAAAGCCTTAAAAAGAGTTTCGTTTTCCTCACCAAACAACTGGTCTAACCTTTGACTCAGTTCTTGTGGACCGAATTGCGTTGAACTATTCAACAATCGGTTGTTTCGTAATACAGTTTCGGATTGGTCATACATGGTTCTGGCTACATCATCTAATTTACGTGCACCAAGTGGACCCGCGGCTACCTCGGGTATCTCCCTACCAAAGGTAGTACTTATACCCACTTTTATGTGTGCTATAATTTCCGAAAAGGGTTGTTCTCTATTTGTGTACATAAGTTCTGTAGTCAATCTCAACATATCAGCATATTGGTCCTGTGATATATTAAGTCCTGGAAATACGTTTTTTGCTGCAATCTGAACTAAGTTTTCATCTATTTCATCTACAATAACTTCCTTAGTTATGCGTCTAATCTCTGTTGCCATATAGGCACCTAATGAAACTTCAGGCATAATATCTTCAAGCGGTTTTCCTTTACCTAGTAATATATCCTCAGCTTCCACGTTAATATTACGCACCCTACCTGTCAGAACTTCACCTGTACTATCAGTGAATGTACGAAAACCGTTTGGGTCCTTAAGTGCATTGTTCAACTCTTGAATCAATGCTTGAAACCCTATCCAAAAGTCATCTGGATTATCAATGAGTTCTTCTACAAATTCATTTACAAGATAATTTCTATATGCAACACCATGACCACTAAAAACATCATTACATAGTAACTTATCATAGCCGGATACTAGGTCATCTGGTGATGTACTTTTTTGAAATTGTGGACCTCTTTGTTTGATTTTTACACGTGTAAACATCTGGTCAGTCATCCATAGTAATGCATCGCCAATATTGTTGCGTTTACTGTAGTTGCCAATAAGGTCTTGTGGCTCACCTACAATCATTTTTGCAATGGCTTGGTCGCCACTCATGCCATCTTCGATGAATCTTTTATACTCACGTTCGGCGCGTAGTTCAAGATTTGATATTTGTCCATCAACCTTGCGTAATATTCGATTGGCCTTAAATCCTAAAGCCTTACGAACTTTGATTTGTGGTTCAACCAATTTTGTAGTAGTTTGTTTTATTTGTTGAGGTAATTTATCGTCTATATTTGCAAAGGACTCTTTTACAATATCTATAATACCTCTTGAGGATTGTCTAGCCACTGTATCTGCTGCTTCTAATAGCCTTCGCTGTTCAACGTTTGCCAGTCTGTTTATGTCATCTAATGTTGCTACACGGCCATCTGTCAATAATGCACGTTCTATGTTTCGGTCTATAATCTTGCGCAAATCATCTGCATACATAAGATTGTTGTCGATGTTTTCAGCAATACGTATGCGTTCAGTATTGTTTAATTTTAAGGCGTCAAGGTCATTTACTAGTTGTGACTTATTTTCAACAGATAGTTGTGACAAATCAAAAAACTTTGTAACTCGACCTTCTTTTGTTACTGTGTCACCAAACAACTCAGCTGCTGTGGTTTGAGCTGGTTTTATATTTTCACCAAACGGCAGTTGACTTAATCTGCCAAAACGTTGGCCTATATCAGATTGTGAAGCCACATATTGGAGTTCTTTGGCAATTTTTTTGCCAGCAAACAACCTTGGTGTAACTTCAACTATACTTTCTAGACTGCGCAATGCTGGTGTCATTTCGAACAAAATGCTACGACCATAAACAGTTGACAACCCACGCCGTAATGTTGGTATCATGTCTTTTACAGGTAATGGATTTTGTGATTTTATAATGTCGTCAACGGTCTTGACATTGAATGTTGGGTCGTCCTTAGCAAACCTTAACGCTGTTTCATACCCTTTAGTCTCTATATCATCTACAAATCGTTGTGCAGATTCATACTCGTCAAGCAATTTAGATGCTGTTTCGTTTTTTTGGATATTGCCAAAGTTCATTTCATCGGCTTGTGCCTTACCAACTTTTTGCACTTGTTGATAATATGGTGTATTATCCAATCCTTGCTGTAATATCTCGTCTTCAAGACCTTTATCAAGCAATCGTTTTGCTTCTAGACTATTGGCAACTTGGTCGCCCATTCTTAGACGAATGTCACCGTATACCAAATTATCAACAGGTGTTCCTTTTACCTTTTTGATAGTGTTGTTGGTGATTGAAATTAGATTTGTACTGTCAAGTACTTCATCACTCAAAGCTTTGCCAAACTCAGAAGGTGATAATGTATATGTCTTAGGAGCCAAAAAGTCGTTAACAGTACCTGTTCCATATAGTTTACGATTGGCTTGTACTACGCGTGCCGCGCTTTGTGTACCCTTAGCTACACCCGCAATGACATCTAGGTCAGGATTTAACAAGTCCAACACAAACAACCCACCAGTTACAGCATACTTTCCATATGGGTCTTGTATATCAAAGGCGTTTATAATAACCTCTGACTCATCAACAAATCCTTTGTTTCGTGCTATTGCATCTGTAAGGTCAGATACAATAGAGTCATCGGCAAACAATGGTGCGTTCTTTTGTCGTTCCTCAAGTGTTGCCTTGCGTAAAACGTCCTCTTCACCAGTTGCCAACTCAATACCTACATCGGCCACATCTTTAGCACCACGTATAACTACTCCTGTTAATACGTTTGGCACCATAAAAGCGTTGCGCAAAAACCAACTGGTCGGAGTTTCAGTCACACCGCCCAAAACTGTTTGGTCAGTAAACCACCCTTCTGTTTTAAAGTCATCTAGGTTTTCTAATATAAAATCTCTACGGTCAGGGTCTACTGTCCAATCGTAATCTTCTTGTTGATATGCACGAACTTTTGCCAAACTAAGGGCATGAGAACCTGGCTGTGGAGACTCTTTAATGGTTTTTTTGTTGGACCCTATAAGTGACCTGTATTGACCACTCTCGCCCTTGTAGGCTTTACGTATGGCCAAGTCCTTTTCATTGCTGAATATAGCTCCAAGTCCATCCTCGCCTATGTAATCAAACACTTCTCTTGGCATGACTATGGTACCCTCACCATCAGTTTGAACAACCACCAAATCTGCAATTTCTTCTGCCATTTTTGGGTATAAAAAATCTACATTAGTCCTAATCTTGTTTTTTACTTGATACGACAGAATATCTTGTTGCACTGGACTGTATGCTTTGAAACCACCTTCTTGTATATTACCTTCTAAAGCTTGTGCTAATTTGTCATACCAGTCTTCACCTTTAAATTTTGCCTTCATAGCTGGGTCTACAGCACTTTCACGAACTGTGGGTACCTTGTCCATGTCAGCTAGTGCATTTATGACCTCTTCATAACGTTGTTCTGGTGTCATTGATGGGAATCTTTTGCCCAACTCATCATACGCATAAGTCAAACTGCGTGCGTCTTCACGTGCTTCATAATTTATTCTGTCAAGTTCCTCTGGACTAAGAACAGATGCTTCAGGTGTTCTTGACTTTGTGTATAGTTCAACCAGTTTGTCCTTTGTCTTTGTGTTTAGGTCAGATCTAGGGTCATAAGTTGCTGGTGGCATAATGGTCGTACGAACTTCACCAACTGTTTGCTGCCTACCTACGGCTCTAGACAAAGCCTCGCCAAGTCCAACTTGACTTATAGTTTCAGAACTTGGAACTTGAGTTTCGAGTGGCAATGTCGCTGGTGTCAGCATTGCGTTGTATGATGTTGGCAATCCTCTTGACAGCTCGTTGTCTAAGTCTGTACGAATCTGAAAGATTTCTGCGTCGGACAGTGACTCACCCTTTTGTACAGATGCTTGTGCAACCAATGCTTCTAATGTTTTGCCGTATTCAGTTGTAAACAACTGCTGTAAATTTTGACCTACATCTTGTTCTACTGTTGTTAGTTCTTGACCAGCATACAGTGCTTCTAGTCTGTCTGAGGGTTTCATACATCACCTTTTGTCTTCTAATACAGCCAAATATTGTAGGTCTAATAGCTCTTGTGCCTTCTGTTTTTGAGTTGGATTTTTTATACTCAATGCAATCTGTTGTTGTGCATTTTTGTACAATGATTCTATTTCTACAGGCGTTGTATCATCTGAAACTGGAAACAATGAAGCAACTAGTCTGCGTGTTGGTTCATTGACACCTTTAATCATTGTACCGAGGTTGTAATAATCAGATGGTGCTTCTGTTTGATTGGTACGAACCTTTTGCATTTGCTGTGCTTTAGATGGGTCTAATGATATTTGTAATTGTTCAAGTACTTGCTTTTTAGCGGTTTTATATTTTGGATTACTCACACCTAAGTCATTGGCTAGTTCTTGTATCATTCTCATAGCTAGCAGCTTCTTTTGATTAGGATGAGAATTTTTTATATCAGCGAATCGTTGTTTGAAGGTTGGAGCTTGTTGTTGTACTGCTTCAACAGGTTGTGCCTCTTCCATCAACATACGTCTACCAATGCTTCCAAACCGCTCAGGCCTCAAACGTATTGCTCTTAGCCTGTTAATACGTTCTTGGTCCATATTCGGTAATGATGGTGTTGGTGATGGAGGAACTGTAAGCTGTTGACCAACTTCAATGACGTTGGGGTCTGTCACACCACTTGCTTCTGCAATATCCCTAAATCTGTCCGGTGTTCCATACATTTGCTGTGATATGTCACCCAATGTATCTCCGGATTGTACTGTGTATGTACGCGGTTGTGGTTCTACCGCTTCTTCAGGGGTACTCTCTGGTTGAACTTCTGGTTCTACTCTCGGTTGTTGTATGGGTTGTGGTTCAGGTTCAGGCTCTACACCTAAAATGTTCATTTCAGCTTGTCTGCTGGCTGGTCTATTGTCTCCAAAGTATTGCTGATATATTTGACTTTGTCTTGGTATTAGGTCTACAGCTTGACGCTCAGGGTCTTTCAAAGCTGCTAACTCCTGTTCAAGTTTTTTTATGTTGTCTTCAACCAAGTCACTTTGTGTATCAAAATCAACAGGCACTTGAGTTTGTGGTGTAGCTGGTGTAGACCTCGACTGACCACCTCGAGCAGCTCTTATACCAAATATTTGATTGTATTCTCTATTAAATTTGGCTTTATTGGTGCTAAAGTCTGAAGTTAATTCACTGTACTTACTACTTAAGTTAGTTCTTTCTGCTGTTGCGTTGGTAACTCTAGTATCGTTGTTCCTGATTTGTTCATTTTTGACGGCTATTTGCTGTTCTATATTTGCCGGATTAGCGGAAAATCTTGCATCGTTTTCCAACTGTAGTTTTTCTTGCTTAAGTTGTTCATTGTCTTCATTTGCTTGGGCAATGATTCTCTCTTGTGCAGATATAAGTCCTGAAAAGTGACTTTGCACATCAGCAAGATTTGGTGTTTTTTGCACAACACCTCTACTACCACCACTAGCATTACTTAATCTATTGCTTTGTCGACGATTTACACCTTCAAGTCCAAGTTCTTTCAACATTAACTGTCTCATAGTGTCTCTATTGTCGGCTATCTCACGCTCTAACGCTCTTCTTTGTCTTTCTACAAGACGTGTTTGTGCAGCAAAATCAGCGTCTGCACGTTGCAACTCTTGTAAAGCTTGCTTTTGTGCTTCTTGAAACAACATATATTTTTGCTGTGTAACCAAGTTGGCCCATGATTGACCTGTACTAGTTTTGCTTGGGTCTGTGTTAGTGCCTGTAATAATGTAAACATTACGTCCACCAATTTGTTGAATAGGCATTTAAATCTCCTGTCCACTTGTATTCGTTACATTCATACGACCACCCAAAGCTGGAAACGCAGTCTGGTTTATTCTCTCAACTTGACTAAATGGTATATTAAGATTTTGATTGTACATTGGCATATTTTTGTAGATTCTAATTGCCTCATCAATAGTCACACCTAGCTGACTACGTTCATTCAACATGTTCATGATACGATACGCTTCCTCAAGTTCTTGTCTGTTTATATCGTATGTAGCCATTATATTGATGTCTTGTTGTGGTATTGGCAACTCTTGTGAAATTGGATTTGCTGATATTCTTGGCTCCAATATATCTTCTTGTGCAGCTCTGAGGGTTGGCATTGCTGCACCACTTGGAAACAATCCATCTGTTTCTTGTATAGGAGTAACGGTGCCTTCTAACTGCAACATAGATGTCTCTGTTTCGTCTAATTGCAAATCATTTTGTAGATAAGAATTTCTTTGCTCCGGTGACAGGTTTGCAACATTTATCATACGTTCAAGTCCTATTTGACCAATAGCTGTTTCAGCAGCTGCCATAGGTATTGACGCAAGGTTGGCACGCAACTCTGCTTGTCTAAGACCTTGTCCGGCCTCCAGAGCAGCTATATCAGCCTCCTGTTCTCTTTGACGTTGTATATCCATACCAAGTATTTGACCAGCTAAATCTGCCTCCATACGCTGTCTTCCTTCCGCTCCTAGCTGTGCAGCCATTAGCTGTTGACCCTGTTGAGCTGTTGGTGTACTCAGGCGTGCTATTTCAGCGTCGGTACGTCTTTGCGCTTGTTCTCTGGCACCACGTAACTGTGAATCAATCTGAGCACGTTCTGCTTCAGTCAAACCTAGTAGACCTAGTTCTTGCTTACGTTGCAACTCCTTAAGTCTTCGTTTTTGTTCACGCTCAAACTTAGTTGGAATGGCTTGTAATCCAGTTTTTGCTGCTGTTGCTCCGGCTGCTATACCAGCCATAGTTAATGGACCCATGTTCACCTACACATGAAAAGTCTCAATCGTAAATGATTGAGAGTTGACGTTACCTTTTTCTACCTTGGCATTGACTACCATTGTAAATCTATATGTTCCCTGACTTAATGTTAGCATACGTGTTACCATTATGCTTCTGTGACCCGCTGGTATACCACTTTCACCAGCGGACAACCCAGTTTTTAAAGGTTCTGCTGTTGCATCTGCTGCAGTTGTGTTTTCAAACACATATTGTCTAGTGCCACTTAATCTATTAAACAATCCTAATTTTTCATATTGCAATATGAATTGATTGTGCCAACGTCCTTTACCTTGACCTTTTGCAGCAGTGCTATTTTCTTGTGCAAAACCTTTCATGTACACAGTTACCATTACAGTTGTATTGTTTTCAGGTATGTATATTTGTGCACCAGTATCATATATACTTTGATATTCTTGAACTGTTGTTGAAACTTGATTAATACCTTTAGTTGTGCTTGTAAACCATGCAAATTGTTGTTTAAGTCTTAGTTTTGATTGACCTTGTAACGTTTTAGTCACAAAGTCTGTGGTATATACAGTAGATATTAACCTTGGTAATGCAATAACTTCACCACTAAGTGTATCTGCTGCAATATCTGCAGCTTCAATCTGTTGATTGACATACTTACGCAATCCATTTTCATTTGATGCATGGTTTGTTGCTGTCAACACATCGTTATCTACATATGTATAAGTTTTTACGTATGGCATTAGTTCTCCACTACAATAAGCTGTATATGATTGTGACGTACATTTACAACATTGCCAGCCTGACCAATTTTGGCTTGCAATTCTATTTTATCTATTACGTCGGAAGCTGCTAAATAATACAAACCACTAAATGCAAAACTTCGCCATTGTAATCCATAGGTGTTTGTATTCAAACCACTAGTACTTGTTGTTAAAGCTGCACGCGCTGTCAAACTATAGGTGCAGTTCGCTAATGTAACAGTGCTTGCACCACTGTTTAAAGTCAAAAACAAACGAAAAGCATATGTATTAAAAGGTATTTGAGCATCTGTTCCATTGCCATCATTGGTACCCAATGTAAGTGTACTTATCAAGCCGCTAGCCTGTACTCTTAACAATGCTTTACCATGTGTAGTATATGCTGGCAACACTTGACTAGGACTACCACCAACATTTTCCAAAGTAGTGTAGCTGGTGTTGTTGATAGGAAAGTCTACTTGTCCATCATAATCAAAAGTATTAAATTTTACTATACGATTGTTTGTACTAAAGTGTGCTCTATTTGCCCAATCCACTTGTGCATTATCATCTGCAACACTACCACCAGCAACACTATCATATACTGTGTTGAGTTCTGAAGCATTTGGTTTGCTACCATCACCAAAAAATTGATTACCTACAAGTGCCATAGTTACCTCTTTGTATTACATGCCCATATAGAGGCACCATATATCTCAAGTTTTCCAAACGGTTCTGTACCACCAGCTGGTCTATCCTCTGTGCTTACGGTTTGCCATTTTAACTCAAGTTTGATTGGCTGTGTACCTACTGATATACTGAATGGAATACTTAGACTTTCAAGGCGTGGATAAACACGTCCGGTTTCAGCTATTAAAACCTCATTGCAAAAAAGGCCCCATCTAGTCCACCAATTCATTCCTACTACATGTGTAGTTGTTGACACTGTTTGCACGTCAACACCATGTCTAAAATTTATGTCAAAACAGCCATTAAGTGTTCCAGATTGACTGTTGAAATTAAGTATAAACTCTGCGAATGTACTATCAACTTCTGTTAAGTTATTCCATCCGCTTGACCAATCTTCTGTTTGCAAATCAAAATACACCAATGGCTTGTGTATACCGTCTGCAGTTTCCTCGAGGTCTTGCCATCTGCGTATAAAGTAGTAATCCTGGGTTTGACCCTTCCAATCAAACGCAAACAAATCAGCTGTGTTTTTGCTTGTAACATCACATGGTATAAACTTTGTGTTGTCTATGCTGGCCACTGGTACATTCTGACCATCCAATCGACCATTGTATACACCGATTGTTTCCTTGGTGTTGTCGTTGATGCTTTTAGGCTTAACTTGGTCAAACTGTTTTTGACCATGTTGTGTATACACTTTCATCTTGCTTGCCCCTTCTGTAAACGTGTAGACTGATTCAATGCTGGCATAGCCACGTAATCTGACAACAGATTAAAGGATACCAAGTGAAATTGTTGTTCGTTTGTTGTCCGAATACCGAACTTAAATTGGTCTACTAGTTGTGTGTTTACGTCAAACCGTAATGTAATTAATCTACCTACCCTAAGTACACTTTGACTAATTTTAAAAGGAACCTTGGTAACAGAAGCATCAGAGGGTCCAAAAACTGCATCTTCCTTTGTTGTAAAAACCGTCTCTGACTTAGCTTGTTTTTGCGTTGCTGTAGATGTCTCCTCAAACGCGTAGTCAGTAGAGTAGTAAAAGTCAAAGCCATTATCACCAAACGATAAAACTCGCAGCTCAACACTGTAATATCGTATCTTTACAGAGTTGTTTTGATATGAATACCATTCTGATTGCCACTCATGTCCGGCGTTTGGTAGGTCAGTTACAGTGACAGTGCTTGTAATTGCACCACTTGCGTTTATGGTTGCCTGTTGGCCCCATGAGTTACTGTTTGACATAACTTGCAATGGTCCAAACTTTTTGGTAGTTTGACTCAATGCTATATTCCACTCAGGTGATGTACCTAGCAAAAAATATCCATCAACAGTGGTTGTCATTGCTGACCAATAACCAGCTTCAGCGTTACTTTCATTCAGTCTAAAAGACCACATGGGCGTTTGTGGTATTAAGTGAAGTACAGCTCCAGTATCTGGCACTGTGCTATCTGCTGTTGGGTAGTGCATCCACACTTCCCGCTCCTTTGAACTGTAAGCAGCTACCGTTTTATGCAGTAAAGGCATGTTGCGTCGCTTAAGTTCTTTATCAATACCACTACTAATCTTTTGTACATCCAAACTTGCACCACCATTTAGGCCACCAGTCAACATATAAATGCCTTGCTCATTCATAAAGACTACGCCTAGCTGTGGTATTACTACAACGCTATTAGGAGCTGTTGTACCTACGGTGCTTGTAATAGTAGACATAAAGTAATCACCATCACCAAAGGACACAATGTTAATTGCAGATTCTCTGAAAACAATAAGGTTGTTGTAAAACGCTTGTACTTGAGTTATATCACCACCAAAAGCACTAGGAACAGTAAAAAATTCAGTAAGACCAAACTGTTCAAAAATACCTGACTTGCTGTATATTAATTTGTCACCTTTAGCCAACCACAATCTATTATCCCAGACTTCACCGTATTTAAAGTCTAAGTTAATTGCCGCACTATCAGTTAGTGATGGTGCTGTGTCAACAAGGTATCTATCAGGCAATGTATCTACATAGAACCTACTTGAGTTTTCATTGATTTGTTTGACAAAATAGAACAAACCACCACTATTATTAACGTCTTTTGTACGATAAATACGCCTAGCAACAGTTCCCTCTGGACCAAGAGGTAAATCTAATGCTACAGCATACTTGTATTCAGTGCTACCTGTTGGCAATACCCAATCTGTACTTTGTATGCCGCTCAGCGGTGATTCTGCGCCCAAGTCAGATATAAATGACACTCTGTACTCATACTCGTACGAAACGTTTACAACGTTGTCTCCAAGGCCAAACACAGTGTTTGCACCAAAGAATACAGCTGGGGCTGTAAGTTCACTACCTGTTATGTAGTTTGTATCTACATCCTGTGGATCTGCAGTACCAGAAGTGATAACAAAACCAAAGTCACGCCAAACTTTATCTCCACTGAAAAGTATGGCTCTATCTCTTCCGTTGATAATAAGTAGTTGGGATCCAAGGTTAATATATTGACTGCCAATGTCACCCAGTTTAGGAACATAACGATTACTATCAACAACAACAAGGTCATTGTCATAAAAAGCTCCAGTGTAAGTGGCTCCCTGACCTTTGTTTCCAAGAACGTAATAAAGTTGACCATTTTGTTCCACAAACGTGTAAACATCATTTGTACCCTGTCTTTTCCATTGATAGCATGAATCCACTTTAGCATCAAAATAGTCTTGTAGTATCTTAGTGCTTACGGTCCAACTTGCTGGTGCTTGCCACCAAGATTCAAAGCCTATATTGCCTACCCATCCACTTTCCGCACTATATCGACAGTTTAGAATCTTGAAGGCATCACCCAGTTGCGGTGTCAACACTTGATTAACACCTCTACAAGGTATAAACGAGCTTAGGCGTTGTGTTTTCACGACAGTCTCCTCAACGTGCTACCATCATAAGTTGGTCTACCATAGGCCATATGAAATTGACCACGCTGTACACGTTGGTCAATTTTGTCAACGTATCTTTTGGCCAAAACAGTTATTTCTTTCATATACTTTCGTTCGTATGTTGTCGCCAATCCTTGTTGACCCAGCTTTAAATATATGTCTTCCAATGCCTTGTACACTATCAGCTGATGAAACTCGTATGGCATCTTGGGCACATCTGTCGACAACAAAAGGTCCTGTGGTTTTTCCAGGTATCGTATAACACCTTCGCGCACATAGTCATGAAATGTTGTAGTTGTGCCACCACTCTTAATTTGTATTACTTCAAAGTCAAAACCGTTGACTCTTGGATATGGTCTAATCTGTTGATGTAGTCCATCAATTTCTATATATCGTCTAGAACCATTGTCCAACTGGTTGGTGTTAAGTATTTCAATAGATGATACTGTGTCTTCTGCGATAAGTATATCCAGATAGTTAAGTTCATTTCTATTTGAACCTCCAACGGTAACAAACAACCAACATGGCAAACCTTTGCGTTCAGCTGTGGCTTTGTCAAAGTTTTTGTTCCACAATACGACCTTACGGTATCCTTCCCATTGAGTAGCAACTTGGTCTTTATTGTTGTAGGTGTCTGCCTGTATAACTTCATCATCCCAAGATACAAACTTAACACCTATGCCTTTATTGTTGGAATTGAATGTAACTACAGCTGGTTCTGACAATGCACCAATCTTGCCATCTTTTAAAAATGCCCAGCATAACTCGTATGACTTACCGTTTGGAAAGTTTCCGGTAGTTTCAGTAACTGACAGTTCAATCTTTTCAGCTGGTTTTACAGTCAACGATGGGCTTGTAATGTATGCTTCTGCATAACTCATGTCTCTATCGACACGCAAATCCAAGTCCTCTTCACGTCTTGGCAAGATAGCTGTTGACTTACCATACGGATTTTGTGAGCCTGTTACAGATACATATGGATAGTCTCTATGGCCTAGATACAACAACTCCAAACAATTTTCTGGCAGCGTATACCACCTCTTCTTTATTTTCCATCCTGTGTAGTCATTGTAACTAGTACCTTCGTAGGCTTTGTCTAGTAAAATTTCTGTTTGAGACAACACTTTGGATATTGTATATTCCATAGTGTCAATCTCTATAGGTTGTCCTTCCCATATATCAGGATTGTGCAACCTATCTATTGGTGCGCTTAGTGTAGCTTTACGTTCACCTCTTTGAATATTCATATTTACAGCTGTAGCACCTGTGTTTTCTAGGTCTGTTGTAGCTGTAATATCTATGTGAAAGCGCAAGGTGTCTAACTTAGTTGCAAAGTTCCAACGCTTCATTGTCCATATACAATAGTATGCGTCATTAATAAGTTCATCTAACTGGTCATTAAACTGTTGAAGTTCTGGTGAGTAGTCAGTAATATTTTTAACCTTTTCACGTAATGCTTTTAAGTTAGCCATAATGTCTCCAAACAAAAAAGGTGAGTGCGTACACACCCACCCTTTAGTATATCACAAGGAATATTCAGATTAGAACTGCTTGATTACAAACACGATTGCTTTACCACCGGATTCAGCAGCTCCAGCGACTGCAAGGATTGGGTCTTCAAAAGTGTTTTGATAAGGTTCAAGTACACCAGCTGTAGTGTTAAAGATGCTTAGTCGGTCACCAACTGCTGTTCCAGCTTTTACTTTTGCTTGGCAGATACCAGCAATGCAAGCATTAACAGTTTCTCCAGAAGCAGCATCTGCAAGAGCAATACCGATTCCACAACGCTTAGCGTTGGTTCCTGTATCAGCTTTCATTACATGGATTGCTTTGTCACCATTCTCAGCTTGTGCCAAGTCCAATGACAACGCATCTCCAGCAACAATAGCTTCTGAAGCAATAAAGGTTTCTACCTGTCGACGATTCATCGCCTCAACACCAACTGCAACTGTGCCACCAGATTTGATAGCTTTGTATTGAGTAGTTTCGAGATATTGTATAATATTTTGAGTAGCCATGATAATCTCCTAAAATGTGTCTGCGTCAAATAAAACACCACAAGAACCGAGATGGTCAGCGATTAACTGCATTTTAACATACAATTGTGCTGCTCGTGCCGTTGTTCCTGAAATGTGCTCAAACGGTGAAACTGCAAAGTCAGCATCTTTATGCATGCACAACTTAATACCATCAAAGTTCAAGAAGTATGCAGACAAAGGCTTAGTTTTCCCAAAATCCGCTGATGTATAATCAAATCCCATTACAAGGTCTTGTTCTACAACTGAGCCACCAAAGGCCAACTGCATACGTCCACCATCTAATGTAGTTTCACTAATATATCGCTCTTGTGCAAACAGTGCGCGTCTATAGTTGGCCATACACTTTTCAGACATCAACACACAGTTGATTTCACCCATATGAGTTACACTGTTAGCTTCAATAGCCAACTGTTGCATACCACGGATTCCATCTGTACCAAAAGCACCACCGACGTCAAATACTTGATTTTGCCAACCTGTTGTAGTATTGAAAGTTGCTTTACTAATACCACCAACACTATTATTTTGAGAACCACCGACACCTTTATTTTCAACTTCAAGGAACCCATCGGTTACAGAACCATTAAGGGTATTAACAGAAGTCAAGATAGTTGAGTTACCACGTAGAATCTGCTTGTTAAGTTCACGTCGCAACATACCCATTACAGAACGCATACGTGCTTCAACGATTTTAACAATAGCTTTCTCGCCTTGGTTTTCAAGCTCTTCTTTTTTGGTAATTACGATTGGTGCAGTAAAGTCTGACCAGCTGTAGATTGCTGGTTGCAATACATCTTTAACAGCCAAGTTTACAGCTTCGTAACCAGTTGGAAGGTTTGTAATTTGTGAGTGTTCAGCAATAGAGAGTGGACGTTGGATTTTGATACCGCCATCTTCGTACTCAATACCGTTGAATCGTTTTGCATTGTCTAGGAATGCAACTTTTTGAAATAGTTCGTCAACTTCACCATCACGAATGGAAAACAAGGTTGACGACAGCAAATCATTAGAAATAGCCATTTTATCACCTATTAAGTTTATTTATGTATTATTGATAAACGTGTTCCAAACGGAATGTTTGTTGTCGGGGTGCTTTGTAAGTCCTTTCAACTATTGTATAATACAGTTTTGTTGTTGGAATGTCAACACAAGCCTTGCTTGTATTGTTGTAAAATTTCATATAGCATGTTCCCCGGACATTCTGTAGCACCAAGATCTCGGTGACCGTAGACATCTTGTCTTGTTATATTGTATTCTTCCAACAACATAGTAAGAGTGCCCATCAAAGACTGTACTTGCGCTGGTGTTGGTGGTTCCTGACTTGTATTGCCTGTCAAACAGATACCAATAGAACCTCTATTGTGACCTCTACAATGAGCTCCGGTTTTGTTTATTGAGCGTCCTCTCTCGAGTGTACCATCACCCAAGATAATATAATGATAGCCAATATCACTCCAGCCACGCTCGTTGACATGCCAGTCACGAATTTGCGCGACCGTTGTTGATTGCGGTGACGCTGAGTGATGTACAACAATTTTGCTAACATTACGTCTCCCTCTAGCCATATTTACCTCACTTTTTTGCAGATTGTGTTTTGTGATATTGGTAAGCTTCCCATGCATCCCTAAACTTGGGGGTGCCAGAAGGCGTAACTGATTTACCAGTTGAAGTTTTGCGCAATGTTTGACGACGCTCTGAACGTTGTTGTGCTACTTGAGCCCGTTCTTCTTTGAGTTTTTCTGCTTCAACCTTTGCCTTTACAATGTAAAAGGCATCCTCAAGGTTAAGTTCTGGTCTATCTTGTAACATTTGTGCAACAGGTAACCTGTAATCGTCGTCCATTAGTTCAGGATTTTCGGTTTTGAACTGTTCCAATTGCATTTTACGTTGTTTCATTTGTATTTCTTGTCTGGCTGGCTGCATCATTTCTTGCAACATTTGTGCTGCTTGTCGTTTGATTTCAGCTTGCATACCTTCTGGTGTGTACAAGTCATACTCTTGTTCGTCTGCCAAAACCTTTTCAGCCTGTTCAAGGTATGGATTGTTGACAGCCAACTCTTGCTGTTGCATCAAAGCTTGCTTTTGTGCTTCTAAATCTTTGCGCATTTGTGCAAGTTCTTGTGTTTTACGGGTATATGATGAGCGAATATTGGCAACATGTTTGCGAACATCTTCGGGAATGTGTTGCATCCACTCGTGCAAAGGTTTCATGCCTTTGTGATTCGCGTCTTGAGTAAACTCTTCGAAGTCTTCTTGTTGTATATCCATCAAGTCATCAATAGACAGCAACTCTTCCAGAGTAATGGTGTCCGATTCTGGTGTAGAATCGACTTGTTCTGTTTCAGATTCTGCGTGTTCTGACTCTTCTATGGTTTCTGATGATTCGACAGTCTCGGCTGAGGTAGTGTCTTCAGACATATTATCTCCTTTTGTTTTTACAAGAGCAGCCTTTCTTCTTTGATTTGCCGCTTTGTCGTGCTTTGATAGCTTTCATACGTCTTTTGGCAGCAGTTTTGGTAGCTGACTTACCTTTGACGTTTTTAATTTTGTATCCACTTTTGGTTTTACGCATTGGCATTACATTCTCTCCATGAATAAGGCTTCAACATCCATATCCTCTGTGTCCTCGTCAGTCTCGGACTCATCGTTATCCTTGTCTGCTTCTTCATCATTGGCCATACCTTTGAGGTATTTTTTAAATGAACGGTCATTCACTAATCTATTGATTTTACCAGCCAACATATTGACATTGGCATCTGCTGTAATGTCACTCATATCAAAGTCCATCTCTTCATCTATTATGTCCTCTTCGATAGCACCAGATACAGCACCTTCAAACATGGCCAATACTCTAACAAAATCAGTTGGGAACTCTGTAATATCGTTTTCAAAGCTAGGATAATCTGGCGTTTGGTCAAACAATGGCAACATACGATTGGTGGCCTTCACCAAGTTGTTCAGTGCCTTAGCAGTGAATCGACCTTTGGGTGCCATCTGTCCGAACATAGATTCATCATCTTGCTCAGCACCTTGTATCTCAATTTCCATTTCCATTGATGGTTTGTTCATGTCTTTATCCATTATTTACCCCATGTTTCATCTAGTTTTCCACTGATTGCATCTTTTGCTGTAAAAGCAGCACAAACAGCTTCCTCTTTTGTTTTACCACTTTTCAACGCGTCTGTGTAGGTCTGAATGTTTTTATCTTGTTCAGCACCTCGTCGTTTGTTTGCCTCGGTAGTCGTTTCCCACTGATATTTAGGCAAGTCAGCTTCACATATGAACCCTCGAGACTCCATAATTTTTTGTTCCTTTTGTGGACTGTCTACGTGTGCGCCCAATGCTTTACTGAAGTACCCATTGACACCATATTTACCTGTTGTATTCCAACTACTGTGTGCACGTGGAGCACGAAGCATTTTATATAATTTACCACCACAACCACTTTCAATAGTATCCACGCCACATACCTGTGGGTCGGGGTCATGTAGTTTTAAAATCATTGTGTGTTCTAAGCCGCAATGATGACAACAATAAGTAAATCTAGGCATTACATACCTCTACCAAGCAATTGCGCAAGCTGCTGTGTTGGTACTTCACCTTGTGCTCCAATATCACCAGCCAAGGTATTCATGTCAGTTTCCTCTGGTGCTCCGGTCAAACCTTGTGGACCTTGTGGACCTTGAGGTACTGGTGGTGGTGACTGCATAAAGGATTCAGGTAAGTCATACAATCTGACAATCTCTTCCTTGATTTTGTCTGCTGGTACACCAAGTTGTGTAAGAACTGGCAACAATTGTACCAGATTACTACGTTTTAACGCTTCTGACAGTGGTGTACTTGACTGGTCAAGCGCTACTATTCTAAACTTGGCGTCTAAATCTTGCACTGTAATCACTTTTGGCAGATTGTTGACTTCAATGACTGCTTGTTCATCGTCTTCAGTCAACAAACTGATTGTACGCAAGTATACTAGGGCCAGTTGTTCAATAGCATTGTCACGTTCACGTGCCAACTTACCTATCTCACTAGCACTATATTGAGCAAGGGCAGTCACCTCGGTCGCCGTCGCCCTCGTCGCTTCCCCTCGACTAAACGGCGCCAAGATGCTGCCACGGTTAATATCTTGCTCAATGTAATTGAGGTATCTATCAAAGTTGCCGCTCAATGGCTCTACACCCACAGCACGTATAACACCATCCAACACAGGTTCATCTACCGGTATCATGGCTCCATCAATACCAGCAGTAATTTTGGCCAACGCCTCTTCATCCAATGAACCTTCCTTGTACAGATACTGTCTAGAATCTCTACGTACGGAGTTTGCCCAATACGTACGTAGTATGTTTTTCTCATAGAACTGGTCATACACACGACATACTGCACTCATACCCAACATAGGCTTTTCTGGTCTGCGTGCATAGTACAACGGACATATAGGGCTCAACGGTTTGTCATCATAAGTACGAATCGGTATCTGTGACTTTTCCAATAGAGATTCACCATCACTGTAGTTTGGTGTCCAGAAGTACAACATGTCATATGCCATGTCATAAAACTCCACCACCTGTATGTACAAGTAATCATCCGGTAGGTCTTCGCTTACTCCAGTGTACTTTTCTTGTGGTGTAAAAAAGTCTACCTTAGGTATTGCTGTAAATCGTTTGTTGCCAAACTTTCGCTTAGCTTCAGGCACACTAAGATAGTATGTATGAGCCATATATCGTTGCTCAGACCAACTACTTGCATCTAAGTCACGTATAATTTCCCAACATGGTATTGCACGTATTGAAACCTTTTCCAACATGTCTTCACTGTCTGTCGGTGACAACTTCAAAAAGGCTGACGGATATATTAATGCCAATCGACTGGCTATCTCTAACTGCTCTCGCTTGTCAAACAAAAATCTATTGATGACTTCTTGAGCCATTAGTGGGTTGCCTTCTATTATAGAAGTATCTTTGGCCACCACAACAGCAGGGTTACGACTAAACAAACTAGCAATAAAACCTTCAACATAACTAAAACAATCAGCGGTTTCAACTCGGACCATTGTGTCGTCCATGTACTCTGATTGCCAAAACCTGTTTTCATATACATCCCTATACCGTTTTAACTCAGCACGTTGTTGGTCGTAGAAATCATTGTGTTCATCCAAAACAGTTCGTATCAAATGTACAATCTCTTTATTACTACGCATGATTACTCCTTACTAACACCACCACTATACTCTATTAGACGTCCATGTGCATCCATAAGCTTAATATTAGTATACAGCTGTTGATAGTGGTCAGCAAAATGTAACGGCACATACACTGTGAATGACTTATTATTCACAGTGTATTGTAACTGTATCATGTCGCCCATACGCACCAATCTGTGATTACCACAGTTGCATGGCGTATCTCCACACTCTGGACAAAACACCGCATGACCCTCCGCATCACAATCGCATGGGTCACATTCACACACCTCACAATGCATCAATATCTCCTGTGTAGTTGTGGACTTACACCGCCTGTATGTTGTATCTTATCAGCTCTACGTGATACAATCCACTCCGGTAGGTATGCACTGTGTTTTATCTTTACACTGTTTAAACACCAATATGCTAATGACATGGCCATTGCACTGTCGCAGTGCGTGTCCATGTCATCACCAAAACGCAATATACCCTTTTCATCTACAGTTATACTACGCAACTCAGTTACAGTAATATTGTCTATCATATGTATACTACCTGTCTGTATACCCTTCTTAAGATTCTCAAACAACAACGGCTTAGTCCTAGCCGTTGTTAAGAAGTCTTTACCTGTATGAGGGTCTAACCAAAACCTATGGAAACCTTGATACTTTAACTCCTGGATTGTTGCCAATCCATAGTTGTTGCTCTCTACCAATACCAATGCATTGTTGTATGTCACACTCATATCATATATGTAATCAGCCAACTGCACCGGACTTACCATATTGCTACGGAATATACACACCGGTTGCAATGTCATCCTAGATACACAAAAGACAACTGCATAATCTCTACCAACACCACCACTAACATCAACACCCACCGCATATGTATCATCTGGTTTAGGGTCCTCAAACGTTGTCCACTCTGTAGGCTGGACCTGTATCACATTGACATGGTCAAAGTCTTGGGCCGTAAAGTATGTATTACCACTGATACGATACGCCTCATCCAATGATAACGGATACTCACGTACAAACTTTTCCCAGCCTAGCTTGCTTATCTTCTCGCGTCTCCATGCTATTTGACCAAGGGTTAAACCATACCTTACTTGAAGCTTAGTCTCCTCCTCTGATAGGTCTAGGCCTATATCCTCCATGCTATATTCAGCATGCATAAACCATGGAAAGAATAGATATGTCCAATGGGCCTCCCCTGTATGATACTTGTTTATCTCCTTCCATAATGCATCGTTGTAATAGTTTGCAGTAGACTCTATCACCAACTGCCCATCATTTAACGCGCTAATAGCAGTGGCCTTTAACTCCTCTGGATTCTCTGCAAATGCATACTCGGATATATGTAGCATTGAACAGGTATATGAACGTAATCCACCGGCCTGTGTAGCTGCTGCTGCTACAATTCTACCACCTCCCTTAAAGGCTAGTTCTGTTGTATTGTCAACGTCTAATGGCCTTTTAAGAACCTCTGGAAGATACTGATAAAAACGTTTGTGGATATGCAATAAGTGTTTACTAGATGCGATTTTATACGACAATATCACACAGGTTAGTGGTGTTGTTGCTGTGTAGGCCTTCCAAAACATGTAAGCACAAACAACCGTACTACTACCTATTTGTCTAGGCTTAAGAATCAATGTGTCGTTACCTTGCTGTAATCCGTTGATAATGTCTATCTGTTCCGCGTTAAGTCTTAGCTGTACAACCTGACCATGTTTGTTGACAATCTGAAGGCGGCTAATAAATTCGAAGGGGTCTTGGAATATGTTGTGAACTTGGTCTAACATGTAACACCTTGAGTTGTTGACGTTCTCATAACCTGAAACGTAACGATACCGTTACATTTCGGTTACTCCACTGGTTTGGTGGCCGGCTGTGCTGCGGTTGCAACATCGTTTCGTGATTCGGTTCGGTATGTTGCAACTATAGCATGAAAGTATTCATGCTGTAAACGTAGCAACCCGACCGACTCACTACACTGGATAATGCTGCAAACATAACAAGCCCTTGAGGCCCCTTTTTTAGATACCATGGGTTAACCCTCCCTCATCACGGCCTAGATAATGCTGGCCTCGGTGGTTTGGGCTTTTGCATTTGCAGCATTGGCCCCGCTTGCTGCGCTTGCGTCAATCCATTGTTGCAATTGCAACGTGGACATTGCTGCGTTTGCGTCATCGCCTAGTTTACTCTCAACTTCTCGCGTGTGTAGCAGTTTTACAAAGTCGCGTATATCGGACCCGCTAAAGGTCTCTATCTGGCCATGCACTTTTATTTCTTCGTGTGCCAAGGTAATAAACGCCCATAGTAACCCGTTTATATTCCTATCCCGTATACTTCTACTGATTAGAGTTTTTGGGGCCTCTAGCCTTCCGCGTTTCGTACCCATGTTTTTTACCCCTCGTTTATGTGTTTTTCGATGGTTTGGCGTGCTGCACAAACAGCAGTTTTGTATGTTATACGTTAGTGTAACATACAAAACTAGTATAGTGTTGTTGTTGTATCAAATGATATTAATTTATATTCAATTACATTGTGCCATGTTCAACAAGATTAACAGCATCATATACATTTTTAACTTATACATATGGCCACCCATCCAAGAAAACGGAAGAACATAAGACCTAAGGCAACTGTAAACAACATAATCACAGGTATCATAACCACGTCACACAATTCATTTATCTTTTTCAACATGTAACACCACCCTGTAACATTGAATTAACGTGTGACATAACATACTCAACAAAATGACACCGATATGAAACGTCATTCAGTATCCTATCTAGGTCAATATCTCCAGACTGGTTACGGGTACTATCATAGAATAACCACCCTGTACACTGACTACGCAATCCCATATTTGTAATTGCATAATCATCTATTTTACTTCTGTGAACGGTTAACCCTGTACTCGACACGCGTAAAACTACACGCGTGCCCCTATACTCGAATGCTATACAGTGTACAGTATCCGGTAAGATAGGGTCCTCAGCTGTAACGGTTAACCCATCTCTAAGGTTGTAATCTTTAGGTATAATGTTAGAATCAAAGTAGGGTATCAATGTTTCAATTGCTTGTTTCATTGTGGCCCCCTCAANTGCTGCTCANAATCCCAATTTGCAATTATCACAATGTATTCCGTTTGATGACAATCACTGTTNANACCAGCAATATCCCAGCCTTTGTCAAGCAGATACCTCACCGCTCCTTCTAACGCGCTTGANTATTGNTAGTCATATGGAATGGTAACAGATTGATTGAAACGCCTATCAATAATCTTGATACGTGACCCTTTGTGATTGGTTGGCCCTAGATACTTGACGTTCAATACTCTTGTATTCCATGCACATAATTGTTTTACTTTAGTATATTGTTCTGAGTTCATTTTAGTTTATCCTTGGTTGGTTGTTGAAACTTTGTAATCAATTGTTATTGAAATCGCGAAGGTGTCACCATTAGGGCAAAATATGCCATGGACTGTTTCCTTGATTGACTTCAGATTTATTTTGATTTGTTCGGGCTTTACCTTCTCACGCTTTGCTATAGCCCTCACCACCTCAATGATTAATGGTTTATCATCTTGGATGTTTTTTGTTGTTCCGTTGGTGGTTGTGTGATGGGTGAATGTTTTTTCAGTCATGATATTTGTCCTGTTTTATTGATTGAATATTTTTAGATGACCTTGTCACCTGTTACAATTGTAGCACATACAAATTTAAAAAGCAAGGAAAATAAATTCTTTTTTTGAAAATAGTTTCATCATCAAACCGCGCACACACACACGCACACACGCACACGCGCACACGCGCACACACGCACACGCGCACACACGCGCGCCAGGCACTGGAGCAATTTGGCACTGGAGCGTTTTGGCATAAATCTTGCTATATAGTGTAATAGTATATTGTAATTATAGTCCGCACCTTTACACTGTATACAACAACACCACCACTAAATATAAATTACAAAAATATAAAGATTCTATATACTCGTATAGTTGGGGGTAGTGGTGGTGTATGTAAAAATAATTAGATAAATATACTTGACACTGTTGTACCAATGAGTTACGTATATTATACCCACTGAGGTACAACAACCAACCAACGAGGACATCATGATACAATCTATTTACATAGAATGGAACCTAGGCAACCACACCTATACAATGACAGTAAACCTATCAGACGAACACAGGGAGCAGTCACTACAATCACTGCAAAACTGGATATTCGAAAACATACACAGAATCGAATCTTGGTCATTTGTCGACTTACCGCCTAACTCTGGAGCCCTAATCGACGCTGTTGAACCAATACTACGCCAGAATAGTACATATCTAGTAATCCAAAAAGGATATGTCATTTTTGGACACGGATACAGCGAGGAGCAAGCCGTTGAGGATATGAAACAATGGGTTGACTCGTCTAGTCCATTACAGGAGGCAACGCCAGAGGATATGCAAGACTCCTACCACCAAGCAAACGATGGAGACATGGTGTTGGTAGAATCGACACCAGAACTACTAAAGACTTACAACAACTAACAACAACGGAGTTAAAAATGGAAACTAAAAATATTAAAACACGAGACATGCAAGAGACCCTACGTCGTCATGGTCTGATTGTAAAGGTGGGTAACAAAGAATTTATAACATATGGAGGGTTATTGTATATGGCCAAACGTATGGGCCTGACCTCTATCGTCAGCAGAGTAGTCTATGAGGACTACGAGAATGGTAGATTTTGTTTTACTGCTACAGTTAAGGGAGTTCAAAATATCAACAATGAGCTGGTACAGGTAGAGTTTACAGACGAGGGTGATGCATCACTGAAAAATGTGAACAACATGATACGGCCTCATGTACGTAGAATGGCATCAACACGGGCCATTGTGCGCGCTCTCCGGTTGTTTACAGGTACTGGTATGGCTGCACTGGAGGAACTGGGGGGTGACAAGTGACCAACGTAGAACAATTCAAACCCACTTCGACAACACCAGAACGTTTCGAAAAATTACAGCGAATGATGATATTACCAATGAACGAGTTGACACAAGATGAGATTAAAGATTGGGTCTCCTATCTAGTACATGGACTGTCCGGAGCATTTGGCAGTTTCATTGATAACACGGATGGGATTCACATTCAGTCATTGAATACAAACCCACAGTTGATGATACAAAATGGTAATGATTTTGTTGTATTTGATATTACCATTGAGGTTGAGGAGTGGTTTGAAGGCAACAAAAAACGCAGTAGATTTTTATTAAATAGACACAGCGTGCGCGAGTTAATCTATATGCATCTAACAGCATTGGAGGCAGCATGTTGAGGACAGTCAAGGGCAACAAACCCATCACTATTACACCATGGTGTATTGTATTTCCTCACCATGGGGGCACCATGGTACAGGTGCTGGGCGAACGTATACACCTAGCTAATGGATATGAGGAAACACTACAGGAGCTGTCTATACACATGACAGCAAACACTGCAGCAATGCCAGCACCGGAGATGCCTGTCAAAAAACGTAGTGGTGGTCGTGTGAATATGCATATCAACTGCAATGGTTTCGACCTACCTGTTGACCCTGAATGTTCATGGGATGTGGTACAGAGCGTTATAAAATGCGATAACTCAAAAACAATTCTTGAATGCTGGCTGGTAGAGTATGAGCTGTTGTTCAACAAATACCCAGCGTTTATCAATGCTGAGAGTGTTGCACAGATATATGCATGTCGTGATCGTGTTGACATGGCAACTGCTGTTATCTCATGGCATTTCACATCACAGCACAGAAGAGCAGTTTGGTACCGTGAGAATGGTATGTTTGATGCTGCTGTCAGTCTGAAAAGGCTAGAGAAGAACTATTCATTTTTGTTGGAGTCAATACCTGAAAACGAATCTACTCAAACGACAGAGTTTAAACTTGATGAAAACGGGAACCTGATATGAGTCTAAAGGGCATACAACACGTAATGGAGATATTTGCTGCACACTTCAACAAAAACAGGGATTGGCTTTCGATTATGGAGCGAAGTTGGGCAGCTGTTTTGTTAAAAGACGGTATCAATGACAAACTGTTGATTGATGCCATGCACAACATGTGTGCCAAACACTATGACTATCCACATCAGGTCAATCTCTCAAACTATATACAAGAAATTGAAATGCTGGTGAAAAAGTCTGGGGGCACTGGATTGACAGGAAACCAGTACGAATACTGTGAGGACTGCGAACACAGTAGTGGCATAGTCATGGCCTGTGTATATTACGTAAAGGACGGCGAGGAAAAAATTAGGGAGTTTGGAACAGCATGTACGTGTACTGGAGCAACAGCCAAGTTTAAAAATATGAAGTCGTGGCGTGTCGTTCTCGAGTCATACAAACAAGCGCACGACTCCGGTAAAATCGAGCTTGTATCATTCTACAAAACCGACAAAAATATGGTTAGACTTCCATACAGTATAACTAATCCAGCGCATCACAAACAGGTTCAGGAACAAATAGAACGTGAATATAATGAAGGCATTGAAAATCCATACTTGACAGCTGTTGCTACAATGGTTACAGCTAGTGGTATACAACTGGACGAACGAGGACAGATTGTAGGCAGCGTCTATCGTAGACCAACACAACCAACACAGAGGACAATATGAAACCAAATCTTAAACTTGATGAGACAATCAACGACATCATGAACCTAATAGACATGTCGATAGACCCAGCTATGAAAGCAGCGTTTGAACGTGCACACATAGCCATCAATGTTCTGGCCATACACATGGGCAGCAAACAACTGAATGACGCACTAGAGGCTGGGTTGACCAAACGAACATTCGATATGATGGACCATGATATACAACCACCAATGGGGATTACCATACCTGATGCGATGGTAGAACAGCTGGAGGACCTACATTGGATACCCGATAGAGGCAACCCATCTGTAACTGGCATTCCCATGTATGTGAATCCAAACTGGCCACAGGAACGTTGGTGTCATCATGGTCTACACATTGACGACAGCATTAGATATGGATGGCAGTTCTCACTCACTATATACAGCAACAACACAATATCGTTCTATGATGAGGGTCAATGTTTATACACATTGGTTCAAGCTGGGCAACGTCACATAAATCAACTTAAACAACAACATGAGGGATAACCATGAAAACAACTAATATACCTGAACCAACATCACCAATACCTATGGACTGGCGTAGTCAACTCAAGCGCAAAATAGATTCTGACAAGAGAAGTAAATCACAACTGGCAAGAGACGCAAAACTATCTAGGGCCAGCATTGAATTCTATTGTAATGGAGGACGCAGTGAACCACGTATCAGCAGCCTGTTTGGATTGATAGCAGCGTTATATGGCGAGGACATGGCTGACTGGTTTACATACTACAGTGCAATGATAACAAAGGAAATCTTGGAGAAGCGTGGACAGTGACCTTCGAATAGATTATAATTAAATTGGTTGTTGAAAAATTCGTTTTTCAGGTAGCGGGTTGTGTTTGTCCTCGACCCGCTATTTTATATAGTGGTGGTGGTATATGAAATGTGATACATTGGGAAACTGGATATCACACGCACTGGCACGCAATGGTATGAAGATGAGTCGTGCCGCTCATCTAGCCGGACTACATCACAACACATTGAAAACGCAGATTGACGGTGATTCATACATGCATCTATTAAACCTAGTTGCATTGATTGGCGTGATATCACAGGTGGAAAATCGTTCACCAACTGAGGTTATGCAAGAGGCTGTTGCATCAATACAGGATATTCAGTTGATGGAGCGTAGATACACAAACAAAAAGACTGGAGCTGGTGTGAGCTCCAGTCTGAGAGAATCAATCAAGTAAAAACTTGTTTCAAATATTAACGTTGTTGTTCATCAGCGTCAATCAATTCCTTCAAAATTTTGTACAATAACTCGAACAGGTCTTGTACCAGCTCTTGACGCTCATCTTGTGTCAATCCACCACGTGAATGTTGGACCAACTTACGAACAAACATTACCAACTCTGGTGTCAATGCTAACAAATCTTGGTTCATCTTCGTCTCCTCTTTACTGGGGTTACTCTTTTACCACGGCCAACCCTCGACTTCTGACTGACCTTGGAGCGATATTGGCTCTTAGACATCTCAGAACGTGTCTTGGGTGTCTTACTACTAACACGTTTGGTAGGTCTGCAATATGGTGTATTTTTACGCGCTGTACCACATGGCTTACCTGACTGGTCCTTCCAACTCTCCTTCTGCCAGCGTTTAAGACTGGCACCCTTCTTACTTTTACGCACCTGTCCTTTCTTTTTGCGACACTTGGCTATGGCCTGTGAGGCACGGGCACTGGGAAAAACCTTGTAACTGCCTTTGATTTTGTTGTAACATGCATCTTTTTTAGTCATCGTCGTCTACTCTTCTTGCCTACGCACTTCCATTTCTTTCTGGATAGATTGTTCGGACTGTTAGGATTGTTGCGTTTTTTGGCTGGCAATCGTTTTTTGATGCCGTAACTTCTGGCGCAGTATGCGTCACCTTTTTTGGTTCCAGCCTGTATACGATCCTTGCCACTCTTTGACTTGCCGGCTTGCCCATAGGACACCTTCTTTTTGCGACCAGTTTTTGGATTCTTAACAACCTTGACAAATCTTTTACCCCTAGAAGGTTTGACTTTTTTACGTGGCATTATCGACCCTGATTAATGAAGCTTTGATTTCTGATATTATTGTACTCAATGTTGTAATACTTTGCTCCAATAATGACATTCTTTTGTCTAAATTGTTTACATCGTTGACCAGTTCATTTCTCACTAGTTCCTCACGAGTTTGTAGGTCGCGAATGACTTGGTCATATCTGTTGCGCAACTCTTCTTCCTTTCGCTCCTGTTTCAACTCGCGTTCATCAGCTCGTCTTTGCAAGTCTTTGTTTTGTTGATATAGAAATACAGCAAATGCTAGATTAGCTCCACCACTCATCAACATATTTATCATTTCTGTTTCCATGATATACTCCAAACAACAAAGGGGCTATACACGTAGTATAGACCCCTTTGAACAGATAGTCTATTAGATTATCCGAAATACAATACTGTAACGGTGTCAGTTGACAATGGAGCTGTTCCCATTGTAATTTGACCAACACCACCAGTACCACCAGTTGCACTAACTGTATACTGGTCGGTGCCTGGGGAACTCGCTACTTTTTCAATAGCAACACCGTTGAGATATACAATAGTACCTGATACTAGTTCAGCATCCACAGCACTTGACAAGTCAAAAGCAGTTTTAGAACCGTTTTGTCCTGACAATGAGATGTACTTTGGAGCAAATGAAAGCTTGGCACCAGTCACTTGGTCGTCAGCAATAGCAGCTGTTGACACACCGTTGGTTGCAATTGCAAGACCATCAGACCCATTGGTCAGTGAACTACCATCTAGTTTGACTTGCAATACACCACCGTTGTCTTGTAGACCATTACCAGTGTTGAGCTTGTCCGCTGGTATACTCCCAGCAAGCTTACTGTTGGCCACAACTCCATCTGCCAACATTGCAGCATCGTTGATAGCACCGTTTGCTACTTTTGCTGCAGTTACAGCATCGTCAGCCAACTGAGCTGTATCTACTCCAGCATCACTAATCTTAATTCCGTTTGAACCAAGAGCAAGTGTAGACCCGTCAAGGTCAATAGTCAATACCTGAGAACTAAGTGCAAGACCATTCCCAGCTACAGTAGACGCCAAAACCAACTTGCCACCTGATTCAGCAAAGGCACTGTCAAGTTGCAATTTGTCGGCGGGTATACTCCCACTCAATTTTTGTGCTGTAACTGCAGCATCTGCAATCTGTAAGGTTCCTACGCCTGACGTATTAATCTTCAGACCATTTGAACCAGTTACCAAACTGCTTCCATCTAGGTTGATAGCAAGGTCCGATACAGCAGCAGAACCGTTGTATGATGTGATTGTAATACCACCAGTTGCAGCAGCAGACAAAGCATTCAATGCTCCACCAAGTGATACGCCTGAGATAGTGCTGTTTGCGAGCTTATTATTAGCCACAGACCCAGCCAACATATCGTTGGAAATACCACCGGATTTAACGCGCAATGCATCTGAAGAAATCTCGATAGATGAGTCATCTACCGCAACATCCAAACGGTCACCGGTTTTTGTCAGAGCAGCTCCGGCTTCTATGCCTGAAACACCTGTGTATTGACTGAAAGACAAATCGTTTGTACCAACTACGTCAGAACCCTTGTTTGACGTACATACAAAACCCTTGTCTCCATTGGCTGTACCTTGCTCAATAAACATTGACGCACCAGCAGCGTTGCTACCAGCAGCCATGTCTGACGAACGCGACCATGAACCAGCAGCGCAAATATAAATACCGTTATCTTTGCTATCTGACTGAGCGATACACAAAACTCTGTCGCCAGCAGATACAGATACACCATCAATCGTCTGTGTACCAGACAACGTAATGTTTCCTGTTGTAGCAACTTTACAAGAGTCCTTGGGGTCAAGGCCAGCAGCAACTGACTCTACGAAACCTCGAGTAGCCAATGCCTGTGTATTTGTGTCTGACCCAGTGTAACGAATCTGACCGGAAAAACTAAAGTTATCCGATGAATCGAGTTTTGCTGCATCAATCGCGTTGTTACGTATTTGTTCTTTTTTAATAGTGACTGCCATAATGGACTCCTACTTTTCAATGAATATTACGATGAGAGTATCATCGCTGGTGGGTGTAAAATCTGTTGAGAATGTTGTTTGAGTGTCTTCTGTAATCTCCGTTGGAGTTTGCTGTAGACCATTCCAATATACCTGAAGTGACGAGGCTTTGTAAGGCACACTTATTGTAAAACTTTGTGAGCTACCATTACACTGACTGGTAAGGTTTTCTTGCTTAAGATTAACAAACGCGCCCGAACCTTCAGGTTGAAAAGGAGACGCAACTGGCATTACTCACTCCACACAATCATACTGTTGCTTAGTGTGCATGTACCTTGGTCTATCTTAATAAATACAAAAAATTGGTCTGGTTGCAATGTGGATATATCAAAGAATGGGGTAAACAATGGTAGTTTAAATTCATATACAGATACACCACTATTGGTGGTAGTTACACCCAATGCTACTTCACCATCAGTATCAGGGAAAAATGGTAGGTCACCATCTGCATCACATGTTACGCGCAAGGTTATTATTGGTTTTGCACTACCGCCAGCTATGTTTGTAACTCTAATATAGAATCCCTCTATGTTGTCTTGAAATGCTGCGTTATTATCTAGACTAGATGGGTTGTAATGAACACGATGCGCATGAACTTTTGCTTTATCGAATGTAGTTCCTATGTTCGCAACAGCTGTATTATTGGTGCTGTGATGATAAAAATTTCCTGTTTTAGCCATATCTTCTCCTACTTCTACCGATATGTTTATGCTGCGTTTGCAACATGGTAACTATACAAACATTACAAGGGTTTGTCAATCATCATTCTTGTTTTACATTAGGGTCTGGGGCCATAAGTTCATCCATAGTCAACCTCTCTGCTCTGTTTCGGACCTTCCTAAGTTCGGTTATATGTTTACGTACTGCTCTAACCTGTTGTTGTGAAGGTGTTTCCATTCTTGCTGGTGAGTAAAACCCAAGAGCACCTCCAAGTCTTTCAAGAGGAGATTGACCCATGTATGCACTACCTTGGGGTGCTGCTGCGCGTAGATAAGCGTTACTTAGTGAATCTATACCGTAGCTAGAGGCAATAACATAAAAATTACTTACATACACATTGCGTTGTTTGGTATCTTTGAATTCAAATATGTAACCATTGTAATTTTGCTTAGCATCAAACCCCACAAACTTTGGATACACCTGTGTACCTGTTACGGTTTCAATACCCTTTGCTATTTCAGCTGGTGAGTCATACTTCAGTGCAAACAAATATACATGTTTTAATGGTACTTTCATACCAATTCTTTTAAAATTAGTACCTAAAAACATGTCTGAAAAGTTTTTTATAGTTGGGTCCAACATGTTTGTAATATATTCAACAGGCTCTGCAAATTCTTTGCGGTATCCGGCATCTAAAACCGACAACCAAAATTGTATTGCTTCATTAGATGGTATACTCATGCCCATTTTAAATGATGCTCCACGACCATCTGGGTCAGCTTGATAGCCAAATCTAAATCTAGGTTGTGCAAAATCCGGGAAATACATTTCATATGGATATTCTTGATTGTCATTTAGATAACTAAAGAATTTGTTAGTGTCTCTAGTCGTCTTTGCAACATACGCATATCGTTTCAATGCACCAGCATCCATGCCTAAAAAAGCTCGTAACAGGTCTATATTGTTGGCGTAGGCAAATGATGTAAACACAAAGGCACCATTTAATGTTTTACGAAACGAGTTAGGCATATCATTGTAGTCAAACATAGAACGACTAGCAAGTTTGGCTGCTTCGTCCAAACTTCTACCTTCGTCTAATGCATTAACCAAAACAGCAGCGCGAAACATCATATCTTGTGCAGTAGCAAAGTTTGTTGCTGCATCGCCAATCTTGCCTATTCTACGTGAAAAATTTTGCAGTATGTAACTTGCTCTTCTACCAATACCAGATCTGTTCATAGTAGCCAGTCTTATGTCCTTAAGCAATGTGCCATCACGTAATGCTGATTTTATATATGTATATTCTGTTTTGGCACCTGTTTTTTGCAGTGCTTCAAACAAGTCACCATACGTATATACTTTACCATCTTGAGTACGCAACGCGATGTCAGCATACATTCTTGAACCTTTGTTGGCACCTTGTGTAACCGTATTATAAGAACGTTTGAACAAACCATATAATTTGGTATCTGGAAACAATTTACTAGTACCAATAGTTTGATAAATAATAGCTGGTGCTGACACAGTGTTTACCACATGATACGCAACCCTTCCGCCAAGCACCAACGTATAAAATGTTGAACGTAAGGCATTTTGTATAAAGCCCAGAGCGTCATAAAAGTTTGAATTTGTTTTCAATACCTTAGATATTTCTTCTTGTACAAAACCGTAACCTCTTCTATTAACGACTTCCTTCATCTCATCATACAAGTCTTGACCAACCAAAGCCTTAAAAAGAGTTTCGTTTTCCTCACCAAACAACTGGTCTAACCTTTGACTCAGTTCTTGTGGACCGAATTGCGTTGAACTATTCAACAATCGGTTGTTTCGTAATACAGTTTCGGATTGGTCATACATGGTTCTGGCTACATCATCTAATTTACGTGCACCAAGTGGACCCGCGGCTACCTCGGGTATCTCCCTACCAAAGGTAGTACTTATACCCACTTTTATGTGTGCTATAATTTCCGAAAAGGGTTGTTCTCTATTTGTGTACATAAGTTCTGTAGTCAATCTCAACATATCAGCATATTGGTCCTGTGATATATTAAGTCCTGGAAATACGTTTTTTGCTGCAATCTGAACTAAGTTTTCATCTATTTCATCTACAATAACTTCCTTAGTTATGCGTCTAATCTCTGTTGCCATATAGGCACCTAATGAAACTTCAGGCATAATATCTTCAAGCGGTTTTCCTTTACCTAGTAATATATCCTCAGCTTCCACGTTAATATTACGCACCCTACCTGTCAGAACTTCACCTGTACTATCAGTGAATGTACGAAAACCGTTTGGGTCCTTAAGTGCATTGTTCAACTCTTGAATCAATGCTTGAAACCCTATCCAAAAGTCATCTGGATTATCAATGAGTTCTTCTACAAATTCATTTACAAGATAATTTCTATATGCAACACCATGACCACTAAAAACATCATTACATAGTAACTTATCATAGCCGGATACTAGGTCATCTGGTGATGTACTTTTTTGAAATTGTGGACCTCTTTGTTTGATTTTTACACGTGTAAACATCTGGTCAGTCATCCATAGTAATGCATCGCCAATATTGTTGCGTTTACTGTAGTTGCCAATAAGGTCTTGTGGCTCACCTACAATCATTTTTGCAATGGCTTGGTCGCCACTCATGCCATCTTCGATGAATCTTTTATACTCACGTTCGGCGCGTAGTTCAAGATTTGATATTTGTCCATCAACCTTGCGTAATATTCGATTGGCCTTAAATCCTAAAGCCTTACGAACTTTGATTTGTGGTTCAACCAATTTTGTAGTAGTTTGTTTTATTTGTTGAGGTAATTTATCGTCTATATTTGCAAAGGACTCTTTTACAATATCTATAATACCTCTTGAGGATTGTCTAGCCACTGTATCTGCTGCTTCTAATAGCCTTCGCTGTTCAACGTTTGCCAGTCTGTTTATGTCATCTAATGTTGCTACACGGCCATCTGTCAATAATGCACGTTCTATGTTTCGGTCTATAATCTTGCGCAAATCATCTGCATACATAAGATTGTTGTCGATGTTTTCAGCAATACGTATGCGTTCAGTATTGTTTAATTTTAAGGCGTCAAGGTCATTTACTAGTTGTGACTTATTTTCAACAGATAGTTGTGACAAATCAAAAAACTTTGTAACTCGACCTTCTTTTGTTACTGTGTCACCAAACAACTCAGCTGCTGTGGTTTGAGCTGGTTTTATATTTTCACCAAACGGCAGTTGACTTAATCTGCCAAAACGTTGGCCTATATCAGATTGTGAAGCCACATATTGGAGTTCTTTGGCAATTTTTTTGCCAGCAAACAACCTTGGTGTAACTTCAACTATACTTTCTAGACTGCGCAATGCTGGTGTCATTTCGAACAAAATGCTACGACCATAAACAGTTGACAACCCACGCCGTAATGTTGGTATCATGTCTTTTACAGGTAATGGATTTTGTGATTTTATAATGTCGTCAACGGTCTTGACATTGAATGTTGGGTCGTCCTTAGCAAACCTTAACGCTGTTTCATACCCTTTAGTCTCTATATCATCTACAAATCGTTGTGCAGATTCATACTCGTCAAGCAATTTAGATGCTGTTTCGTTTTTTTGGATATTGCCAAAGTTCATTTCATCGGCTTGTGCCTTACCAACTTTTTGCACTTGTTGATAATATGGTGTATTATCCAATCCTTGCTGTAATATCTCGTCTTCAAGACCTTTATCAAGCAATCGTTTTGCTTCTAGACTATTGGCAACTTGGTCGCCCATTCTTAGACGAATGTCACCGTATACCAAATTATCAACAGGTGTTCCTTTTACCTTTTTGATAGTGTTGTTGGTGATTGAAATTAGATTTGTACTGTCAAGTACTTCATCACTCAAAGCTTTGCCAAACTCAGAAGGTGATAATGTATATGTCTTAGGAGCCAAAAAGTCGTTAACAGTACCTGTTCCATATAGTTTACGATTGGCTTGTACTACGCGTGCCGCGCTTTGTGTACCCTTAGCTACACCCGCAATGACATCTAGGTCAGGATTTAACAAGTCCAACACAAACAACCCACCAGTTACAGCATACTTTCCATATGGGTCTTGTATATCAAAGGCGTTTATAATAACCTCTGACTCATCAACAAATCCTTTGTTTCGTGCTATTGCATCTGTAAGGTCAGATACAATAGAGTCATCGGCAAACAATGGTGCGTTCTTTTGTCGTTCCTCAAGTGTTGCCTTGCGTAAAACGTCCTCTTCACCAGTTGCCAACTCAATACCTACATCGGCCACATCTTTAGCACCACGTATAACTACTCCTGTTAATACGTTTGGCACCATAAAAGCGTTGCGCAAAAACCAACTGGTCGGAGTTTCAGTCACACCGCCCAAAACTGTTTGGTCAGTAAACCACCCTTCTGTTTTAAAGTCATCTAGGTTTTCTAATATAAAATCTCTACGGTCAGGGTCTACTGTCCAATCGTAATCTTCTTGTTGATATGCACGAACTTTTGCCAAACTAAGGGCATGAGAACCTGGCTGTGGAGACTCTTTAATGGTTTTTTTGTTGGACCCTATAAGTGACCTGTATTGACCACTCTCGCCCTTGTAGGCTTTACGTATGGCCAAGTCCTTTTCATTGCTGAATATAGCTCCAAGTCCATCCTCGCCTATGTAATCAAACACTTCTCTTGGCATGACTATGGTACCCTCACCATCAGTTTGAACAACCACCAAATCTGCAATTTCTTCTGCCATTTTTGGGTATAAAAAATCTACATTAGTCCTAATCTTGTTTTTTACTTGATACGACAGAATATCTTGTTGCACTGGACTGTATGCTTTGAAACCACCTTCTTGTATATTACCTTCTAAAGCTTGTGCTAATTTGTCATACCAGTCTTCACCTTTAAATTTTGCCTTCATAGCTGGGTCTACAGCACTTTCACGAACTGTGGGTACCTTGTCCATGTCAGCTAGTGCATTTATGACCTCTTCATAACGTTGTTCTGGTGTCATTGATGGGAATCTTTTGCCCAACTCATCATACGCATAAGTCAAACTGCGTGCGTCTTCACGTGCTTCATAATTTATTCTGTCAAGTTCCTCTGGACTAAGAACAGATGCTTCAGGTGTTCTTGACTTTGTGTATAGTTCAACCAGTTTGTCCTTTGTCTTTGTGTTTAGGTCAGATCTAGGGTCATAAGTTGCTGGTGGCATAATGGTCGTACGAACTTCACCAACTGTTTGCTGCCTACCTACGGCTCTAGACAAAGCCTCGCCAAGTCCAACTTGACTTATAGTTTCAGAACTTGGAACTTGAGTTTCGAGTGGCAATGTCGCTGGTGTCAGCATTGCGTTGTATGATGTTGGCAATCCTCTTGACAGCTCGTTGTCTAAGTCTGTACGAATCTGAAAGATTTCTGCGTCGGACAGTGACTCACCCTTTTGTACAGATGCTTGTGCAACCAATGCTTCTAATGTTTTGCCGTATTCAGTTGTAAACAACTGCTGTAAATTTTGACCTACATCTTGTTCTACTGTTGTTAGTTCTTGACCAGCATACAGTGCTTCTAGTCTGTCTGAGGGTTTCATACATCACCTTTTGTCTTCTAATACAGCCAAATATTGTAGGTCTAATAGCTCTTGTGCCTTCTGTTTTTGAGTTGGATTTTTTATACTCAATGCAATCTGTTGTTGTGCATTTTTGTACAATGATTCTATTTCTACAGGCGTTGTATCATCTGAAACTGGAAACAATGAAGCAACTAGTCTGCGTGTTGGTTCATTAACACCTTTAATCATTGTACCGAGGTTGTAATAATCAGATGGTGCTTCTGTTTGATTGGTACGAACCTTTTGCATTTGCTGTGCTTTAGATGGGTCTAATGATATTTGTAATTGTTCAAGTACTTGCTTTTTAGCGGTTTTATATTTTGGATTACTCACACCTAAGTCATTGGCTAGTTCTTGTATCATTCTCATAGCTAGCAGCTTCTTTTGATTAGGATGAGAATTTTTTATATCAGCGAATCGTTGTTTGAAGGTTGGAGCTTGTTGTTGTACTGCTTCAACAGGTTGTGCCTCTTCCATCAACATACGTCTACCAATGCTTCCAAACCGCTCAGGCCTCAAACGTATTGCTCTTAGCCTGTTAATACGTTCTTGGTCCATATTCGGTAATGATGGTGTTGGTGATGGAGGAACTGTAAGCTGTTGACCAACTTCAATGACGTTGGGGTCTGTCACACCACTTGCTTCTGCAATATCCCTAAATCTGTCCGGTGTTCCATACATTTGCTGTGATATGTCACCCAATGTATCTCCGGATTGTACTGTGTATGTACGCGGTTGTGGTTCTACCGCTTCTTCAGGGGTACTCTCTGGTTGAACTTCTGGTTCTACTCTCGGTTGTTGTATGGGTTGTGGTTCAGGTTCAGGCTCTACACCTAAAATGTTCATTTCAGCTTGTCTGCTGGCTGGTCTATTGTCTCCAAAGTATTGCTGATATATTTGACTTTGTCTTGGTATTAGGTCTACAGCTTGACGCTCAGGGTCTTTCAAAGCTGCTAACTCCTGTTCAAGTTTTTTTATGTTGTCTTCAACCAAGTCACTTTGTGTATCAAAATCAACAGGCACTTGAGTTTGTGGTGTAGCTGGTGTAGACCTCGACTGACCACCTCGAGCAGCTCTTATACCAAATATTTGATTGTATTCTCTATTAAATTTGGCTTTATTGGTGCTAAAGTCTGAAGTTAATTCACTGTACTTACTACTTAAGTTAGTTCTTTCTGCTGTTGCGTTGGTAACTCTAGTATCGTTGTTCCTGATTTGTTCATTTTTGACGGCTATTTGCTGTTCTATATTTGCCGGATTAGCGGAAAATCTTGCATCGTTTTCCAACTGTAGTTTTTCTTGCTTAAGTTGTTCATTGTCTTCATTTGCTTGGGCAATGATTCTCTCTTGTGCAGATATAAGTCCTGAAAAGTGACTTTGCACATCAGCAAGATTTGGTGTTTTTTGCACAACACCTCTACTACCACCACTAGCATTACTTAATCTATTGCTTTGTCGACGATTTACACCTTCAAGTCCAAGTTCTTTCAACATTAACTGTCTCATAGTGTCTCTATTGTCGGCTATCTCACGCTCTAACGCTCTTCTTTGTCTTTCTACAAGACGTGTTTGTGCAGCAAAATCAGCGTCTGCACGTTGCAACTCTTGTAAAGCTTGCTTTTGTGCTTCTTGAAACAACATATATTTTTGCTGTGTAACCAAGTTGGCCCATGATTGACCTGTACTAGTTTTGCTTGGGTCTGTGTTAGTGCCTGTAATAATGTAAACATTACGTCCACCAATTTGTTGAATAGGCATTTAAATCTCCTGTCCACTTGTATTCGTTACATTCATACGACCACCCAAAGCTGGAAACGCAGTCTGGTTTATTCTCTCAACTTGACTAAATGGTATATTAAGATTTTGATTGTACATTGGCATATTTTTGTAGATTCTAATTGCCTCATCAATAGTCACACCTAGCTGACTACGTTCATTCAACATGTTCATGATACGATACGCTTCCTCAAGTTCTTGTCTGTTTATATCGTATGTAGCCATTATATTGATGTCTTGTTGTGGTATTGGCAACTCTTGTGAAATTGGATTTGCTGATATTCTTGGCTCCAATATATCTTCTTGTGCAGCTCTGAGGGTTGGCATTGCTGCACCACTTGGAAACAATCCATCTGTTTCTTGTATAGGAGTAACGGTGCCTTCTAACTGCAACATAGATGTCTCTGTTTCGTCTAATTGCAAATCATTTTGTAGATAAGAATTTCTTTGCTCCGGTGACAGGTTTGCAACATTTATCATACGTTCAAGTCCTATTTGACCAATAGCTGTTTCAGCAGCTGCCATAGGTATTGACGCAAGGTTGGCACGCAACTCTGCTTGTCTAAGACCTTGTCCGGCCTCCAGAGCAGCTATATCAGCCTCCTGTTCTCTTTGACGTTGTATATCCATACCAAGTATTTGACCAGCTAAATCTGCCTCCATACGCTGTCTTCCTTCCGCTCCTAGCTGTGCAGCCATTAGCTGTTGACCCTGTTGAGCTGTTGGTGTACTCAGGCGTGCTATTTCAGCGTCGGTACGTCTTTGCGCTTGTTCTCTGGCACCACGTAACTGTGAATCAATCTGAGCACGTTCTGCTTCAGTCAAACCTAGTAGACCTAGTTCTTGCTTACGTTGCAACTCCTTAAGTCTTCGTTTTTGTTCACGCTCAAACTTAGTTGGAATGGCTTGTAATCCAGTTTTTGCTGCTGTTGCTCCGGCTGCTATACCAGCCATAGTTAATGGACCCATGTTCACCTACACATGAAAAGTCTCAATCGTAAATGATTGAGAGTTGACGTTACCTTTTTCTACCTTGGCATTGACTACCATTGTAAATCTATATGTTCCCTGACTTAATGTTAGCATACGTGTTACCATTATGCTTCTGTGACCCGCTGGTATACCACTTTCACCAGCGGACAACCCAGTTTTTAAAGGTTCTGCTGTTGCATCTGCTGCAGTTGTGTTTTCAAACACATATTGTCTAGTGCCACTTAATCTATTAAACAATCCTAATTTTTCATATTGCAATATGAATTGATTGTGCCAACGTCCTTTACCTTGACCTTTTGCAGCAGTGCTATTTTCTTGTGCAAAACCTTTCATGTACACAGTTACCATTACAGTTGTATTGTTTTCAGGTATGTATATTTGTGCACCAGTATCATATATACTTTGATATTCTTGAACTGTTGTTGAAACTTGATTAATACCTTTAGTTGTGCTTGTAAACCATGCAAATTGTTGTTTAAGTCTTAGTTTTGATTGACCTTGTAACGTTTTAGTCACAAAGTCTGTGGTATATACAGTAGATATTAACCTTGGTAATGCAATAACTTCACCACTAAGTGTATCTGCTGCAATATCTGCAGCTTCAATCTGTTGATTGACATACTTACGCAATCCATTTTCATTTGATGCATGGTTTGTTGCTGTCAACACATCGTTATCTACATATGTATAAGTTTTTACGTATGGCATTAGTTCTCCACTACAATAAGCTGTATATGATTGTGACGTACATTTACAACATTGCCAGCCTGACCAATTTTGGCTTGCAATTCTATTTTATCTATTACGTCGGAAGCTGCTAAATAATACAAACCACTAAATGCAAAACTTCGCCATTGTAATCCATAGGTGTTTGTATTCAAACCACTAGTACTTGTTGTTAAAGCTGCACGCGCTGTCAAACTATAGGTGCAGTTCGCTAATGTAACAGTGCTTGCACCACTGTTTAAAGTCAAAAACAAACGAAAAGCATATGTATTAAAAGGTATTTGAGCATCTGTTCCATTGCCATCATTGGTACCCAATGTAAGTGTACTTATCAAGCCGCTAGCCTGTACTCTTAACAATGCTTTACCATGTGTAGTATATGCTGGCAACACTTGACTAGGACTACCACCAACATTTTCCAAAGTAGTGTAGCTGGTGTTGTTGATAGGAAAGTCTACTTGTCCATCATAATCAAAAGTATTAAATTTTACTATACGATTGTTTGTACTAAAGTGTGCTCTATTTGCCCAATCCACTTGTGCATTATCATCTGCAACACTACCACCAGCAACACTATCATATACTGTGTTGAGTTCTGAAGCATTTGGTTTGCTACCATCACCAAAAAATTGATTACCTACAAGTGCCATAGTTACCTCTTTGTATTACATGCCCATATAGAGGCACCATATATCTCAAGTTTTCCAAACGGTTCTGTACCACCAGCTGGTCTATCCTCTGTGCTTACGGTTTGCCATTTTAACTCAAGTTTGATTGGCTGTGTACCTACTGATATACTGAATGGAATACTTAGACTTTCAAGGCGTGGATAAACACGTCCGGTTTCAGCTATTAAAACCTCATTGCAAAAAAGGCCCCATCTAGTCCACCAATTCATTCCTACTACATGTGTAGTTGTTGACACTGTTTGCACGTCAACACCATGTCTAAAATTTATGTCAAAACAGCCATTAAGTGTTCCAGATTGACTGTTGAAATTAAGTATAAACTCTGCGAATGTACTATCAACTTCTGTTAAGTTATTCCATCCGCTTGACCAATCTTCTGTTTGCAAATCAAAATACACCAATGGCTTGTGTATACCGTCTGCAGTTTCCTCGAGGTCTTGCCATCTGCGTATAAAGTAGTAATCCTGGGTTTGACCCTTCCAATCAAACGCAAACAAATCAGCTGTGTTTTTGCTTGTAACATCACATGGTATAAACTTTGTGTTGTCTATGCTGGCCACTGGTACATTCTGACCATCCAATCGACCATTGTATACACCGATTGTTTCCTTGGTGTTGTCGTTGATGCTTTTAGGCTTAACTTGGTCAAACTGTTTTTGACCATGTTGTGTATACACTTTCATCTTGCTTGCCCCTTCTGTAAACGTGTAGACTGATTCAATGCTGGCATAGCCACGTAATCTGACAACAGATTAAAGGATACCAAGTGAAATTGTTGTTCGTTTGTTGTCCGAATACCGAACTTAAATTGGTCTACTAGTTGTGTGTTTACGTCAAACCGTAATGTAATTAATCTACCTACCCTAAGTACACTTTGACTAATTTTAAAAGGAACCTTGGTAACAGAAGCATCAGAGGGTCCAAAAACTGCATCTTCCTTTGTTGTAAAAACCGTCTCTGACTTAGCTTGTTTTTGCGTTGCTGTAGATGTCTCCTCAAACGCGTAGTCAGTAGAGTAGTAAAAGTCAAAGCCATTATCACCAAACGATAAAACTCGCAGCTCAACACTGTAATATCGTATCTTTACAGAGTTGTTTTGATATGAATACCATTCTGATTGCCACTCATGTCCGGCGTTTGGTAGGTCAGTTACAGTGACAGTGCTTGTAATTGCACCACTTGCGTTTATGGTTGCCTGTTGGCCCCATGAGTTACTGTTTGACATAACTTGCAATGGTCCAAACTTTTTGGTAGTTTGACTCAATGCTATATTCCACTCAGGTGATGTACCTAGCAAAAAATATCCATCAACAGTGGTTGTCATTGCTGACCAATAACCAGCTTCAGCGTTACTTTCATTCAGTCTAAAAGACCACATGGGCGTTTGTGGTATTAAGTGAAGTACAGCTCCAGTATCTGGCACTGTGCTATCTGCTGTTGGGTAGTGCATCCACACTTCCCGCTCCTTTGAACTGTAAGCAGCTACCGTTTTATGCAGTAAAGGCATGTTGCGTCGCTTAAGTTCTTTATCAATACCACTACTAATCTTTTGTACATCCAAACTTGCACCACCATTTAGGCCACCAGTCAACATATAAATGCCTTGCTCATTCATAAAGACTACGCCTAGCTGTGGTATTACTACAACGCTATTAGGAGCTGTTGTACCTACGGTGCTTGTAATAGTAGACATAAAGTAATCACCATCACCAAAGGACACAATGTTAATTGCAGATTCTCTGAAAACAATAAGGTTGTTGTAAAACGCTTGTACTTGAGTTATATCACCACCAAAAGCACTAGGAACAGTAAAAAATTCAGTAAGACCAAACTGTTCAAAAATACCTGACTTGCTGTATATTAATTTGTCACCTTTAGCCAACCACAATCTATTATCCCAGACTTCACCGTATTTAAAGTCTAAGTTAATTGCCGCACTATCAGTTAGTGATGGTGCTGTGTCAACAAGGTATCTATCAGGCAATGTATCTACATAGAACCTACTTGAGTTTTCATTGATTTGTTTGACAAAATAGAACAAACCACCACTATTATTAACGTCTTTTGTACGATAAATACGCCTAGCAACAGTTCCCTCTGGACCAAGAGGTAAATCTAATGCTACAGCATACTTGTATTCAGTGCTACCTGTTGGCAATACCCAATCTGTACTTTGTATGCCGCTCAGCGGTGATTCTGCGCCCAAGTCAGATATAAATGACACTCTGTACTCATACTCGTACGAAACGTTTACAACGTTGTCTCCAAGGCCAAACACAGTGTTTGCACCAAAGAATACAGCTGGGGCTGTAAGTTCACTACCTGTTATGTAGTTTGTATCTACATCCTGTGGATCTGCAGTACCAGAAGTGATAACAAAACCAAAGTCACGCCAAACTTTATCTCCACTGAAAAGTATGGCTCTATCTCTTCCGTTGATAATAAGTAGTTGGGATCCAAGGTTAATATATTGACTGCCAATGTCACCCAGTTTAGGAACATAACGATTACTATCAACAACAACAAGGTCATTGTCATAAAAAGCTCCAGTGTAAGTGGCTCCCTGACCTTTGTTTCCAAGAACGTAATAAAGTTGACCATTTTGTTCCACAAACGTGTAAACATCATTTGTACCCTGTCTTTTCCATTGATAGCATGAATCCACTTTAGCATCAAAATAGTCTTGTAGTATCTTAGTGCTTACGGTCCAACTTGCTGGTGCTTGCCACCAAGATTCAAAGCCTATATTGCCTACCCATCCACTTTCCGCACTATATCGACAGTTTAGAATCTTGAAGGCATCACCCAGTTGCGGTGTCAACACTTGATTAACACCTCTACAAGGTATAAACGAGCTTAGGCGTTGTGTTTTCACGACAGTCTCCTCAACGTGCTACCATCATAAGTTGGTCTACCATAGGCCATATGAAATTGACCACGCTGTACACGTTGGTCAATTTTGTCAACGTATCTTTTGGCCAAAACAGTTATTTCTTTCATATACTTTCGTTCGTATGTTGTCGCCAATCCTTGTTGACCCAGCTTTAAATATATGTCTTCCAATGCCTTGTACACTATCAGCTGATGAAACTCGTATGGCATCTTGGGCACATCTGTCGACAACAAAAGGTCCTGTGGTTTTTCCAGGTATCGTATAACACCTTCGCGCACATAGTCATGAAATGTTGTAGTTGTGCCACCACTCTTAATTTGTATTACTTCAAAGTCAAAACCGTTGACTCTTGGATATGGTCTAATCTGTTGATGTAGTCCATCAATTTCTATATATCGTCTAGAACCATTGTCCAACTGGTTGGTGTTAAGTATTTCAATAGATGATACTGTGTCTTCTGCGATAAGTATATCCAGATAGTTAAGTTCATTTCTATTTGAACCTCCAACGGTAACAAACAACCAACATGGCAAACCTTTGCGTTCAGCTGTGGCTTTGTCAAAGTTTTTGTTCCACAATACGACCTTACGGTATCCTTCCCATTGAGTAGCAACTTGGTCTTTATTGTTGTAGGTGTCTGCCTGTATAACTTCATCATCCCAAGATACAAACTTAACACCTATGCCTTTATTGTTGGAATTGAATGTAACTACAGCTGGTTCTGACAATGCACCAATCTTGCCATCTTTTAAAAATGCCCAGCATAACTCGTATGACTTACCGTTTGGAAAGTTTCCGGTAGTTTCAGTAACTGACAGTTCAATCTTTTCAGCTGGTTTTACAGTCAACGATGGGCTTGTAATGTATGCTTCTGCATAACTCATGTCTCTATCGACACGCAAATCCAAGTCCTCTTCACGTCTTGGCAAGATAGCTGTTGACTTACCATACGGATTTTGTGAGCCTGTTACAGATACATATGGATAGTCTCTATGGCCTAGATACAACAACTCCAAACAATTTTCTGGCAGCGTATACCACCTCTTCTTTATTTTCCATCCTGTGTAGTCATTGTAACTAGTACCTTCGTAGGCTTTGTCTAGTAAAATTTCTGTTTGAGACAACACTTTGGATATTGTATATTCCATAGTGTCAATCTCTATAGGTTGTCCTTCCCATATATCAGGATTGTGCAACCTATCTATTGGTGCGCTTAGTGTAGCTTTACGTTCACCTCTTTGAATATTCATATTTACAGCTGTAGCACCTGTGTTTTCTAGGTCTGTTGTAGCTGTAATATCTATGTGAAAGCGCAAGGTGTCTAACTTAGTTGCAAAGTTCCAACGCTTCATTGTCCATATACAATAGTATGCGTCATTAATAAGTTCATCTAACTGGTCATTAAACTGTTGAAGTTCTGGTGAGTAGTCAGTAATATTTTTAACCTTTTCACGTAATGCTTTTAAGTTAGCCATAATGTCTCCAAACAAAAAAGGTGAGTGCGTACACACCCACCCTTTAGTATATCACAAGGAATATTCAGATTAGAACTGCTTGATTACAAACACGATTGCTTTACCACCGGATTCAGCAGCTCCAGCGACTGCAAGGATTGGGTCTTCAAAAGTGTTTTGATAAGGTTCAAGTACACCAGCTGTAGTGTTAAAGATGCTTAGTCGGTCACCAACTGCTGTTCCAGCTTTTACTTTTGCTTGGCAGATACCAGCAATGCAAGCATTAACAGTTTCTCCAGAAGCAGCATCTGCAAGAGCAATACCGATTCCACAACGCTTAGCGTTGGTTCCTGTATCAGCTTTCATTACATGGATTGCTTTGTCACCATTCTCAGCTTGTGCCAAGTCCAATGACAACGCATCTCCAGCAACAATAGCTTCTGAAGCAATAAAGGTTTCTACCTGTCGACGATTCATCGCCTCAACACCAACTGCAACTGTGCCACCAGATTTGATAGCTTTGTATTGAGTAGTTTCGAGATATTGTATAATATTTTGAGTAGCCATGATAATCTCCTAAAATGTGTCTGCGTCAAATAAAACACCACAAGAACCGAGATGGTCAGCGATTAACTGCATTTTAACATACAATTGTGCTGCTCGTGCCGTTGTTCCTGAAATGTGCTCAAACGGTGAAACTGCAAAGTCAGCATCTTTATGCATGCACAACTTAATACCATCAAAGTTCAAGAAGTATGCAGACAAAGGCTTAGTTTTCCCAAAATCCGCTGATGTATAATCAAATCCCATTACAAGGTCTTGTTCTACAACTGAGCCACCAAAGGCCAACTGCATACGTCCACCATCTAATGTAGTTTCACTAATATATCGCTCTTGTGCAAACAGTGCGCGTCTATAGTTGGCCATACACTTTTCAGACATCAACACACAGTTGATTTCACCCATATGAGTTACACTGTTAGCTTCAATAGCCAACTGTTGCATACCACGGATTCCATCTGTACCAAAAGCACCACCGACGTCAAATACTTGATTTTGCCAACCTGTTGTAGTATTGAAAGTTGCTTTACTAATACCACCAACACTATTATTTTGAGAACCACCGACACCTTTATTTTCAACTTCAAGGAACCCATCGGTTACAGAACCATTAAGGGTATTAACAGAAGTCAAGATAGTTGAGTTACCACGTAGAATCTGCTTGTTAAGTTCACGTCGCAACATACCCATTACAGAACGCATACGTGCTTCAACGATTTTAACAATAGCTTTCTCGCCTTGGTTTTCAAGCTCTTCTTTTTTGGTAATTACGATTGGTGCAGTAAAGTCTGACCAGCTGTAGATTGCTGGTTGCAATACATCTTTAACAGCCAAGTTTACAGCTTCGTAACCAGTTGGAAGGTTTGTAATTTGTGAGTGTTCAGCAATAGAGAGTGGACGTTGGATTTTGATACCGCCATCTTCGTACTCAATACCGTTGAATCGTTTTGCATTGTCTAGGAATGCAACTTTTTGAAATAGTTCGTCAACTTCACCATCACGAATGGAAAACAAGGTTGACGACAGCAAATCATTAGAAATAGCCATTTTATCACCTATTAAGTTTATTTATGTATTATTGATAAACGTGTTCCAAACGGAATGTTTGTTGTCGGGGTGCTTTGTAAGTCCTTTCAACTATTGTATAATACAGTTTTGTTGTTGGAATGTCAACACAAGCCTTGCTTGTATTGTTGTAAAATTTCATATAGCATGTTCCCCGGACATTCTGTAGCACCAAGATCTCGGTGACCGTAGACATCTTGTCTTGTTATATTGTATTCTTCCAACAACATAGTAAGAGTGCCCATCAAAGACTGTACTTGCGCTGGTGTTGGTGGTTCCTGACTTGTATTGCCTGTCAAACAGATACCAATAGAACCTCTATTGTGACCTCTACAATGAGCTCCGGTTTTGTTTATTGAGCGTCCTCTCTCGAGTGTACCATCACCCAAGATAATATAATGATAGCCAATATCACTCCAGCCACGCTCGTTGACATGCCAGTCACGAATTTGCGCGACCGTTGTTGATTGCGGTGACGCTGAGTGATGTACAACAATTTTGCTAACATTACGTCTCCCTCTAGCCATATTTACCTCACTTTTTTGCAGATTGTGTTTTGTGATATTGGTAAGCTTCCCATGCATCCCTAAACTTGGGGGTGCCAGAAGGCGTAACTGATTTACCAGTTGAAGTTTTGCGCAATGTTTGACGACGCTCTGAACGTTGTTGTGCTACTTGAGCCCGTTCTTCTTTGAGTTTTTCTGCTTCAACCTTTGCCTTTACAATGTAAAAGGCATCCTCAAGGTTAAGTTCTGGTCTATCTTGTAACATTTGTGCAACAGGTAACCTGTAATCGTCGTCCATTAGTTCAGGATTTTCGGTTTTGAACTGTTCCAATTGCATTTTACGTTGTTTCATTTGTATTTCTTGTCTGGCTGGCTGCATCATTTCTTGCAACATTTGTGCTGCTTGTCGTTTGATTTCAGCTTGCATACCTTCTGGTGTGTACAAGTCATACTCTTGTTCGTCTGCCAAAACCTTTTCAGCCTGTTCAAGGTATGGATTGTTGACAGCCAACTCTTGCTGTTGCATCAAAGCTTGCTTTTGTGCTTCTAAATCTTTGCGCATTTGTGCAAGTTCTTGTGTTTTACGGGTATATGATGAGCGAATATTGGCAACATGTTTGCGAACATCTTCGGGAATGTGTTGCATCCACTCGTGCAAAGGTTTCATGCCTTTGTGATTCGCGTCTTGAGTAAACTCTTCGAAGTCTTCTTGTTGTATATCCATCAAGTCATCAATAGACAGCAACTCTTCCAGAGTAATGGTGTCCGATTCTGGTGTAGAATCGACTTGTTCTGTTTCAGATTCTGCGTGTTCTGACTCTTCTATGGTTTCTGATGATTCGACAGTCTCGGCTGAGGTAGTGTCTTCAGACATATTATCTCCTTTTGTTTTTACAAGAGCAGCCTTTCTTCTTTGATTTGCCGCTTTGTCGTGCTTTGATAGCTTTCATACGTCTTTTGGCAGCAGTTTTGGTAGCTGACTTACCTTTGACGTTTTTAATTTTGTATCCACTTTTGGTTTTACGCATTGGCATTACATTCTCTCCATGAATAAGGCTTCAACATCCATATCCTCTGTGTCCTCGTCAGTCTCGGACTCATCGTTATCCTTGTCTGCTTCTTCATCATTGGCCATACCTTTGAGGTATTTTTTAAATGAACGGTCATTCACTAATCTATTGATTTTACCAGCCAACATATTGACATTGGCATCTGCTGTAATGTCACTCATATCAAAGTCCATCTCTTCATCTATTATGTCCTCTTCGATAGCACCAGATACAGCACCTTCAAACATGGCCAATACTCTAACAAAATCAGTTGGGAACTCTGTAATATCGTTTTCAAAGCTAGGATAATCTGGCGTTTGGTCAAACAATGGCAACATACGATTGGTGGCCTTCACCAAGTTGTTCAGTGCCTTAGCAGTGAATCGACCTTTGGGTGCCATCTGTCCGAACATAGATTCATCATCTTGCTCAGCACCTTGTATCTCAATTTCCATTTCCATTGATGGTTTGTTCATGTCTTTATCCATTATTTACCCCATGTTTCATCTAGTTTTCCACTGATTGCATCTTTTGCTGTAAAAGCAGCACAAACAGCTTCCTCTTTTGTTTTACCACTTTTCAACGCGTCTGTGTAGGTCTGAATGTTTTTATCTTGTTCAGCACCTCGTCGTTTGTTTGCCTCGGTAGTCGTTTCCCACTGATATTTAGGCAAGTCAGCTTCACATATGAACCCTCGAGACTCCATAATTTTTTGTTCCTTTTGTGGACTGTCTACGTGTGCGCCCAATGCTTTACTGAAGTACCCATTGACACCATATTTACCTGTTGTATTCCAACTACTGTGTGCACGTGGAGCACGAAGCATTTTATATAATTTACCACCACAACCACTTTCAATAGTATCCACGCCACATACCTGTGGGTCGGGGTCATGTAGTTTTAAAATCATTGTGTGTTCTAAGCCGCAATGATGACAACAATAAGTAAATCTAGGCATTACATACCTCTACCAAGCAATTGCGCAAGCTGCTGTGTTGGTACTTCACCTTGTGCTCCAATATCACCAGCCAAGGTATTCATGTCAGTTTCCTCTGGTGCTCCGGTCAAACCTTGTGGACCTTGTGGACCTTGAGGTACTGGTGGTGGTGACTGCATAAAGGATTCAGGTAAGTCATACAATCTGACAATCTCTTCCTTGATTTTGTCTGCTGGTACACCAAGTTGTGTAAGAACTGGCAACAATTGTACCAGATTACTACGTTTTAACGCTTCTGACAGTGGTGTACTTGACTGGTCAAGCGCTACTATTCTAAACTTGGCGTCTAAATCTTGCACTGTAATCACTTTTGGCAGATTGTTGACTTCAATGACTGCTTGTTCATCGTCTTCAGTCAACAAACTGATTGTACGCAAGTATACTAGGGCCAGTTGTTCAATAGCATTGTCACGTTCACGTGCCAACTTACCTATCTCACTAGCACTATATTGAGCAAGGGCAGTCACCTCGGTCGCCGTCGCCCTCGTCGCTTCCCCTCGACTAAACGGCGCCAAGATGCTGCCACGGTTAATATCTTGCTCAATGTAATTGAGGTATCTATCAAAGTTGCCGCTCAATGGCTCTACACCCACAGCACGTATAACACCATCCAACACAGGTTCATCTACCGGTATCATGGCTCCATCAATACCAGCAGTAATTTTGGCCAACGCCTCTTCATCCAATGAACCTTCCTTGTACAGATACTGTCTAGAATCTCTACGTACGGAGTTTGCCCAATACGTACGTAGTATGTTTTTCTCATAGAACTGGTCATACACACGACATACTGCACTCATACCCAACATAGGCTTTTCTGGTCTGCGTGCATAGTACAACGGACATATAGGGCTCAACGGTTTGTCATCATAAGTACGAATCGGTATCTGTGACTTTTCCAATAGAGATTCACCATCACTGTAGTTTGGTGTCCAGAAGTACAACATGTCATATGCCATGTCATAAAACTCCACCACCTGTATGTACAAGTAATCATCCGGTAGGTCTTCGCTTACTCCAGTGTACTTTTCTTGTGGTGTAAAAAAGTCTACCTTAGGTATTGCTGTAAATCGTTTGTTGCCAAACTTTCGCTTAGCTTCAGGCACACTAAGATAGTATGTATGAGCCATATATCGTTGCTCAGACCAACTACTTGCATCTAAGTCACGTATAATTTCCCAACATGGTATTGCACGTATTGAAACCTTTTCCAACATGTCTTCACTGTCTGTCGGTGACAACTTCAAAAAGGCTGACGGATATATTAATGCCAATCGACTGGCTATCTCTAACTGCTCTCGCTTGTCAAACAAAAATCTATTGATGACTTCTTGAGCCATTAGTGGGTTGCCTTCTATTATAGAAGTATCTTTGGCCACCACAACAGCAGGGTTACGACTAAACAAACTAGCAATAAAACCTTCAACATAACTAAAACAATCAGCGGTTTCAACTCGGACCATTGTGTCGTCCATGTACTCTGATTGCCAAAACCTGTTTTCATATACATCCCTATACCGTTTTAACTCAGCACGTTGTTGGTCGTAGAAATCATTGTGTTCATCCAAAACAGTTCGTATCAAATGTACAATCTCTTTATTACTACGCATGATTACTCCTTACTAACACCACCACTATACTCTATTAGACGTCCATGTGCATCCATAAGCTTAATATTAGTATACAGCTGTTGATAGTGGTCAGCAAAATGTAACGGCACATACACTGCGAATGACTTATCATTCGCAGTGTATTGTAACTGTATCATGTCGCCAATACGCACCAATCTGTGATTACCACAGTTGCATGGCGTATCTCCACACTCTGGACAAAACACCGCATGACCCTCCGCATCACAATCGCATGGGTCACATTCACACACCTCACAATGCATCAATATCTCCTGTGTAGTTGTGGACTTACACCGCCTGTATGTTGTATCTTATCAGCTCTACGTGATACAATCCACTCCGGTAGGTATGCACTGTGTTTTATCTTTACACTGTTTAAACACCAATATGCTAATGACATGGCCATTGCACTGTCGCAGTGCGTGTCCATGTCATCACCAAAACGCAATATACCCTTTTCATCTACAGTTATACTACGCAACTCAGTTACAGTAATATTGTCTATCATATGTATACTACCTGTCTGTATACCCTTCTTAAGATTCTCAAACAACAACGGCTTAGTCCTAGCCGTTGTTAAGAAGTCTTTACCTGTATGAGGGTCTAACCAAAACCTATGGAAACCTTGATACTTTAACTCCTGGATTGTTGCCAATCCATAGTTGTTGCTCTCTACCAATACCAATGCATTGTTGTATGTCACACTCATATCATATATGTAATCAGCCAACTGCACCGGACTTACCATATTGCTACGGAATATACACACCGGTTGCAATGTCATCCTAGATACACAAAAGACAACTGCATAATCTCTACCAACACCACCACTAACATCAACACCCACCGCATATGTATCATCTGGTTTAGGGTCCTCAAACGTTGTCCACTCTGTAGGCTGGACCTGTATCACATTGACATGGTCAAAGTCTTGGGCCGTAAAGTATGTGTTTCCACTGATACGATACGCCTCATCCAATGATAACGGATACTCACGTACAAACTTTTCCCAGCCTAGCTTGCTTATCTTCTCGCGTCTCCATGCTATTTGACCAAGGGTTAAACCATACCTTACTTGAAGCTTAGTCTCCTCCTCTGATAGGTCTAGGCCTATATCCTCCATGCTATATTCAGCATGCATAAACCATGGAAAGAATAGATATGTCCAATGGGCCTCCCCTGTATGATACTTGTTTATCTCCTTCCATAATGCATCGTTGTAATAGTTTGCAGTAGACTCTATCACCAACTGCCCATCATTTAACGCGCTAATAGCAGTGGCCTTTAACTCCTCTGGATTCTCTGCAAATGCATACTCGGATATATGTAGCATTGAACAGGTATATGAACGTAATCCACCGGCCTGTGTAGCTGCTGCTGCTACAATTCTACCACCTCCCTTAAAGGCTAGTTCTGTTGTATTGTCAACGTCTAATGGCCTTTTAAGAACCTCTGGAAGATACTGATAAAAACGTTTGTGGATATGCAATAAGTGTTTACTAGATGCGATTTTATACGACAATATCACACAGGTTAGTGGTGTTGTTGCTGTGTAGGCCTTCCAAAACATGTAAGCACAAACAACCGTACTACTACCTATTTGTCTAGGCTTAAGAATCAATGTGTCGTTACCTTGCTGTAATCCGTTGATAATGTCTATCTGTTCCGCGTTAAGTCTTAGCTGTACAACCTGACCATGTTTGTTGACAATCTGAAGGCGGCTAATAAATTCGAAGGGGTCTTGGAATATGTTGTGAACTTGGTCTAACATGTAACACCTTGAGTTGTTGACGTTCTCATAACCTGAAACGTAACGATACCGTTACATTTCGGTTACTCCACTGGTTTGGTGGCCGGCTGTGCTGCGGTTGCAACATCGTTTCGTGATTCGGTTCGGTATGTTGCAACTATAGCATGAAAGTATTCATGCTGTAAACGTAGCAACCCGACCGACTCACTACACTGGATAATGCTGCAAACATAACAAGCCCTTGAGGCCCCTTTTTTAGATACCATGGGTTAACCCTCCCTCATCACGGCCTAGATAATGCTGGCCTCGGTGGTTTGGGCTTTTGCATTTGCAGCATTGGCCCCGCTTGCTGCGCTTGCGTCAATCCATTGTTGCAATTGCAACGTGGACATTGCTGCGTTTGCGTCATCGCCTAGTTTACTCTCAACTTCTCGCGTGTGTAGCAGTTTTACAAAGTCGCGTATATCGGACCCGCTAAAGGTCTCTATCTGGCCATGCACTTTTATTTCTTCGTGTGCCAAGGTAATAAACGCCCATAGTAACCCGTTTATATTCCTATCCCGTATACTTCTACTGATTAGAGTTTTTGGGGCCTCTAGCCTTCCGCGTTTCGTACCCATGTTTTTTACCCCTCGTTTATGTGTTTTTCGATGGTTTGGCGTGCTGCACAAACAGCAGTTTTGTATGTTATACGTTAGTGTAACATACAAAACTAGTATAGTGTTGTTGTTGTATCAAATGATATTAATTTATATTCAATTACATTGTGCCATGTTCAACAAGATTAACAGCATCATATACATTTTTAACTTATACATATGGCCACCCATCCAAGAAAACGGAAGAACATAAGACCTAAGGCAACTGTAAACAACATAATCACAGGTATCATAACCACGTCACACAATTCATTTATCTTTTTCAACATGTAACACCACCCTGTAACATTGAATTAACGTGTGACATAACATACTCAACAAAATGACACCGATATGAAACGTCATTCAGTATCCTATCTAGGTCAATATCTCCAGACTGGTTACGGGTACTATCATAGAATAACCACCCTGTACACTGACTACGCAATCCCATATTTGTAATTGCATAATCATCTATTTTACTTCTGTGAACGGTTAACCCTGTACTCGACACGCGTAAAACTACACGCGTGCCCCTATACTCGAATGCTATACAGTGTACAGTATCCGGTAAGATAGGGTCCTCAGCTGTAACGGTTAACCCATCTCTAAGGTTGTAATCTTTAGGTATAATGTTAGAATCAAAGTAGGGTATCAATGTTTCAATTGCTTGTTTCATTGTGGCCCCCTCAACTGCTGCTCAGAATCCCAATTTGCAATTATCACAATGTATTCCGTTTGATGACAATCACTGTTGAAACCAGCAATATCCCAGCCTTTGTCAAGCAGATACCTCACCGCTCCTTCTAACGCGCTTGAATATTGGTAGTCATATGGAATGGTAACAGATTGATTGAAACGCCTATCAATAATCTTAATGCGTGACCCTTTGTGATTGGTTGGCCCTAGATACTTGACGTTCAATACTCTTGTATTCCATGCACATAATTGTTTTACTTTAGTATATTGTTCTGAGTTCATTTTAGTTTATCCTTGGTTGGTTGTTGAAACTTTGTAATCAATTGTTATTGAAATCGCGAAGGTGTCACCATTAGGGCAAAATATGCCATGGACTGTTTCCTTGATTGACTTCAGATTTATTTTGATTTGTTCGGGCTTTACCTTCTCACGCTTTGCTATAGCCCTCACCACCTCAATGATTAATGGTTTATCATCTTGGATGTTTTTTGTTGTTCCGTTGGTGGTTGTGTGATGGGTGAATGTTTTTTCAGTCATGATATTTGTCCTGTTTTATTGATTGAATATTTTTAGATGACCTTGTCACCTGTTACAATTGTAGCACATACAAATTTAAAAAGCAAGGAAAATAAATTCTTTTTTTGAAAATAGTTTCATCATCAAACCGCGCACACACACACGCACACACGCACACGCGCACACGCGCACACACGCACACGCGCACACACGCGCGCCAGGCACTGGAGCAATTTGGCACTGGAGCGTTTTGGCATAAATCTTGCTATATAGTGTAATAGTATATTGTAATTATAGTCCGCACCTTTACACTGTATACAACAACACCACCACTAAATATAAATTACAAAAATATAAAGATTCTATATACTCGTATAGTTGGGGGTAGTGGTGGTGTATGTAAAAATAATTAGATAAATATACTTGACACTGTTGTACCAATGAGTTACGTATATTATACCCACTGAGGTACAACAACCAACCAACGAGGACATCATGATACAATCTATTTACATAGAATGGAACCTAGGCAACCACACCTATACAATGACAGTAAACCTATCAGACGAACACAGGGAGCAGTCACTACAATCACTGCAAAACTGGATATTCGAAAACATACACAGAATCGAATCTTGGTCATTTGTCGACTTACCGCCTAACTCTGGAGCCCTAATCGACGCTGTTGAACCAATACTACGCCAGAATAGTACATATCTAGTAATCCAAAAAGGATATGTCATTTTTGGACACGGATACAGCGAGGAGCAAGCCGTTGAGGATATGAAACAATGGGTTGACTCGTCTAGTCCATTACAGGAGGCAACGCCAGAGGATATGCAAGACTCCTACCACCAAGCAAACGATGGAGACATGGTGTTGGTAGAATCGACACCAGAACTACTAAAGACTTACAACAACTAACAACAACGGAGTTAAAAATGGAAACTAAAAATATTAAAACACGAGACATGCAAGAGACCCTACGTCGTCATGGTCTGATTGTAAAGGTGGGTAACAAAGAATTTATAACATATGGAGGGTTATTGTATATGGCCAAACGTATGGGCCTGACCTCTATCGTCAGCAGAGTAGTCTATGAGGACTACGAGAATGGTAGATTTTGTTTTACTGCTACAGTTAAGGGAGTTCAAAATATCAACAATGAGCTGGTACAGGTAGAGTTTACAGACGAGGGTGATGCATCACTGAAAAATGTGAACAACATGATACGGCCTCATGTACGTAGAATGGCATCAACACGGGCCATTGTGCGCGCTCTCCGGTTGTTTACAGGTACTGGTATGGCTGCACTGGAGGAACTGGGGGGTGACAAGTGACCAACGTAGAACAATTCAAACCCACTTCGACAACACCAGAACGTTTCGAAAAATTACAGCGAATGATGATATTACCAATGAACGAGTTGACACAAGATGAGATTAAAGATTGGGTCTCCTATCTAGTACATGGACTGTCCGGAGCATTTGGCAGTTTCATTGATAACACGGATGGGATTCACATTCAGTCATTGAATACAAACCCACAGTTGATGATACAAAATGGTAATGATTTTGTTGTATTTGATATTACCATTGAGGTTGAGGAGTGGTTTGAAGGCAACAAAAAACGCAGTAGATTTTTATTAAATAGACACAGCGTGCGCGAGTTAATCTATATGCATCTAACAGCATTGGAGGCAGCATGTTGAGGACAGTCAAGGGCAACAAACCCATCACTATTACACCATGGTGTATTGTATTTCCTCACCATGGGGGCACCATGGTACAGGTGCTGGGCGAACGTATACACCTAGCTAATGGATATGAGGAAACACTACAGGAGCTGTCTATACACATGACAGCAAACACTGCAGCAATGCCAGCACCGGAGATGCCTGTCAAAAAACGTAGTGGTGGTCGTGTGAATATGCATATCAACTGCAATGGTTTCGACCTACCTGTTGACCCTGAATGTTCATGGGATGTGGTACAGAGCGTTATAAAATGCGATAACTCAAAAACAATTCTTGAATGCTGGCTGGTAGAGTATGAGCTGTTGTTCAACAAATACCCAGCGTTTATCAATGCTGAGAGTGTTGCACAGATATATGCATGTCGTGATCGTGTTGACATGGCAACTGCTGTTATCTCATGGCATTTCACATCACAGCACAGAAGAGCAGTTTGGTACCGTGAGAATGGTATGTTTGATGCTGCTGTCAGTCTGAAAAGGCTAGAGAAGAACTATTCATTTTTGTTGGAGTCAATACCTGAAAACGAATCTACTCAAACGACAGAGTTTAAACTTGATGAAAACGGGAACCTGATATGAGTCTAAAGGGCATACAACACGTAATGGAGATATTTGCTGCACACTTCAACAAAAACAGGGATTGGCTTTCGATTATGGAGCGAAGTTGGGCAGCTGTTTTGTTAAAAGACGGTATCAATGACAAACTGTTGATTGATGCCATGCACAACATGTGTGCCAAACACTATGACTATCCACATCAGGTCAATCTCTCAAACTATATACAAGAAATTGAAATGCTGGTGAAAAAGTCTGGGGGCACTGGATTGACAGGAAACCAGTACGAATACTGTGAGGACTGCGAACACAGTAGTGGCATAGTCATGGCCTGTGTATATTACGTAAAGGACGGCGAGGAAAAAATTAGGGAGTTTGGAACAGCATGTACGTGTACTGGAGCAACAGCCAAGTTTAAAAATATGAAGTCGTGGCGTGTCGTTCTCGAGTCATACAAACAAGCGCACGACTCCGGTAAAATCGAGCTTGTATCATTCTACAAAACCGACAAAAATATGGTTAGACTTCCATACAGTATAACTAATCCAGCGCATCACAAACAGGTTCAGGAACAAATAGAACGTGAATATAATGAAGGCATTGAAAATCCATACTTGACAGCTGTTGCTACAATGGTTACAGCTAGTGGTATACAACTGGACGAACGAGGACAGATTGTAGGCAGCGTCTATCGTAGACCAACACAACCAACACAGAGGACAATATGAAACCAAATCTTAAACTTGATGAGACAATCAACGACATCATGAACCTAATAGACATGTCGATAGACCCAGCTATGAAAGCAGCGTTTGAACGTGCACACATAGCCATCAATGTTCTGGCCATACACATGGGCAGCAAACAACTGAATGACGCACTAGAGGCTGGGTTGACCAAACGAACATTCGATATGATGGACCATGATATACAACCACCAATGGGGATTACCATACCTGATGCGATGGTAGAACAGCTGGAGGACCTACATTGGATACCCGATAGAGGCAACCCATCTGTAACTGGCATTCCCATGTATGTGAATCCAAACTGGCCACAGGAACGTTGGTGTCATCATGGTCTACACATTGACGACAGCATTAGATATGGATGGCAGTTCTCACTCACTATATACAGCAACAACACAATATCGTTCTATGATGAGGGTCAATGTTTATACACATTGGTTCAAGCTGGGCAACGTCACATAAATCAACTTAAACAACAACATGAGGGATAACCATGAAAACAACTAATATACCTGAACCAACATCACCAATACCTATGGACTGGCGTAGTCAACTCAAGCGCAAAATAGATTCTGACAAGAGAAGTAAATCACAACTGGCAAGAGACGCAAAACTATCTAGGGCCAGCATTGAATTCTATTGTAATGGAGGACGCAGTGAACCACGTATCAGCAGCCTGTTTGGATTGATAGCAGCGTTATATGGCGAGGACATGGCTGACTGGTTTACATACTACAGTGCAATGATAACAAAGGAAATCTTGGAGAAGCGTGGACAGTGACCTTCGAATAGATTATAATTAAATTGGTTGTTGAAAAATTCGTTTTTCAGGTAGCGGGTTGTGTTTGTCCTCGACCCGCTATTTTATATAGTGGTGGTGGTATATGAAATGTGATACATTGGGAAACTGGATATCACACGCACTGGCACGCAATGGTATGAAGATGAGTCGTGCCGCTCATCTAGCCGGACTACATCACAACACATTGAAAACGCAGATTGACGGTGATTCATACATGCATCTATTAAACCTAGTTGCATTGATTGGCGTGATATCACAGGTGGAAAATCGTTCACCAACTGAGGTTATGCAAGAGGCTGTTGCATCAATACAGGATATTCAGTTGATGGAGCGTAGATACACAAACAAAAAGACTGGAGCTGGTGTGAGCTCCAGTCTGAGAGAATCAATCAAGTAAAAACTTGTTTCAAATATTAACGTTGTTGTTCATCAGCGTCAATCAATTCCTTCAAAATTTTGTACAATAACTCGAACAGGTCTTGTACCAGCTCTTGACGCTCATCTTGTGTCAATCCACCACGTGAATGTTGGACCAACTTACGAACAAACATTACCAACTCTGGTGTCAATGCTAACAAATCTTGGTTCATCTTCGTCTCCTCTTTACTGGGGTTACTCTTTTACCACGGCCAACCCTCGACTTCTGACTGACCTTGGAGCGATATTGGCTCTTAGACATCTCAGAACGTGTCTTGGGTGTCTTACTACTAACACGTTTGGTAGGTCTGCAATATGGTGTATTTTTACGCGCTGTACCACATGGCTTACCTGACTGGTCCTTCCAACTCTCCTTCTGCCAGCGTTTAAGACTGGCACCCTTCTTACTTTTACGCACCTGTCCTTTCTTTTTGCGACACTTGGCTATGGCCTGTGAGGCACGGGCACTGGGAAAAACCTTGTAACTGCCTTTGATTTTGTTGTAACATGCATCTTTTTTAGTCATCGTCGTCTACTCTTCTTGCCTACGCACTTCCATTTCTTTCTGGATAGATTGTTCGGACTGTTAGGATTGTTGCGTTTTTTGGCTGGCAATCGTTTTTTGATGCCGTAACTTCTGGCGCAGTATGCGTCACCTTTTTTGGTTCCAGCCTGTATACGATCCTTGCCACTCTTTGACTTGCCGGCTTGCCCATAGGACACCTTCTTTTTGCGACCAGTTTTTGGATTCTTAACAACCTTGACAAATCTTTTACCCCTAGAAGGTTTGACTTTTTTACGTGGCATTATCGACCCTGATTAATGAAGCTTTGATTTCTGATATTATTGTACTCAATGTTGTAATACTTTGCTCCAATAATGACATTCTTTTGTCTAAATTGTTTACATCGTTGACCAGTTCATTTCTCACTAGTTCCTCACGAGTTTGTAGGTCGCGAATGACTTGGTCATATCTGTTGCGCAACTCTTCTTCCTTTCGCTCCTGTTTCAACTCGCGTTCATCAGCTCGTCTTTGCAAGTCTTTGTTTTGTTGATATAGAAATACAGCAAATGCTAGATTAGCTCCACCACTCATCAACATATTTATCATTTCTGTTTCCATGATATACTCCAAACAACAAAGGGGCTATACACGTAGTATAGACCCCTTTGAACAGATAGTCTATTAGATTATCCGAAATACAATACTGTAACGGTGTCAGTTGACAATGGAGCTGTTCCCATTGTAATTTGACCAACACCACCAGTACCACCAGTTGCACTAACTGTATACTGGTCGGTGCCTGGGGAACTCGCTACTTTTTCAATAGCAACACCGTTGAGATATACAATAGTACCTGATACTAGTTCAGCATCCACAGCACTTGACAAGTCAAAAGCAGTTTTAGAACCGTTTTGTCCTGACAATGAGATGTACTTTGGAGCAAATGAAAGCTTGGCACCAGTCACTTGGTCGTCAGCAATAGCAGCTGTTGACACACCGTTGGTTGCAATTGCAAGACCATCAGACCCATTGGTCAGTGAACTACCATCTAGTTTGACTTGCAATACACCACCGTTGTCTTGTAGACCATTACCAGTGTTGAGCTTGTCCGCTGGTATACTCCCAGCAAGCTTACTGTTGGCCACAACTCCATCTGCCAACATTGCAGCATCGTTGATAGCACCGTTTGCTACTTTTGCTGCAGTTACAGCATCGTCAGCCAACTGAGCTGTATCTACTCCAGCATCACTAATCTTAATTCCGTTTGAACCAAGAGCAAGTGTAGACCCGTCAAGGTCAATAGTCAATACCTGAGAACTAAGTGCAAGACCATTCCCAGCTACAGTAGACGCCAAAACCAACTTGCCACCTGATTCAGCAAAGGCACTGTCAAGTTGCAATTTGTCGGCGGGTATACTCCCACTCAATTTTTGTGCTGTAACTGCAGCATCTGCAATCTGTAAGGTTCCTACGCCTGACGTATTAATCTTCAGACCATTTGAACCAGTTACCAAACTGCTTCCATCTAGGTTGATAGCAAGGTCCGATACAGCAGCAGAACCGTTGTATGATGTGATTGTAATACCACCAGTTGCAGCAGCAGACAAAGCATTCAATGCTCCACCAAGTGATACGCCTGAGATAGTGCTGTTTGCGAGCTTATTATTAGCCACAGACCCAGCCAACATATCGTTGCTAATACCACCGGATTTAACGCGCAATGCATCTGAAGAAATCTCAATAGATGAGTCATCTACCGCGACATCCAAACGGTCACCGGTTTTTGTCAGAGCAGCTCCGGCTTCTATGCCTGAAACACCTGTGTATTGACTGAAAGACAAATCGTTTGTACCAACTACGTCAGAACCCTTGTTTGACGTACATACAAATCCCTTGTCTCCATTGGCTGTACCTTGCTCAATAAACATTGACGCACCAGCAGCGTTGCTACCAGCAGCCATGTCTGACGAACGCGACCATGAACCAGCAGCGCAAATATAAATACCGTTATCTTTGCTATCTGACTGAGCGATACACAAAACTCTGTCGCCAGCAGATACAGATACACCATCAATCGTCTGTGTACCAGACAACGTAATGTTTCCTGTTGTAGCAACTTTACAAGAGTCCTTGGGGTCAAGGCCAGCAGCAACTGACTCTACGAAACCTCGAGTAGCCAATGCCTGTGTATTTGTGTCTGACCCAGTGTAACGAATCTGACCGGAAAAACTAAAGTTATCCGATGAATCGAGTTTTGCTGCATCAATCGCGTTGTTACGTATTTGTTCTTTTTTAATAGTGACTGCCATAATGGACTCCTACTTTTCAATGAATATTACGATGAGAGTATCATCGCTGGTGGGTGTAAAATCTGTTGAGAATGTTGTTTGAGTGTCTTCTGTAATCTCCGTTGGAGTTTGCTGTAGACCATTCCAATATACCTGAAGTGACGAGGCTTTGTAAGGCACACTTATTGTAAAACTTTGTGAGCTACCATTACACTGACTGGTAAGGTTTTCTTGCTTAAGATTAACAAACGCGCCCGAACCTTCAGGTTGAAAAGGAGACGCAACTGGCATTACTCACTCCACACAATCATACTGTTGCTTAGTGTGCATGTACCTTGGTCTATCTTAATAAATACAAAAAATTGGTCTGGTTGCAATGTGGATATATCAAAGAATGGGGTAAACAATGGTAGTTTAAATTCATATACAGATACACCACTATTGGTGGTAGTTACACCCAATGCTACTTCACCATCAGTATCAGGGAAAAATGGTAGGTCACCATCTGCATCACATGTTACGCGCAAGGTTATTATTGGTTTTGCACTACCGCCAGCTATGTTTGTAACTCTAATATAGAATCCCTCTATGTTGTCTTGAAATGCTGCGTTATTATCTAGACTAGATGGGTTGTAATGAACACGATGCGCATGAACTTTTGCTTTATCGAATGTAGTTCCTATGTTCGCAACAGCTGTATTATTGGTGCTGTGATGATAAAAATTTCCTGTTTTAGCCATATCTTCTCCTACTTCTACCGATATGTTTATGCTGCGTTTGCAACATGGTAACTATACAAACATTACAAGGGTTTGTCAATCATCATTCTTGTTTTACATTAGGGTCTGGGGCCATAAGTTCATCCATAGTCAACCTCTCTGCTCTGTTTCGGACCTTCCTAAGTTCGGTTATATGTTTACGTACTGCTCTAACCTGTTGTTGTGAAGGTGTTTCCATTCTTGCTGGTGAGTAAAACCCAAGAGCACCTCCAAGTCTTTCAAGAGGAGATTGACCCATGTATGCACTACCTTGGGGTGCTGCTGCGCGTAGATAAGCGTTACTTAGTGAATCTATACCGTAGCTAGAGGCAATAACATAAAAATTACTTACATACACATTGCGTTGTTTGGTATCTTTGAATTCAAATATGTAACCATTGTAATTTTGCTTAGCATCAAACCCCACAAACTTTGGATACACCTGTGTACCTGTTACGGTTTCAATACCCTTTGCTATTTCAGCTGGTGAGTCATACTTCAGTGCAAACAAATATACATGTTTTAATGGTACTTTCATACCAATTCTTTTAAAATTAGTACCTAAAAACATGTCTGAAAAGTTTTTTATAGTTGGGTCCAACATGTTTGTAATATATTCAACAGGCTCTGCAAATTCTTTGCGGTATCCGGCATCTAAAACCGACAACCAAAATTGTATTGCTTCATTAGATGGTATACTCATGCCCATTTTAAATGATGCTCCACGACCATCTGGGTCAGCTTGATAGCCAAATCTAAATCTAGGTTGTGCAAAATCCGGGAAATACATTTCATATGGATATTCTTGATTGTCATTTAGATAACTAAAGAATTTGTTAGTGTCTCTAGTCGTCTTTGCAACATACGCATATCGTTTCAATGCACCAGCATCCATGCCTAAAAAAGCTCGTAACAGGTCTATATTGTTGGCGTAGGCAAATGATGTAAACACAAAGGCACCATTTAATGTTTTACGAAACGAGTTAGGCATATCATTGTAGTCAAACATAGAACGACTAGCAAGTTTGGCTGCTTCGTCCAAACTTCTACCTTCGTCTAATGCATTAACCAAAACAGCAGCGCGAAACATCATATCTTGTGCAGTAGCAAAGTTTGTTGCTGCATCGCCAATCTTGCCTATTCTACGTGAAAAATTTTGCAGTATGTAACTTGCTCTTCTACCAATACCAGATCTGTTCATAGTAGCCAGTCTTATGTCCTTAAGCAATGTGCCATCACGTAATGCTGATTTTATATATGTATATTCTGTTTTGGCACCTGTTTTTTGCAGTGCTTCAAACAAGTCACCATACGTATATACTTTACCATCTTGAGTACGCAACGCGATGTCAGCATACATTCTTGAACCTTTGTTGGCACCTTGTGTAACCGTATTATAAGAACGTTTGAACAAACCATATAATTTGGTATCTGGAAACAATTTACTAGTACCAATAGTTTGATAAATAATAGCTGGTGCTGACACAGTGTTTACCACATGATACGCAACCCTTCCGCCAAGCACCAACGTATAAAATGTTGAACGTAAGGCATTTTGTATAAAGCCCAGAGCGTCATAAAAGTTTGAATTTGTTTTCAATACCTTAGATATTTCTTCTTGTACAAAACCGTAACCTCTTCTATTAACGACTTCCTTCATCTCATCATACAAGTCTTGACCAACCAAAGCCTTAAAAAGAGTTTCGTTTTCCTCACCAAACAACTGGTCTAACCTTTGACTCAGTTCTTGTGGACCGAATTGCGTTGAACTATTCAACAATCGGTTGTTTCGTAATACAGTTTCGGATTGGTCATACATGGTTCTGGCTACATCATCTAATTTACGTGCACCAAGTGGACCCGCGGCTACCTCGGGTATCTCCCTACCAAAGGTAGTACTTATACCCACTTTTATGTGTGCTATAATTTCCGAAAAGGGTTGTTCTCTATTTGTGTACATAAGTTCTGTAGTCAATCTCAACATATCAGCATATTGGTCCTGTGATATATTAAGTCCTGGAAATACGTTTTTTGCTGCAATCTGAACTAAGTTTTCATCTATTTCATCTACAATAACTTCCTTAGTTATGCGTCTAATCTCTGTTGCCATATAGGCACCTAATGAAACTTCAGGCATAATATCTTCAAGCGGTTTTCCTTTACCTAGTAATATATCCTCAGCTTCCACGTTAATATTACGCACCCTACCTGTCAGAACTTCACCTGTACTATCAGTGAATGTACGAAAACCGTTTGGGTCCTTAAGTGCATTGTTCAACTCTTGAATCAATGCTTGAAACCCTATCCAAAAGTCATCTGGATTATCAATGAGTTCTTCTACAAATTCATTTACAAGATAATTTCTATATGCAACACCATGACCACTAAAAACATCATTACATAGTAACTTATCATAGCCGGATACTAGGTCATCTGGTGATGTACTTTTTTGAAATTGTGGACCTCTTTGTTTGATTTTTACACGTGTAAACATCTGGTCAGTCATCCATAGTAATGCATCGCCAATATTGTTGCGTTTACTGTAGTTGCCAATAAGGTCTTGTGGCTCACCTACAATCATTTTTGCAATGGCTTGGTCGCCACTCATGCCATCTTCGATGAATCTTTTATACTCACGTTCGGCGCGTAGTTCAAGATTTGATATTTGTCCATCAACCTTGCGTAATATTCGATTGGCCTTAAATCCTAAAGCCTTACGAACTTTGATTTGTGGTTCAACCAATTTTGTAGTAGTTTGTTTTATTTGTTGAGGTAATTTATCGTCTATATTTGCAAAGGACTCTTTTACAATATCTATAATACCTCTTGAGGATTGTCTAGCCACTGTATCTGCTGCTTCTAATAGCCTTCGCTGTTCAACGTTTGCCAGTCTGTTTATGTCATCTAATGTTGCTACACGGCCATCTGTCAATAATGCACGTTCTATGTTTCGGTCTATAATCTTGCGCAAATCATCTGCATACATAAGATTGTTGTCGATGTTTTCAGCAATACGTATGCGTTCAGTATTGTTTAATTTTAAGGCGTCAAGGTCATTTACTAGTTGTGACTTATTTTCAACAGATAGTTGTGACAAGTCAAAAAACTTTGTAACTCGACCTTCTTTTGTTACTGTGTCGCCAAACAACTCAGCTGCTGTGGTTTGAGCTGGTTTTATATTTTCACCAAACGGCAGTTGACTTAATCTGCCAAAACGTTGGCCTATATCAGATTGTGAAGCCACATATTGGAGTTCTTTGGCAATTTTTTTGCCAGCAAACAACCTTGGTGTAACTTCAACTATACTTTCTAGACTGCGCAATGCTGGTGTCATTTCGAACAAAATGCTACGACCATAAACAGTTGACAACCCACGCCGTAATGTTGGTATCATGTCTTTTACAGGTAATGGATTTTGTGATTTTATAATGTCGTCAACGGTCTTGACATTGAATGTTGGGTCGTCCTTAGCAAACCTTAACGCTGTTTCATACCCTTTAGTCTCTATATCATCTACAAATCGTTGTGCAGATTCATACTCGTCAAGCAATTTAGATGCTGTTTCGTTTTTTTGGATATTGCCAAAGTTCATTTCATCGGCTTGTGCCTTACCAACTTTTTGCACTTGTTGATAATATGGTGTATTATCCAATCCTTGCTGTAATATCTCGTCTTCAAGACCTTTATCAAGCAATCGTTTTGCTTCTAGACTATTGGCAACTTGGTCGCCCATTCTTAGACGAATGTCACCGTATACCAAATTATCAACAGGTGTTCCTTTTACCTTTTTGATAGTGTTGTTGGTGATTGAAATTAGATTTGTACTGTCAAGTACTTCATCACTCAAAGCTTTGCCAAACTCAGAAGGTGATAATGTATATGTCTTAGGAGCCAAAAAGTCGTTAACAGTACCTGTTCCATATAGTTTACGATTGGCTTGTACTACGCGTGCCGCGCTTTGTGTACCCTTAGCTACACCCGCAATGACATCTAGGTCAGGATTTAACAAGTCCAACACAAACAACCCACCAGTTACAGCATACTTTCCATATGGGTCTTGTATATCAAAGGCGTTTATAATAACCTCTGACTCATCAACAAATCCTTTGTTTCGTGCTATTGCATCTGTAAGGTCAGATACAATAGAGTCATCGGCAAACAATGGTGCGTTCTTTTGTCGTTCCTCAAGTGTTGCCTTGCGTAAAACGTCCTCTTCACCAGTTGCCAACTCAATACCTACATCGGCCACATCTTTAGCACCACGTATAACTACTCCTGTTAATACGTTTGGCACCATAAAAGCGTTGCGCAAAAACCAACTGGTCGGAGTTTCAGTCACACCGCCCAAAACTGTTTGGTCAGTAAACCACCCTTCTGTTTTAAAGTCATCTAGGTTTTCTAATATAAAATCTCTACGGTCAGGGTCTACTGTCCAATCGTAATCTTCTTGTTGATATGCACGAACTTTTGCCAAACTAAGGGCATGAGAACCTGGCTGTGGAGACTCTTTAATGGTTTTTTTGTTGGACCCTATAAGTGACCTGTATTGACCACTCTCGCCCTTGTAGGCTTTACGTATGGCCAAGTCCTTTTCATTGCTGAATATAGCTCCAAGTCCATCCTCGCCTATGTAATCAAACACTTCTCTTGGCATGACTATGGTACCCTCACCATCAGTTTGAACAACCACCAAATCTGCAATTTCTTCTGCCATTTTTGGGTATAAAAAATCTACATTAGTCCTAATCTTGTTTTTTACTTGATACGACAGAATATCTTGTTGCACTGGACTGTATGCTTTGAAACCACCTTCTTGTATATTACCTTCTAAAGCTTGTGCTAATTTGTCATACCAGTCTTCACCTTTAAATTTTGCCTTCATAGCTGGGTCTACAGCACTTTCACGAACTGTGGGTACCTTGTCCATGTCAGCTAGTGCATTTATGACCTCTTCATAACGTTGTTCTGGTGTCATTGATGGGAATCTTTTGCCCAACTCATCATACGCATAAGTCAAACTGCGTGCGTCTTCACGTGCTTCATAATTTATTCTGTCAAGTTCCTCTGGACTAAGAACAGATGCTTCAGGTGTTCTTGACTTTGTGTATAGTTCAACCAGTTTGTCCTTTGTCTTTGTGTTTAGGTCAGATCTAGGGTCATAAGTTGCTGGTGGCATAATGGTCGTACGAACTTCACCAACTGTTTGCTGCCTACCTACGGCTCTAGACAAAGCCTCGCCAAGTCCAACTTGACTTATAGTTTCAGAACTTGGAACTTGAGTTTCGAGTGGCAATGTCGCTGGTGTCAGCATTGCGTTGTATGATGTTGGCAATCCTCTTGACAGCTCGTTGTCTAAGTCTGTACGAATCTGAAAGATTTCTGCGTCGGACAGTGACTCACCCTTTTGTACAGATGCTTGTGCAACCAATGCTTCTAATGTTTTGCCGTATTCAGTTGTAAACAACTGCTGTAAATTTTGACCTACATCTTGTTCTACTGTTGTTAGTTCTTGACCAGCATACAGTGCTTCTAGTCTGTCTGAGGGTTTCATACATCACCTTTTGTCTTCTAATACAGCCAAATATTGTAGGTCTAATAGCTCTTGTGCCTTCTGTTTTTGAGTTGGATTTTTTATACTCAATGCAATCTGTTGTTGTGCATTTTTGTACAATGATTCTATTTCTACAGGCGTTGTATCATCTGAAACTGGAAACAATGAAGCAACTAGTCTGCGTGTTGGTTCATTAACACCTTTAATCATTGTACCGAGGTTGTAATAATCAGATGGTGCTTCTGTTTGATTGGTACGAACCTTTTGCATTTGCTGTGCTTTAGATGGGTCTAATGATATTTGTAATTGTTCAAGTACTTGCTTTTTAGCGGTTTTATATTTTGGATTACTCACACCTAAGTCATTGGCTAGTTCTTGTATCATTCTCATAGCTAGCAGCTTCTTTTGATTAGGATGAGAATTTTTTATATCAGCGAATCGTTGTTTGAAGGTTGGAGCTTGTTGTTGTACTGCTTCAACAGGTTGTGCCTCTTCCATCAACATACGTCTACCAATGCTTCCAAACCGCTCAGGCCTCAAACGTATTGCTCTTAGCCTGTTAATACGTTCTTGGTCCATATTCGGTAATGATGGTGTTGGTGATGGAGGAACTGTAAGCTGTTGACCAACTTCAATGACGTTGGGGTCTGTCACACCACTTGCTTCTGCAATATCCCTAAATCTGTCCGGTGTTCCATACATTTGCTGTGATATGTCACCCAATGTATCTCCGGATTGTACTGTGTATGTACGCGGTTGTGGTTCTACCGCTTCTTCAGGGGTACTCTCTGGTTGAACTTCTGGTTCTACTCTCGGTTGTTGTATGGGTTGTGGTTCAGGTTCAGGCTCTACACCTAAAATGTTCATTTCAGCTTGTCTGCTGGCTGGTCTATTGTCTCCAAAGTATTGCTGATATATTTGACTTTGTCTTGGTATTAGGTCTACAGCTTGACGCTCAGGGTCTTTCAAAGCTGCTAACTCCTGTTCAAGTTTTTTTATGTTGTCTTCAACCAAGTCACTTTGTGTATCAAAATCAACAGGCACTTGAGTTTGTGGTGTAGCTGGTGTAGACCTCGACTGACCACCTCGAGCAGCTCTTATACCAAATATTTGATTGTATTCTCTATTAAATTTGGCTTTATTGGTGCTAAAGTCTGAAGTTAATTCACTGTACTTACTACTTAAGTTAGTTCTTTCTGCTGTTGCGTTGGTAACTCTAGTATCGTTGTTCCTGATTTGTTCATTTTTGACGGCTATTTGCTGTTCTATATTTGCCGGATTAGCGGAAAATCTTGCATCGTTTTCCAACTGTAGTTTTTCTTGCTTAAGTTGTTCATTGTCTTCATTTGCTTGGGCAATGATTCTCTCTTGTGCAGATATAAGTCCTGAAAAGTGACTTTGCACATCAGCAAGATTTGGTGTTTTTTGCACAACACCTCTACTACCACCACTAGCATTACTTAATCTATTGCTTTGTCGACGATTTACACCTTCAAGTCCAAGTTCTTTCAACATTAACTGTCTCATAGTGTCTCTATTGTCGGCTATCTCACGCTCTAACGCTCTTCTTTGTCTTTCTACAAGACGTGTTTGTGCAGCAAAATCAGCGTCTGCACGTTGCAACTCTTGTAAAGCTTGCTTTTGTGCTTCTTGAAACAACATATATTTTTGCTGTGTAACCAAGTTGGCCCATGATTGACCTGTACTAGTTTTGCTTGGGTCTGTGTTAGTGCCTGTAATAATGTAAACATTACGTCCACCAATTTGTTGAATAGGCATTTAAATCTCCTGTCCACTTGTATTCGTTACATTCATACGACCACCCAAAGCTGGAAACGCAGTCTGGTTTATTCTCTCAACTTGACTAAATGGTATATTAAGATTTTGATTGTACATTGGCATATTTTTGTAGATTCTAATTGCCTCATCAATAGTCACACCTAGCTGACTACGTTCATTCAACATGTTCATGATACGATACGCTTCCTCAAGTTCTTGTCTGTTTATATCGTATGTAGCCATTATATTGATGTCTTGTTGTGGTATTGGCAACTCTTGTGAAATTGGATTTGCTGATATTCTTGGCTCCAATATATCTTCTTGTGCAGCTCTGAGGGTTGGCATTGCTGCACCACTTGGAAACAATCCATCTGTTTCTTGTATAGGAGTAACGGTGCCTTCTAACTGCAACATAGATGTCTCTGTTTCGTCTAATTGCAAATCATTTTGTAGATAAGAATTTCTTTGCTCCGGTGACAGGTTTGCAACATTTATCATACGTTCAAGTCCTATTTGACCAATAGCTGTTTCAGCAGCTGCCATAGGTATTGACGCAAGGTTGGCACGCAACTCTGCTTGTCTAAGACCTTGTCCGGCCTCCAGAGCAGCTATATCAGCCTCCTGTTCTCTTTGACGTTGTATATCCATACCAAGTATTTGACCAGCTAAATCTGCCTCCATACGCTGTCTTCCTTCCGCTCCTAGCTGTGCAGCCATTAGCTGTTGACCCTGTTGAGCTGTTGGTGTACTCAGGCGTGCTATTTCAGCGTCGGTACGTCTTTGCGCTTGTTCTCTGGCACCACGTAACTGTGAATCAATCTGAGCACGTTCTGCTTCAGTCAAACCTAGTAGACCTAGTTCTTGCTTACGTTGCAACTCCTTAAGTCTTCGTTTTTGTTCACGCTCAAACTTAGTTGGAATGGCTTGTAATCCAGTTTTTGCTGCTGTTGCTCCGGCTGCTATACCAGCCATAGTTAATGGACCCATGTTCACCTACACATGAAAAGTCTCAATCGTAAATGATTGAGAGTTGACGTTACCTTTTTCTACCTTGGCATTGACTACCATTGTAAATCTATATGTTCCCTGACTTAATGTTAGCATACGTGTTACCATTATGCTTCTGTGACCCGCTGGTATACCACTTTCACCAGCGGACAACCCAGTTTTTAAAGGTTCTGCTGTTGCATCTGCTGCAGTTGTGTTTTCAAACACATATTGTCTAGTGCCACTTAATCTATTAAACAATCCTAATTTTTCATATTGCAATATGAATTGATTGTGCCAACGTCCTTTACCTTGACCTTTTGCAGCAGTGCTATTTTCTTGTGCAAAACCTTTCATGTACACAGTTACCATTACAGTTGTATTGTTTTCAGGTATGTATATTTGTGCACCAGTATCATATATACTTTGATATTCTTGAACTGTTGTTGAAACTTGATTAATACCTTTAGTTGTGCTTGTAAACCATGCAAATTGTTGTTTAAGTCTTAGTTTTGATTGACCTTGTAACGTTTTAGTCACAAAGTCTGTGGTATATACAGTAGATATTAACCTTGGTAATGCAATAACTTCACCACTAAGTGTATCTGCTGCAATATCTGCAGCTTCAATCTGTTGATTGACATACTTACGCAATCCATTTTCATTTGATGCATGGTTTGTTGCTGTCAACACATCGTTATCTACATATGTATAAGTTTTTACGTATGGCATTAGTTCTCCACTACAATAAGCTGTATATGATTGTGACGTACATTTACAACATTGCCAGCCTGACCAATTTTGGCTTGCAATTCTATTTTATCTATTACGTCGGAAGCTGCTAAATAATACAAACCACTAAATGCAAAACTTCGCCATTGTAATCCATAGGTGTTTGTATTCAAACCACTAGTACTTGTTGTTAAAGCTGCACGCGCTGTCAAACTATAGGTGCAGTTCGCTAATGTAACAGTGCTTGCACCACTGTTTAAAGTCAAAAACAAACGAAAAGCATATGTATTAAAAGGTATTTGAGCATCTGTTCCATTGCCATCATTGGTACCCAATGTAAGTGTACTTATCAAGCCGCTAGCCTGTACTCTTAACAATGCTTTACCATGTGTAGTATATGCTGGCAACACTTGACTAGGACTACCACCAACATTTTCCAAAGTAGTGTAGCTGGTGTTGTTGATAGGAAAGTCTACTTGTCCATCATAATCAAAAGTATTAAATTTTACTATACGATTGTTTGTACTAAAGTGTGCTCTATTTGCCCAATCCACTTGTGCATTATCATCTGCAACACTACCACCAGCAACACTATCATATACTGTGTTGAGTTCTGAAGCATTTGGTTTGCTACCATCACCAAAAAATTGATTACCTACAAGTGCCATAGTTACCTCTTTGTATTACATGCCCATATAGAGGCACCATATATCTCAAGTTTTCCAAACGGTTCTGTACCACCAGCTGGTCTATCCTCTGTGCTTACGGTTTGCCATTTTAACTCAAGTTTGATTGGCTGTGTACCTACTGATATACTGAATGGAATACTTAGACTTTCAAGGCGTGGATAAACACGTCCGGTTTCAGCTATTAAAACCTCATTGCAAAAAAGGCCCCATCTAGTCCACCAATTCATTCCTACTACATGTGTAGTTGTTGACACTGTTTGCACGTCAACACCATGTCTAAAATTTATGTCAAAACAGCCATTAAGTGTTCCAGATTGACTGTTGAAATTAAGTATAAACTCTGCGAATGTACTATCAACTTCTGTTAAGTTATTCCATCCGCTTGACCAATCTTCTGTTTGCAAATCAAAATACACCAATGGCTTGTGTATACCGTCTGCAGTTTCCTCGAGGTCTTGCCATCTGCGTATAAAGTAGTAATCCTGGGTTTGACCCTTCCAATCAAACGCAAACAAATCAGCTGTGTTTTTGCTTGTAACATCACATGGTATAAACTTTGTGTTGTCTATGCTGGCCACTGGTACATTCTGACCATCCAATCGACCATTGTATACACCGATTGTTTCCTTGGTGTTGTCGTTGATGCTTTTAGGCTTAACTTGGTCAAACTGTTTTTGACCATGTTGTGTATACACTTTCATCTTGCTTGCCCCTTCTGTAAACGTGTAGACTGATTCAATGCTGGCATAGCCACGTAATCTGACAACAGATTAAAGGATACCAAGTGAAATTGTTGTTCGTTTGTTGTCCGAATACCGAACTTAAATTGGTCTACTAGTTGTGTGTTTACGTCAAACCGTAATGTAATTAATCTACCTACCCTAAGTACACTTTGACTAATTTTAAAAGGAACCTTGGTAACAGAAGCATCAGAGGGTCCAAAAACTGCATCTTCCTTTGTTGTAAAAACCGTCTCTGACTTAGCTTGTTTTTGCGTTGCTGTAGATGTCTCCTCAAACGCGTAGTCAGTAGAGTAGTAAAAGTCAAAGCCATTATCACCAAACGATAAAACTCGCAGCTCAACACTGTAATATCGTATCTTTACAGAGTTGTTTTGATATGAATACCATTCTGATTGCCACTCATGTCCGGCGTTTGGTAGGTCAGTTACAGTGACAGTGCTTGTAATTGCACCACTTGCGTTTATGGTTGCCTGTTGGCCCCATGAGTTACTGTTTGACATAACTTGCAATGGTCCAAACTTTTTGGTAGTTTGACTCAATGCTATATTCCACTCAGGTGATGTACCTAGCAAAAAATATCCATCAACAGTGGTTGTCATTGCTGACCAATAACCAGCTTCAGCGTTACTTTCATTCAGTCTAAAAGACCACATGGGCGTTTGTGGTATTAAGTGAAGTACAGCTCCAGTATCTGGCACTGTGCTATCTGCTGTTGGGTAGTGCATCCACACTTCCCGCTCCTTTGAACTGTAAGCAGCTACCGTTTTATGCAGTAAAGGCATGTTGCGTCGCTTAAGTTCTTTATCAATACCACTACTAATCTTTTGTACATCCAAACTTGCACCACCATTTAGGCCACCAGTCAACATATAAATGCCTTGCTCATTCATAAAGACTACGCCTAGCTGTGGTATTACTACAACGCTATTAGGAGCTGTTGTACCTACGGTGCTTGTAATAGTAGACATAAAGTAATCACCATCACCAAAGGACACAATGTTAATTGCAGATTCTCTGAAAACAATAAGGTTGTTGTAAAACGCTTGTACTTGAGTTATATCACCACCAAAAGCACTAGGAACAGTAAAAAATTCAGTAAGACCAAACTGTTCAAAAATACCTGACTTGCTGTATATTAATTTGTCACCTTTAGCCAACCACAATCTATTATCCCAGACTTCACCGTATTTAAAGTCTAAGTTAATTGCCGCACTATCAGTTAGTGATGGTGCTGTGTCAACAAGGTATCTATCAGGCAATGTATCTACATAGAACCTACTTGAGTTTTCATTGATTTGTTTGACAAAATAGAACAAACCACCACTATTATTAACGTCTTTTGTACGATAAATACGCCTAGCAACAGTTCCCTCTGGACCAAGAGGTAAATCTAATGCTACAGCATACTTGTATTCAGTGCTACCTGTTGGCAATACCCAATCTGTACTTTGTATGCCGCTCAGCGGTGATTCTGCGCCCAAGTCAGATATAAATGACACTCTGTACTCATACTCGTACGAAACGTTTACAACGTTGTCTCCAAGGCCAAACACAGTGTTTGCACCAAAGAATACAGCTGGGGCTGTAAGTTCACTACCTGTTATGTAGTTTGTATCTACATCCTGTGGATCTGCAGTACCAGAAGTGATAACAAAACCAAAGTCACGCCAAACTTTATCTCCACTGAAAAGTATGGCTCTATCTCTTCCGTTGATAATAAGTAGTTGGGATCCAAGGTTAATATATTGACTGCCAATGTCACCCAGTTTAGGAACATAACGATTACTATCAACAACAACAAGGTCATTGTCATAAAAAGCTCCAGTGTAAGTGGCTCCCTGACCTTTGTTTCCAAGAACGTAATAAAGTTGACCATTTTGTTCCACAAACGTGTAAACATCATTTGTACCCTGTCTTTTCCATTGATAGCATGAATCCACTTTAGCATCAAAATAGTCTTGTAGTATCTTAGTGCTTACGGTCCAACTTGCTGGTGCTTGCCACCAAGATTCAAAGCCTATATTGCCTACCCATCCACTTTCCGCACTATATCGACAGTTTAGAATCTTGAAGGCATCACCCAGTTGCGGTGTCAACACTTGATTAACACCTCTACAAGGTATAAACGAGCTTAGGCGTTGTGTTTTCACGACAGTCTCCTCAACGTGCTACCATCATAAGTTGGTCTACCATAGGCCATATGAAATTGACCACGCTGTACACGTTGGTCAATTTTGTCAACGTATCTTTTGGCCAAAACAGTTATTTCTTTCATATACTTTCGTTCGTATGTTGTCGCCAATCCTTGTTGACCCAGCTTTAAATATATGTCTTCCAATGCCTTGTACACTATCAGCTGATGAAACTCGTATGGCATCTTGGGCACATCTGTCGACAACAAAAGGTCCTGTGGTTTTTCCAGGTATCGTATAACACCTTCGCGCACATAGTCATGAAATGTTGTAGTTGTGCCACCACTCTTAATTTGTATTACTTCAAAGTCAAAACCGTTGACTCTTGGATATGGTCTAATCTGTTGATGTAGTCCATCAATTTCTATATATCGTCTAGAACCATTGTCCAACTGGTTGGTGTTAAGTATTTCAATAGATGATACTGTGTCTTCTGCGATAAGTATATCCAGATAGTTAAGTTCATTTCTATTTGAACCTCCAACGGTAACAAACAACCAACATGGCAAACCTTTGCGTTCAGCTGTGGCTTTGTCAAAGTTTTTGTTCCACAATACGACCTTACGGTATCCTTCCCATTGAGTAGCAACTTGGTCTTTATTGTTGTAGGTGTCTGCCTGTATAACTTCATCATCCCAAGATACAAACTTAACACCTATGCCTTTATTGTTGGAATTGAATGTAACTACAGCTGGTTCTGACAATGCACCAATCTTGCCATCTTTTAAAAATGCCCAGCATAACTCGTATGACTTACCGTTTGGAAAGTTTCCGGTAGTTTCAGTAACTGACAGTTCAATCTTTTCAGCTGGTTTTACAGTCAACGATGGGCTTGTAATGTATGCTTCTGCATAACTCATGTCTCTATCGACACGCAAATCCAAGTCCTCTTCACGTCTTGGCAAGATAGCTGTTGACTTACCATACGGATTTTGTGAGCCTGTTACAGATACATATGGATAGTCTCTATGGCCTAGATACAACAACTCCAAACAATTTTCTGGCAGCGTATACCACCTCTTCTTTATTTTCCATCCTGTGTAGTCATTGTAACTAGTACCTTCGTAGGCTTTGTCTAGTAAAATTTCTGTTTGAGACAACACTTTGGATATTGTATATTCCATAGTGTCAATCTCTATAGGTTGTCCTTCCCATATATCAGGATTGTGCAACCTATCTATTGGTGCGCTTAGTGTAGCTTTACGTTCACCTCTTTGAATATTCATATTTACAGCTGTAGCACCTGTGTTTTCTAGGTCTGTTGTAGCTGTAATATCTATGTGAAAGCGCAAGGTGTCTAACTTAGTTGCAAAGTTCCAACGCTTCATTGTCCATATACAATAGTATGCGTCATTAATAAGTTCATCTAACTGGTCATTAAACTGTTGAAGTTCTGGTGAGTAGTCAGTAATATTTTTAACCTTTTCACGTAATGCTTTTAAGTTAGCCATAATGTCTCCAAACAAAAAAGGTGAGTGCGTACACACCCACCCTTTAGTATATCACAAGGAATATTCAG